>WNGL01011168.1_pt1 | contig 18628 bp, 18 predicted proteins | sample 5400591 | NCBI WGS metagenome assembly WNGL01 (sample SAMN13153377, study PRJNA577476) | soil metagenome | isolation source: 80 cm soil or saprolite under Garry oak tree replicate 1 | place: USA:California | collected 2016-06-15 | reverse complement strand
CCGCTGTGGTACGCGCATTTCCTCGGCTTGTTGGCTCTGGTGCTCGGCGCAGGGGACGAACGGCGCGTCGAGCTCAGCTCGTCGCGCCCGCTGCAATCGGTCGCGTTTCCCGCCGTCCTGGGCGGGGCGGTCGTTCTTGTTTCGCTCGGCTATCAGTATGTGCGCATCTCGGCGTGGCTCTACAATTTTGCCGATCTGGCGCGCGTTGATCCAGTTGCTGCCGAGCGCCAGCAGGAGGTGATTCGAAGCGGCAAGCGGTCGTTGCTCCGACCCTACGTTGACTTGCCGCTCTCGGCCACCCTGGCCCTGGATCTGGGGGAACTGGACGCCAAGATCGAGTTCAACGGCCGCGTCATGCGGTTTGCCCCCATTGGGCCGGTGGTGTACCGGCAAACGATCTTTCTGGGGCTGGCCGGACGGACCGACGAGGCTGAGGCGCTCCTGAAGCGGGCGGTGCATATTTACCCTGAGTTGATCCCTGGGTTTACACTCGTCGTCAATGAGTTACAGTTAAAGTTTCCTGATCGGCTCAAGCGGGTCCAAGCCTTGCTCGAGGAGCAGCGAACGGCGAGCTCAAAGCCCGAATCAAATTTGCGTTAAGGGCGAAAACCCGCTATTTTTCAAGAATTCATGGCCGCTGTTTAACAAAGCACCTGAAGATTATGGCGATAGAAGCAAAAGTCGCGCGTCCCGAGAAGCTTCGCCTGGGCGACATCCTGGTCCAGCAGAAGGTGATCAGCCAGGAGCAGCTCGGCTTTGCGCTCGAGCAGCAAAAGCGCACCAAGCGCAGGCTCGGCAAGCTGCTGGTCGAGAACGGGCTCATCTCGGAGGACCAGATCTCCGAGGCGCTCGCGCGCCAGTTCAACATCCCGTTCATCAACCTGAAGTTCTACAACCTGCAGCCGGAAGCCGCGCGCAAGCTTCCTGAGATGCAGGCGCGGCGCCACCGCGCCATCGTGCTCGAGGATCGCAATACGAGCTATCTGGTCGGCATGAGCGATCCGACCGACCTGTTCGCTTACGACGACATCACCCGCGTGCTCAAGCGCGGCATCGCGCTCGCCGTGGTGAACGACGCGCTTCTGCTTCAGACCATCGACCGCGTCTATCGCCGCACCGAGGAAATCACCGGCCACGCCAAGGAGCTCGCGCGCGACGTGGGCGAGACCTCCGTCGATTTCGGCGCTCTCGCGGGCGAGTTGACCGTCGAGGACGCGCCGGTCGTAAGGCTCATCCAGTCGATGTTCGAGGACGCCACGCAGGTCAGCGCCTCGGACATCCACGTCGAGCCCCAGGAAAACCGGGTCCTGATCCGCTTTCGCATCGACGGCGTGCTGATGCTGCAGACCGAGTCCGACGTCAAGATCGGCCCCGCCATGGTGCTGCGGCTGAAGCTGATGGCGGGACTCGATATCTCCGAGAAGCGCCTGCCGCAGGACGGCCGCTTCAACACGAAAATTCGCGAGCAGCAGGTCGACGTGCGGATTTCGACCATGCCGGTGCAGTACGGCGAGTCCGTGGTGATGCGGCTGCTCAACCAGAGCAAGCAGCACCTCGGACTCGACCGCATCGGCATGCCGCCGGAGATGCTGCAGCGATTCCGCCAGCTGATGCAGCGCAACAATGCCATGATACTGGTCACCGGGCCGACCGGCAGCGGCAAGACCACGACCTTGTATGCCGCGCTGTCCGAAATGAACAGCGTCGAGAAGAAAATCATCACCGTCGAGGATCCGGTCGAGTACCGGCTCCCCGGCGTCAACCAGGTGCAGGTCAACGAGAAGATCGAGCTGACGTTCGCGCGCGTGCTGCGCTCGGGATTGCGGCAGGACCCGGACATCATCCTGGTGGGCGAGATGCGCGACGAGGAGACGGCGCAGATCGGTCTGCGCGCGGCGCTGACGGGCCACCTGGTGCTCTCCACGCTGCATACCAAGGACGCCGCGAGCACGCCGATGCGGCTGATCGACATGGGATCGCCCCCGTACATGGTGGCGACCTCGGTGCATGCGGTTCTCGCGCAACGCCTGGTGCGCGTCATTTGCGAGAGCTGCGCCGAGCCGGCGGTGCTCGACGATCACGAGAAAGCCTGGATCGAGCGCGAAGGCAGCGCGTTTCTGGCGAGCACGCGCTTCATGCGCGGCCGCGGCTGTTCCCACTGCAACGGCACCGGCTACGCCGGCCGCACTGGAGTGTACGAGCTCCTGGAGATGACGCGCGAGCTGATTGCGGTCATCAATCGCGGCGACCCGACCGAATTCCATCGCGTTGCCCGGGAAGCCATGAAAGGGCGGACCATACTCGACCATGGGATCGGACTCGCAGTGGCCGGCCGCACGACGGTCGCGGAGTTCATGCGCGTCGCCAGCCAGTTCGAGGATTGATGCCGACGTTCGCCTACAAGGGCCGCAATCCGCGCGGTGAAATCGTCAACGGCCGCCTTGAGGGCGCCGACGCCGGCGCGATCGCCGACCAACTGTTCAACACCGGTATCACTCCCGTCGATATCGCTCCGGCCGCCTCGGACGTAAGCGCCGCGGCGTCGGGATTGTTTGCGCGCTTTACCGATCGGGTGTCGCTGGTCGATGTCATGCTTTTTTCGCGGCAGATGTACACCCTGCTCAAGTCGGGGGTGCCGATCCTGCGGGCGCTTGCCGGACTGCAGGAGTCTTCGACCAGCGTGAGGCTGACCGAGGTTATCCAGGACCTGCGCACCTCGCTCGACAGCGGGCGGGAGCTGTCCGCGGCGATGCGGCGCCACCCCGACGTGTTTTCGCCGTTCTACGTCGCGCTCGTGCGGGTGGGAGAGATGACCGGGATGCTCGAAACGGTATTCCAGCGTCTCCACGAGCATCTCGACTTCGAGCGCGAAATGCGCGAGCGGGTCAAGTCGGCGCTGCGCTATCCGCTATTCGTGACAATAGCCATGGCAGCCGCGCTGGTCATCATCAACCTCTTCGTCATTCCGGTGTTTGCGAAGTTCTATGCAAGCTTCAACGCCCAACTGCCTTTCATCACGCGCGTACTGGTCGGATTCTCGAATTTCACGGTGGATTATTGGCCGTTGCTTGCCGCCGCCGCGATCGGCGCCTGGACCGCGTTCAAGCTCTATACCGGGACCCCTGCCGGCAAGTACGCCTGGGACAGGTTCAAGCTGCGCATCCCGGTCGCCGGCCGCATCGTGCTCAAGGCGACCCTCGCCAGGTTTGCGCGCAGCTTCGCGCTCTCGCTCAAGAGCGGCGTGCCATTGGTACAAGCCCTGTCCACGGTGGCGAACGTGGTGGAAAACGACTATATCGGCCAGCGCATCGAGCAGATGCGCGACGGCGTGGAGCGCGGGGAGAGCGTGCTGCGTACCGCCATGACGGCAGGCGTATTCACGCCGGTCGTGATTCAGATGATCGCGGTGGGCGACGAGACCGGCGCACTGGATGACATGATGCTCGAGGTCGCCGAAATGTACGAGCGCGAAGTCGGATACGAGTTGCGTAACCTGTCTGCGAACATCGAGCCGATCCTCATCGTGATGCTGGCCGTACTGGTGCTGATCCTGGCGCTTGGAGTGCTCCTGCCGATCTGGAACCTCGGCGCCGTGGCCCTGAGGGGCGGTCATTAATGCGGGCCATTGCGATCCTGCCGCGCTCTGCGTGGCGCAGCTCGCGCCGGGACAACTGCGGTATGACGTTGCTCGAGCTTGTTGTGGTCGTCATCGTCATCGCGGTGCTGCTGGCGGTCTATTTGGATCGGCTGCGGGCCTATCAGGAGCGGGCCGAAAAATCGGCCATGGAGCAGGTGGCGTCGGCGGTGGCTTCGGCGTTATACCTGCGCGTGTCCGCGTACATCGTGCGTGGACGGATGGCGGAATTGCCTCAGCTCATGCAACAGAACCCGATGGACTGGCTCGCCGAAAAACCGGCGAGCTATATAGGCGTGTACTACGGAGCGCCCGATGGCGAATCGGCCGCTGGGGCATGGTACTTCGATGCCGTGGAAAAGAGCCTGGTATATGTTCCCAAGCGCACCCGGTTCTTCGAGCCGGCGGACGCAAACCGGCACGAGATTCGGTTCAAGGCGTATGTTGATTACGGGGCGCTCCCCGGAGAAGAAGGGAAGAGCAAACCGATCGAGGGCTTGCGACGACTCGGGCTCGATGTGGCGACGCCATACACATGGTTTGATGAGTCGAGGGATAGGACGCGCCGATAGTGGGATCGATGAATGAAATAGAATTGATTTCTAAGTACAATCTAGAAAAATAGGAAACTCCGCTGACTGTTTCCGAGCGCTGGCGTGGGAGCGGTTGACGAAATTGAGGCATTGGTGCCTAGGGCGGCATCAACTGGTCTCGCGAGGAGCGGGCGGTAGACTGTCGTCGGGACGCCCGTGGCGGAAAGGGCTGCGGCGTGAACGTGAATAAAGTTTACGCTTGTGGGTGATTGCGAAGAAGTAAGATTCCCGACGTCATAGTCGGCTAATCAATAACGTAGGAGAGGACAAATGGAAAAGCTGAAAGCGGGTTTTACGCTCATCGAGCTGATCGCCGTGATTCTTATACTCTCGATCCTCGCGGTCGCGGCGATACCGCAGTTTGCCGATTTGCGCACTGACGCATCCAATGCGGCATCCGCGGGTATCGGCGGGGCCCTGGCGTCCGCAACCGCGCTGAATTACGCCAAGCGCCTCGGATCGAACTCGGCAGGTACAGTCTCGATTTTGAGTTGCGCAAATGTCAATAGCAATATCACGACGCTGATTGGCACTGTTCCGGCCAAATACTCGGTCACCGGCGCGGCCAGTACCGCGAGCACCGGCGTTTCGCTGAGCTGTACGGTACACGACAGCACATCAGGAACTACCGATCAAACCTTCACCGCGATCAGCGTCCAGTAATTACGCGTTGGGAACCGTATCGGCGTTTCCGTCCGGCAGGGAATTCCACACCGCGGCACCGGCATCGGAGCGTCGATTGTAGCGGAGGAAGTATCTGGTAGAGACGGAAGGGGATAGCCGCTCGCCAGCAGCTATCCCTTTTTTACGACAGGCGGTCCGATGGCAGTCCGACAGTCGAAGCTTGAATACGAATTGCCTTGTGCCGTCCGGCAGCGCGGCTTCACGCTCTACGAGCTCATCGCGGTCATCGTCGTCGCCGGCATCCTTGCGGTATCAGCTTTCGCGATTTTCGACAAGAGCGAGTTCGACGCGCAAGGCTTCGGCGATTACGTCCTCGCTGCCCTGTCGCAGGGACAGAAGCTCGCCATCGCGCAGCGGCGGCCGGTCAGGGTGACTATCGCCAGCGGTCAGGTCACATTGGAATACTGCCAGGCCCAGGGATGTTCCGGACCTTGGATAGCGTTCCCGACAGGTGTGCTCCCTGGGACCGGCGGCGCGATCGCCGCGCCGAGTGGCGTGACTCTTGCGAGCAGCGTGTCGCCGTTCCAGTTCACGCCGCTCGGGGGGACGAACGCAGCAAACGTGCAGGTCACCATCACGACGGTCTCCACGGGCGCAACCCGCACCCTCGTCGTCGAGGCAGGCACCGGTTATGTCCACCCGCAATAGCCGCGCAACCGGCTTCACGCTGTTCGAGATCATCGCTTTCATTGTGATCATCGCGGTCGCCTTCACCGGGATCGCGACGCTTTACGTCAACGCCGTTCGCGGCAGCAGCGACCCGCTGGCGCAGAAGCAGGTCATCGCCATCGCCGAGTCGATGATGGAGGAGATCCTGCTGCTGCCCTTCAATCCTCCGGCGGGAGGGTATCCCGGCGCGGGCCCCAACCAAGACCGCACGCAGTGCGACGACGTCAGCGACTACGACGGCTACAACACCAATCTGCAGACGCCGGCCGGGATCAAAACCGTCGAAGGCACCGCGATCGCGGCGCTTTCCGGATACAACGTGCAGGTGACCGTTGTCCCTACCGCTTTCACCGCCGCAACGCCCAACGTCGCCGCTGCTGACTCGAAGCTGGTTACGGTGACGGCGACCGGCCCGAACGGCGTCAGCTTCACTCTCGATGGCTGGAAGTTCAACTACCCGTGATCATGGACCGCAAACCGAACAGTCGCCGCCCGCCAGAACGAGGCGTGACCCTGATCGAGCTGGTGGTCGTGATCGCGACGCTCGGCATCATCGCGGCCGTTGCCGTCGTGCTGATTCGCCAGCCGCTCGACGCCTACCGGGAGAGCGCTCAGCGCGCGGAGCTCACCGACATCGCCGACACCGCGCTGCGCCGGATCGGGCGCGATGTGAGGCTGGCGCTGCCGAACAGCATCCGCGTCACGCCGACTACGGGGACGCCGGTGTACATGGAATTGCTGCTGACCAGAAACGGCGGACGCTACCGCAGCCAACAGGACGCAAGCTTCAATGGCGACATTCTCGATTTCACCGGCACCAATCCAGTCGGAAGCGACACGCAGTTTGATACGTTGGTACCGATGGCGACGACGCTCGCCGACCAGTCGATTGTACCGAACGATGTGCTGGTGATTTTCAATCTGTTCGCGGACCCAACCATCACTCAGAGCAACGCCTATACCCGCAATGCCGCGGGCTGCGCGACGGTGAGCAACGCCGCCTGCAATTCCACCTTGATCACCGGGACGGGTGCGGGAGCGCTCGCGAACGAGGACCGCATTATCTTCAGCGGACGGAAGTTTCCCCAGCCTTCGCCCGGCAACCGTTTTCACGTGGTCTCCGGCCCGGTGACTTTCGCCTGCGCTCCCAACAACCTACCCGACGCGCAAGGCAACGGCATCGGCACCTTGTCGCGCATCGACGGCTACGCGATCGCGCTCGGTCAGGCCGCTCCGCCGGCCGGTACTTCGTCGTTGCTGGCGAAGTACGTCACCGATTGCCAGATCCGCTACAGCCAGGCCACCTCGACGCAGGCGCGCGGCCTCGTCTCATTGAGTCTGAGCCTGACGCGCGGAGGAGAAACGGTCACGCTTTATCATGAAATCCATGTCAGCAATGTTCCCTAGGGGCCACTCCATCCGATCCGGCCGCGGGTTCGCGCTGATGACGGCGGTGTTCATCCTGCTGGTGCTCGCCGGTCTGGGCACGTTCCTCGTCGCCACCATGACCGCCCAGCAGCGCAATTTCGCGGCGGATCTTCTCGGCACGCAGGCTTACCAGGCGGCGCGCACGGGAATCGAGTACGGCGTTTATAGGACATTGAAGACCGGGGGGCTCGTGGCGGCCAACGATTGCACACCGGCCGCGGTTGGCAGCGTCTCGACCCAAACGACTTCGTTTACCTTGCCCGGCACCTTGAGCGGATTTTCGGTCACCGTGGCTTGCTCCGGCACGTCGCACGTCGAGGCGGCGCCCCCGAATATCGGGATGTACCAGATCACCGCGACCGCGTGCAACCGTGCGAGCTGCCCGGCAAGCGCCGACGGCGCCTATGTCGAACGGCAGATTCGAGTGACGGTGGGTTCGTCATGAAATTTTCGCTACAGCGCCGCGCGGTGCAACACTATGCGGGGATTCTTCTTGTCGGCTTGTTTGCAGCGGCTGCGGCTACGATATCCCCCAGCGCGTGGGGCGCTCTTACGGTGACCAAGAGCTTCAGTCCGAGCACGATCGCCGCCAACGGTACGACCACGCTCAGCATCCAGATAGACAATCCGAATAACAACGCGAACGGAGTGGCATTTACCGACACCTATCCAGCCAACGTCCAGAACGCCGCCGCCCCCTCGGTGACCAGCACTTGCACCAACGGCATCGTAACGGCCGCCGCCGGCGGCAATTCGCTGCAATTGACGGGGGCCCAGATCGTAGCCAATGGAACCTGCACGGTCACCGTGCAAGTGACCGCGACAGCGGCGGGCAGCTACGCCAACAGCGTGACCGTCACCAGCAACAACCGGGGAAATGGGTCGTCTTCCGCTACGCTCACCGTCACGGCAATAAGCGCGAGCAACTCGACCGTCGTGGCGAATCCGACGTCGGTTCCTGCGGATGGGACGACCACCTCGACGATCACGGTCACGCTGAAGGACGGGGCGGGCAACCCCGTATCCGGCAAGACGGTAACGCTGAGCGCCGGGTCGGGCAGCTCGACGATTTCGCCGGCAAGCGGCCCTTCGAATGCAAGCGGCGTTGTGACCTTTACGGTGAAGGATTCGGTGGTCGAGTCGGTGACCTATACGGCCACGGACACGACGGATGGCGTCACCATCACTCAGACGGCAACGGTGGCCTTCACCGTAACCATCCCGGCCGTATCCAGCTTCAATGTGGTCGAGCCCGGAGCCAATGCGGTGACGGGGAAGATCTTCACCAAGATCGCAGGGCAGAACTTCGCGCTNNCCGCTCATCGCCGCGTTCACCAATCAGACCTTCGTTTCGGGCAACGCCGGCCGTCATCCCTTGAGTTCACCGAACACGGTGGCCGACGTTTACCGCAACGCGAAGGTGCGGATCAAATATCCGACCAGCTCGCCCACCGTCATCAGTTGTTCGGGCGACAACTTCGCCATCCGTCCCGCGAGCCTGAGCTTCAGCGTCACCGACGCCAATCGCACGACCGCGGGGACGACCAACGCGCTCAGCAACACGGCGATTGCCGGAACGACGGTGCACAACGCGGGGCAGCCGTTCACGATCACCGCCACGGCCTACAACGGCGCCGGCACGCCTGCGGTAACGTCAAACTATAACGGCAGCCCGACTGCGGTGCTGACGACCTGTGGCGGCACGGCCTGCACCGGGACAACGGGCACCCTGACCCTCGGGACCTGGAGCGCGAGCGGCGGCACGGTGACGACTACGACAGCGGGCTACAACGACGTCGGCGCCTTTACCCTTCAACTGCAAGACAGCACCTTTGCCGCGGTCGACAGCGGCGACGGCACACCCGCGGCGCAGCTCACCGTCTCCTCGACCGCGACCGGCACAGGGCGCTTCGTTCCCGACCGTTTCCTCGTGTCGGCGACTTCGATCACCCCGCGCAGCGATATCGCCTGCCCCGGTTCCAGTTTTACCTACATGAACGAGCGCATGGATGCGTTATTTACCCTGACGGCGGTCAACGCCTCAGGTGCAACCACTACTCGGTATACCGGCAGCCTGGCGCGGCTGGATCTCACCAACCCGTCTTCCTTCAATCTTGGCGCAATCAATAGCGTGGCGTCGCCCACGGTGTTTACCGTCGGCGGCCTCAGCAACCCTCTGAACACTTCGCTGGGATCGAGCGGTACGTGGACTAACGGTGTGGCGAGCATTATCACCGCCGTGATTTCGGTGAGTCGAAACGCGACTGCAAATGGGCCTTTCGACAGCTTTAAGCTGGGCATCGCGCCCTCGGATCCGGACTCGGTTGCGCTTGACCCGGCCGCGCTCAACTTGGACGCGGACAACGACAGCATCAACGAGCGCGCCCTCGTGGGGGCCACGGCAGTGCGCTTCGGACGCCTGCGCGTTCTCAATTCCGTCGGCTCGGAAAAACTCGACCTGCAGCTGCCGATGCGTGCCGAGTATTTTTCGGGTGGCGGCTTCGTCATAAACCCCTCGGATAGCTGCACCAGCATTGTGCCGGGGAACATTTCGCTCGGGAATTACACCCCCCCTGGATTTTCGGGGAACATGAATGCAACACACATCAGTGTGAGCGGCGCATTCGGGAGCGGCGCGGCCACCTTGACCCTCACCAAGCCGAGTCCCACGGCCAGCGGCAGCGTGGACGCCACGGTCAATCTCGGCGCTGCCGGAATGAGCTACCTTCTGGGCAGTTGGACGGGCTCGGCATTCACTGAAAATCCCACCGCGCGGGCGAGTTTCGGGACGTTCGGCACCGGCGTGCCGAGCCAGTTCATCTTTTTCCGCGAAAACTTCTAGTCTTAAGTTGGGCGTCCCAAGGAAATTGGGACTCGGCCCGATTGTAAGAGGCTGATGAAACGAGGATTTATGCCTCGAGCCTGGTGATTGAGGCCGCGCGGGCGAGCGGGTTTGGAGCGCAGCGGGCCGGGCAATCCTGTGCGGTATCTGAAAAAGCCATTTGACAACAATATCTTATTCGTTTAAGTTCAAGTTCTTTTTGATAATGAGGCGCGGTCTGTGCCTTTGAACTGGTTCAGAAAGGCCGCAAGAGAGCCCGGCTGGATGGCGGTATCGATCGCCGACGAGGACATCGGCTTTGTGCACGGCCAGTTCATGCCCAAAAGCAGGCCGGTGGTGCACCGTTGCGCCTTGCAGCGCATCGAGGCGGTCGGCAGCGTCGAGGCCGGGTTCAAGGACGAGTCGCTCGGCCGATACGACTGCGTCACCCTGCTCAAGCCCGGCGACTATCAGATGCTGCTGGTCGAAGCCCCCAACGTGCCGCGCGAAGAGCTGAGGTCGGCGATCCGCTGGCGCGTCAAGGAGCTGCTCGACTACCACGTCGAGGACGCGATGATCGACGTGCTCGACATTCCCCCGCCGGCGGAGACGCCGGGGCGCGCGCATTCCATGTTCGCCGTTGCCGCGCGCAACGAAGTCATCCAGAACACTATTCGCCGGTTCGAGCAAGCGCAGGTGCCGCTCTCGGTGATCGACATTCCCGAAACGGCGCAGCGCAACGTGGCCGCGCTTTACGAGGAAGAAGGCCGTGCGATTGCGCTGCTGTATTTCGACTCGGCGGAAGGGCTGCTCACGATCAACTATCGCACCGAGCTGTACATGGCGCGGCGTATCGACATCGGCGTTGCGCAAATCGCCGGGGCGTCCGACTCGGATGCACAAGCCGAGCTGCTCGGGCGGGTGCTGCTCGAGGTGCAGCGGACTTTCGACCACTTCGAGCGCCAGTATCCGGAGGTCGGGATATCGGCCTTGTTGCTCGCCCCCGAACCGCGGGAGAGCGGGCTGCTCGATTATCTGGCGGACAATCTCGGGCTTCCGGTGCGCTCCGTGGATCTCCAAGAAGTCATCGAATTCGACCGGGACGCGAAGCTCGACGTCGCGCAGCAGTGGCGTTTGTTCCACCTGGTGGGGACGTCCCTGCGGTACGAAACGAGGGCGTTATGAGCCAGCAGCTCAATCTGTTCAACCCGCTGTTCCTCAGGCAGAAGAAATACTTTTCTGCGAACACGATGGTGCAGGCGCTGGCGCTCATCGCAGGCGGCATGGCGGTTTTCTACGGCGTGCTGGCGTTCCAGGTGTCGTCGCTGCAAAAACAGCGCGACGCGACGGCGGCGCAGCTCGGCGAGGTCCAGGCGCAGCTGGTGAGATTCGGCGGCGTCGGCGGGAAGGCGGGCAGCCCAGCGCTGGTAGATGAAGTGGCCCGCCTTGAAGCGCAGGTCAGATCCCGCGAGGAAGTGCTCGGCAGCATCGAGGACACGAGCGCCCTCGGCAACACGCGCGGCTATTCTCCCTACCTGGCGGCGCTGGCGCGCCGCACGGTCAGCGGTCTCTGGGTCACCGGGCTGAGCGTCTCGGGCGCGGGAGAGGAGCTCTCCATTCAGGGCCGCGTTCTGCGGCCCGAGATCCTGCCCGGTTACATCAGGCAGCTCAATCGTGAAGAAGTGCTGCGCGGCAAGTCGATTTCGGAGCTGCGCATGACCGCCCGCGAGGAACGCCCCGAAGTCGCCGCGAAGGATGCGGGTGCGCCCCGCCGCTACGTCGAGTTTGTCCTGGCGGCGCGGCCCGCCGACTCGCCTGCGGGAGGTGCGCGGTGAAGAAGCTGTGGCAGAAATACGCCGATCGCATCGACGGCACCAGCCTTCGCGAGCGCGCGCTGATTTTTTTCGCCGCGGCTTTCGTGACTGTTGCGATGGTCCAGGTTTTCCTGGTTGCTCCCATGCAGGAAAAGCAGCGACGTTTGACGCGGGACCTGGGCCAGTCGCAATCGCAGATCAGGACTCTCAGCGAGCAGACTCAGAGTTTCGTGCGTTCCCGCGCGGAAGACCCGGACGTCCAAAACCGGCGCAAGCTCGAGCAGCTGAAGCGCCGCCTGGCGGAGTTGGACAGAGCGATGCAGGGTCAGCAGGCGCGGTTCATAGACCCGCGGCGCATCGCCGGATTGCTCGAGGAACTGCTTACGCGCAACCGCCGGCTGCAGCTGGTCGGTTTGAAGTCGCTGCCGGTCAGCAACCTGATGCAGGCGGACGCGGCAAAAGCGGCAGACCCGAAAGCGGCCAAACCCGCCGCCGAGCGCGCTATTTACAAGCACGGCGTTGAATTGACGGTCAAAGGGCCGTACCTCGATCTGCTCGCCTACTTGCGCGAACTCGAGCGTCTCCCGGTACAGATGTTCTGGAGCCGCATGGATCTGACTGCCGTCGCATATCCGGACTCGACGCTGAAGCTGGTCGTATTCACGCTCAGCCTCGACCCCGCTTGGATGGTGGTATGAAGCGCCCGCTCGCCTTGCTCGGGCTGCTCGGCTGGCTCATCGCCGCGGGCGGCGCTGGGGCGCAGGCGCTCTCCGACCCGACGCGGCCGCCGAACGCAGCCGCCGAACGGGGGGATGCCCCAAGCGCCGCCGTCGGGCCCGTGCTGCAGTCGATCTTGTTCGCGCGCGACCGCCAGTACGCGGTCATCGACGGGCAGCAGGTGCGCCTGGGCGAAAAATTCCGCAACGCGACGCTGGTCGACCTGACCGTGTCGGAGGCCACGCTGAGAAGCGGAGATGCGACGACGGTATTGAGGCTCTATCCCGAGGTCCGGAAAGCCCCGGGCAGGCCCGGGGGACGGTCGTCAACGACCGGCACTGAAGAAGGGGACCGGAAATGAATACGAGAATCGCTGTCACGCTGTCGTTTCTCCTGAGCGGCTGCGCAGCTCCCGGCCATGGGCCGTTCAATGTGGACGACAGAATCTCCGACGAGCTCGCGCGCGCCGCCGAGCGGCTGCAAACGCCATCGGACGCCTCGCGGGTGCAAGAGGCTCTGCTGCCGCCGTTGAGGGTCGAAATTCCGGCAGTCCCAGGGCAACCGATCGAGCCGCGTTTCGACCTCGCCGTCAACAATGCTCCGGCGAAGCAGGTGTTCATGTCGATCGTCTCGGGCACGCGTTACAGCATGCTGGTGCACCCGGATGTCGCGGGCGCGATCTCCGTCAACCTCAAGGACGTCACCATTCAGGAAGCGCTGGAGTCGATTCGCGAGATCTACGGCTACGAATACAGGATCGACGGCACCCGGATCTACATCCAGCCCGCCGGCATCCAGACGCGCGTATTCCGCGTCAATTATCTGGTCGGCCAGCGCATCGGCAGGAGCGATATACGCGTCACCTCCGGCTCGGTCACCGACACGCCCGTCACGGGAGTACCGGGCGCCCCGGGAGCGCCCGGAGCTGCCCCGGTCACCGGATCCGGGGTGCTCCCCGGGGTGCTCGACAGCAGCCGCATCCAGACGCAGACGAGGAGCGACTTCTGGGAGGACCTCAAGCAGACCTTGCAATCGATCATCGGCACTGCGGGCGGACGCAGCGTGGTCGTGAATCCGCAGGCCGGCGTGGTGGTGGTGCGCGCCATGCCCCCGGAATTGCGCAATGTCGAGGCCTACCTCAGAGCGATCCGGGCCTCGGTGGAGCGGCAGGTGATGCTCGAAGCCAAAATCGTCGAGGTGACTTTGAGCGAGCAATTCCAGGCGGGAGTGAACTGGGCGCTCTTCTCCACCAACCGCAAGGCGAGCGGCGGCCTGTTGAATCCGAACACCACGCTGGGAACCACGGGCCCGCTCTCGACGGGATCGGGGCCTACCCTCTCCCCGGGCACGCTCACCGCCGACGTGGCGGCGGCAAATCTCGCGACGAGCGGTGTGACCGGCACCCTGATCTCCGGCACCCCGGGCGGCTCGCTGCTGGGACTCGCGTTCCAGACGCAGAATTTCGGGGCGCTCCTCCAGTTTCTGGACACGCAGGGCCTGGTGCAGGTTTTGTCCAGCCCGCGCATCGCGACCTTGAACAACCAGAAGGCGGTCCTCAAGGTCGGCACCGACGAGTTTTTCCTCACCAACATCGCGGGCGGAACGACCACGGGAGGAGTGGTCGCAACGGGGACGTCGACCACGTTCCCGACGCTGACGCTGAGGCCGTTTTTCTCCGGGGTCGCGCTGGATGTCACGCCGCAAATCGACGAAGGATCCAATATCATCCTTCACATCCATCCGTCGGTGAGCGACGTGCAGCAGGACAACCGGCAGATCAACCTCGGCATCGTGTTCGGCGGCGCAGTGACGCTCCCGCTCGCGCGCAGCACCGTGAGCGAGACCGACAGCATCGTCAAAGTCGGCGACGGCAACATCGTCGCGATCGGCGGTCTCATGAAGGTCGATGTGGATGAGGAGCGCTCGGGTGTCCCGGGCGTGCAGGACCTGCCCGCAGTCGGAAACCTGTTCCGGAGCCGCAGCAGGACATCGGTGAAGAAGGAACTCGTTATCCTGATCAAGCCGACCGTGATTCTGGGCGATTACGACTCGAGCGGCGAGATTCGCCAGGCGCGCGAGCGGATCATGAACTTCGGTCCGCCCGTGGCGACGCCGACACGGAAAAACTAGGGCGATGCTCTACGTTTCCTATTTCGGCTTGCGCGAGCCGCCGTTCGGGATCACTCCCGACACGAGCTTTTTCTACGCCTGCTCGAGCAGCCAGGAAGCGCTCAATACGCTGATGGTCGCCGTCACCAACGGCGAGGGCTTCATCAAGATCACCGGCGAAGTGGGCACGGGCAAAACTCTTCTGTGCCGAAAATTCCTCGCGACCCTCGAGGACGACTTGGCAAGCGCCTACATACCCAATCCCAATCTCGAGCCCCGGACGCTGCTGCTCGCGCTCGCCGAGGAGCTGGGGGTAAAGCTGGACAGCAGCCTCGACCAGCATCGTCTGCTCAAGGCGCTGACCTTGGCGCTGCTCGATTTCGCCCGCCGGAAAAAACGCGTCGTCGTATGCCTGGACGAGGCGCAGGCGATGCCGCTTGAGTCGCTCGAAACGCTGCGGCTGCTGACGAACCTCGAGACCGAAAAGCGCAAGCTCGCTCAAGTGATCCTGTTCGGTCAACCCGAGCTCGACAAGCGCCTTGCGCACGACTCGGTCCGGCAGCTGCGTCAGCGGGTCACCTTTCAGCACCATCTCGGCACCCTGACGCGCGAGGAGACCGGCCATTACCTCGCCCATCGCCTCGCGGTCGCAGGTTACTCCGGCGAGCGGGTATTCGCGCCCGCTGCAGTCGGGACGATTTACCGCACGAGCCGAGGCGTGCCGCGACTCATCAACATTCTCGCCAACAAGGCGATGATGCTCGCCTACGGAGAGGGCTCGCGCAAGGTGAACGCCGGGCACGCGCGCGCCGCCGCCGCCGATACACCGTCCTCGTTCGCCCTGTGGCGCGCCTGGCTGTGGCTGGCGCTCGCCTGCGTCGCCTTCTCGAGCATCGGTTGGATGATCCTGCGATGAGCTTGATCAACAAGATGCTGCAGGAGCTCGACAAGCGCCACGCCCCGCAGGGCGGGATGGGCGCGGGGGGATCCGCCGCAAGTCTCGCGCAGCACGTGCGGCCGGTCACGCCCCCAAAAATCGGTTCGGATTTTTTCTGGCGCCTCGTGGCCGTCATCATGCTCGTCGCGGCCGGCTGGATCGCGTGGCTGGTGTGGCAGCTGCTGCCGCATCCCATCATCACCGCTTTGACCGAGCGGGCCACAAGGGAGAGGGCGAGCGCCTCCAAAGAGGCTGCTTCGCCAGCCGGCATTCAGGCTGCTGCTGCGCGTCAAGCGGCGACCGCGTCATCTGCGGAGCAGGTCGCGACCGCACCCTCGACGCGAACGCCACAGGCGGAACCGGCAAAACCGGACATGCTGCGGCTTGCGACCGAATTGACTACTCCGATCCCGTCGCGCCGGGTGAAGCGGTCCTCATCGAGGCCGGGACCCAGGAAGCCCGCAGCGGTCGCGAGCATGCCTCCGGTTTCGAGCGACATCGACCGACGCGTGAGCATCACGCCGCGCGAGGGCGCCGCTGAGAGCGAGTTTCGCCGCGCGGTGAGTCTCGTCAATCAAGGGCGCATCGCCGAGGGCATGTACGGCTTCCGGGCCGCCCTGAAAATCGATCCCGGGCACCCGGCGGCGCGCCAGACCCTGATTGCTCTTTTGCTCGAGGCCAAGCGCGTGAACGAAGCGGCCACGGTTATCGAGCAGGGGCTCGCCCTGAACGCGGCGAACGCAGGCTACGCCATGCTGCTCGCCCGTATCATGGTCGAGCGCAGGGATATTCCGGGGGCGCTCGCCTTGCTGCAGAAGCACGCGGCGGCCGGCGGCTCGAATCCCGACTATCGCGCTTTCACCGCGGCGCTGTACCAGCGGCTCGACCGGCATAGGGAAGCGATCGACGAATACCGGACCGCGCTCGGTCTTGCGCCGTCCGCCGGTGTCTGGTGGGTGGGAGTGGGAATCTCGTATCAAGCCGTCGAGCGGCCCCAGGATGCCCTCGAAGCATTCAAGCGCGCCAAGGCAGCCGGCAGCCTCGCCCCCGAAGTGGCCAGCTTCGTCGATCAGCGGCTCAAGCAGCTGCAATAGCCCCCGCAGCAAAGTTGTCGCGGTCGCCAGCCGCGTGCTGGTCGTATCGCTGCGGCAGACGCGCACGCACCCGCACAGCGAATTCGTGCTAGCTTTTCGCGCAGGAGGCGGGCGATGCAGGACCGCTATCGCGAAGTGTACGACGGCTTCAAATGGGAAGTTCCGCAGCGTTTCAACCTGGGCGTGGCCTGCTGCGGCCGGCATGCGCACGACCGTCACCGCATCGCGCTGTATTGGGAGGACGAGCTCGGGGCGGCCGGGACGTACACGTTTCGGAATCTGCAGCAGCAGGCGAACCGCCTCTCGAATGCGCTCATCGCCCTCGGGGTAAGGCGCGGCGATCGGGTCGGCCTCATTCTGCCGCAGCGACCCGAAACGGCGATCGCGCACATCGCTTGCTGCCAGATGGGCGCGGTGGCGATGCCGCTTTCGGTGCTGTTCGGTCCCGAGGCGCTCGAGTACCGTCTGCAGGACAGCGAGACTGTCGCGGCGCTCGTCGATCCGGCGTCGCTGCCGAACCTCGCCTCGATACGCGACCGGCTGCCGTCGTTGAAGCATGTGATCGGCGTGGCGGGCGCGGGCGAGTCCTGGGCGCGGTCTTGGGACGGGCTGCTCGAAAAAGCCTCGGCGGATTTCACCCCGGTCGATACGGCGGCGTCCGACCCGGCGCTGCTTGTCTACACCAGCGGCACGACCGGCCCGCCCAAGGGCGCTCTCATGCCGCAGCGCGTGCTGCTCGGCAACATTCCCGGCTTCGTGCACTCGCACGATATTTTTCCGCAGACGGGCGATCTGTTCTGGTCGCCGGCCGACTGGGCCTGGACGGGCGGGCTGATGGATGCACTGCTTCCGGCCTGGTATTTCGGTTGCCCGATGCTCGGCTACCGCGGCCGCTTCGATCCGGAAAGAGCGTTCTGGCTGATGGAGAAATACGGCGTGCGCAACACGTTTCTGTTTCCGACCGCGTTGAAGATGATGATGAAGGCGGTGCCTCATCCGAGAAAGCGCTACGGCTTGACGTTGCGCTCGATCATGAGCGCCGGCGAGTCGGTGGGCGAGACGGTCTTCGCCTGGAGCCGCGAGGCGCTCGGGACCACCGTCAACGAGATGTTCGGCCAGACCGAGATCAACTACATCGTCGGCAACTCGCATACGCTGTGGCCGGCGAAGCCGGGCTCGATCGGCAGGCCGTATCCGGGCCACCGCGTCAGTTGCATCGACGATGCGGGAAATGAAGTTCCGGCGGGCGAAATCGGGGAAGTGGCGGCTTGGGACGAGGGCAATCCGGTTTTCTTCCTCGAGTACTGGAAGAATCCGGAAGCGACGCGAAAGAAATACACGGGCAAGTGGTGCCGTACCGGAGATCTCGCCAAGCGCGACGCGGACGGTGACTTCTGGTACCAGGGCCGCGCCGACGACATGTTCAAGAGCGCCGGCTATCGCATCGGCCCCTCCGAAATCGAGAACTGCCTGGTCAAGCATCCTGCCGTTGCCAACGCGGCAGTGGTGGGCAGCCCCGACCCGGAGCGCACCAACGTCGTAAAAGCCTTCATCGTGCTCACCCCCGATTACCGTCCCTCCGCCGAGCTGGAAGCGGAGCTGCAGCAACACGTGCGCGGAAAGCTCGCCCCCTACGAGTATCCCAAGGAGATCGAGTTCATAGACAGCCTGCCGATGACCACCACCGGCAAGGTGCAGCGAAGAGTGCTGCGGCTTCGCGAAGAGGAGCGCAAGAAGGCACGGCGTTGACCCGTCGCGCTTCCTCCCCTATGCTTTGCCGGGGCGGGCAGTGCCGCGAATGTCGAAATGAAGCTCTATACCTTCTTCCGGTCGTCCGCGTCGTTTCGGGTCCGCATCGCGCTGAACCACAAGGGGCTCAAGTACGAGCCCGCCGGCGTGAACCTGCCCAAGGGAGAACACCTCGATTCCGACTACAAGTCGATCAATGCGCAGGGCCTCGTTCCGGCGCTGGAGGACGGAGGCCGCATCCTGACCCAGTCGCTCGCGATCATGGAATATCTCGACGAGGTTCACCCGGGGCCAAAGCTCCTGCCCGCCGATCCACTCGACCGGGCGTACGTGCGCGCCTTATCGCAGATCATCGCCTGCGAGATCCATCCGCTCAACA
>WNGL01004338.1_pt1 | contig 18634 bp, 18 predicted proteins | sample 5400591 | NCBI WGS metagenome assembly WNGL01 (sample SAMN13153377, study PRJNA577476) | soil metagenome | isolation source: 80 cm soil or saprolite under Garry oak tree replicate 1 | place: USA:California | collected 2016-06-15 | reverse complement strand
CGCATCCACGGATTTCACTTCGCCAAAAACGAAATCCTTGCCGAGTTCACCGCCACCCATCATCATTCCCCCGCCGGGACCGCCCGTGCCACGGCCACCCGGAACAATGCCCATAGAGGCGCCGCCCGTGCGTCCTGCGACAACGACAGCTGTCAGATCCTGATCCCCAGTTCCTTCCGTGCGGATGAAAACCGGATCACCCACTTTGAAGTCTGAAAGCTTCACGCTTTGCCGGTCTTTGCGGTATTCCGTCTTGTCGGTCAGCCTTACCGTGACGGTGGCTCCGTCCATCTTCGTCAGCTCCAGCGCGCCATCTTTAATCGCTGTAATCTTCCCCATTACGCCCCGCCCGCGCCCCTCGTCCGGCCTTTGCATTTGGGCCGCCCCTTGCGGTGAAGCGGCCTCTTGCGCCAGCACCGGGGTAGCTGCCAGCAGAAGCCCCAGAATCCCCAGGCTCAAGGCCGATCGGCCCCCAATCCCGCTAAAGGTATGCTTTGTATGCATGTCGGCGTTCTCCTTCGACACTTGCCCATTGTTGAGACGTACCCGCCGGGGCAAAAGTAACCGCTTCCCAAAGGGCGTGGTCGGCGGAAAATACCCCTGTTTCTCATTCCTCTCGAATCGCTGCAAAGTTCCCGGTGCGCGGACAAAAGAGCGTTGGGATTTTGGGTTTGTTGGCTATTTTTCGCGAAGAATCACTTCGCCCTGGCCCACAAGCTGATCGTTGAGCCACAAGCGATACTTGTAGGTTGCGGCTTTGCTTCCGGGGCGAGCCGGGCCGCTAAGCAGGCGCATGCCGGAAGGCGCCTGAAATACGTTTGAGGAAAAAGGGCAGCGATTCACGTCAAACTCCACGCGCAAATTTCCCGCATCGGAAATCCAAGACACTTGGTCGCCGGGGTCCAGCACCACCACTTGTGGAATGAGTCCTACGAGAACAGGGCGTTCCACCATTTTGTCCTTCCGTCAAGATACAGCGTCCGGTTTGATTTTCCTCAAAGAGCCAATGCCGGGAGTGACGATATCACATTCCGTCAGCTCGTATCCTACGGTCTCTGTTGGCGGGATTCGTACGAAAACAAAAAACTCGTCATTTTCACAAGCCCACTGTCCTTCCGTACATCTTAGCTTATGTCACCTGTACTTCGTTGCGCTTGACCCCCTTCCAAGCGCACCCATAGACTGAAGTTGCAGGTTTGAGGCGCGAAGTTCTGGCTGAATCTCAGCTTGCGAATGACGCAATTCAAAAGCGCCTTTATCGAAGCGGAGGATTCTGCCGGATGGCTTCTATCCCACGGTATCTGACTATCCCGTTGCCTAATGGCTCGCGGATCTCGATTCTCCACTCCCTGCCGTTTTTTCTCGTGCACGTCGCCGCGCTGCTGATTTTTTTCATTCCTTTTCATTGGTATTACCTGGTGACTACTTTGGGGGTGCTCGTCGTGCGCATGTTTTTCGTCACCGCCGGCTATCACCGTTATTTTTCTCATCGTTCGTTCAAGACCAGCCGCGCGTTTCAGTTCATCATCGCGTTCATGGCCATCTCGTCTTCGCAGAAAGGTGTACTCTGGTGGGCGGCGCATCACCGACATCATCACCGCTATTCCGACCAGGAACTGGATTTGCATTCGCCCACGCTGTTCGGCTTCTTCTGGTCGCATATTGGCTGGATACTTTCCGACAAATACAACGACACGCGCATGGATTACATCGGGGACTTTGCGAAATTTCCGGAGCTGCGCTGGCTGAATAAGTATCACATGGTGCCGCCGGCCGCGCTCGGCGTTGCGCTTTGGCTGATCGGCGGATGGCCGCTGTTTGTCTGGGCGTTCTGCCTGGGGACCGCGCTGCTCTGGCACGATACCTTCACCATCAATTCGCTCTCGCATCTTTTCGGCTCGCGCCGCTATGAGACCAGCGACACCAGCCGCAATAACTGGCTGCTCGCGCTGCTCACTCTCGGCGAAGGCTGGCACAACAACCATCACCACTTCATGGCTTCGGCGCGCCAGGGATTCTTCTGGTGGGAAATTGACATCACCTACTACACGCTGAAAGTCATGTCCTGGCTCGGCATCGTCTGGGATCTCCGCAGAGTCCCCGCGCACATCCTTGAAGCCCAAACCGCCGCGGCGTAGTCGCTTTTAATCCCTGAAGGTCGAATCCGTTGTGTGGACTGAATCTATCCAACGGCAGATGCCGTGCGTCCGATCAGATCCAGACGGTCCCTAGAGCAGCACGAGGCCCCGCCGGATGCCAAGGGACACAGCTTCGGTACGAGTGGACGCGCCCAGCTTTCCGAGGATCGATGCGACGTGGAATTTGACGGTGTGCTCGGAGATCGCGAGTTTCGCAGCAATTTCCTTGTTGCCGAGTCCGCTCGCCAGCATTTGCAAAACTTCGCTTTCGCGCGGCGTAAGCGGCTCGGCGAGTTCGTCGGGCGCTGGCGAGCGCGCAGGCGCTGAGGCAAATCCATTGCTATCTACTTGCGCCGAGATTTGCGCGGGATGCAGCACCAGCAGGCCACTTGAGGCAGCTTGAAGCGCGGCGACGAGCTGATCCGGCGAGATATCGTTGGGCAAAACCGCGCGAACGCCCGCGCGGAGAGCCGCCGACGAAGTTGCAAGCGACGCGGGCTCGACCAAAAGCACCACGCTAAAATCGGACGCCACTCCCGAAGCGACGATGGATTCGACAAGCGGCTCGAGTGGCTCGCCACTCGCGTCAATGAGAATCGCGTCCACCGGCAAGTCAGTGAGGCGGCCGTCGAGCTCGTCAAGACTTGCCGCGCTGCCTGCCACTTCGATCTGCCGGGCTGCCAGGAGATTTTCCAAGCCGGCGCGGGCCAGCGGCGAAGCGGCGACGATGAAAATGGAGATCACGCCGCGACGGAGCTCCTTGCCGGCAACGGAGAGCCGAGCTGCACGGTGACCCGGCGGATTCGGTCGTAATCGCCGCGCAGAAACTCGACGCGCAAAACGCGCGGACCACTGCCTTGAAGCGCTTGCGCCAAGTCCTCCAGCGAAGCGAAGGATTTTTCTTCCGTGCCCAGCAGAATGTCGCCGGGCAGAAGCGAAGCCGCCGCCGCGGGGCTGTCCGCCTCGACTTCGAGAATCACAAGGCCAAAAGTCTTGGCACGGGAAGCGGGGCGCGGGATGAGCGCGGGATGTACAGTCACACCAAGCCGGCCGTCCGAGGGGCTTGCGGAAAGAAAATCGCGCACCGCGTTGCTGGGAATCGCCAGCGCCAACCGGCTCGCGACCATTGTGTTGATGCCGACAACGCGTCCATTTGCGTCGGCCAGCGGCCCACCGGAGTTTCCCGGCGCGAGGCGCACTTCAGCCTGCACCCAGGAGTGCGGGCCCAGTCCGCGAAGCGGGCCAACTCCGTGAATGACCCCCGTGGCGAGCGCCCCGACGAAGCCCATCGGATTGCCAATGGCGATCGCAAGTTCACCGGGACGCAGTTGAGAAGAGTCTGCCGCAGAAGCGGCAGGAAGATCCCTGGCGTTGATACGCAATCGCGCGAGATCGCGCAGAGAATCGCTCGAGTGGATGGTGGCTTCGAATTCGCGGCCATCCCACAGCTGTACCGAGGGCCGCGTGCTGCGAACGACATGCGCGTTGGTCACCAGGGTGCCGTCGCTTGACCAAATCACGCCGGAGCCCGAGCCGCGGCCACCAGCATGAATGAGAACCGTTGAGCGGCGGAGCTGTTCCGCGATTTCGCCGAACCCAGGGATGGCCATGTCAGTTGGCCCCATGGGCGCGCTCGCTGACGACGATGTTGACCTCTTGGAGCGCCCCGCCGCGAACAAATTTGAGAGGAAACGATTTGCCAATTGATTCGGCGCCAAGCTGCCCGTGAATGTCTTCAAGACGAGTGACGGGATGGCCGGCGAGCGCCACAAAAATGTCGCCGATGACAATACCGGCCTTTTGCGCGGGACCTTCGGGTTCGACTTCGAGGACAATGGCGGCGGTTTTGTCATCGCGCTTCAGCGTTTTTCGCAACGCATCCGGCAAACGCACCGGCTGCAAACCGACGCCAAGATAGCCGCGCGGGATGCGGCCTTTCTGCAAGAGTGTTTCCACGACGCGGTTCACCGTCGGAGCAGGAACGGCAATCGCGCCAAAGCGTGCGAACCGCGGAGTAGCGATGCCCATGATTCGGCCGTGTGGGTCAATGACCGCGCCGCCAACAGCCGTGGGTTGCACGCCGACATCGAGCCGAATGTACGGAGCAAGCGCTGCGCCCGTCCAAGTGCGTCTCTCCGCTACAACCAGACTAACGGCGCCAAGGGCAGCCACCGGACCGCTAGCCCGCGTGCGGCCGACAACCAGCGCGAGGTTGCCGGGCTTGATCGCGGAGACGTCGCTCATTTCCGCAACGGCCGAATTGGCTTCCGCGCATTTCAGAACGGCGAGGTCAGTGGAAGCGTCGCGGCCTGCAAGAGCGGCAGCGACGACGCGGCCGTCGGGCAAAGTGATTTGAATGTCTTCGTCGCGGCGCAGTGCGTGCTCCGCGGTGACGATGACGCTGGGGCGCCAAACGACCCCGCTAGACGAGCCGCGAGCCTCCGTGTGAACGGCGACGACGCTTGCGGCGGCGCGATCGGTGGCCTGCGCCAGGGCGTTGGATAGTGCAATAAGTTCTGCGGACATTTGAGGAACCTCCATGAACAAGATGCCGCAGGTGTGGAAGCGTTTACATCCGCCAAATGGCTAGGTTCGGACCTGGAAGAAAGGCTAGGTGAGACTGCGGAGGGGGGCAGCAGCGCAGATGAGTTTAAGAGGATGCCCGAGTGGCAGAAACGAGGGAGCGCTCGAAAGCAAAGTGCAAATCGTCGATATCAACCTGTGGTAGCCGAGCTGGCCGGCGCTGCACCTGAATCAGACGCAGGCGCAGCCGCGGCGGCTGCGGCGAGGAATTGCTGCCGCGTCCAGTCGTTGCGCGCCTGACTTGGTCCGACGCGATGGCAGTTGGCAGCTGCGCCCAGCCAATCTTGCTTGTCCACCGCAGCCATGAAGTGGGGAAAATGCTGGAACAAGCCAAACTGACCGAGATTGTAGATCATGTCCAGCAGGCCGAGCTTTGCTAGATCGGGGAAGCTCGCGTAGTTCGGGAAGCGTGCCGCCAATTGTCCATCGAAGAGATTTAGGTGTTTCATCAGGAGCGTGTCGATGGCGGCGTGCGGCAGCAATGGGGAGGTGGAAGAACGATAGAAGGCTGCCACTCTTGCGGGCACGAGTGCGGAGACGCGATTAAATTCATCCAGTATCGCGTCTTGCGTGCACGCCTCCCCGTCCGGATCAACGAAAGAAAGCGTCTCCGCTTTGTCGGCGTTGGCAAGCATTTCGCCGACGCCAACTGTGACGAATCCCCTGGTGTCCAGATACATCCAGGGCACCGTGCCTTCGAAGATTTCCAGATGAGCGAGCGAATCGTCGAGATAGGACATGATTTCCCTCCGCAAGGAGGCAGCTGACCGGAATCCTGCGAATTGTGACCAAGCTGTGGCGAGGGTGCAGGCCGCGCTGTTTTCCTATTGGAATAGTGTGACAAATATCGATCTCGTTTCACAGCGGCGAGGGATTGCAAAGCACAAACGTTGAGAGTAGGCTCGGGCAAGCCTCACTCCTACCCCGCATTAAATCCGGATGCCGTGAGGCAAAAGGCGTCTCCATGGTGGCCGAAGGAACAGAACCGGAGAAGGAGCGCGCTATGCCCCTCGATAACAAAAGCATTGTGCGGCGCATGTACGAAGAAGTGTGGAACAAACGGAATCTGGAAGTTGCCAAGGAATTGATTTCTCCCAGCCATGCGATGCAGCTGATTGATTTGCCGGACTCGGGAATCGGGCCGGAAGCCTACGCGCGAAACGTGGTGCAGTATGTGCGAGCGTTTCCAGACTTGAAGTTCACCATATTGGATATGGTTGCGGAGAACGAAAAAGTCGTGGCCCTCTGGAACATTTCCGGAACACATAAGGGGGAATTCCGGGGAATCGTTCCGACGGGGAAGAAGGTCTCGGTTGACGGAATCACGATTAGCCAATTGTCTAACGGCAAGATCATAGATTCCTATGTGAGCCTGGATTTGTGGAGCATGATGCAGCAACTCGGCGCGATTCCCGCGATAGGGCAACCGCAAAGAGCTTCGGCACGATGAGAAGTAAGGAATTGTCGCTACCTAGTTGGAGACGCGCCGGCAGGGAGCTCTGTTGAAACGATTTGCTTGGCAAGCGCACTACTTCTTTGGAGGTAGTGTCATGCGGGGACAGGCTGCTCCCACCGAAAATGCTGTCTATGACATTGTGATTCGCGACGCGGACGGTCGGCACTTGGAACTCGACAGTTTCGGCGACCCGGAAAGCGCGCTTCTTCGGCTTCCTTCGATAGCGGCGAAGTATCCCGGCACGAAGCTCACTCTCTGGAACCGTCATACGCGAGCTATCCTGGCGGAGACGGAAGGCTATTAACGCAGCTTTCTTTCAATCCCAAGATAACGCCAGTTCGCAGAATTTCTCTCCCGCCTCGATGGGAACGGTGAAGTGCACGTCGATCTTCTTTGCACCGGAAATCTCCAGGGCCTTCCTGAAAAAACCAAGAATGGCAAATCCCATAATCCGGTGATTGCGGGAAAAGCCGACGTACTGGATCGTTGCGCTGTTCGGTCCCTTCATTTCGGGAATGATCTGGACGCCGTCGAAATAGGTGGAGTGAACCGCGGCAATCCTACGAATGACAAACTCCGGCGAGCCAAGCCGGACAAACATCTTATAAATGCCGCTGAGCTGCTTCTCGATTACGGCTTCGGCGCGCTTGACCAATTCTTGTTCGTTTCCCCCGGCCGTTTCCCGGATATCGGCTTCCAGAAAACGTGAAAATGCGTCGCAGGAGTACCACGAGGAAGGCGAAATGGGCCGCTGGAAAATCTCTCGCGTTTCCGAGTCCAAGTGAGAAACGATTTTGTCCAATTCCGCTTTTCCCGCCCGGACCTTTATCGCTTCCAGCGTGTCCAGCACGGCGGTGCCCTTGATGTGCAGCATTCTCTGTCCTCGCCTGCGGCGCAAGTTTTAAAGAAAGGTGCTGATCACAGGTTAATACAGGAGCCAATGCACGCGCTTCCGATGCGGCTTAACAAGCAAGGGAGTTTACCATCCGTAACCATAAACTTGACGTATCTAGCGATTTCCTTGATGCGAAGGATTGAAACTTTCGCGGCAATTTTCGTGAAAATCTGCGCCAGGGACTTTTCCTGGACGTAAAATAGGACCGCAGTGGAAATGGGAGGATTTATGTCCAAGAAGCTGAAGGGTTCCTTGCCAGCCGAAAAGAAATCGCGTGCCACGAGGACCGCGCCGACGCAAGAAGAGATCGCGTTGCGCGCCTATGAGATTTATCTGGAACGCGGAGGAGCTTCCGGCGATGCTTTGGAAGACTGGACGCGCGCCGAGCGCGAGCTCATGGAGAAAAACAGTAAGCCGCGCGGCAAAGTAGGTCCGACGCTGGTAGCTGCCTGATACCTCGCAAGATCAAAGGGTGGAGTCAGGCAAGCCGCAAGGTACGTCACGCCTCTCCAGCCTTGTGCCGTCTGTGCTGATTACTTCAAAAGCGTCTTGCCTCACCGGAAGTATCGCGTGAAAGAATAGAACGCGACCAGCAAGACCGTAAACAAGACAACCAAAGAGTTTCTTCGATGGCTCGGCCGTCTTGCCTTATCCAGCAGGTCGGCGATTGCGGAGCTGAGAAAGAAAACCTGCAGGGCGGTCACGAGACTCGCGGCAATTTCCACCAATGCAAACTGGTGAATAAGAGAGAGTAAGAAGATCGCGCCGCTCGTCACGGAGGCAGCCAGACTCAGGGCGATTGACGAAATGTAGCGAAACATGTTTGTCTTTTGCGCTTTTCGCCTGCGCGCTATGCTTCCATGTTGCAGAGTCTTGCGTAGCCGCGCGACACGTGGCCTGGAAAGCCATTTTATTGTAGCGGAGGATGCAATTCTGGAGAGGCGATAGTATCCGAAGCCGCGAAATCGTCATCCAAGACAATATCCCGTATTAAGGAGAAGGCGATGCAATTACGTCCATTGGGAGAGAACGGGCCGCCCGTTTCGGCCATGGGTTTGGGCTGCATGGGAATGTCCGAATTTTACGGACTCCGGCACGACGCCGAGTCGACGGCGACGATTCATCGCTCGCTCGAGCTGGGTATTACGTTTTTGGATACAGCGGACGTTTATGGGTACGGCGACAACGAAGTGCTGGTGGGGCAGGCGATTCGGGGAATGCGCGAAAAGGTTTTTCTGGCGACGAAGTTTGGGATTGTGCGCGACAAGGCCAATCCCGCGGTGCGTGGCGTGAACGGGCGGCCGGAATACGTTCGGGCGAGTTGCGATGCGAGTTTAAAGCGGTTGGGTGTTGCCACAATCGATTTGTATTATCAGCACCGCGTGGATCCGAATGTGCCCATTGAAGAGACCGTTGGCGCGATGGCCGAGTTGGTGAAAGCGGGGAAAGTGCGCTACCTGGGATTGTCGGAAGCGTCCGCCGCCACGATAAGTCGCGCGCACAAAGTGCATCCCATTGCTGCCCTGCAGACGGAATATTCCCTGTGGACGCGTGATCCGGAAGACGAAATTCTTGCCACCACGCGCGAACTTGGCATTGCATTCGTCGCTTACAGCCCGCTCGGGCGCGGATTCCTGACCGGGCAGATCAAACGTTTCCAGGATTTTGCGCCCGATGATTACCGCAGGAACTCCCCGCGGTTCCAGGGAGAGAATTTCCAGAAGAATTTGGATCTGGTGGCGCGCGTGGAGGCGCTTGCGAAAGAAAAAGCGTGCACGCCGGGACAACTGGCATTGGCTTGGCTACTGGCGCAAGGTCAGGACATTATCCCGATTCCAGGCACGAAGCGGCGGAAGTATCTGGAGGAGAATGCGGGCGCTTTGAACATCAAGCTGTCGAAGGGCGACCTGAAACGCATCGACGAAGTAGCGCCGCATGGGGCAGCTTCGGGCTCGCGGTATCCCGAACACATGATGGCTTTGGTGGGGCGTTGATTGCCTCGCGAGATTCGCAACTGTCTTTCCGAATTGTCCTCAAACTGCACAAAGAGCACAAAGAGCACAAAGAGAAGGATGGATCTTTTCACTGACCGCCTGAGCGCAACGCGGGGACTGTGAATTTCGGTGCAACTTCCTTGCGCTTCGACCAGTCGTGGTAGGTGTGGCATTCCGAGCAGCGAGAGTCGGCATGAGCGGGGCCAGGCGCGTGGCAGGTTTTACAGGTGGCAATTCCCGGCAGCAAAATGTCGCTCGATTCCGTGCTGGTAAGTGTTTTGGCATGACAGCTCACGCAGGTGAAGCCGCGATGCGCGTCATGGTCAAATTTTGCGCGCAGCATCCACCCCAAAGTTTTGTACGACCGCAGGACAACAGGTAATTTTGTGAGGGAAGTCAAAGATTCTGCGGCTGCGTCCCCCCGCGCCGGTGCCGCTTCGCTCTTGTTCTGCGGATTTTTGGGTATGACTCGTAATTCGTGGCACTGTTCACAGGTCTTCCGCCAGAGAAGTTCCTCCGCATCGGCGGTCCGTTCCGCCACCCATTGCGCGGGCGTAAGGATGCGAACCTCCGGAGGCAGCGTCTTGCCTATCAAATCTCGATTCGGTTCGCGCGGCATACGAACCTCGCCCGGATGTGCCGCAATGTATTGCTGGAATTTCTGAATCAGAAACGCGCGCACGACCTCCGGTTTGTCGTGTGGGACACCTTCAGCAAAGCGCTTGTCGAAGGCCAGCGAGTGACAGCCCGAACAAGCCTTCGCGAAAGACACTGGCGCCATGAATTCGCGGCCGGTCGGAGGTTCGTAAGGAGGAAGAATGCTTGGGGGGACGGCAACGTTTATGTCGCTCTCTAAGTACGACGGCTTGGCGACCAGGTACCGAATATCGGCGTAAATCCAATTCGTCGGCGGCACAAACGGACTTGCATTGTTGGAGTAGATCACCCCTTGAGCAGCCAGAGATCGGTGACAATCGGAGCAAACGAGTTGCACGTCGGGGCCGATCGGGCCACGGCGAATGGGCTTCATGTGAATGGCGTGATTCACCTTGATGGTTCCGGGATCACGCGTCGGATATCCTGGTGTGGGCTGAAGCGCGGCAAACTCGGGATGACCGTCCTGGAAGCTCCGGATATGCGTTTTGTGAATCACCGGCCCGAAGGCTGATACCCCGGCCAAGGTTTTCAGATTTGCGTGACACACAGCGCAAATCTGATCATTTGCGGCCGAAATGTTGATGCGGCCACGATGTTCGGTGTGGCATTCCGCGCAAGCGAGGCGGATTCTGCCGTTCGGACTGACGGCATGGTGATCGGGGCCGTCGTGGCAATCGAGGCAGGCGCTGTCGACGGCCTTGGCGGAGAACGCGCTAGCGGTTTGTACGTGGCATGCGGCGCATTCTTTTTCGAGGACGGCGTGTGCGCGGGACATGCGGCCGCTCGAATAGACGTGATGATCGCCTGAGAATCCACGCCAGGTGATCCAGGACAGAGCGAGTAATGGCAGAACGAGGCTGAGCCAGAATTTGGCGCGCTTGAGCGGCGTCGGCCTCTTGAAATAGTTGAGGTCAATGCGCTGGGCAAGTTTCTTGGTTGTTCTTGTTCTCGCCACTCGTTTACCCTGATCCTCGAAGGGGCAATCACCGCTTCCCACTTCTTCAATAGCGCAGCGCCATCACCGCGTGGACAGCGCCAAGGAGAATCAGCGCGAGCGAAAGCGGGATGTGCATGAGCAGCCAGCCATGCAACCATCGATGCAGCGTTTCCTGGCGGGCAAGCTGCCGCGCTTCGTCGCAAATGTCTTCGAGATCGGCCAGCGTGCCGTGCGCCGCGGCGGGCAGCAAAGTGCGCAGCCCTGCAAAGGCACTGCTCGCAGCTGCAATGTCCGCGAACCGGTTGCCGCGTTTCGGACGTTCGAGAAACGGACGCATTTCGTTCCCATAGAAACTACGGAGCGGCGCGCTTTGCTCTTTGCTCAATAAGATTCTCTCGGGAGCGGCAGCGACAGCGGCGCTGGCGCCGGCGCTGACTGCTGCGGACGTTCGCAAGGGAACGGCGGTAGCGGCGATCGGACGCAGAGCAGTAAATCCGCCGGCACGCTGCGTTTCTTCAACGGAGGATTTGGAAAAGTCGAGATTCCCGCACACGGTCTCGACCGCACGATCGGCTTCTTCCCGCAAGAGCGCGCGGACGTGGCCTATTTCGTCGTAAATGGTTTCGAGGGGAGCATCGCCGGTCATGATGCGCGGAACGTAATGCTGCAACGCCGCGCCAAAGACGCCGCTGGCGATCGTGATGATGAGCAGCCACATCAGCACTCGCGTGAGCGTGCCTCCAAATTGGAAACCGCCATGGAAGAGAATCATCGGCAGCGCCAGCAAGCCGAGCCACAGATGCCCGCGCATCCAGGCTTGCGCGCGGCCAAGGCGCCAGGTGGGCACGCGCTTTCTTGCGCCGAGGAGGGCGGCAAAGATCATGAAGCCGAAGCCGACGATACCGAAAAAAAGGCCAACCGGGCTACCGCCGCGCGGACCTTGCGAAGCGTTGAACGCACAGACTGCATAGACAATCGCAGAAACAGTAAGAATTACGAGCGATGAGACCGCCCAGGCACGATGCGTGCGGTCGATCCTCATTTCGCACCGCCCTGGCCGAGCATTTCAGCGAAAAACGTTTTTGGGTCGACGCGATGCGCTGCGTCGTGGGGACAAGCGTAGACGCAGCTTGGTTCCTTCAAGTGCGTGCAGAGATCGCAGGAGGTTGCTTTCTGCTTGATGACCGCTTTCTTGCGCCCGGCATTTTCCGGATCGTCCGCCAGCACTTCAAACGGATGCAGGTTGATATTGCCGTAAGGGCAATTGCGCGCGCAGAGCCCACAGCCGATGCACCAATCCTCGATGATGACTTCGAGTGAATTGCGGCGCCGAATCGAGCCGACCGGGCAGCCGACCATGCAAAGCGGGTCGCGGCATTGGCGGCAACTCGTGGCGACGAGATAGCGGTCAAAGCGCAGGCCATCGCGAATGAGGCGCGTAACGCCATCATGCGCATCGGCGCAGGCATTCACGCAGGCGTCACAGCGAGTGCAATTCTGCAGATCGAGAATGAGCAGACTCTGCGCTTCCATTAACCCTTGTGATAGGAATTGATCGATGGGAACGCTGTGGACCATTTGCAGGCGCTGCTGGTTGGCAGTACTGCGTTCCGCCGCGATAGCTTCGAGGCCGGTGCGAACGCTGGGGAAGCGCGCCACCATATCGCGAAAATCGTCGCCGGAAATTCGCACCAGCTCGACATGATCGAGCGCCGCACACGTTGCAGTCCGCACGCCGCCGCCGAGCAATCCAATTTCGCCGAAATAGTCGCCGCGAGAAAGATAGGCTAGGACCATTTCGCCGCCGGGATAACTTTCTGAGACTTTCACGAAGCCGATGCGAACAAGATAAAAACTGTCGGCGGCTTCGCCCTGTTGGACGATGGTTTGACCCGGAGCGAACCTTTGGAGGTGCACGCTTTCTTTGAGGTGGGCGATAAAGTCTGCCGACAGGTCCGCGAACATGGGCACGCCGCGAAGGTGGTTTTCGAGGGCGCGGCGCCGGTAGGTTTCGTCGAGCTGCGCGCGGAAGGTCTTGTTCTTGAGCATGATGTCGAGAACATTGCGCAGCATTTCGTAGGCGATCACATCCGATTCCGCGATGACCGTGGCGGAGCGCGGATAGAAATTCATGCAAGTCATTTCGCCGAACAAATCGCCGGGGCCCAGCTCCGCGACGGGATTGCCATAAGAAAGATCCACGGAAGCATCGATGGGAATCGTGCGGTCGCGGGCTTCATCTTCGCGCTTGTCTTCCTCGCGCCCGACGAGCGTGCTGGTCAGCCGTTTGAAGAAACCTTTAGCACCGCCTTGGGTCTTAACGTGCGCAATCGGCGAAGAGATGGAAACTCGCGCGCGACCTTCAACGATATAGAACGCTGTGGAGCCAAACTCGCCTTCGCGGCAGATGACTTCACCCCGGCGGAAGTGGCGCTTAACGATGGCGCCACGATTTAGCTCAAGAAATGTCCCAGAAACGCCTTTGAAAACTGGAATCTGCAACAGTTCTCCGGCTTCAAAAATCTCTGCATTCGTGCCAGCGGCGATTGCGGTTCCGGCGAGTCCTTTATTGGTCAGTGCGCCAGTGGGGCAGGAAACCATGCACTCGCCGCAGGAGATGCACGTGGAATCGCCCATCGGTGCGTTCAAGTCGAAAGCGATCCCCGCGGAATAGCCTTTACCCATGCGGCCGAGGACAAAATTATTTTTGACTTCGTCGCAGCCGCGAATGCAGCGGTCGCAAAGGATACAAGCATCGTGATCGACGGCGATTGCGAGGGAGGAGTCATCTTCGCCACGAGCGACCGTGCGTTTCGCAAAGCGCGGCTGCGTGATGCCTGCGGTCTTTGCGAGCGCTTCGAGCTCGCAGTCACCGGACTTTTCCTGACGCGCGCAGGGCGAAGGATGGTCGGACATCAGCAATTCGAGTAGCGTTTTGCGCGCGCTCAAGACTTTTTCTGAGTTGGTGACCACCTTCATGCTTGGTTCCACAGGACGTACGCACGATGCGGACAACACACGCGCGCCAGTGTCCACGACGCAGAGACGGCAGACGCCGACTGGAGTTTGGTTTTGCAAGTGGCACAGTGTGGGAATACTGATGCCATTCATGCGCGCGGCGTCGAAGACGGTGGTTCCGTTGGGCACACGCACGGATTTCCCGTCGATGCTGATGTCGATCATTCCTGGAGGTGCGCCAGAAGTCGTCACGGCCGGATACCCACGCGCTGCACTTCTCCCGCGCGCGACGCAGCGGTGAAGCAAATTCCGCTCGGGCACTGTCCCTTCAGAACGTGAGCATCGACTTCCGCGCGAAAATGTTTCAGCACGGATTGAATGGGAGCCGGAGCGATCTGGCCAAGGCCACAAATGGAGGTCTGGCTCATGGCCTGAGAAAGATCGTCGAGAAGCGTGAGATCAGCGCGATACTCCGGCTCGGAAACAGAGCCCTCCGTCCATCTCACAAGCAGGTCGGTCATTTTCTGCGATCCAACGCGGCAGGGGACGCACTTCCCGCACGATTCGTTGCGATAAAAACGCACCGCGTTCAGCGCCATGTCCAGCATGCAGGTGGTGTTGTCACAAACAACGATGGCACCGGAGCCAAGCATGGAACCAGCGTCGGCCAGCGCCTTGAAGTCGAGCCGTACATCCACCATCGAAGCAGGCAGGTAACCTGACGATGGGCCAGAGGGAGCAAACGCCTTCAACGAGCCGCCGCGGCGAACGCCCCCCGCGTACTTGAAAATCACCTCGCGCATGGGCGTGCCCATCGGAACTTCGAAAACGCCGGGTTGCGCCACATGCCCACTGACGCCGACAAATTTCAGTCCGCGCGAGCCGTTGGCACCTTGCGCGGCAAACCAGTCCACGCCGCGCGCCAGAATTTGCGGCACGTTGATGAACGTTTCCACATTGTTGATGACCGTTGGTTTTTGCCAGAGCCCGACTTGCCCGGGAAACGGCGGCTTGTTGCGCGGCTCGGCGCGATGACCTTCAATCGCTTCCATCAGCGCGCTTTCTTCTCCGCAGATGTAGCCGCCGGGGCTGACAAACACTTCGAGATCGAAGCCGAGTTCACTGCCAAGAATTTTCTTGCCGAGCAAGCCCGCGTGATAGCAACGGCGGATTTCTTCGCCAAGAGTTTCTTCCTGTTGTGCGTATTCGTGCCGGATGTAGAGGATGCCGCGCTTTGCCCCGGTGACCAGGCCGGCGATGAGCATGCCTTCGATGACCAGGTGTGGCAGGTTGGTCATGATGAACCGATCTTTGATCGTGCCGGGCTCGCTTTCATCCGCGTTGCAGACTACATACTTCAGGGGATCCGTCTGCTTCCGCACCAGATCCCACTTCATGCTCGTGGGAAAACCGGCACCGCCCATGCCACGAAGTTCGGCAGCTTTGAGCTTCGCCAAGACGTCGTCCCATGCGCGCGACTGCACGAGGCTGCGCACTACGCCGTATTGTTCGTCGTTGCCGTAGGGATCGGTTTTGCACTTCACGTGCGCCCGCTCGGGATGCAACTCGGCAACTTCTTCACCGCGGAGTGCACTGCGTGCAATCTGCTCAGCACTTGCAGGGGTGACATTCGTGAAGATCTCATCGTTGATCGAAACCGCTGGCGCGCGGTCGCATCGCCCGAGGCAGGAAACATCGCGAATTTGCACGTCTTCAGAGCGAGAACCAGCGAAGTGCCGCTCAATCTCGGCCCGCAGATCGCAAGCGCCGTTGAGATGACAGCTCATGTCTGCGCAAACACGAATTTCCGCTTTGGCAGGAGGCGTGAGATGAAAATGCGGGTAGAAACTCGCCACGCTGTGAATCTGGTAGAGCGGAGTTTGCGTGCGGCGGGAAAGTTCTTCGAGCTCCGCCTTGGGCAGGAAGCCGTAGCGAAGCTGGATGGCCCGAAGGTCGTCGAAGATCACGTCGTCCCGTCTCGTGCGCAAAGCCGCGCCTGATGCGAGAAGAATGCGCGGCGCAACTTGGAGTGCTGAATCCCCTGCATACTACTGAGCGTAAAGCGTGCTGTAAATAGCGCCAGTTTCGCTTTTCGCAGCGCGTCGCTAAAAAGACAACGCATTCCGTTGACTTCTTTGCGCCGCAAACGTTATAAGCGAACAGATTCGTCCGGCACTCTGAATGTACAACGCGAAAAAGTTCTTTCTACTCTCCAGCCTCGCCTGTTTGCCGCTCCTGACGCTCCCTTTGCTGCGAGCGCAGGAGAAAGAGCCAGTCAAATACATCGGTCCTGGATCCTGCGCGGCAACGAGTTGCCACGGAAGCGTGAAACCTATAGCAGGGAGCCGCATTTTCCAGAACGAGTACTCCACTTGGATTCTCCAGGACAAGCACAGCCGCGCGTACCAGGCTTTAGCCGGTGACGTCGGCGAGCGGATGGCTCGCATCTTGAAATTGGGTACGAAGGCCGAGGAAGCTGCGAAATGCCTGGCGTGTCACGTGCTTTACACAACATCGGAGCAGCGCGGGCGTGCGTTTGAGATTTCCGAGGGCGTGTCCTGCGAAAATTGCCATGGGCCGGCCTCAGCGTGGCTTGGTCCGCACACTACGCGCTCCTGGGTGCACGAAAAATCGGTTGCGCTGGGGATGACCGACACTCGCAACGTAATTCGTCGCACGGAAAAATGTCTCGAATGCCATCTCGGCACAAAGAACAAGTTTGTGGACCACGAAATGATCGCTGCGGGGCATCCCGACTTGTATTTTGAGCTGGATTCGTTTTCAGCGGTCATGCCGCGGCACTGGAAAATTCCCCGCGAATCGGAGCCGGGAAAGCCTGTGGAAGATGGGGCATGGACGGGCGTGCGCGAATGGTCTGCGGGTCAGGCGGTGCAACTACGCGTGGCGATGGAGCGGTTGACCTGGCGGGCGAAAAACGAGCGCTTCGACAAGAAGGACGTTTGGCCTGAATACTCCGAGCTTTCTTGTTTTGCCTGTCATCACGCGCTGGGATCTGCAAAAGACAGCTGGCGGCAGGAACATGGCTACGTAGGGCGTCGCCCGGGCGATCCGGCGTGGAACCCTTCACGTTACGCGGTGTTTCGTTTACTGGCGAAACAGATTGACTCCGCGAGCGCCCAGGAATTGGACCGGCAAATTCTTCTGGTCTCCGACGAGATGAGCAAGCTCAATCCGGACCGAAACGGAGTGGCCGCAGCGGCTTCCGCGGCAGCGCCACTGGCTCAGCGCATCGCGGAGCGGCTCGCCACCATGCAGTACGATCAAGCCATCGTGCTGCGGATACTGCAGCGCATTCCCGATGATGCCGCGACGAGCGCGCCGCGGAGCAAGCGACCATGGCGCTGGATTCGCTCTATATTGCCTACAGCCGCGAAACCAAACCAGCGAATGCCCCCGAAGTTCGCGCCGCGATCAACGGCCTCTTCCAGCAGCTCGAGAATCCCTCCTCTTACAATGGCGATCAATTCGCCTCCGCTCTCCGCCGCATCCGCCCACTGCTTCAATAAATCGCCCAATAAGCGCTAGAGTCATTTATGCGAAAGCCTTAAAGGAAATAAATGAACGCATTTGAGAAATGGTTCTGCGGCTCAGCGATTTGGCGCTACATAACACGGCGGCAACTGCTGCCTTGGCTGCTTCAAGGAACAGCGCTGGGCGATCATGTTTTGGAGCTAGGCGCGGGTCCGGGAGCCGGAACATTGGAGTTGGCACGACGCTCCGCCCGCGCAACGAGCATCGAATACGATCACACATTAGCGACGAAGCTCGCCAAAAGAATCAGCAACTCTGGTGTCCGTGTTATTCAAGCCGATGCGGCTGCCTTGCCCTTTGCTGACAAAGTGTTTTCATCAGCGATTGCCATTCTCATGCTGCATCACTTGAAATCTCCGGAATTGCAGGACCGCGCGTTTTCAGAAATTGCCCGCGTGCTCCGTCCTGGCGGCATTTTCATTGCATGCGATATCCCGGATGGCTGGACACATCGCGTCTCCCACATTCGAAGTACGTTTGTGCCCCTTGATCCAACAACCGCAAAGGAAAGGCTGACTGCCGCGGGTTTTTCCGGTATCCGGCTAGATTTTCAGGGAAGCATATTCCGAATTCAGGCCGTCTGCCCACTGGGGTCTCGGCCGCATTGACCTGCATCAAGGCACGGCTTAGCATCGTACTATGTGGTTCCGCCGCGACAAATTCCCCCCCGGGCCTTACAGCGGGCTCAAAGGCTGGTCCCTTCGCGCGTTGAGCCAAAGCCCGCTGGAAATGTTTACCGAATTGGCTCGCTACGGGGACATCGTCGGTATCCGCGTCGTCAATTTTCGCAACATTTTCATCAATCACCCCGACCTCATTGAAGAGGTATTGGTCGGCCATCCGCGCCGGTACTACAAAGGCAGGGTCTTGCGGGCGAACCGGCACGTTTTTGGCGAAGGACTGCTCACCAGCGAAGGTGATTTCTGGCTGCGGCAGCGGCGCTTAGTGCAGCCGGCCTTCCACCGCGCGCGCATCGCGGCGTACGCGGAGACCATGGTCGAATACACCCAACGCCTGATGGAAGGCTGGCGAGGCAGCGAAGAGCGCGACGTGCATCAGGAGATGATGCGGCTCACGTTGCAAATCGTCGCGAAAACGCTGTTTAATGCCAATGTCGCTCGGGACACACAAGACGTCGGCAAATCGCTTGAGCTTCTTCTTGAACTTGGTGCGAATTTCCGGCGTACTCTCTTTGTTCCCCATTGGGTGCCCACGCCCACCAATCTTCGAATCAAGCGCGAGATTGCGTTCATCGAAAGCATTCTCTACCGCATCATCGGCGAACGCCGCGCTTCCGGGCACGATGCCGGGGACCTGCTTTCCATGCTCCTTCACGCGCAGGACGAGGATGGTTCGCGCATGACGGATCAGCAGCTCCGCGACGAAACCATCACGCTATTCCTCGCCGGGCATGAAACCACCGCCGCCTCACTTTCCTGGACCTGGTGGCTGCTCGCGCAAAAT
>WNGL01004894.1_pt1 | contig 18635 bp, 17 predicted proteins | sample 5400591 | NCBI WGS metagenome assembly WNGL01 (sample SAMN13153377, study PRJNA577476) | soil metagenome | isolation source: 80 cm soil or saprolite under Garry oak tree replicate 1 | place: USA:California | collected 2016-06-15 | reverse complement strand
GGTCCGGAACGTGAGCGAAGCCATCCTCGATGCGCAACGGCTCCTCGAGGATCGCGTCCGCCCAGTCGACGTACTCCAGGTAGTGGGCGGTGGGCGTCGCCGCGAGCAGGTGCACGCTGATCTCCGGCGCGAGATGCGAGGACATCGCGACCTGCGCGGCTGCGGCGACGCCGGCCGCCTGGATCCAGCCGCTCACGCCGCCGATTCGAGCGACGTCCGGCATGACGTAATCGCAGGCGCCGGAGGCGAGCGCCTCGAGCATCGCCTCCGCCCCGTTGAAGTTCTCTCCGATCTGGACGGGGACGGCCAGCTCCCGCGCGACGACCGCGTTGCCGCGGTAGTCATCGTGCCGGATCGGCTCCTCGAGCCATGCGATCCCTTCGGATTCGAGCGCGCGCCCGCGGCGGACCGCTTCGGCGACCGTCAGTGCCTGGTTGTAGTCGACCGGCAGCTCCGTCGCGTCGGGCAGCCGCTTGCGGACCGCGCGCGTGACCGCGAGATCCTGCCGAAGCGTCGGATGGCCGAGGCGCAGCTTCACGCTCCGGAAGCCTCCGGCGAGCAGCTGCTCGGCTTCGTCGGCAGCGGCCTCGGGCGACATGAGTCCGAGCCCGCTCGAGTTGTAGGCGAGGATCTTCTTCGGCTTCGCGCCAAGCAACGCCGCGAGCGGCACCCCCGCCGCGACCGCCAGCGCGTCCCACATCGCGGTGTCGAGCGCCGAGAGCGCCATCCTGACCACGCTCGCCACCCCGACGAGCGCGAAGCGCCGTGAGAGCTTGGCGGCCGTCTCGAGCGGGACCACTCGCTCGCCCGAGACGAGCGACACGGCATCGCGCAGCACGGCGTCGATCGCACGCGGCACGCTGGGGCGATAGCAGAACAAGTACGTGCGCCCCGTGATCCCCTCCTCGGTCTCGAGGTCGACCAGGAGCAGGGGAGCTTTGTCCACGACGGCTGCGCTCGTGCCGAGCGGGAAGGTCATCGGGACCTCGACGGCGAACGTCTTGACGCCTCGGATCGTCAGGGGTGCAGCGCTGGTCACGGCTGCGTCGGTCATGGGGTGACTCCCTTCGGGAATGAGTTGGCGGCGCGACACCCCGAACTGAGCATCCGCCGTGCCACGAACGGCCATCCCGGGAAGGCACGCAGATGCCTTCGCGTTCAGCCTGGACGCGCGCCAAAGCGGCGGCGGATACCACTCGACCCGCCGGATTCGACGGCGGCCCGTCGAATGCGACGGGTCGGGTCAGGGCGCCTTGCGGATCCCGAGCTTGCGGATGCGGCCGCGCAGGGTGCTCGGGTTCAAGCCGAGCTTGCGCGCGGCTCCGTCATCGCCTTCGATCTTCCAGCGCGAACGCTCGAGCACGCTGCGGATGTGGGCCCGCTCGACGTCCTCCAGGATGTCGCACCCCACCGGCTCCGCGCACTCGCGTGCGCCGGGGGCGGTGAATGGCTCGCTCCCATCGAGGGTGCCGTCGCGGGACATGATGAGCGCACGCTCGACGAGGTTCTCGAGCTCCCGAACGTTGCCTGGCCAGGGGTAGGCGCGGGCGCTCTCGATGAATGCCGGGGACACTCCACCGAATGTGCGGCCGAGCTTTCGAGCGGTCCTCGCCGCGATGTGCTCGAGGAGGCGCGGGATGTCGTCGCGGCGCTCGCGCAGGGGTGGCACGACAATCGGGAAGACGTCGAGCCTGAAGTAGAGATCGGCGCGGAAGCGGGACGCGCTTACCTCGGCGCGCAGGTCGCGATTCGTCGCCGCGATGACGCGCACGTCGACGCGCATCGTGTGCGCTCCGCCGATGCGCTCGAACTCGCGTTCCTGCAGCACCCGCAGAAGCTTGGCCTGCACCTCGGGGGGCAATTCGCCCACCTCGTCGAGGAACAAGGTCCCGCCGTCGGCGAGCTCGAAGCGGCCGCGGCGATGCTGGACCGCGCCGGTGAAGGCGCCACGCTCGTGGCCGAAGAGCTCGCTCTCGACGAGCTCTCGCGGCAGGGCGGCGCAGTTCACCTTGATGAGCGGGCGTTCGCGGCGGGCGCTCTTCTCGTGAATGGCACGCGCCACGAGCTCCTTGCCTGTGCCCGTCTCGCCCTGGATGAGCACCGTGCTGTCGGTCGGAGCGACCTGCGCGACCTGCTGGCGGACGCGCTGCAGCGCCGGCGACTCGCCCATGAAGACATCGCGCTCGGCGCGGCCTTCTTCCACCAGCGCGTGGATGGTCGCCTTCGACTTGCCATGGGCCTCGATCTCACGGCGCAACGCGATGTGGGTGCCGACGCGCGCGAGCAGCTCCTCGGGCTCGAACGGCTTCGTGACGTAGTCCACCGCCCCCTCACGAAAGGCGCGCACCTTCTCCGCCGTCTCGGTGAGCGCGGTGAGCATGATGACCGGAATGAAGCGGGTCGCCTCGCTCGCCTTCAGGCGCCGGCACGTCTCGTAGCCGTCGATCCCCGGCATCACGACGTCGAGCAGGACGAGGTCCGGCTGCTTCTGTGCGGCCAGCGCGACGGCCTGCTCACCGCTCCCCGCCGCGATGGTCCGGTATCCCGCTGCGCCGAGCTCCTGCTCGAGCAGGTCGACGTTGACCGGCTCGTCGTCGACGATGAGCACGGTCGCGGCGTCAGCGCCCAAGGTGCCTCGCGATGGCGTCGAACAGCAGGGCCTCATCGATCGGCTTCGTGAGGAAGTCGTCGCAGCCGCTCGCCCGCGCCTGCTCCTCGTCGCTGCTCATCGCGTGGGCGGACAGGACGATGACGGGGATGTGCGCCAGCCCGGGATTCGCCTTGAGTCGGCGGGTGGCCTCCCAGCCATCCATGCGCGGCAGCGAGAGGTCCATCAGGATGAGATCGGGCCTCTCCTCGGCGGCGCGCTCGAGCGCCACCGCCCCATCCTCCGCGAACACCAACCGATGGTCGTCCTCGAGGAGCTGCGCCAGCAGGTCGCGGTTCAGCGCGATGTCCTCGACGATCAGGATCTTCGTCATGGCCGCGGCGCGTGGTAGCGGATCGGGAGCGTCAAGGTGAAGGTCGATCCCGCGCCGAGCACGCTCTCTGCGCGGATGTCGCCGCCCATGAGGCGCGCCAGCCGGCGAGCGATGGCGAGGCCGAGCCCGGTGCCGCCGTACTCGCGCGCGCTGCGGGGGTCGGCCTGCTCGAACTCCTCGAAGATGGAGTCGAGCTTGTCGGCCGCGATGCCGATGCCGGTGTCCACGACGGCGAGCTCGATCGCGCCGTCGAGCGAGCGCGCACGGAGCTGGACGCTGCCGCTCGACGTGAACTTGGCGGCATTGCTCAGCAGGTTCATGACGATGCGTCGCAGCTTCTCCTCATCGACGAACATCGAGGGAAGGCCCCGCTCAAACGCCCTGACCTGCGCCACCCCATCCTTCATCAGGGGCTCCACGGTGCGGATGCATTGCTCCAGGACCGCCGTCAGCTGGACGTCGCCGGGGTTGATCTCGATCCGGCCTGCCTCCACCTTCGCCAGGTCGAGGACCGCGTTGATGAGCGAGAGCAGGTCCTGCGCGCTCGCGAGGATCTTCTCCAGGTTCTCGTACTGCTTTGGTTCCAGCCGATCCTGCGAGCGGCGCATCACGATGCGCGTGAAGCCGATGATCGCGTTGAGCGGTGTCCGCAGTTCGTGCGACATGTTGGCGAGGAACGCGCTCTTGTGCCGGCTCGCGACCTCGAGCTGTCGGCCCTTGTCCTCGAGCTCGCGGTAGAGCCGGGCGTTCTCGATGGCGATGACCGCCTGATCGGCGAAGGTCCGCAGCAGCGCGATCTGCTTCTCCGAGAACGGCCCGGGTTCGCGCCGGCCCACTGCGATGGCGCCGATGGGCTTCCCGTCGCGGAGGAGAGGGATGCTCAGGACGCTGCGGAAGCCCCAGCGCGCGCCGTCCCTGAGGGCATACTCCGGGTCCACCTGCGTGTCGTCGATGGCGACCACGCCGCGCGTCATGACCGCCCGGCCGGCGGCCAGCGCGCGGTCGGGCTGGCGGGGAAAGAGCCGGCGCACCGCCTCCTCGCCCTCGGGGCTCACCATCGCCAGCGCGCCGACGTGCAGCAGCTCGCCGTCGAACGTGAACACGTTGGCCGAGGCGGCGTCGCACAGCTTCAGCGCGGCCGCCGCGATGCCGTCGAACTCCCGCTGGGGATCGTGCAGGACCGGCTGCACGTCGCCCGGCGTGCGTGAGATCACCTGCAGGACCTCGGTGGTGGCCTTCTGCTGGTCGAGCGCCTCGGTCAGGTCCTGGTTGCGGGCGGCCAGCTCGGTGAGGAGCCGGACGTTGTCGATCGCGATCACCGCCTGCTCCGCGAAGGTCTGCAGGAGCGTGATCTGCCGCTGCGAGAAGGGCCGCACCTCGCGGCGCCAGACCGCGATCACGCCCAGCAGTCGCTCGTCGCGAAGCATGGGCACGGCCATGACAGTGCGGACCCCTTCGATCTGATGGGGCCGCGACGGAGGGATGTCAGGGTCAGCCATGAAATCGATGATCTGTATCGGCTTGCGCTCGAGGACGACGCGACCGGCTGCCGTCGTACGACTGACGCGCACCCCCCGCCCGAGGAAGTCGGCGAACTCGTGCGTACAGCTGGTGCGGGCTGCCAGGGAGAGCCACCCGCTCTCGTGGCGCATGACCAGGCCGAAGTTCGCGTCGCAGAGCTGGGCCGCGCTCGCCACGATTGTGTCGAACACCGGCTGCACGTCCCCGGGCGTACGCGAGATGACGCGAAGGATCTCACTCGTCGCCGTCTGCTGCTCGACGGCTTCCGCCAGCTCTCGACTGCGCGCTTCCAGCTCGTCGTGGAGCCGCGCATTGTCGATCGCGATCACCGCCTGATCCGCGAATGACTGCAGCAGCGCTATCTGGCTCTCCGGAACTGGCCCTGGCTCGGTGCGGCCCACGGCGACGGCTCCGATCGGACTGCCTTCCCGGACCAACGGAATACTCACGACGCTGCGGGCTCCAGGCCCAGCGGCGACCTCGAGAAATTCAGGATCGTCTCGGACGTCGGGAATCGCTATGACGCTGCGACTCGACACGGCTCTGCCCGCTGGCGTATCGCGGCGTGGCGGCCGTGGAAAGAGCCCACGCATGCCCTCCAGCGCTTCCGGAGCCACGCTCGCCAGCGCCGCGATGTGGAGCAAGGTCCCATCGAACGTGAAGACACTGGCCCATCTGCCATGCGAAAGCTGCAGCGCAGCGCTGGCGATGGCTTCGAAGAGCGGCTGCGCGGTTGGTCGCCCCTGACTCAGCAGCCGCAGGAACTCGCTCGCTGCGCGGTGCTGGTCCGGTGTGCTCGCGTCTTCACGCCTGAGTTCGAACGGTTCTCTGCTCGTCATCGGATGACCGCTTCACTACTTGCTCTACCGGACACGAGTGATCCATGCCCTTCCATGCCCGAGGAGGAGCGCCTCGAGGGAGGGATCCCGCAGCTCCTCCCGTCCCGAAGACGGTCATCGGAGGTGATGGCTCGACTTGCTCCTCAGCATGGGCGGGGACGCTTGGCATTCGACCAAGCGTGGCTTCGTTTCTCGCGGCCGCGGCGCTCGGAAACGTCGTGTTCCCACGTCTTCGACCGTTCGAAGACGACGCCGCGCGGGCCGTCCGCGGCCGGCTGCCGCTGCGGAACGACTGCAGAGGGATCACATGCTGTGAAATGGCGAAGGCCGCGAACCACCGGTTTTCCGTGTGAATTCGCGGCCTTCTGAGTCGGGGAGACAGGATTCGAACCTGCGACCCCTTGGTCCCGAAGGTCGGGCGACACGATCCGCACGCAGTGCCACCAGGGGTATCGGCTCCTATCCATGCGGAGTTACAGGCAACGACTTCCAGCACTTCCCGCACATCGGACGCACGGAGCGTACGCCGTGGCACCGGGTTACCAGCGCCATTCAGGCGCCGACCGGATGCACCTTTACTGACATCTGATGCCTCGATCGCGGCGGCACCCGCAACGGAAGGGAGCGCGCGCAGCTCGGCTCCGAGCTGGGCAGCGAGTTCCCCGGGAGGCCCCTCCCCCGTGTCGTCGCGAAGGGATCCCTCGACATGAGCGTCTCACATCTCCGTCGACGACGGAGGAGGGCGGCACGCCCGAGAAAGGGATGCGAGGGATCGGTCGCCGCGCAGCTCACAATTAGACTTGGCCCAGCCCGCCATCGACGAACAGCTCGCTCCCGGCGACGTAGCTACCGTCGTCGGATGAAGCCCGGGGGTACCGATCGCTCCAGGGCTGATCACGTTCACGAGGTCTCAGACCTCCCGGCCGACCGCTGCCCTGCCAGGCGACCTTCTCCCCCTGGAAAGCCACCTCCAGTAGAGCGCGAACCCCGCGCGGCGCCACAGCCGATCACCGTCTTGGGCTTCACGATGACGACCGCATCGGACCATCTTGACCACAGCCGGCGCAGCACGACCCAGAACGCCCGGTCCACCGGCCCAATCAGCGGCCGGCGTTTCTGCAGGAGCGTGGAGAGCTTGACGGAGGGCGAGGTTCTCGAGCTTGAGGCCTCGGGGGCGCGAGAGCGCGAACGAGCAGGTTCAGCGTCGAGGCGAAGCGGCTCTCGAACGCCGCGCGCGCCTCGGCAGGTGGCGCCTTTCGGCGGAGCGGCCCGTCGAGCCACAGCGTGGCCGCGCCATGGGCGATCGTCCAGCAGGTGAACGCGACGGCGTCCGTGGACGGCCGCCGCCCGGCAGGCCAGCGGGCCAGCACGGTCTCGAGCGCGGCCACGACGACCTGGTACGACCGCTCGCTTGCCTCGGCGAGCGACGTCGGCATCGCTCCGGCATCGGAGAGCTCGGGCCCGAACATGACGCGGAAACGCCCCGGGTGCTCGATCGCGAACCGGACGTAGGCGTCGCCGATGCGACGGAGCCGATCGAGAGGATCTCGGCCTTGCGCACCCGCCGCCTCCAGCGCTGCCGTGAACCGCTCGAACCCGTCCCGCGCCAGCTCGATCAGCAGCGCCGACTTGTCGATGAAGTGGTGCGCCGGTGCTGCATGGGAGACGCCGAGCCGGCGGGCGAGCTCCCGGAGCGACAGGGCCGCAACCCCGTCGCTTTCGACGACGGCCGCGGCCTCCTCGAGGAGCGCCTTCCGCAGCTCGCCGTGGTGGTAGCGCCCTTCGGGCTTTCGCGCGCGCCTCGCCATCCGGTCACCGTACCCCGCCGAACTTGACGCCGGCAAGATAGGTCCCGTATCTTGGCAGTGTCCAGTTCGGCATGGCGCGGCCGTTCCCGCGCCGGCCGCCATGAGATTCGCCGAGCGTAGATCGGTCATGCAGGCAGCAACCGGTGGAGGGTCTTTCGATGTCGAGATGCCTCATCGTGTATTTCTCTCAGGGCGGGACGACCAGGCGGGTCGCGGAAGCGGTCTCGACGGGATTGAGGGCGCAAGGTCACGAGGTCGATCTCCACGATCTGGAGGACGGCCCGCCGCCCGCTCACGGTCGGTACGAAGTCCTGGGAGTCGGATGCCCGGCGCACTACTACCGCCCTGCGATCGTCGTCAGCGACTATCTCGAGAATCTGCCCGATCTCTCCGGGAAGCCCGTGTTCACCTTCGTCCTGCACGCCGCCTACCTTGGTGACGCCGGGAACGTCGTCCGGCGCCTCCTCGCGGAGAAGGGCGGGAAGGAACTGGGGTACGCCCGTTTCCGTGGCGCGGGCCACTTCCTTGGATACCTGAAGCACGGGTACCGGTTCTCACCCGCCGACCCCAACTCCGACGCGATCGCACGGGCGGAGCGATTTGGAGGGGAGCTCGCGGCACGCCTCGCCAGAGAGACGCACGTCCTCGCCGCGCACGATCCGCCACCGCCCGCCGTGTACCAGCTGGAGCGATTCCTCACCGGTCGCTTCTTCATCCGCCACCTCTACAGCAAGCTCTTTCGCGTGGACGGAAACAAGTGCAGCCACTGCACGCTGTGCATGAAGGGCTGCCCGACCCGGAACATTCGTGAGGACCACAAGGGCAGGCGTGTGTGGGGCCGCGAATGCATCCTGTGTTTCGCCTGCGAGATGAATTGCCCGAGGGAAGCGATCTCCTCGCCAATGACGTGGTCCATGTTCTGGCCCTTCATGGTCTACAACACGTGGAGCGCGGCGAGGGATCCCGCGATCGAGCACGTGCGGGTGGTTCATGCGAATGGCCGGACGACGGTCCTGCCAGCTCCACAGCGGAGGGATGGAGATTAGCTACCCACCCGAAGCCGTGCATGCTGCACGAGAAGACAACTGGTAAAGCCATCTATGGAAGAACCCGCACGTACGGTTTGAAAGGAGGCGGTGAAGGCTGGGCCGGCAGTAACGGTACGGCACCCCATCTACGAATGACCTTCACGATCGCGGAGCTCGCCGCGCGTCGGCGGCGAGGTACAGGGAATCAGCGCGCTGCGCATCGAGGGGGTCGCGCCGCTCGACGCGGCCGGGCCTTCGCACCTCTCCTTCTTCTCGAACAAGAAGTACCGGCGTGCGTTCGACTCCACGCGCGCCGGCGCGGTGATCGTCGAGCCCGGCGAGGACGTGCCGGTGGGACGAACGGTGCTGCGCGCTTCAAACGCGTACCTCGCGTTCGCGAAGATCTCGACCGCGTTCCACCCGCCACGGGAGGCGGTTCCCGAGATCGCACCCGGCGCGGCCGTCCATCCGACCGCGAAGGTCCACCCCGGCGCGCAGGTGATGGCGCTCGCCTCGATCGGACCGCGCGCCGAGGTGGGGGCTCGCACGATCGTGTTCCCGGGCGCGCACGTCTGCGAGGACGATGTCGAAATCGGCGCGAACAGCTGCGTCGACCGCGCGACCCTCGGAGTGACGCGGATCGGGCGCGGCGCGAAGATCGACGACCTCGTCATGATCGCGCACAACGTCGAGGTCGGGCCACTGTCGATCCTCGCCTCGCAGGTGGGCATCTCCGGCTCGACAAAGCTCGGCATGGGCGTCGTAGCATGGGGGCAAGCGGGGATCGTCGGGCACCTCACGATTGGGGACCGCGCCAACGTCGCGGCGCAGGCGGGGGTCACGCAGGACGTCGAGCCGGGTGCGCGCGTCGCCGGCTCTCCCGCCGGGCCCGACGTGCAGTGGGCCAGGAACGCGGCGGTCTTCAACCGCCTCACGGACATGCGGCGGGAGCTGCGTCAGCTCAGGAAGGAGCTCGATGCGCTGCGCGCCGACAAGGAGAAGATGGATGCATGAGGCATTCCGCTCAGCGATCGAGCCGGCCGCCGCCACTTCGAGTCGGGTTCACTGCGCCAGCTCGAACACGAGCGCGTTCAGCCAGCGGACGCCTTCGGGGTACCAGCGGGCCGAGACGCGCTCGTCCGGCCCATGGGCCACGTGACCGAGCCGGTCATCGTCCTTGCTCGTCGGGTTCGGGTGGACGCCATAGACGAGGGCGCCGCGCGCGGTCAGGTACCGGCCGTCGTCGGCGCCGAAACCGAACCCCTCGATGACGGGGACATCGCCCCAGAACCGTCGGCTCACGCGACGGATGGCGTCGGGGACCTCCCCCTCCGCGGACATGGGCTTGCCGGTTCCCATGTCCTTCGTCACCGCGATCTCGACCTTGGGGTCGCCCACCGCCTTGACCAGGGCCGCGCGCACGCCCTCGATCGTGTCGCCTGGGAGCAGGCGGCACTGGACGATGGCCTCCGCGGAGACGGGAAGCACGTTCTCCTGGTTCGAGCCCTGAAGCATCGTGGCGACGCAGGTCGTGCGGATATACGCGTTGGAGATCGCGTCCTTCGACAGGACGGCGTCGTCCTCGTGCGAGACGACACCCGTCTCGGCCGTACGCAGGAGCGCGTCAGAGAGCGGAGGCTCCTCGACCTTGCCCAGCGCGGCGATGGCGGGCCTCGTGGCAGGGAGGACACGGGCGGGGAAGGTGAAGGCGCCGATGTGCTCGAGGGCGACGGCGAGTGGGTAGATGGGGTTCAGGTCGGCGCGGGGCATCGACGAGTGGCCGCCCCGGCCGTGGGAGCTGACGCGGTAACTCTGGTACGTCTTCTGCCCCAGCCCGATGTGCACCGCCTCGATCCGCGAGAGATCGTCGGAAAGCGTGAGGCCACCGCCGCTGCCCTCGTTGAGGCCGACCTCTGCCTCGAGCAGGTCGGGGTGGTGCTCGACGAGCCACCGGACACCGGCGAATCCACCGGTCTCCTCTCCGGCGGTGAGGGCGACGACGAGGTCACGGGAGAGCGGCGTCGGGCGCTTCCGGGCCTCGACGGCGATCGCGACGATGGCCGCCGCCATCCCCTTGTCGTCGTTCGCGCCGCGCCCGTAGAGGTAGCCGTCCTTCTCGGTGAGCTGAAACGGGGGAACGGTCCAGGGCTGGCCGGTGACGGGGATGACGTCGATGTGGGCGAGCAGCAGCAGCGGACGCTTGCTGCCGTTCCCCTTCACGCGGGCGATGAGATTCCCCCGCCCCAGCTCGGATTCGAGGACCTGCGCGGAGATGCCGGCCTTCCGTAGAAGCTCGGCGATGGGTGCCAGGGCCTTGCTCTCGTTGGCGGCCACGGTGTCCACCGCTACGAGCTGGGCGAGGAGGTTGCGGGCCTCGCGCTGGACGCGGACCTCGGAGTCGCTCGGGGCGGGAGGCGCGGCGAGAACGGGCACCGGCGCGGCGAGGAGCAGCAGGACAGCAGCGTGAAGTCGGGTCATTTGCGTCCTCCGCAAGAACGCCTTCTCGCCTCCTCGATAGCGGCGCTCGGGAGAGCACTCAACCCGATCAGTCCTGCACCGGGATGGCGCACCCTGCTCCGGCCAGGCCGAGGGGGTCAAGGCTCGAGGCGGATGGTCCCTCGAGCATCATGCTTCTTTGTCTCGCTCTCGCGGCTTGCGACAAGTCCGAGAGCGTCTGCACGAGAGCGGGCGGAACCGTCGTTAGCCAGGAGTGCTGCACGTCCGCGTCGGACTTCCCGAATACATGCGTTGTCGGCGCGTGCGGCTGCAGCGCGCAGAACAGTACTCCCCGGGATGTGTGCGAATGCCCTGCGGGCTGCTTCAACGGAACAAATTGCGTATCTCAATAGGAGCCAGGATCACAAGGACCGTCTCTTGCGGTCCGAGCTGCTCGCTCTCGATCGGGAAGGTGGTGAGGCTGCTACTTGACGACGGCGACGCCAGCCTTCGCCACGACCTCGTCCTGCGAGCCGGTTCCCCCGGAGCAGCCGATCGCCCCGATGAGCTTGCCTGCTTCGACCAGAGGGATACCACCGCGCGAGGCGATGAGACCGTCCAGCGTGAGCACATACGTGTTGCCACCTTGAACGGCGCCCTCGTACGCCTTGGTCTCCCGGCGGAAGGTCACCGCCACACGCGCCTTGTGCTCGGAGATGGCGATTGAAGCGAGTTGCGCGCCGTCCATCCGGGCAAATGCGACGAGGTTACCGCCCGAATCCACGACCGCAATATTCATCTTCCAATTGTGCTTCACGGCTTCAGCCTGCGCCGCGGCGATGACGGCCTGCGCCCGCGTCAGCGCAATCGGTGCGCCATAGGGCACGTCGAACGGCATCTTGTCAGGAACGGTGTCGAGCGGGTTGTGCTGCTGCGGTGGCGGTGGCGGCTGCTGCTGTGGCTGTTGCGCGCGGGCCTCACCCGCGATCAGCAAAGCGCTGCTCACCACGGCCATTCCGACGTTGCCGATACCCATGGTTCGTCCTCCAGGAAGGTTCATGCACGGCGAGCCATCTCCGACTGCCTACTTGTCATTGCCCGGATCGTTTAGGCCCCCGGCCACACGGTGAGTTGGACCAGATGGGTGCGTGGGAAGAGCGCGCTCGCCTACGCGGCCGCAGCCCACACGTACCGGTGGTAGAGGCCTCCGACCCGACGATGGGCGTGGACGGCGGCGGCACCAGCAGGGCGCAGTTCCACATGACGAGCCACCGGCGCGTCCTTTTCGACCCCGAGATGGGTCCGATCCCAGTGGTACTACGCCAAGGACTCGGAACGTGAGCCAGCTCTGCCTCCGTTCCGGTGACCGCCCGTACGATGCCCGAGGGGACGGCGGTGAGCGGGCTGGAGTCGGACCAGGGCGACGTCTTCTACGCTGGCGGTGGCGAGAGCGGCCGGGTCCGGGCCGTGCGGAAGCCACGCCGCCGGTCAGGGCGCTAGTCGCAGGAGCGGCCAGCCGACGTAGCGCGGCGCGGGGGATGGAGCTCAACCCGCCCCTCGCCAGCGTGGCGACGAGGGACGGGTCGGCCCGCGGTGGCCGCGTGCTCAGTTCGCGTCGATCGGGCGATAGCCGATGCGCACCGCGCCCCAGTGCGCGCCGTGCACGAGCACCGGGACGGAGAGGTCCACGATCACCTCGCCCGTGTCGCGCGGGTACCGCTGGAAGAGGAACGCTGCGTGATTGTGCGCCGCGGCGAGGCTGGTCTGGTCCAGGTAGATCATCTTCGTGCGGCTGTTGACGAGGTCGACGGCGCGGTTCCCTGTCTGCGGCTGGGCGAAGCGCTGGTTGTGGGTGGGCACATAGCCGTTCCTGTCGATGAGGATGGCGAACAGGATGGAGGAAGACTTCGAGAGCACGGCCTCCTCCAGCGCGAGGACGTCTCTGTCCGAGAGCAGGTCCCAGTCGGTGCTGTACCTCGGCGGGCTGGCGTTCGGCATCGGGTAATAGAGCGCTCCGAACAGCTTCTCCTCCGTGATCTCCTTGCTGGCGGTCCACTTCTCCAGGGTGGCTGCGCAGCGCTTGGCGAGGTCGTTCGCCAGCGCCAGCAGCTCCCGCTCCTGCGTGTTGAGGCTTTCGGCCGAGGTGGTCGCGGCCGATTTCACATGGGCCTGGGCCTGGGCGCGGGCGCCGGTCGGCGTGAGGGCGGCACAGAGGAGACCGAAGGTGGCGAGCGTGCGGCGAGTCGAGTTCATCATGTCTGGGATCCTGGGTTGATCAGTGACCGAGGCGCTGCATCGCGGCCTGCATGCTGGCCCGCAGGCGCTCGATGCTGGTGGTGAGCTGGCCGATCTCGTCGACGGCGTCGGACTCGATGGGCTCGTCGAGCGCCTCCCCGAGCCCGATCTGCTCGGCGGCCGCGGTCAGCTCGACGACCGGGCGCATGGCGCGCTTGAGGACCCCGAACATGGTTCCGGTCGTCCCCACGAAGAACACGGCGAAGAGCGCCAGGAGCGTGAGGACGAGGGATCGCTGCTGTGCCACGAGCCGGTCCATCGACACCCCCAGCCGGAACGCGCCCCAGTGCTTTCCCTTCACGAAGACGGGCGCGGAGACGTCCAACGTCAGGTCGCCCGTGTTGCGCCTGTACTCCTGCACCAGCGTCGGCTCGAGGCTCCGGGCCGCCTTGAGGCCCACCTCGTAGTCGGCCTTCCGCTTGGTCCGATTGCCTCCGAGGTCCTTCTCCTTGATGCCGGTGATGGGCTGCGTGAACTTGCCGTTGTGCGTCGGGATGTACCCATTGTCGTCGGTGCCGATGGCGAAGGTGAAGTCGTCGTCCTTCAGGACCTGGTCCTGCAGCTCGAGGACGGCTCGATCGGTCACGCTGTCGAACCGCGAGTGGTACTTGGGATCATTGCCCCACTCGTATCCCTTGATGAGGACGTAGTTTCGGTCGAAGGCATCGTTGACGGTCAGCGCGCCGGCGTCGATCTCCTTGTCGAGGATGTCGCCATACTGCTGCGCGGCGAGGGCGGCGACGTTGCGCGCCTTCGCGAGCGTCGCCTCCTCCATCTGTCTCCGCTGGTGGATGGTGATGACCGCCGCGGCCGCCATCGTCAGCACCAGGACGACGGCACCGAGCAACAGGGCGACCTTGGCGGCCAGGCTCTTCTTGATCGGATCGAACACCGACATCGATGGACCTCGCTTGTGGTGAGACTGCAGTGGCTATTCGCGTTCGAACGCCTTCCGGAACTCCGTCCGCTTGGACACGACCTTGATCTGTCCCGCCAGGTCGTCGATCAGCCGCGCGGCCGAGGCGAGCGAGAACGGCGCGTCGGGACAGACCCGGCGCACGCCCTCCTCGACGTAGACCTTCGACATCGGCCCCACGTGGCGCGCGAGCTCCTTGGCGGCGCGGGCGAGGAGCGCCGCCGAGGCGGGATCGGCGACGGCGATGCGCGAGAGCCCGACGCTCGAGGGCTGCGACCAGGCCACGCTCGAGCTGGCGAGGCCGGCTGTGGAGCCCGGGCGTGAAGAGGCCGCGAGCGCCGGGCTCGAGGCGGGCGCGCTGGTCGACGCCACGCTCGAGGTGAGCGATGAGGCCCCTCCCCCGCCCAGCACCTTCTTGAGCTTGTTCGCGGCGACGCGGATCGACACGGTCGCGAAGGACGGGTTGAGGGTCGCGTCGGCGATCACGACCAGCACGTGCGTCGAGCCGGCGAGGGTCCCGAGGTTGCGCACGAGCAGCTTGCCGTCGGTGTAGCGTGCCGACATCGACTCCCAGTCCTCCTGCTGGAGGTGGACCGCGTCGATCGCCTTGATGAGGCTGGTCCCGAGCTGCTCGCACAGCGCCCGGTCATAGAGCGCACGGCCGCGCTGGCCGAGGAGGCGGCCTGCACCGTCGAGCACGAGCGCTGCGCTCACCCCGGGGATGTCCAGGACGGCCTGAAGGATGGCTTCCATGTCATGCTCCCTGGGTCGGCGCGTCGAGGAGCTTCTCGATGGCGGACAGCGCGGCCGCTGGCTCGAGGAACGTCGCGGTCACCGTCCCGTCCTGCAGGATGAGCAGGCAAGCCCGCGCCGAGCTCTCGAAGGACAAGCGGCTCAGCGTGCCGAGGCCGAGCTCGTCGCCCACCTGGACGAGCGTGCTCGACAGGAAACCCGCCACGGCTGCGACGGCCTCGCCGTCCGGGTGGCGCAGCGCGCCGAGGAATCCGCCGGCGAGGTCGCTGCGGACGGCGCTCTTCACCTCCGGCAGGCTCACGAGCTTCTTCAGATCTGCCATGTGGTCTCTCCCAGGGAGTGGTCCGGCGAATCGAGCCGCCGTAGCGTGTGGTCAGGTCGGGTCATCTGGCTCCTCTGCGGCCGCGCGCGGCCAGGGCGGCCGGCCCGCTTCGAGTCGGCAGGCGTCGAGCACCTTCAGCGCCTCGGGCGTCGGCCAGGCTCCAGGAACGCGCAGCAGGGACTCGCGGGCGCGCTGGTCATTCCCCGGCTCGTCCGAGGCGATCCAGGCGTCCAAGGTGCAGAGCGTGCGGCGCCCCTCGCGCGCGGCGCGAAGCAGCATGTCGGATGCGAGCCGGTCGAGCCGGCGCAGCGAACCCTGCGAGCGCCACGCCAGCAAGTGACAGGCGTCAGGCGACACGATGATGGGCGGCGCGATGGGGGCGCGCGCCACGCGGATCCAGTGCCGGAGGTACGCGGCCACCTGCGCGCGCTCGAGCGGTGGCAGCGCGACCTGACGCGCCTGCTCCTCGCCGAGCTCGAGGCCGAGTCCGCGGAGGGCCGTCAGCAGCCCGGATCCTCCCACTGCGAGCACCTGGAAGGATCTCGTCCAGAGCGCGGCCGAGACGAGCCGCGCCAGCGCTGGCGTGAGGCCCGACGCAGCCGCGTCGGTGGCCAGCACGACGAGCGGCAGAACCCCCTGCGCCGGGAGATCGTCGGTGGCGCTCGCGACGAGTGCGTCGAGGCTCTCGTCCTCGGTCGCACCCTCGACCACTCCGGCCGCGAGGCAGAGCCGCTGCAGGAGCGCCCCTTCCCTCCCGCACGTGGCGCCGTCGACGAGCCACACCGTCCTCTCCATGGCCAGCTCGGAGGCGATGCGGCGGCACAGCACGGCCCGGCCGCTGCCGGGTTCTCCCACGACCGCGGTGAGCGGGGCGGCGCCGGGGCCGATGCTCGCGAGGACCTGCTCTCGCGCGGACGCGAACGGCTCGCCCAGATAGGTGGCCTCGCCCGGCCCCGGTTCGGTGAAGGGGCGGACGCACCGGCCGCCGCGCCCGCGCGGATCGCGTGGAGGTCCTGCAGCACGTGGCGCGCGTCCCACAGGAGATCCTGCGCCGAGCGGTGACGGTCGCGTGGGGCCTTCGCGAGGGCGCGCTGGATCAGCGCGCTGCACGACGCGGGCAGGCCAGGCACGAGCTCGCGCGCGTCGGGCGGGAGTGCGTGGAGGTGTCCTTGCTCGATGGCTCGAACATCGTGCGCGGGGAACGGCGGCCGGCCCGTGAGGAGATGATAATAGGTCGCACCCAGCGAGTAGATGTCCGAGGCGGCGGTGGCCGCCTCGCCACGCCAGATCTCCGGGGCGGTGTAGTAGGGCGTGCCGACGCGCAGGTGCGCGTTTCCGGCCTGGAAGCCTCCGAGCCCGAGCGCCATGCCGAAGTCGCCCAGCTTGGCGATGCCGCCCGGCCCGAGGAGCAGGTTCGCGGGCTTCACGTCGCGGTGGATGACGCCGCAGCGGTGCGCGGCGTGCAACGCCCCCGCCGCTTGCATGAGGACGTCGGTGGCCCCGACGGGCGCCAGTGCTCCGCTCGCCGCGATCGCCGCCTCGCCCGAGGGGCCGGCGACGTACTCCATCGCGATGTAGCAATGGTCGGCGTGGCGCGCGACGGCGTAGATCTGGACGACGCGTGGGTGGTTGATGCGGGCGACGAGCCGCGCCTCGGCGAGGAACCACTGGACGGGGTCCTGGCCGCGCGCCTCGGCGACGCTCCACGCGAGGACCTTGATGGCCGTCGGGCGGAGGAGGGCCTCGTCGTTGGCGAGGTAGACCGCCCCCATCCGGCCGCGCCCGACCAGGCGCTCCAGACGATAGTTCCCGAGCTTGAGGCCGGCGAGGCCGGTCAGGTCTCGCGCCTCGCGGGCCCGAGCTTCGGGGGTTGGCGGCACGGACGGCATGGACGGTGGGCTCAGGATCTCGTCCCCGGGCCTTCGTTGCGGGAGGCCTCGTCCAGCTCCTTGAAGACGTTGAGCAGGATCGCTTGCGAGTCGAGCGCCACCTCGATCGTCGATGACGCCGCAGGCGTCGCGCCGTCGCGGTCGAAGGCAAACTCTCCTTCCTGCCAGCTGACCAGGGCGCGGATGGTGTGCTCGATCTGATGTGCCATCGCGCGCTGCACCGACACCGCGTCCACCAGGCCCTCGCGGACGAGCAGCTCCCCCAGCGCCTCGCTGCTCTCGCCGGCAGAGAGGCGCGCCGGCGCCTCCAGCGCCTTCGCCGAGATCTTGCTCGCCCGGACCAGGAGCTGGGCGAGGTCAGGCGTGCTCGGGGCCCGGCCTGCCGTGATCCATCCGTCGCGGAACCGCAGCGTCGCGGAGCCGGCAGCGGACCTGCACACGAGCAGGCCGGAGCGCCGAGCGGTCCGGAGGAATTCCAGAAGCTCGGGGAGCGAGAAGACGCTGAGGTGCCCGGAGAAAGCCGCCGTCGGCCCCGTGATCGCAACCGGAACCGGGCCGGCGGGGAGCGGCGGTGGCGTCGCGCGCCGTACGACCGGTGCGGTGGGTGGCGCGGGGGCCGGTTTCCAGTCACGCAGCGCCTGCTCCACCTGAGCCGTTCCGCGGGATGGATCGAGGGTGGCGAGCAGGAACGAGCTCCCCTGAAGCGCAGTGGCCGTCGCGGTACGCGCGCCCTGCGTGAGGAGCACCTCGAGGCGCCCGATGGAGAGCGCGCTGCCGATCGACGCGAGCTCGCGGAGGGCCACCGCGGTCGCCGTGGCCTGCCGGGCTCGCTCCTCGGGCGACCGCGGGGTTGCCTCGTGGACGCTCCCGCTCAGGTCGCCCGTCAGGACACCCGTCACCTCGGGCATCCCATTGAACAGGGCGGAGGCCGCTCCTCTTTCGCCGACGGTCACGTCACCTCTCCGCACGCGCAACCGGCACGGAGAGCCCCGAGGAGCGAGCCACCGTCCTCCCGGGCGCGGTCGTCGCTCGTTCGAGGTGCTATCCTGCGTATGAGCGCCTTCATCGGCTCTCCTCCTGTCCTGGCGGAATGCAGGAGGCGCGCCATGGCGTTCGCGCTCGCGTGACGACACGTCCACAGCAGAACGAGCGCATCTCGCGCGGCCCTGCGAGCGCCACTCAGGCACCGACTCCTGCTTCGCGTGGAATGGAAGGAGTACGCCCCATGCCGCCGCCGCTGGAACCGCGCTTCCTCGAGGTCGCCGACCGGTTCCTCGAGATGATCGAGCGAGACGGGCTACAGCGCGATCGTCTGCGATGAAACCGCCCACATCGTGCGAGCCACCGCTCGTGAGCGGATAGGTCATGGCCACGCTGGTTCGCAGCGGATCATGGCCAACGAAGCCTCCGAGAGCGCGGTGACAGCCGCCCAGGAGGTGGCGAACCCGCTGACCAAGCAGGGTATGAATTGCCCTATCGTCGTCGACGGCCGCCGAGTGGGTACGTTCGGCATCACGGGTCGGCTCGACCGGGTCCGACCCCTCGAGGACATCGATCACGCGACCGCCAACTACGCGGTCGTCCACTTCGTCGACAGCTCCGGACATACGCGCCTAGTCGATTTCCTTGAGCGCATTTGCGGAGTCACGCCAGACGGTGCAGCGACGTCGCGCGCCGCGGGCGACGCCACTCAACCGAGCAGCGCCTCCGGATGCGCCTTGGCGACGGTGAGGAGCTTCAGTGCCGCGTCGGAGGGCCGGCGGGCGTTTGTCTCCCAGGCCTGCACCGTCCGCGGGCTCACGTTCAGGATGCGCGCGAAGGCGGCTTGCGAGACGCGCATCCGGGTC
>WNGL01008316.1_pt1 | contig 18641 bp, 17 predicted proteins | sample 5400591 | NCBI WGS metagenome assembly WNGL01 (sample SAMN13153377, study PRJNA577476) | soil metagenome | isolation source: 80 cm soil or saprolite under Garry oak tree replicate 1 | place: USA:California | collected 2016-06-15 | reverse complement strand
CAGCGGCCATCGGCGGGCAAGAGCGCCGCTACCCCGAGCCCGGTGCCGGGGCCGAGCACGACCTTGACGCCCGCGCGCGCCGCGACCGGCTTGCCCAGCGGCCGCGTCTGCGCCGCGCCGAGCCGCGGCAGCGCCCAGGCGATGGCCTCGAAATCGTTCAGCACGCGAAGCTGCGAAAATCCGAAGCGCTTGGCGAATTCGCGCCGCCGCAAGCGCCAGCCGGTCCGATTGGTGAGCACGATCTCCTCGCCGTCGACCGGGCCGGCCACGGCGAACGTCGCCGCGGGCGGGTGCGCGCCGGTCTCCTCGAGGTAGCGCGCGACCGCCGCGTCGAGGTCGGCGACCGTGTCGTTCTCGATCACCGACATGCGCTCGGGCGGGCCAGCGGAATTGGCGAGCGCAAACCGGCTCTTGCTGCCGCCGATATCGGCGAGGAGGGTCGTACCCATCGCGGCTACCCCGACTGATAACCCTCTCCTAGCCAACGGGTTGCCGCGTCGGCAAGCCGGAATTGCAGTTTTTCCATGCTGCGGCTGCTCAGTACGACCGCGGCAGGCCGAGGACGTGCTCGGCGAGGTAGGACAGGATCAAATTGGTCGAGATCGGCGCGGTCTGATAGAGCCGCGTCTCGCGGAACTTGCGCTCGACGTCGAACTCCTCGGCAAAGCCGAAGCCGCCGTGGGTTTGCAGGCACATGTCCGCCGCCGCCCAGGAGGCGTCGGCGGCGAGGAGCTTGGCCATGTTGGCCTCGGCGCCGCACTCGCGCCCGGCCTCATAGAGGGCCGCGGCCGCGCCCACCATCAACTCGGCCGCCCGCATCTGCGCATAGGCGCGCGCGATCGGGAACTGCACGCCCTGGTTCTGGCCGATCGGCCGGCCGAACACGATCCGCTCCTTGGCATAGCCGGTCGCCTTGGCGATGAACCACTTGGCATCGCCGATGCATTCGGCCGCGATCAGGATGCGCTCGGCATTCATGCCGCTCAGGATGTAGCGGAAGCCCTGGCCTTCCTCGCCGATGAGGTTTTCCGCCGGCACGCGCAGATCATCGAAGAACAGCTCCGTCGTCGCGTGGTTCATCATGGTGCGGATCGGAATGATGCTGATGCCGGTGCCTTGCGCGAGCCGCATGTCGACGAGAAAGACCGAGAGGCCGTCGCTGCGCCGCGTCACCGCTTCGCGCGGAGTGGTGCGGGCAATGAGCAGGAGAAGATCGGAATGCTCGGCGCGCGACGTCCAGATCTTCTGCCCGTTGATGATGTAGTGGTCGCCCTCGCGCACCGCGGTGGTGCGCAGGTTGAGCGTGTCGGAGCCGGAGGTCGGCTCGGTGACGCCGAACGCCTGCAGCCGCAGCTCGCCCGACGCAATCGCCGGCAGCCAGCGCGCCTTCTGCGCCGCGCTGCCGTGCCGCAGCAAGGTGCCCATGGTGTACATCTGGGCGTGGCAGGCTGCGCCGTTGCACCCCGACGCCTGGATCTCCTCCATGATCGCCGCCGCGGCCGTCATGCTCAGCCCGCTGCCGCCATATTCCTCCGGGATCAGCGCGGCGAGAAAACCGGCTTGCGTGAGCGCCGCGACGAACTCGGTCGGATAGGCCCGCTCGCGGTCGAGGTCGCGCCAATATTCGCCGGGAAACTTGGCGCACAGGGCGCGAACGGACTCGCGGATCTGCGCGAGGTCCTCGTTCGCGGGACTACGCTCGGCTTGGGCCATCGGTTTCAAACCGCACTTCCCATCGTCTCACGTCGGCGCGGCTTTCGTAGACGATGTAAGTCTGCCGCATCCTCGTTCGCGAGCTTACACCGGATCCCAGGAGAACACGTCGCTCGAACGTTCGAGCGGCGTGAACGAAGGCGCGAGCGCCCCCCTGAGCTGCTGGGCGATGTTCTCCGGCGTCCAGCCGTCGGAGCGATGGATGGCGCGAACCACGCGCGGCTGATTGAACAGAAAAATCTCGTTGTTGCGAACGCCGAAAATCTGGCCGGAAATGCCCTCGGCGCGGTCGGAGGCGAGGTAGACCGTCAGCGGCGCGATCTTTTCCGGCGTCATCTGCTGCATGCGTTCGACCCGCAGCTTTTCCTCGGGAGTCTCCGTCGGGATCGAATCGATCATCCGCGTCCAAGCGAACGGCGCGATACAGTTCGAGCGCACCTTGAAGCGCTGCATGTCGAGCGCGATGCCGCGGGAGAGCCCCACGATTCCGAACTTGGCCGCCATGTAATTGGCCTGGCCGAAATTGCCGACCAGCGCCGAGGTCGACGTCATGTGCACAAAGGCGCCGCCATTCTGCTCGCGGAACTGGACCGCGCAGGCCCGGCTCATATTGAAGGAGCCGTTGAGATGCACCGCCAGCACGTCCGACCAGTCCGACCAGCTCATGCGATGGAAGATGCGGTCGCGCAAGATGCCGGCGTTGTTGACCAGGATGTCAACGCGGCCGAAGGCGGCGACCGCGGCCTTCACGATTTCGTCGGCGTTCTTGGGCTCGGCGATCGAGAGCGTCGAGGCGATCGCCTCGCCGCCGCTGCGCTTGATCTCCTCGACCACCTCCTGCGCGGGCGAGGCATCCGTGCCGGCGCCTTCGAGGCTCGCGCCGATGTCGCAGACGACGACGGCGGCGCCCTCGCGCGCCATCATCAGCGCGATGCCGCGGCCGATGCCGCGGCCGGCGCCGGTGACGATTGCGACCTTGCCGGCGACCATGCCTGTCATGCGTCGTTCTCTTCGATGCGGCCGTGGACGCGACCCGCCATCTGTTTACCCCCACACCTCGTCCGCGACCTCGACGATGCGGCGCAGTTTTGCCCACTGCTCGTCCTCGGTCAGCAAATTGCCCTCCTCGGTCGAGGCGAAGCCGCACTGGCCGGACATGCAGAGCTGGTCGAGCGGAGCATATTTCGCCGCCTCCTCGATGCGGCGCTTGAGCTCGTCCTTGCTTTCGAGCTTGCCGCTCTTGGTGGTCACGATGCCGAGCACGACGAGCTTGCCTTTGGGCAGCATGCGCAGCGGTTCGAAGCCGCCGGAACGCGGATCGTCGTACTCCATGAAATATCCGTGCACCTTGATCTTGTTGAACAGGATTTCCTGCACCGCGTCGTAGCCGCCGGTGCCCATGAAGGTCGATTTGTAGTTGCCGCGGCACAGGTGCATGGTGATGGTCATGTCGGAGGGGATGTCGGACATCGCGGCATTGATGAGATCGCCGTAAAGCTCGCCGAGCCGTTCGGGATTGTCGCCGCGGGCGCTCATCTGCTGGCGATATTTCGGATCGCACAGCATGGCGATGAAGACCTCGTCGAGCTGGAGGTAGCGGCAGCCGGCGTCGGCGAAGGCGCGCACCGCCTTGCGGTAGGCCTGCCCGAGGTCGGCGAAGAATTGATCGAGCTCGGGATAGACCGTCTTGTCGATCGGAGTCATCACCGGGCGGCCGTAGATCGCCGAGGGAGCCGGTATCGTGATTTTCGGCGTACGCTCGGTGTGCGCCTGCACGAATTTGAAATGCTCGATCATCGGATGGCCGGAAAATCCCAGCTTGCCGGCGACGCGCACGCCCTCGTTGCGGGTGGTGACGCCGGCAAATGCAATGCCGGTATCCATGACATGGCGTTCGACCCCGTCGAGGCCCCAGAGAAAATCGAGGTGCCACCAGGAACGGCGGAACTCGCCGTCGGTGACGGCTTGCAGCCCCACCTCCTCCTGCTTCTTGATCACCCGCTCGATCTCGCGGTCCTCGACCGCCTTGAGATCCGCCGCGCCGATCTCGCCCTTCGCGCGCTTCTCGCGCGCCGCCTTCAGCGCCGCCGGGCGCAGCAGGCTACCCACGTGATCGGCGCGGAATGGGGGCTTGGCTCGCTTCATGACTGGACCTGTCGCGTTGTCATCGTCGTAGTCTGATAGTGGTAGGCATCATCGCCACACCTCATCCGCCACCTCCACGATCCGCCGCAACTTCGCCCATTGCTCGTCCTCGGCCAGGATATTGCCCTCCTCGCTCGAGGCGAAGCCGCATTGCGGGGAGAGGCAGAGCTGGTCGAGGTCGACGAATTTCGCCGCCTCCTCGATGCGGCGCTTGAGCGGGTCCTTCTCCTCGAGCGTGCCGCTTTTGGAGGTAACGAGGCCAAGCACCACCATCTTGCCCTTGGGCACGAAGCGCAGCGGCTCGAAGCCGCCGGCGCGGTCGCTATCGTATTCCATGAAGTAGGCGTCGATGTCGATCTCGTTGAACAGAATTTCGGCCACCGGCTCGTAGCCGCCGGAGGCCACGAAGCTCGACTGGAAATTGCCGCGGCACAGGTGCATCGCCTTGGTCATGTCCGCGGGGACGTCGGAGATCGCCGCATTGATCATGCGGGCATAGATGTGCGGCAGCATCTGCGGGTCGTCGCCGCGCTCGGCGACGAACGCGCGCAGCTTCGGATCGCAGAGATAGGCGAAGTTGACCTCGTCGAGCTGAAGGTAGCGGCAGCCGGCGTCGGCGAAGGCGCGCACCACCGCTCGGTAGCTCGCCCCGAGATCGCGATAAAAATCCTCCATCGCCGGATAGATCGACGCCGGCACCGCGTCCCGCCCGTAGCGGAAATGCAGCGATGATGGCGAGGGGATCGTCATTTTTGGCGTCGCCTTGGCATGCGCGGCGACGAATTTGAAATGCTCGATCATAGGATGCGCGCGGTGGGCGCCGAGCTTGCCGACCACGCGCAACATCATCGGCTTGGGCTGCGGGCCCTGGAACTTGATCTTGCGCTCGCCGAGATAGGCCTCGACGCCGGCGAGCTTGCCGAGGAAGTCGTAGTTCCAAAACGCGCGGCGGAACTCGCCGTCGGTGACCGATCGCAGCCCAATGTCCTCTTGCTTGCGGATGACCGCCTCGATCTCGCGGTCTTCGACCGCCGCGAGCTCGGCCGCGGTGATCTCGCCGCGCTCGCGCTTGCCGCGCGCCGCCTTGAGCGCGGCGGGGCGCAACAGGCTTCCCACGTGATCGGCGCGAAACGGCGGCTTGGTGCGGGGCATGCCTTGCCCTATCGCTTACGCAGAGACGACACCGAGCCCGCGGGCGATCACTCCGCCGCGGCCAGCGCCTGCGCCCGCTTCTCCAGCACGAAGTCGTATTTCACTTCGTAGAACGGCGTGCCCACCATTTCGCCGGTCGGCGCCTTGCCCGGCGGCTTTTTGACGAAGTCGACGATCAGCGGCTCTTTTACGCCGTAGACCACGTCGGTCTCGATATAGTCGTCGCCCCTTTGAAAGAGGTGCGTCACGAGAGCATGATAGCCCGGCGAAGAGACCGCGAAGTGAATGTGCGCCGGCCGCATGTGGCTGATATTGGTGCGGTTCATCAGCTCACCCACGGTGCCATCCATCGGGATGGTGTAGGCGATCGGCGCCACGGTGCGGATCGCGTAGCTGCCATCGGGCTGCGTGCGGTAGAGGCCGCGCATCCACGGGCCCTTGACGTCGCGTTGGTCCTCGTAGAGCCCCTCGCCGTCGGTCTGCCAGAGGTCGAGCAGCGCCCCCCCGACCGGCTCGCCGTCGAGACCGCGCACCGTGCCGGTGACGAAGCAGGGGATGCCGGGCGCGCCCTGCGCCATGTTGCCGCCGTGCGCGATCGGCGGGGCGTTGGGCACGTGGAACGGTCCTTCGACCGTGCTCGGCGTCGCTCCGCTCGGCCGGCGATGATTGATCGCGTCGACCAGCATGCTCACGCCCAGCACGTCCGACGTGAGGATGAATTCCTGCCGCTTCTCGGAGGACAGCTTGCCGGTGCGGGTGAGCCAATCGATCGCCGCCGCCCACTCGGCCTGGGTCAGCTCGATGTCGCGCACGAAGCCGTGGAGATGCTTGATCAGCGATTGCATGATCTGCCGCAGGCGCGGATCGGGGATGTCCTTCCACCGCTCCATCGCGACATCGGTCAGGTTGTCTTCGGTCACGTAGGGCATGGCTGGCTCCTGTTTTTGATCGCTTGCGGCATGATTTTTATCCCGTGATCTCGCGGCGCACGATCTCGGCGCCTTCGACCATCGCGCGCATTTTCCCGAATGCGACCTCGCGCGGAAGATATTTGAGGCCGCAATCCGGCGCCACCACGATCCGATCGGCCGGGGCAAACGGCAACGCCTTGCGGATGCGGCTGGCAACGGTTTCGGGCGCCTCGACCGTCAGGTCCGACAGATCGATCACGCCGAGGATGATCGTCTTCGACGGCAATTGTTGCAAGACCGAAAGATCGAGCTTGGGTTGCGCGGCCTCGATCGAGACCTGATCGACCGCCGAGCGTTCGAACTCCGCCAGGAAGGAATAGCCGGAAGGCTTGTCCTTCACCACCGCGGCATAGCCGAAGCAGATATGCACGGCCGTTCTCCCGCCGACGCCCGCGAGCGCGCGATCGAGCGCCTTGATCCCGTATTTGCGGGCCTTTTCCGGCCGCGACTGCATCCAGGGCTCGTCGATCTGCACGATATCGGCGCCGGCCGCGAACAGATCCTTGATCTCGGCGTTGACCGCCGCCGCGTAGTCGAGCGCCAGCCGCTCCTCGTCGTCGTAGAAATCATTTTGGCACTGCGCCGACATGGTGAACGGCCCGGGCACCGTCATCTTGATCGTCCGGCCGGTGTTGGCGCGCAGGAATTCCACGTCGCGCACCTCGACCGGATGCCTGCGCCGGACCGGCCCCACCACCCGCGGCACGGTCGAAAACCCGCCGGTACGGTTGGGGGTCTTGCCGGGATTGTCGAGGTCGATACCCGCGAGCGCGGTGGCAAACCGGTTGGAATAGCTCTCGCGGCGCTGCTCGCCGTCGGTGATGATGTCGAGGCCGGCGCGCTCCTGATCGCGGATGGCAAGCAGCGTGGCGTCATCCTGCGCAGCCTCGAGCCGTTGCGGATCAACGCGCCAGAGATCCTGCGCGCGCACGCGCGGCACTTGCTTGGAAAGCTTGGCCCGGTCGATCAGCCAGTCCGGCTGGGGATAGGAACCGACCAGGGTGGTGGGTAGCAGCATAACGCGCCGACCTTACGGGTCCCGGGCGCAGCGCTTCGAGGTGAAGCGCCGCATCCGGGACAAAGCGCAGAGCCCTACTTCGCCTTCTCGTAGGGATAGATCAGGTCGCCGGTCTTGTATTGCGAAGGCGTGAGCACGGTCTGCGTGTCCATACCACGGAATTGCTCGAGGTCACCGCTCTTGATATCGTGGTACTGGACCTGCAGCATGCGGCCCTGCTCCCACTCCCCGCCCTTGCCGAACTTCACGTCGCCCATGATGGTCTTGAACGTTGTCTTGCCGATGTAGTCGGCAAGCTTGTTGTCGTCGAGGCTCTTGGTTGCCTGCACCGCTTCGCCGAGGATCTGGATGTAGGCGTAGCCCCAGGTCCCGAGATAGTAGCCGAGCGGGTCGACGCCCTCGGCACCGGCCCGCGCCTGGTACTGCTTGAGGAACGCCTCGGTGCCATCGAACATCAAGGCCTTCGCCGGGACCCAGGTCTCGTAATTGACCCAGCCGTTGAGCAAGGGTCCGAGCTGCCGCTTGATCGCGGTCGCCTGCAGGCCGACCATGGCCCCGCCGATCATCTTCGGCTTGTAGCCGACCTCGTTCACGGTGCGCACAATCCCTACCGAGTCGAGCGGATAGGAGCAGACGCACACGATGTCCGGAACGACCGCCTGGATCGCCCGCACGACGGGCGAGAAGTCGGTCTGGGTCGGCGGATAGGTCTTGTCATATACGATCCTGATGCCGTGCTTCTTGGCATTCTCGCGCGCACCCTCGCAGGCGTTCCTGGAGAATTCCTGGTCGGCGGCGATCAGCGCCGCTGTCAATGGCTTCGGGTTCTGCGCCGCAGCCACTTCGAAAAAGCCCTCGGTGAAGGACGGCTTCGGGTTGGGCCCCGTCGGAATCATCGCGAAGAATTTCGGGTAGTTGAACTCGGTGTTCACAGCGAGCCCGAACAGGATGATGAAGACCTTGCTCTTTGGTATCACGGCCACCATGGCCGCAGCCGCCGGAACCGTGGCGTAGGGCCCGATGACGAGATCGACTTTGTCGACCTCGAGCAGCTTGGTGTAGATGCCCGGCACTGGGCCCGCCGCACTCTGATCGTCGTAGTAGATGAGCTTGACCGGGCGTCCGAGCAGGCCGCCCTTGGCGTTGGTCTCCTCCTCCCAGATCTTCATGCCGAGCAGCGCCTGCTTGCCGTTCGGCGACAGCGGGCCAGTCAACGACATGGAGAAGCCGATCTTGACCGGCTCCCCGGACGGCGCCTGGGCCTTTGCCGGCGTCAAGAACACGGCCACCGCGGCCGCGGCGAAGAACGAGGCCACGGCGCCTCGCCATTTCAGTCGTGCAAGCATGCGTTCCTCCAGCTGGCTGATGTTTGACTTGGGATTCTTGTTGGGATTCTTGTTGGGATTCTTGGCGATCCCTCGGTTCAAGGTCGCATTCTCATCGTCCCCAGACCTTGTCGCCGAGTTCGACGATCATGCGCAGTTTCGCCCATTGCTCCTCCTCGGCCAAGATATTGCCTTCCTCGGTCGAGGCGAAGCCGCATTGCGGCGAGAGGCAGAACTGCTCGATCGGAGCGAATTTGCCCGCTTCCTCGATGCGGCGTTCGACGGCGTCCTTCTTCTCGAGCGTGCCGCTCTTGGAGGTGACGAGGCCCAGCACCACGACCTTATTGCCTTTGGGCAGGAAGCGCAGCGGCTCGAAGCCGCCGGCGCGCTCGGTATCGTATTCGAGAAAATAACCGTCGTAGTTCACCTTGCCCAGCAGCGTCTCCGCCACCGGCTCGTAGCCGCCTTCCGAAATCCAGGTCGAGCGGAAATTGCCGCGGCAGACATGGGTGGTGATAGTCATGTCGGCGGGCTTGGCTTCGAGCGCGGTATTGATCACGCGCGCATAGATGCCCTGGAGCTGATCGACGTTCGACATCCGCTCGCGCGCTTTGCGCAGCTCCTCCTGTGAGCAGAGATAGGCCCAGACCGTGTCGTCGAACTGCAGATAGCGGCAACCGGCGTCGTAGAACGCCTTCACCGCTTGCTTGTAGGCATTGCCGAGATCGTGGAAGAAACCGTCGAGATCGGGATAGACGCTCTTCTTGATGCCGTCCTTGGCCAGGCGGAAATGCAGCACCGGCGGCGCGGGGATGGTCATCTTCGGCGTGACCTTGGCGTGGGCTTTGAGAAACTTGAAGTGCGCCAGCATCGGGTGGTCCGAAAACGCGATCTTGCCCACGATGCGCAGCCCCTGCGCCTTGGTCTGCACGCCGCGGAACTGGATGCCCTGGTCGGTCTCGTAAACCTCGACGCCGTCGAGCATGCCGAGGAAGTCGAAGTGCCACCAGGAGCGGCGGAACTCGCCGTCGGTCGCAAGCTGCAGGCCGAGGTCCTCCTGCTTCTTGACGATCTTTTCGATCTCGCGGTCCTCGACCGCCTTGAGCTCGGCGGCGCTGATGGCGCCCTTTTCGCGCTTGGCGCGCGCCTCCTTGAGCGCCGCCGGGCGCAGGAAGCTGCCGACATGGTCGGCCCGGAACGGCGGTTTGGTTCTCTTCATCGATCCGGCTCCTCGGGGCAATTGACCGCGAGCAAAGGCACGCCGGCCGCGGCGTCGTCAACCACAAAACGACGGGCGAATTGTCCCGCCCGCCGAGGTGGGACAAATCCCATCATCCGTGGAGGGCGGCCCGGCCGGGTCAATGTCTCCCCCTGCGGCGGGACTCGGCGGCGGTGACGCCGAGATAGCTCTCCAGCACCGCGCGGTCGGCGGCAAGATCGGCGCTCGCCCCCTCGTAGACCACCGCGCCGCGCTCGATGATCGCCGCCCGGTCGGTGACGCCGAGCACCTTCTGCGCGTTCTGCTCGACCAGGATCGCCGACATGCCTTCGTCGCGGATGATGCGCCGCAGCGCCAGCAACAGCTCCTCGACCAGGATCGGGGCGAGTCCCTCCAGCGGCTCGTCGAGCAGCATGACGCGCGGATTGAGGATCAAGGCGCGGCCGACCGCGAGCATCTGCTGTTCGCCGCCCGAGAGCTGGTTGCCGAGATTGCGGCGGCGTTCCTCGAGCCGCGGAAACAGCTCGTAGATGCGCGCCTCGGTCCATGGACCGGGCCGGGCCACCGCGCTGAGGTTCTCCTCGACCGTGAGCGATTTGAAGATGTTGCGCTCCTGCGGCACCCAGCCGATGCCGGCGTGGGCACGCTGGTCCGCGCGCAGCGGCGTGATGTCGCGGCCATCGAGGCCGATGCTGCCGGCGAAGAAGCGCGTCACGCCCACGATCGAATTGATCAAGGTGGTCTTGCCCATGCCGTTGCGGCCGAGCAGCGCCAGCGATTGGCCCTCGGCGAGCGTGAGCGAGACCTCGTTGAGCACGACCGCCTCGCCGTAGCCTGCGCTCAGCCGCTCGATGGTCAAGAGGTCAGGCATTGAGCGACTCTCCCAGATAGACCGCCTTGACGCGAGGGTCGCGAGCCACCTCGTCCGGCGCACCGTCGACGAACAAGGCGCCGTTGACCAGCACCGAGATGCGGTCGGCGAACGAGAACACGATGTCCATGTCGTGCTCGATCAGCAGCACGGTCACGTCGGCGGGGAGCGCCGCGACCGTCGCCAGGATCTCGTGGCGCTCGTCTTCGGGCACGCCCGCCGCCGGCTCGTCGAGCAGCAGCACGTGCGGGCGGCAGGCGATGGCGAGCGCGATCTCGAGCAGGCGCTGCTTGCCGTAAGGCAGATTGCCGGTGCGCTCGTACATCACGTCGGTGAGGTGGAAGCGGGCGAGGATTTCGACGATTTCCTCGACCACCAAAGGATTGGTGCCGACGAGACGCCACCATTGCGCGCCCGAACCGAGCCGTTCGGAGATCGCGAGCCCGATGGTCTCGAGCGGCGTGAGGTCGAGAAACAGCTGGTTGATCTGAAAGGTGCGCGCGAGCCCGCGCTGCACCCGCTTGTAGGCTTCGAGCGCGGTGATGTCCTGTCCTTCGAGCAGGATGCGCCCGGCCGAAGGCCTCAGCACGCCGGTGAGCAGATTGATCACCGTGGTCTTGCCGGCGCCGTTGGGTCCGATCAAGGCGTGGCGGGCGCCCTTTTCGATCTTGAGCGAGACGCCGGCGACCGCGGCGATGCCGCCGAAGTGCTTCTCCAAGCCTACGGTTTCGAGCACGACGGGCATGGGTCAGCGTCCTTCACCCGGCGGGATGGGAAGGGGTGCTGCGCCCGGCGCGAATCGGCGCGTGAGGCGCTCGGCGAGCGCGCGTACGCCGCCGGTCCACAGCCAGATGCGGTCGCGGCCGACCAGCACGATCAAGACCAGCACGAGACCGATCCAGAATTGCCAATACTGCGGGGTCAGATTGGCAATCCAGTCCTGCATCAGCTTGAAGATCACGGCCCCGATCAGCCCGCCGTAGAGATAGCCGGTGCCGCCGATGATGAGCACGAGCAAGAGATCCGCGGAGCGTTCGAAGGAAAACACATCGAGCGAGGCAAAGGCGGTGGTCTGCGCCAGCAGCGCGCCGGCGATTCCGGCGTAGAACGCGGCAAAGGTGTAGATCGCCACCAGCCGCGCGTTGATCGAAATGCCGATCGAGGAGGCGCGCAGCGGATTGCCCTTCACCGCCCGCAACGACAGGCCGAACGGGGAATAGACCACGCGCCGCGCCAGCAGGAAAAGAACGAACAGCACGATCAGGCAGTAGGCGTAGGACACGTGGCCGAAAATATCGAACTGGAACATGCCGAGAATGGGCGCCACGATGACGCCTTGCAGTCCATCGGCACCGCCCGTGACGTCCGGAATCTGGTTGGCGATCTCACGCATGATGAGCGCGACGCCGAGCGTCACCATCAGGCGCGTGAGGTCGGAGCCGCGCAGAACGAGGAAGCTCGTCGCAAAACCGAGAACGGCGGCGCCAAGGCCGGACACGACGAGCGCGAGCACCGGCTCGTTGATGATGCCGTACTTGGCCAAGAGCGCGGCGATATAGGACCCCAGACCGAAAAACGCGGCATGGCCGAGCGATATGATGCCGGCATAGCCGAGGATGAGGTCGAGCGAGAGCGCGAACAAGGCAAGCCACGCGATCTCGGTGAGGATCAGGTGCCGGCCGGGCAGCAGGAACACGCTCGCCAGCCAGCGCCGCCAGCCAGAAGGCGTATTCGAGCGGACGCCAGCGCGCGCGCCGCGCGAGGCGGCCGGCAACCTCTCCCACGAGCGCGGTCGGCATCGGCGGCCCTCGACGCTACTTGCCGGCGGCGCGGGCGAACAGGCCCTGCGGACGCAAGATCAGAACGATGATCATGATGGTGTAGATGACGAACGCCCCGAATTTGGGGACGTAATACTTGCCCGCGACGTCGGCGATGCCGATCAACAGCGAGGCGGCGAACGGACCGGTGATGCTCGACGTGCCGCCGACGGTCACCACGATCAGGAAATAGACCATGTATTTGAGCGGAAAGGTCGGATCGAGGCCGAGAATCTCGGCGCCGAGCGCCCCGCCGAGCCCGGCGAGGCCCGATCCGACCGCAAACGTCAGGCTGAAGACCGCGTTGACGTTGATCCCCAGCCCGCGGGCGACGCGCGCGTCGTCGACCGAGGCGCGCAACCGGCTGCCGAAACGGGTGCTGGACAGGATCAGCTGCAGGGCGACCGTGAGCAGCCCGCAGATCACGATGATCAGCAGCCGATAGCGTCCGACGCCCACGCCGAAGATCTCGAAGCGGCCCTGCAGCGCGCTCGGGATCTGGATGAAGACCTGCTGCGATCCCATCACGTAGTCGACGGCGGCGACCGACATGAAGACAAGGCCGATGGTAAACAGCACCTGGTCGAGGTGGCTCTTGCTATAGACGTGCACATAGAGCGTGCGCTCGAACAGCGCCCCGATGAACGCGGTGACGACGAAGGCGATGGGAAGCCCGGCGAAGAACGGCAGCCCGGCACGGTTGACGAGGACCAGCGTAATGTAGCCGCCCGCCATGGCAAACGAGCCATGGGCGAGGTTGACGAAATTCATGAGCCCGAGCGTGACCGAAAGCCCGCATGCCAGCACGAACAGCAGCATGCCGTAGGCAATCCCGTCGAACAGAATGGTCAGCATGGTGGCTCGTCGCCCCGTCGACGGTCATATACTGACGGCGGCACGGGGAGCCATGCAAGGCCGCTCCCGGCCGCCGTTAGCCGCTCGAGCCGCAGGACGCACGGCCGGCGCGCGGGGTTTGCGCCGCGCGCGCCGGCGGCGCTCGGACTACTTCTTCATTTTCAACGGGTCTTTGACGGCATCGAAGGTCGCGAACTCGACATTGTAAAGCTCGCCTTGCACCTTCTCGACCTTGCCGATGTAGATGTTCTGGACGATGTCGCGCGTCTCCGGATCGATCGAGATCGGCCCGCGCGGGCTTTCCCATTTCATGCCCTTCATCGCGTTGATCAAGGCGTCGCCGTCGGTCTTGCCCTGGGTCTTCTTGAGCGCCTCGTACATCACGTGCATGCCGTCGTAGCCGCCGAGCGAGATGAAGTTCGGGCGAAAGCCGTTCGCCTTCTTGAAGGCGGCGACATACTCCTTGTTGGTCGGCGAATTGTGGTAGGCCGAATAGATGCCGGCGGTGACCACGCCCACCATCGAATCGCCCATTCCGGGAAGGTCGTTGTCGTCGACGATGTCGCCGGGGCCGATGAGCTTGATGCCGGCCTTGTCGAGCCCACGTTCGGCGAACTGCTTGGCGAAGGTCCCGGCCTGGCTCGCGGGCACGAACACGAACAGCGAGTCGGGGTTGGCGTCGCGCGCGCGCTGCAGGAACGGCGCGAAATCGGGATTGGCGAGCGGCACCTTGATGGTCTCGACGATCTGACCGCCGGCCTTGGTGAAGGCGTCGGTGAACACCGCGGTCGCTTCGGCGCCCGGCGCCCAATCCGACTGGACGATGGCGACCTTCTTGCTGCCGTTCTTGGCCGCCCATTCCGCGATGATGCCGGATTGCTGGCCGAGCGTGAAACTGGTGCGCACCATGTAGGAGTTGTCGGGATTGATCACGCGCGAGGTGCCCGACACCATCACCACGTTCGCGGTCTTGGCCTGGGTCGAGAGCGGACCGATGGCCATGGCGCTCGGGGTGATCCCCGAGCCGATGATGGCGACCTTGTCGTTGACGATCAGCTCCTGTGCCAGCCGTTTGGAGTTGTCGGGAACGCCCGCGTCGTCCTTGACGATGAGGTCGACCTTCTTGCCGGCGACGGTGGCGCCGTTCTTGTCCATGTACATCTTGATGCCGGCCTGGACCTGCTTGCCGACCGGGGCGAGCCCGCCGGTGAGCGGCAGCACGACGCCGATCTTCACGTCCTGAGCCGAGGCGCTAGTGGCTGCCAGCGTGGCCGCCGCGAGCGCAATTCCAACAATACGCAGCATGAGGTTTCCTCTCCGTAGGGTGAGTTTGCGGCAATCTATATCGGAACCGGCCGCCGGTCATGGCACAAAAAATGGACTTTATCGTAATAATGCGACAACTCCGCGCAGCCGGCAGCGCAAGGCCCTACGCGTGCGCCTGGCGCTGCGGGTCAACGATCTGCTCGAGCTTGCCGAGCACGCGCATGCAGGGAAGGAGCTGCGCCAAGCTGGCGTTCGGCTCGCGCTTCTCCTTGATAGCGGCGATGAATTCGCGGTCCTCGAGCTCGATGCCGTCCATGGAGACGTCGACCTTGGACACGTCGATCTTGTTGTCCTTGCCGTCGCTGAGGTCGTCGTAGAACGCCTTGTAGGTGCCGTTGTCGCAGATGTAGCGGAAGAACGAGCCGAGCGGCCCGTCGTTGTTGAAAGAAAGCGACAAGGTCAGGATCGCGCCCGACGGCACCTTGGCCACGATGCCCATGTCCATGGCGATGCCGAGCTGCGGGTGGGTGGGGCCCTGCACCGCGTAGCAATCGGAAATCGTCTCGCCGGCCTGGTACTGGAACAGGTCGATGGTGTGGGCGGCGTGATGCCAAAGCAGATGGTCGGTCCAGCTGCGCGGATTGCCCGTGGCATTGATGTTCTTGCGGCGGAAGAAGTAGGTCTGCACGTCCATCTGCTGGATCTTGAGCTCGCCCTTCTTGATGCGCTTGTGAACCCACTGATGGCTCGGATTGAAGCGGCGCACATGCCCGCCCATGGCGACGACGCCGGTGTCCTTGGCGATCTTGACCAGCTGCTCGGCGTCCTCGACGCTGTCGGTGATCGGGATTTCGACCAGCACGTGCTTGCCCGCGCGCATCACCTGCTCGCCCTGCCGAAAATGCATCTTCGTCGGCGTGGTCAGGATCACCGCGTCGGCGCGCTTGATGCCCTCGGAAAGATCGCCGGTGTGATGGGGGATGCCGTATTTCTTGGCGACTTCGGCGGTGGCGTCCTGATTGCCGCCCACGAGCGACGTCACCTCGACGTCGGCAATGCGCTTGAGCGCGTCGAGGTGTTTTTGACCGAACGCGCCCTGACCGGCGACACAAATTTTCATCGTTGTCCCTTGCTTGCGATGCGGTGAGCGGCTTTGCGGGTCGCGGCCTGCCTGCTCTTGGCGGCGGGAGCGCGCTTGCCCTTGCTCGCGGCCTTGCGACGGTTCTCGAGAATGATGTGCCCGACCGCCGTGTTCGAGGCCGGCACGGTGTAGAAGCGGTAGACCTCGTCCACCTTGTCGTCGAGCGCGCCGCGCATGATCAGCCACATCACCATTTCGATGCCTTCGGCGCCGGCCTCGCGCATGTAGTCGAGGTGCGGGATGCGCGTGAGCTTCTTCGGGTCCTTGGTGAGGTTGTCGAGGAAGCTCTTGTCCCATTTGCTGTTGATGAGGCCGGCGCGCGGGCCGCTGATCTGATGCGACAACCCGCCGGTGCCGAAGATGACGACCTTGAGGTCTTCGGGGTAGGACTCGACGGCCTTGCGGATCGCCTTGCCGAGCATGTAGCAGCGGTGTCCGGTGGGCGGCGGATACATGACGACGTTCACGGCAAGCGGGATGACCGGACACGGCCACTCCTTCGGCGTGCCGAACAACAGGTTCATCGGCACGGTCAGGCCGTGATCCACCTCCATCTTATTGACGACGGTGAGATCGAATTCGTCGAGAATGACGGATTGCGCGATGTGGGCGGCGAGCGCGGGATGACCCTTGAGCACCGGCACCGGTCGCGGCCCCCAGCCCTCGTCGGCGGGCGGAAACTCGGCCGCGCAGCCGAGCGCGAAGGTCGGGATCATCTCCACCGAGAAGGCGGAGGCGTGGTCGTTGTAGACCACGATGGCGACGTCCGGCTTGGTATTCGCCATCCATTGCTTGGATTTCTCGAAGCCCGAGAATACGCGCTTCCAGTACGGTTCCTCGGTCTTGCCGTTGTCGAGCGCCGCGCCGATAGCCGGCACATGCGACGAGCCCACACCTGCGATGATCTTTGCCACGGCTCACTTCCGCTTTGCTGAGGATTTGGATTTGGATTTCGACTTGTTGGATTTCGACTTGGCGGGCTTGCCCTTGCCCGACTTGCTGCGATTGCCTTCCACCGAGCGGCCGCCGGCCAGCATCATCGCGGCGTAATCCTGCTGCGAGGAGCCGGTCATGAGCGCGGCGAGATGCTGGAACGAATGGCCGTCGGTGGCGCCGAGCTTGGCGGTGAAGTAAATGTTGCCGCCGAGTTCCAGCATCCGGTTGTAGTCGCGCTTGAGAATGGCGTCGGTCTGCGCGGGAGTGAGATTGAACTTCTTGAGGTATTCCGCCTCGTTCGCCTTGAAGGCTTTGCGGTTCTCGTCCTTCATCAGCGACATGCAGAACATGTTGATGCCGTAGCCCTGGCGCGAGCGCTCGGCGTCGAACACGAAGGTGCCGGGGATGTCGTCATAGTCCTGTTGCGCGCGTGCCATCGGCTGCCTCCACTCCACCGCCGCCCGGCTCCCACCAAACCGGGCGCGCGATGCTGCTCCTGATATTGGCCTCACACAATAATAGCTCAATGCGCAGTCGCAACTAGTCCGACATCGCCGCCTGAAACGATTCTAACTCCAGTAAAGCCGCGTCGGGTTGTCGACCAGCAGCGCCTTTTGCGCTGCCGCGGTGGGCGCGATCCTCGGGATATAGTCGACCAGCGCCCCGTCGTCGGGCGCCTCCTTTTTCATGTTGGGGTGCGGCCAGTCGGTCCCCCAGATGACGCGGTCGGGGAATTTCTCGACCAGGCTCTTGGCGAAGGGCACCACGTCGTCATAGGGCGGCCCGGCGATCGTCATCCGTTCCGGGCAGGTCGCTTTGACCCAGAAATTCCGGCGCTGTTCCAGCAGGCGGTGGAAACGCTGGTTCTCCGGGTGAGCGACGCCCTTCTTCACGTCGGGCGTGCCCATGTGATCGACCACCACCGTCGTCGGCAGCGCGGTGAAGAACGATTCGAGCTCCGGAAGGTCCGCCATTTCGAAATAGACGACGATGTGCCAATTAAGCGGCGCGACGCGCCCCGCAATCCGGTTGAGAACCTCGCGCGGCGTGAAATCGACCAGGCGCCTGACGAAGTTGAAGCGTACGCCGCGCACGCCGGCGCGATCCATCGCCTTGAGCTCGGCGTCGGCGACCTCTTCGCCGACGAAGGCGACGCCCCGCGCCTTGTTGTTGGAGCTCTCGAGCGCGTCGATCATCGCCCGATTGTCCTTGCTATGGCACGACGCCTGCACGATGACGTTCTTGTCGAAGCCGATAAAGTCCCGCAGCGCGAACAGCTTTTCCTTGGGCGCGTCGCAAGGGGTGTATTTGCGCTCGCTCGCGTAGGGAAATTTGCTTTCCGGCCCGAACACGTGGCAGTGCGCATCCACCGCACCCGCCGGCGGGGCATACTTCGGCTTCGACGGGTTGGGGTGAAAGGGAATGTAGCCCGGACTCATCGCCACAGCGGCGCTTCCTTCAAATCCGCTAGACGCGCTCGAGCGCGAGCGAAACGCCCTGCCCCACGCCGACGCACATGGTGGCGAGGGCGAGCCTGCCGCCGCGCTTTTGCAAGCCGTGGACCGCGGTCAAGGCAATGCGCGCCCCCGACATCCCGAGCGGATGCCCGAGCGCGATCGCGCCGCCGTGGGGATTGACGTGCTCGGCGTCGTCGGCAACGCCGAGCTGGCGCAGGCAGGCGAGCCCCTGCGACGCGAACGCCTCGTTGATCTCGATCAGGTTGAAATCGCCGATCTTGAGGCCGAGGCGGGCCATCAGCTTGCGGGTCGAGGGCACCGGACCGATCCCCATCACCCGCGGCGGCACCGCCGCCGCAGCCATGCCGAGCACGCGCGCGCGCGGCGTCACCCCGTGACGTTGCGCTGCCTCGGCGCAAGCGAGAATCACCGCCGCAGCGCCGTCATTGATGCCGGACGCATTGCCGGCGGTCACCGTGCCGGGATTGCGCGCAAACGGCTTGAGCTTGGCAAGCGCGTCGGGCGTGGTGTCGGGCCGCGGGTGCTCGTCCTTCTCGACCGTGACGGGGCCGCCCTTGCCCGCGACGTCGACCGGCACGATCTCTGCGGCAAAATAGCCCGCCGCCACCGCCTTGCCGGCGCGCTGCTGCGAGCGCAACGCGAAGGCGTCCTGGTCCGCACGCGAGACCTGGTATTCCTCGGCCACGTTCTCGCCGGTCTCCGCCATGGAGTCGACGCCGTACTGCGCCTTG
>WNGL01003587.1_pt1 | contig 18642 bp, 21 predicted proteins | sample 5400591 | NCBI WGS metagenome assembly WNGL01 (sample SAMN13153377, study PRJNA577476) | soil metagenome | isolation source: 80 cm soil or saprolite under Garry oak tree replicate 1 | place: USA:California | collected 2016-06-15 | reverse complement strand
GCTGCGAGCGACACCAGCAGCGCGCTCCTCGTCACCCAGACGGATCCAGGCCCGCAGCAGCTGGTCGGGCACCTGCTCCGCGTGGGAGCCGAGCCCCGCGAGCACGAGCCGCAAGCGGACGACCTGGGCGAAATGGTTGGCGCCGCCAGTCTCGGCGCGGCGCAGAGCGAGACGCACATCACCACTGACCTCGGCGAGCGAGCCGGTCCTGGCCAGCCGGTGATCCCGCCACGCGGGTGTGATAAGCGCGAACAGACGCTCATCATCGCCGGCTCGAGCCACATGCCAGGCGACCTGGTTGAGGCGGTAGCGGTCGGTCAGCCTGAGCGGGTCGCCCCAGCGGTCGATGAGGGCGCGATGGAGCGCTGAGGCGTCGGCGAGGCTGCTGTACAGGAAGTCGCGGAAGACGCTATGCAGACGCACGGTCTGACCGTCGAAGCGCAGCAGCGATCGATCCGCGAACTCGTACAGCAGCTGCTTCGGGCTGCGGACAGTTGGTCCCCACAGGTCAGCCACGACACTGAGCGGCGCCGGCTCGGTTATCGGGAATATGGCCAGCGCTTCATACTGCTGCCGGTCCTCACCCAAGTCTCGCAGGCTCACGTCGATGGTGCGAGCCACCGCCTGGTCCCGCTCCTTGGGCCGGCGTGGGTCGAACGCGGTCACGCCGGAAGCCTTGTACTCCTCATCTATCTCGACGACGGCGTCTTGCAGGGATTTCCTGCGGAGCCGACTCCGTACTTGAGCGGCGGCCAGGGAAAGCAGCAGCGGCCACCCGCTGAGCCGGGTAGCGAGGTGCTCAAGCGCGGCCTGCTCGGCTTCATCGAGCTCCCCAGAGGGAGCCAGCAGCTGCACCGCCTCCGCAGGCTCAAGGGCATCCTCGACCACGATGATCTGGCCGGTCGCACGTCCCGGCGACCGCGTCTCGGTCCAGCGGTCTACGAGGCTGATGTTTCGGGTTGTGACCAGCCTCGCCACGCCACCCATCCGCTCCAGCAGCAGATCGAGCGATTGCTTGTCCCAGGCATCGTCAATGAACAGCAACGCGCGGCGATCGACCAGTTCCTTCGCAATTAGCGGCGCGAGATGCTCTTCGCTAGCGGCGCCTGCAGGCTTGCCGGTCAGGTCCGTGTACCTCGGCGCAAGGACGCTGGCAAGGTTCGGTGCTGGACCGAGCGGGACGTCTAGGACACCCCCGGGGTAGCGCTCCTGAACCTCGCGGGTGTGGAAAACCAGCTGGGCGAGCGAGGTCTTGCCGAACCCACCCGGGCCGACCAGCGCAACGATCGGCGCGCTGTCTGTAAGCAGCGCCGCGAGGACCTGCTGGCGCAGCACCGGCCGGTCGACGATGCTAGATCGATGACCGGGAAATATGCGCAGGTGATCAGTGGTCGTAAGCGATCAAGGATCGTTTGACCGGCGCGCCGATCATCCAGTTGTGCCAGATGCAGGCGTTGAGCGCGAGTAGCCGCTGGACGATCCGGGCCCACAGCCCGGCGGGGACGCGGCCGCCGTGGCGTTCGAGGCCGAGCTGGTTTTTGAAGTCGGTAACACACTGCAGGACCACTCCCGCCGGCTTCCAGCAGAAGTAGAAATCACCAACCCTCGGCATCCTTTGGCTGGTCAGCGGGTGCCGGTGGTGTCTGGGTACCGCTGGCATGGCCGCGCCTGGCTGACGGTCACGTTTCCTGATGGTCATCCGGCGAGGATCCCTGTGCTGGACACCGATCTCGGCGGAGCTCAGGTGGCCGGGACGGGAGCGACCGTCTTGTCGGTGTCCGGGATCCGGCGGCTGCGTGATCTGGTCTCCGGGCGGGCTGGTGCGCCGGCCGGGGAATGCCCGGCGCTGTCCGCGGACGCCGTGCCGGGGCGGGACCGGCGCCGCGGGGCAGAGGGAGAGACGCACGTAGGCTCACCCCCGGGAACCGCAGCCAACGAATCCCGGAGGTAAGCCATGCGCACGCTCAGGATAGCCCGGCCGACCCGGCCGGCCCTCGCCGATGGCTCGCCGGCCCCCTACCGCGAGGTGTGGGCCGGCCTGCCGGAGGCCGCTCGCCGGCAGGCGCTCGCCCTGCTGGCCCGGATGATCGCCAGGGGCGTGATCGATACCGGCATCCGGGGGGAGGAATCATGACCGACGCCTCCAAGATCACCGCATCGCACCGTAGCCGCCGGTGCATGGTCTATGTCCGGCAGAGTACGCTCGCCCAGACCAGGGCGAACACCGAGAGCCTGGAGCGCCAGTACGAGCTGGCCGGGCGGGCGGTCGCGCTGGGCTGGAGCCCTGGCCAGGTCCAGGTGGTGGACGCCGACCTGGGCCTGTCCGGGGCGCAGGCAGCCAACCGCGGGGGCTTCCAGGAGCTGGTGGCCCAGGTCGCGCTGGGCCGGGTCGGGCTCATCCTCGGCCTGGAGGCGAGCCGGCTCGCCCGGAGCAACTCCGACTGGTATCAGCTCCTGGACCTATGCGGGATGACCGACACGCTGATCGCCGACGGCGATGGGATCTACGACCCGGCGGCCTACTCCGACCGGCTGGTGCTGGGCCTTAAAGGCACCCTCAGCGAGGCAGAATTGCACCTGCTCAAGGGCCGGCTGATCGCCGGGATGCGGCACAAGGCGGCCAAGGGCGAGCTGCGGGTCGCTCTCCCGGCGGGCCTGGAGTACGACCAGGACGGCCGGCCCGCCGTCTGTGCCGATGAGGCGGTCCGCGAGGCGATCGCGACGGTGTTCCGGCGGTTCGCCGAGCTCGGCTCGGCCCGCCAGGTGATGCTGTCCCTGCTCGCCGACGGGCTGGAGCTGCCGCGCCGCCGTGGCGGCGGGCGCGTGGTGTGGGCGCCGGCCAGCTACGGCGCCGTCATCTGCGTGCTGACTAACCCGTGCTACGCGGGCGCGTTCGCGTTCGGCCGCACCCGCAAGGCCGGCCGGGCCGGGGCCCGCGGGCCGGCCTGCGGCCGCCGGCCGGTGCCGATGCCGCAGTGGGAGGTGCTGATCTGCGGCCACCACCCCGGCTATATCTCCTGGGAGGAGTACCTGGCCAACCAGGAGCGGCTGCAGGCGAACTGCTCCGCGCCGCGGGGCCAGGGCGGCGGTGCGGTGCGGGAGGGCCGCGGGCTGCTGCAGGGCATCGTGCGCTGCGGCCGCTGCGGCCGGATGATGCGGACCGGCTACCAGGGCAGCCGGCACAAGCACCTGCCGCGCTACTACTGCGCGGCCGAGGGCACTTACTTCGGCCGCCGGGCCTACTGCCAGGGCGTCGGCGGCCGGCAGATCGAGCAGGCCGTGATCGGCGAGGTGCTCGCCGTGCTGGAGCCCGCCGCGCTGGCCGCCACCGCCCAGGCGCTCGCCGACGCCGAGGCCGCCCGGGCCGAGCAGCTGCGGGCCTTCGAACTGGCCGCCGAACGGGCCCGCTACGAAGCTGACCGCGCCCGTCGCCAGTACGACGCCTGCGAGCCGGAGAACCGGCTGGTGGCCCGGTCGCTGGAGGCAGCCTGGGAGGACAAGCTGGCCGCCATCACCCGGGCCGAGACCGCGCTGGCCGCCGAGCAGGCCCGCCAGCCCAGCCCGCTATCGGCCGAGGAGGTGAACTGGCTGTCCCGGGCCGGGGCCGACATCCGGGCGATCTTCGAAGCCCCGGACACCACCCCCCGGGAACGCAAGCAGCTCATCCGCGCCCTGCTCACAGAGGTCATCCTCACCGTGGACCGCCAAGCCCGCACCGCCGCGCTCACGCTGTGCTGGGAAGGCGGGGCCAGCACCGAGCGGACCGTGGCGCTGGCCCGGCTCGGCGCCCCGTGGCGGACCACCCCGGCGCCCACCGTGGACCTGATCCGCCGCCTGGCCGCGTACTACGACGACGCCACGATCGCCAGCGTGCTGGCCCGCCAGCACCGCCGCACCGGCACCGGCCTGACCTTCACCAAGGCCCGGGTCGCCGAGGTGCGCCGCAACTACCACATCCCCCCGTTCCGGGCGGCTGCCGAGCCGCCCTGTCATGATGGCGACGTGGTCAGCATCACCAAGGCCGCGGCCGAACTGGGCGTCGGGATCTCCACCCTTTACCGGTGGCTCGCCGACGGGTTTATCGCCGGCGAGCAGCTGACTCCCGGCGCGCCCTGGCGCATCCGGCTCGACGACGCGCTGCGCGCCAAGGTCACCGAACACGCCCCACAGGGCTGGCTGCCGCTGCAGCAAGCCGCCGCCGCCCTCGGCGTCGCCCGGCAGACCGTTTTGCACAAGGTCCAACGCGGTGAGCTCGCCGCCGTCCACGTCCGCCGCGGACGCCGCAGCGGCCTGCGCATCCAGGTAAAACCCGGGCAAGCTGGACCCTTCGAGAACCCCTGAGGAGACGAACGCGCAATGCGCAACGGACACGTTCAGGGTCCAGATGATCGCCTCCACCCGCTGGCGCAGCCAGTTCGGGAAGGGGCGCGGGGTCGTCTCGTCCTTGCGGGCCGGGCGGACCAGCGTCAGCTCAAGGCCGGGGCTGGCGAAGAACTCCTCGGTGCCCTCGCCGGACAGGCCCTTGTCGGTGACGACGGCGGTACCCGGAGCCGGGCGGTTGGCGGGCTGGTCGCGGAGCATCGCGCAGGCCTGCTGGCGTTCCCCGGCCAGCTTGGGATTGGCCAGCCCGAACCCGGTCACGGTTCCCTCGCAGGTGCAGATGAGCAAGAGCTTGGATCCCCAGTACCAGCGGGAGTGGCTGGGGCAAAAGCCGTAGCCCGCGTACCCGTATAGGTTCGAGCGGCGGGCGGTGATGACCGACTGGCCGCAGGGGATGGGGGTGGCGTCCATCAGCCGCACCATCTCCGCGCTGGCGGGGGTGTGATCGGCCAGCCACCGTAGCGCGGCCTCCATCAGCGGCGCGGTGTCTTTGAGCCGCTGGTTGTATTCGCTTTGGCCCAGCAGCCGGGGGAACAGGTGCCCCACTCGGCTGGGTGCGGCACGCAGCCAGTGCCGCTCGTCGTCGAAGCGCAGCAGTACCTGCGCCACGGCCAGGCACACCAGCTCAGCGTCGGTCACCTCCGGTGGCTTGCCCGGACCGGACCGGGTGAACCCCAGCGAGGGGATGATCCGGTCGGTCAGTTCCACATAAAGTGCGGTCAGGAGAGTGTCCAGGTCGGCGATCACGATGACTCCCAACGGTCAGACGTGTGTGCATACGCCGATCTTGGGCACTCTTCGCCTGCCCGTCAGCGATCACGCGCGGCGTGTCGCAGCCAGCCGTCCGTAGGGTTGGCTGGTGGCCATTGAGCTGGTCTTCGAGACTCACTGCACAACCGCCGACAACGAGCAGGGACGCGCCACCGGCTGGCTGCCCGGCCAGCTGTCCGAGCAGGGCCGCCTGCAGGCGCAGCAGCTGGGGCGCCGCCGCAGCGGCGACCAGATCACCGCGGTGTTCAGCTCCGACCTGGCCCGCGCCGCCCAGACAGCCTCGGTTGCCTTCGCGGGAACGGTGATCCCGGTGCTGTATGACTGGCGGCTGCGCGAATGCGACTACGGGCAGCGCAACGGGATGCCGGCAGCCGAGCTGCACGCTGGCCGGCGCGAGCACCTGGACCAGCCGTATCCGGACGGGGAAAGCTGGCGGCAGGCCATAGCCCGCGTCGGCCGCTTCCTCGATGACCTGCCGCTGCGCTGGGACGGCCAGCGGGTCCTGGTCATCGGTCATGTCGCCACCCGGTGGGGCCTGGATCACCACCTCAACGGCGTGCCACTGGAAGACCTCATCGAGCAGGACTTCGCCTGGCAAGAAGGATGGGAATACCAGGTCAGCTAGCCACCGCGGTTCGCAAGCCACCCCACCGCAGCCACTGCTACACGCTCGGCAGAATTACCGGTCATCGATCTAGGTCGCTAATCGGCCAGAGCGCACCGATGACGTGGGGGTAGCCGGCAAGCTGGGTGGTGGCTGCCAGGCTGATGCAACTCGTCGGCTAGCGTATCGCCCCCGCGTGCGGTTTCGCATCCGCTGAGGAAGGCGAACTCGGCTTGGTCCAGCCGGGCGGCGGCGATCTCCCGGATGGTGAGCGGCCCGTCGTAGAGCAGCAGCCGGCCGTGTGACGGGGCTGCCGGATCCTGCTCGGCGTGACAGGCGAAATGTGCCCAGGGGCTGCGGGTGAGCGCGTACAAAACCGCATCGCGGGTGGCGCGGGCTCCGACCAGCGACATGGCGCCGGGCATCAGGGCATGTACAGCCTCGATCTCCTGCTCGGTGCCCGGCAGATCGGTCTCGCCGGGCGTGACGGGCATCGCCACCAGTAGTGGCCGGCTCCCGGACGGCGGACCTGCCCGGTCCCGGGCGTGCAGAAGTGCTCGCAGCGTGGGGGTGTAGGAGGAGACCGCCGCGTCGAGCACGACCGCATGCAGCGGCAGGAGGGCGAGCGGGCCGGTCGGGCACCACCAGATCCGTGGCCACGCCTGGCCCGCCGGCGGGCGCAGTCTCAGTGCGGACCCGATGGGCGCGCCTAGGTTCTCTTCGAGCCAGCGGAGCGTATCAGGGACACGGTCCAGCTCAGCCAGGCCCGGATCGTCACCGTGCGCGAAGGCGTCCAGAGCGTCGACGAACGACTCGGCGATCTCGGTGACCATGTCGGCCGACACACCCGGCAGCGGGATCAGCTCGATTCCGTCGGGAGTGACGGCGAGAGCGTCACAGCGGTACCGGCTGACATTGACGATGATCACCGTTCCGCCGAGGCTCGCGGTGCGCAGCCTGGCGAACGCCGGCGGAAGCAGGAAGTCCGGCAGCCCGCTGAGCGGGGTCGCCTACGACACTGTGCGGCGCGCCGCGGTGCTGCTTCGCGAGCGCGGTCTGATCATCACTGTGCACGGCCGCGGCACCTACGTGGCATAGCCTCCTGCGCACATCAGGTCCGGGGAAGCGCGCGACCGCCTGACTCGTGGCTAACTGAAGATCTTGTCCATTACTTCCGCGCCTTGGGTGAGCGCAGGCCGGATCTCGTGGCGGTAGACCGACTCGGTCGTGGCCGAGCGCTCATGTCCGGCGAGCAGCGCGAGGCTCTCGACCGGAACGCCGTTGGCGGACAGGACCGACACGAAGGTGTGGCGCATCTCCCGGGGCACCCAGTCCTCGCCGAGCCCCGCCTTCTTGGTGATGATGCGGAACGCGCGGATCACGTTGTTCGCCGTCAGGGGCGTACCGATCCTAGAGGAGAAGACCAGATCGTGCTCCTGCCAGAGCTCACCAGCCCTCAGCCGCTCCTTCTCCTGCCGCTTCATATGTATTCGCAGCGCCTCCACGCAGCGCTGCGGCAACGCCAGGGTCCTCCTCGACTTCTCGGTCTTGGTATCGCCCCCATGACGCTCCGAACGCCAGACATAGATCGCGTACCGGTCCTCACCTGCCCGGGCGGGATCGAACCCGGCGGCGGTGACTGGCTGCCATCCGGCGAAATCATCCACCCAGGTCACCACGTGATCCCATCGCAGCGCCCGAGCCTCCTCGGTGCGGATGCCGACCAGCAGACTCAGCACCACGTACGCGTGCAGGCGCCTACCCTCCGACGCAGCTAGCAGGGCCTTGGCCTGCTCCAGCGTGAAGCTCTTGGACGTCCTCCCGTCGCGGCCCTGGGGCGTCTTCACCAGGGCTGCGACGTTGCGGCCGACCAGGTCGTTGGACTCGGCGTGCCGGATCGCCCGTTCCAGTGAGTTCCGGGTGATCTGGAGCGATCGTGTGGAGTAGCGGGTCGCGAGCTGGCTGAGCGCCGACCTGACATCACGCGCGCCAAGATCCCGCAGCAGCCTGGCGCCGATGCCTTCGAGCACCGGCTCCAGCAGGCCCTCGTAGAGGGTGCGCGTCCGCTCAGACGTGCCATCGAGCCCCTCACGAAGCCAGTCATCGACGGCCTCGCGCACGGTGTAGGTGCTCGAGGACTTGACTCCCGCGTTCAGTTCATCGTGCAGCGCCTGGAGCTTGGCTCGGACTTCCTGCTTGGTCTTGCCGGAGACCTTCCGTCTGATGCGCTTCCCGTCAGGCCCGTAGCCGAGCGAGATCGCACCCATGTACCGGTTCCTCGCGGCGTCCAAGTAGATGCCGTCCTCGCCGAACCCACGGCGCCGGACTTGCGTCTCGGACATGGACAGAGCCTAATACTTTGGCTCCCAGCTTGGCTCCCAGCGACACTTCCCTGAGAGCCACATCCCCTCTGACCTGCGCCCCGACCGCGACTCGAACGCGGGACCTACTGCTTAGGAGGCAGTCGCTCTATCCGCTGAGCTATCGGGGCCTGCCAACGCCATAGCCTACCCGGATACATGGACGGCTGCCGCCGTGAGGGCCACGGCGGCAGCCGTCATGCCAGGCAGGCGGGCTCAGCCGGTCAGCCGCGCCCCTGCTGCGCGGCGGCCAGCACCTGCACGCCGCCGGCGAACTTGGCCAGCTCGGCGCTGTCCCAGCCGAGCGACACGGGAGCCTGGATGACCACCCACTGCCCGCTGGCGTTCTTGAAGGTGAGGATCTGGGTGTCGCCTTGCACGTCGAACTTGCCCTCCCGCCCGTTCACCGGCTGGTTGGCCCAGTCGGCGGGCGGGGCGGTGGCGTCGCGGGACTGCAGCATGACCACGAGCTTGCCGAGGTAGGAGTCCGGGCTCTTGTCCTTGTCGTTGGGCGCGGCCATGACCAGCGCGAAGGGTGTGCTGCCCTGGACCACCCAGCCCTTGGGCATCCAGGCCACCTGGTAGCCGGGTGGCTGCGTCCCTACCCACGCGACCAGCTTGATCTGCCGGGACGGCCGAGCGGGCGTGGCGGTCTGGCCCGGCTGTGAGCGGCCCGGCTGCGGACGGCTCGACGCCACGGCTGCGGGCGCGGGGTGGTGGCTGGGCGCCGAACCCTGCAGCGCCAGCGGCACCAGCACACCGCAGAGCACGGCCGCGGTTACGCCGGCCAGGCCGGCCAGCCGCTGGCGGCGCCGGCGCAGCAGCCGGCGCCCCCGGGCCAGGTCCGCGGCGGGGTCGACGCGCGCGGCGCGGCCGGGAACGTCGCTCAGCGCCAGTTCGAGCAGGTCCTTCAGGTCGTTCACGGGTAAGTCCTTTCCACGGCGGCCGGGCTGAGCAGGTCACGCAGCCGCGCTGCGGCCTTCGCGGTCTGGCTCTTGACCGTGCCCTCGGAGCAGTTCATCAGTTCGGCGGTCTCCTCCACGCTGAGGTCGAGCCAGTGCCGCAGCACCACGGCCGCGCGCATCCCGGGCGGCAGCGCGCTCAGCGCGGCGCGGACCTCGCTCCCGCCGAGGCCATCGGGGTAGGCCTCGGGCGGTGCGGGCAGTTCGGGGAGTTCGGAAACGTGACGCTCCCGCCGCCTGCTGGGACGGCGGACCTCATCGATGTGGGCGTTGACAATGATTCGCCAGACGTAGGCGGACTCGGTACCGGCTCGCCGCACCTTCGGCCAGGCTACGTAGAGCCGGGCGAGGGCCGTCTGGACCAGGTCTTCGGCGAGATGAGTATCACCGGCCGTCAGCAGGCAAGCCGAACGCACCAGCCCGGTCCGCCTGGCCTGGACGAACGCGGAGAACTCTTCGTCGCGCGATGATCGTGGCATGCACACCTCCTCACCATCCATACGGGTCAGGACGGCGGCGAGGTTGCCCGCGGACGGACGCTAGCGCGGCGTGCTCGGGTCGGGGCGGAACGCCGCGCCATGACCGGGCACGATCACCGTGGCGAAGGACAGCAGTTTCGCGCGGCTGGCGTGCAGGGCGCTGGCGTCGGAGCCGAGCGGATCTTCGGCGGGCCCGTTCGCGCCCCACCACGTGTGGGTGCACGCGAACACGTCGTCCGGCGTGGACGCGATCGTCGAGATGTCCTCGGCGGTGTGCCCCGGGGTGCGCAGCAGCCGGACCGAGGGCCCGAGTTCGGCGCCGTCGGCGTCGCGGTCGATCCAGCGGTCCCCCACGTACACGGCCCAGTGGTCGTGGATCCGCGCCGCCGGGAACAGCGCGGCGTTGACCGTGTGATCGGGATGATGATGGCTGAACACCACGTCGGTCACGTCCCCGGCCTGCGGCCCGTGCGCTGCCAGCGCGGCCAGCAGATCGTCACGGGAGGCGACCATCCCGGGGTCGACGACGATCACCGCGTCGCCGTCCAGGATCAGCGTGACCGTCCCGGCCACCCGGCCGTCGTCACCGTCCCGGCCGACATACCCCTCGTGCAGCACGAACACCGACGCGGACCCGCCCGGAGCAATCTTCACATCAGCCACAGAGCCGACCCTACAGATAGGTGATCAAGCTGGCCAGGCAGCGGGCGCCCAAGTCGAGCCCTTGGGCGCGGCGGCTGGTGCTGGCGGCGGGACGGTTACGCGGGGCGGCTGGCGGGTTTACGGGAGGGGGAAGGGGAGGGTGATGCCGTCTAGGGCGTGGGCGCAGAGGTCGTCTTCGCGGTCGGCGGGGAGGGCGGCGATGATCGTGGCGACCAGGTCGCGCAGGCGCTTGATGTTGGCGGCGAAGACCTCGAAGACTTCGGCCTGGGTGACGCCCTCGCCCTCGTCGAGGCCGGCGTCCAGGTCGGTGACCAGGGCCAGCGGAGCGTAGCAGAGGGCCAGTTCACGGGCCAGGACCGCCTCGGGGTGGCCGGTCATGCCGACCAGCGTCCAGCCCTGGGCGGCGAACCACTGCGACTCGGCGCGGGTGGAGAACCGCTGCCCCTCGATGACGACCAGGGTGGCCGAGGTCACCGGGTCCCAGCCCTGCTCCCGGGCCGTGGCGATGGCCACCGGACGGACCGACGGGCAGTACGGGTCGGCGAACGGCACGTGGCAGGCGCCCTGGTCGTAATACGTCTGCTCCCGGATCCTGGTGCGATCGACCAGCTGGTCGGGAAAGGCCAGCGTGCCGGGGCCGTACATGTGCGTCAGCGAGCCGACCGCGGTCGGGGCGAGCACCCGGCGGACGCCGATCGAGCGCAGCGCCCACAGGTTGGCCCGGTAGGGGATCTTGTGCGGCGGGAACCGGTGGTCGCGGCCGTGCCGGGGCAGGAACGCCACCCGGCGGCCGGCCACCTCGCCGACGGTGATCGGGTCGCTCGGCGCGCCGAACGGCGTGTCGATCGCGACCTCTGCGGCGTCTTCTCCGAACTCGTAGAAGCCCGACCCGCCGACGACAGCGATCTCCGCCAGATCGGCCACTGGTCAGGCGACCTTCTCGCTCGCGGACGAGGACTTGGCGGGCTCGGTCTTCTTCTCGGTTTTCTTGTCGGCCGCCTTGTCCGCCGAACCGTTGCTGCCGCCCGAGTCGGAGGTGGAGGTGGAGGAGGACGCCGCCGGGGCGGCAGCGGCGCTTTTCCGGCTGTCCGTGCGGTAGAAGCCCGAGCCCTTGAAGACGATCCCCACCGGGGAGAACACCTTCCTGAGCCTGCCGCCGCACGCCGGGCATACGGTCAGCGGCTCATCAGAGAACTTCTGCACCGTCTCAAGCGGCTCACCGCACTCGGTGCAGGTGTACTGGTACGTGGGCACGGACCCTCCTCGGCGCGGGCCTCAGATTAGCACTCGGGATATCCGACTGCTAATCATATCCAACCGCGGAAAGGGCTCGCGGATTCCGCAGGGTGGCGGGGGGTGCGGAAGTTAAGGAGGGTCCCGGGATTCTGGCGGTGGCGGGGTGCGGGGGTAGGGAAGGGTACCGGGATGGCGCGGCACCTTGATCCCGAACGGGCTGGCTATCTCGCCCCGGTAACGGTGAGCCCGGCTCGCGGGCTGGCCGTGGCGCGGACCGGGACGTCGTGCCCCTCGGCCGGCACCTGCTCGACCAGTTCGTCGTCGTAGATCAGCGCGATCAGCGGGACCAGCGGGCCGACCCGGGCCAGCGCGCGATCGTAACTGCCGCCGCCGCGGCCGAGCCTGCGGCCGGCCGCGTCGACCGCCAGCGCGGGCACCAGCACCGCGTCGGCCCTGGTCACCGCGTCGACGCCGCGCGGCGGCTCACTGGGTTCGCGCAGCCCGCGCGGCCCGGCGACCAGCGAGTCCGGGCCCTCGTAGGACGCCCAGTCCAGGTCCCCGTCCGGCCGCAGCAGCGGCAGCAGCACGTAGCTGCCGCGCTTCCACAGCGCGTACACCAGGCCATGGGTGTCCGGCTCGGTGCCGACGGAGTAATAGGCCGCGATCGTGCCGGCCATCTGCACCTGGGGCGCAGCCAGCACCGCGTCGCGGATGAGCTTGCCGGCCGCGGTGCGCTGATCGGCGGGCAGCGCGGACCGCCGGGCGAGGACCTGGGCGCGCAATTCGGCCTTGCGCAGCTGGACATCGGACACGTCACTCACCGTACCTGCGGCCCTGAACACCTCCCGGAGTTCGCTAGTGTTCAGGCATGGCTGTTAAGGACGTGACCAAGGCCGTTATCCCCGCGGCGGGCCTGGGCACCCGGTTCCTGCCCGCCACCAAGGCGACGCCCAAGGAAATGCTGCCGGTGGTCGACAAGCCGGCCATCCAGTACGTCGTCGAGGAAGCCGCCGCGGCCGGCCTGGACGACGTGCTGATGATCACCGGCCGGAGCAAGGTCTCCATCGAGAACCACTTTGACCGGGCCTACGAGCTCGAGGAGGCGCTGGCCGCCAAGGGCGACGCCGAACGGCTGGCCCAGGTGCGCGAGTCCAGCGACCTCGCCACCGTGCACTACGTGCGCCAGGGTGATCCGAAAGGGCTCGGCCACGCCGTGCTCTGCGCGGCCCACCACGTCGGCGACGAGCCGTTCGCGGTGCTGCTCGGCGACGACATCATCGACAGCCGCGACCCGCTGCTGAGCCGGATGATCGAGGTGCGCAAGCGGCACGGCGGCAGCGTCGTGGCGCTGATGGAGGTGGACCCCGAGCAGGTCTCCCAGTACGGCAGCGCGGCCATCACGCCGACCGCCGAGGAGGACGTGGTCACGGTCACCGACCTGGTGGAAAAGCCGGTGCCCGGTTCGGCGCCGAGCAACTGGATCGTGATCGGCCGCTACGTCTGCGACCCGGCCGTGTTCGAGGTGCTGCGCGACACCCCACCCGGCCGCGGCGGCGAGATCCAGCTCACCGACGCGCTGCTGACGCTGGCCAATCGAGGGCCCGCCGACGGCGGCGGCGTGACCGGCGTGCTATTCCACGGCCGCCGTTACGACACCGGCAACAAGCTGGACTACCTGCGCACCCTGGTGCAGTTCGCCTGCGAGCGCTCCGACCTGGCCGAGGAGATCGTGCCCTGGCTGCGCAAGTACCTGGACAGCCTTCGGTGAGTCATTCCGGAGAGCTGACGCCGGTCGAGCAGCACCTGGCCGAGATCCTCGCCGCCATCACGCCGCTGACCCCCACCGAGCTCGGCCTGAACGACATCGGCGGCCTGGTGCTGGCCGAGGACGTGTCCACGGTCAGCGCGCTGCCCTCGTTCGACAACTCGGGCATGGACGGGTACGCGGTGCGGGTCGAGGACGTCATGGCCGCCACCGAGGAGAAGCCGGTCACGCTGCCGGTGACGGCCGAGGTCGCGGCCGGCGACACCGGGGCGTACGCGCTCCAGCCCGGCACCGCCATCAAGATCATGACCGGGGCGATGCTGCCGCACGGCGCCGAGGCCGTGGTGCCGGTGGAGTGGACCGACGGCGGCAGCGCCCGGGTGAGCATCCGCGCCAGCGCCAAGTACGGCAACGCGATCCGGCTCGCCGGGGAGGACGCCAAGGCCGGCGAGGTGCTGGTCACCGCGGGCACCCGGCTGCTGCCGATGCACGTCGCGGTGATCGCCGCGGCCGGCCGCGGGTCCGTCCTGGTCCGGCCGCGCCCCAGGGTGGTGGTGCTGTCCACCGGTAACGAGCTGGCCGAGCCGGGCACCCCGCTCGTGCCCGGGCGGATCTGGGACTCCAACAGCTTCATGCTGGCCGCGGCGGCCCGCGAGGCGGGCTGCCTGGCCTACCGGCAGGCCATCCTGCCCGACCACCCGGACGAAGTGCTGCCGACCATCGAGGACCAGCTGGTCCGGGCCGACCTGATGGTCACCACCGGCGGGGTCAGCATGGGCGGCGAGCACGACGTGATCAAGGCGGCGCTGCAGCAGCTCGGCACGATCACGTTCCGGAAGGTGGCCATGCAGCCCGGGATGCCACAGGGATTCGGGACCATCGCGCTCCCGGCCGCGGTGGCCCCGACCGAACCCCGGCGCCGGCGTTTCCGCCGCGACGGCTACGAAGAGGCCGCCACGCCGGTCCCGGCGGCAGGCGACCGGGTGCCGATCTTCACGCTGCCCGGCAACCCGGTCAGCGCCTACGTCTCGTTCCAGGTCTTCGCCCGGCCCGCGATCGCCGCGCTGCAGGGCTACCACGAGCTCGGCCTGGAGAAGGTACGGGCCGAGCTGACCGGGCCGCTGCGCTCGCCGCCCGGCCGGCGGTCCTTCCTGCGCGGCGTGCTTGACCAAGCCCGCACGCGGGTAGCCCCGCTGACCGGGCAGGGTTCGCACCAGATAGCCACGCTGGGCAAGGCCAACGCGCTGGTCGTGGTGCCGGAGTGGGTCGTCCAGATGAGCGCGGGCGACACCGCCGAGGTGCTGGTCCTGCCGTGACGAGCGAGAACGCGGGCTCCGGGCTCACGCACGTGGACAGCGCCGGCCATGCGCGGATGGTGGACGTATCCGGCAAGGATGTCACCGCGCGTTCGGCCTGCGCGACCGGACGGGTGCGGCTGTCGGCGCGGGCGGTCGCGGCCCTGCGCGCCGGGGAGGTACCCAAGGGCGACGCGCTCGCGGTCGCCCGCATCGCCGGGATCGCCGGCGCCAAGCGGACGCCGGACCTGATCCCGCTGTGCCACCCGATCGGGCTGCACGGGGTCACCGTGGACCTGGCCGTGACCGACGACGGCGTGGACATCACCGCGATCACCAGGACCGCCGACCGGACCGGGGTGGAGATGGAGGCACTCACCTCGGTGTCGGTGGCCGCGCTGGCGCTGGTCGACATGGTCAAGGCCATCGACCCGGCCGCGATGATCACCGACGTGCGGGTCGAGTGGAAGGAAGGCGGGAAGACGGGCCGATGGCAGCGGTGAACGATGCTGGGACCGTGATCAGCGCCCTGGTCATCACCGCGTCGAACCGGGCCGCGGCCGGCGTATACCCGGACCGTTCGGGGCCCGTACTGGCCGAACTGCTGGGGACGGCCGGCTGTGCCGTGGACGGGCCGCTGGTGGTGCCGGACGGCGAGCCGGTCGAGGCGGCGCTGCGGTCCGCGCTGGCGGACGGCTATGACGTCGTGGTGACCACCGGCGGGACCGGGCTCACCCCAGGCGACCTCACGCCGGAGATGACCAGGCGGGTGATCGAGCGGGAGGTCCCCGGAATCGCCGAGGCGCTGCGCGCGGCCGGCGCCGCGGCCGGAGTGCCGTCGGCGATCCTTTCGCGTGGCGTAGCCGGGGTGGCCGGCCGTACCCTGATCGTGAACCTGCCCGGTTCCACCGGAGGCGTCCGGGATGGGATGGCCGTGCTCGGGCCCGTGCTCGGGCACGCGATCTCCCAGATCCACGGAGGTGACCACCCCCGGCCGGACTCCGGTGCATAACGCTTACCTGAGATCGCGTAGCGTCAGCAGCGATACGGGAGAATGATGGGATTGTGGCACGCATGCGCGGCTGGCCGGTTACCCTGACCGAGCCTCATCTGCTCGAACGGCCGGTGAGCCTGCGACCGGTGCGGGTCAGCGACGCCCGCATGTGGCGCGAGATCCGGGTCAGGAACGCGCCCTGGCTGCGGCCGTGGGAGCCGACCAACCCGGAGACCCCGCTCTACCGGTCCAGCCTGGGGCCGTACATCGCGATGGTCCGGGCCATGCGGCGCGAGGCCCGGCAGGGGCAGGCGATCCCGTGGGTGGTGACGTACGACGGGGAGTTCGTCGGGCAGCTGACGGTCGGGTCGATCACCTGGGGTTCGGCCCGGTCCGGGCAGGTCGGGTACTGGATCGACGAGTCCTTCGCCGGGCGGGGCATCATCCCGACCACGCTGGCCATGGCGGTGGACCACTGCTTCAGCGCCATCGGGCTGCACCGGCTCGAGGCGTCGATCCGGCCGGAGAACCACGCCTCCCGGCGGGTGGTGGAGAAGCTCGGCTTCCGCGAGGAGGGCATCCGGGTGCGCCAGCTGCACATCAACGGGGCCTGGCGGGACCACGTGTGCTACGCGCTGACCGCCGAGGAAGTGCCGCAGGGGCTGATGCCCAGGTGGCGGAGCATCCAGATGGCGACGCGCCCGACCGCGAGCTGACTGGCGCCGGTTACGGCGAATGTTGCGACACACCGTGCGGGGTCCTCGTTTAACTCGTCCGCAGCTATTACTTTGCGTCACGTGAGCACGCCCGGCGCCGGCCACGCCGAGGGGAGGATTGTTGAGCAGCGCGATACTCTACGTCGCCATCGTCGCCATCTGGGCTGGCGTGCTCATTCCCAGGTGGCTTCGGCGGGAATCGGCGGGTAGCCAGCGGGCCAGCGAGGATCTGACCAGGGCGGACGCCGAAACCTCCGCCCCGGCCGAGGTGGCCGCGGAGCCCGCTCCCCCGCCGCGGCGCCGGGAACACGGTCCTGGTTCTGAGGCGAGTCTGGAGCCTCCGGCGCGTGCGGCGCGTCCGGGGCGGCGCGAGGAGCCCGCGGCGCCACGATTGGCGGCGGCCCGGCCGGCGGCGGCGGGCCGGCCGGCATCTCGGGCGGAGACCCGGGAGGAGGCCGCGGCGGAGGATTCCCGCGGCGGGCCGCGGGATCAGGAGTACAAGAAGGTGCTGTCCGCGCGGCGGCGGCTGTTCGGCATGCTGCTGGTGCTGGCCATCGCGTCCGGCGCGCTCGCGTACACCAGGATGGCCGCCTGGTGGGTGGTCGTGCCGCCGACCGTCATGCTGCTCGGCTACCTGGCCTTGCTCCATGAGGCCGGCAAGGCCGACGCCGAACGGCGTGAGCTGGCTCGCACCCGCGCCACGGCGGCCGCAGCCGCGGCGGTGGCCGCGGCCAAGCGCGCCGCTCCCCCGGGGCCTGCTGCTCCGGTGCCCGCGCCTGATGCGGAGGTCATCGACATCTCCGCGTCGCTCACCGTCGCGGGTCACAAGTTCTACGACCAGTACGCGGACGCCAAGCGGCGCGCGGTGGGCGACTTAGCGGGCTGACCGACGGGCTGAGGCGGCCGGTCGGGTAACAGCGGCCTCCTCGGTATCTCAGCTCACTCACATACTCGGATAGTGGGGAAGATCTGGGCTTTCAGGGATGCGTCCGGACCTTCAGGACCTGGGGGCCGCGGAACGAGATGTTGGGGTGGAAGGTGAGCTGCTGGCCCGGGGTGAGCCGGAGGGCGGGGAAGCGGCGGGCGAGTTCGGCCACCGCGATCTGGGCTTCGAGCTTGCCGAGGTTCGCGCCCAGGCAGTAGTGCAGGCCCTTGCCGAAGGCCAGGTGGTGATCGGCGTCCGTTCGGCCCATATCGAATTCTGCGGGGCGGTCGAACGCTTCGGTGTCCCGGCCGGCGGCGGCCAGCCACAGGAAGAGCCTGGCCCCCGCGGGCAGGTCCACGCCGGCCAGCGTGACGGGGCGGGTGGTGACCCGGCGCCAGACGGGAACGGAGGGATCGTAGCGGAGGGTCTCGTCGATGGCTCCGGGGATGAGATCGGGGCGCCCGACGATCTCGGTCCAGCGGCCGAGGTCCTCGAGCAGCCGGCGCACGGTGTTACCGATGAGGCCGGTGGTGGTCTCGTGGCCGGCGAACGACAGGGAGAACAGGATCGAGGCGATCTCGTCCAGCGTGAGCCGGTCCGGCGCCTCGCGGTGGATGGCGATCAGGTCGCTGGTCAGGTCGTCGGCTGGCGCGCGGGTCTTGGCGTCCACCAGGTCGCGCAGGTACTTGCGGTACGCGGTCATGCTGGTGGCGATCTCCACCTGGTCCTCCGGCGCGGGCCGGCCCCAGGCCAGCGCGGCGCGGTAACCGCACCACCGCTTGAGCTGGGCGAAGTCCTCGGCAGGCACGCCCATCAGGGAGAACACGATGTTGGCGGGCAGCGGGAAGGCCAGCGCCCCGACCAGGTCGAACTCCTCGCTGCCGTCTACCGCGTTGAGGAGCCGGGCGGTGGTGGCCTCGATGGCGGGGATCATCGCGGTGACCCGCTTCATGCTGAACGCGCGGGCGGCCGGCCGGCGGAGCCTGGCGTGTTCGGGCTCATCCAGGCTGACCATGCTCGGCTGGGGCTTGTGCCCGCCGGCCAGCAGGATCTGCTGGGCCTCAGGGGTTAGCGGGGCGAGCGGCGCCTGGGCTACCGCCGCGGAGTACGTTCTGGGGTCGCCGAAGACCTGCTGTATGGCGTCGTAGCTGGTGACGACGTAGTAGCCGATCGACGGGGCGTAGAAGACGGGTTTTCCGCCGCCGGGCAGCCCGGCCATGATCGTGTAGGGATCGGCGAGGAATTCGGGGGCGAGGGGGTCGAAGGACTCGTCGACCGGGCATCCGGGAGCCGCGCCCGCCGGGGTCATCGGGTTCTGGCGCATGATGGCCATGATTCCCTGGGGAGGTTCGGCTGTCACCTGGCTATCCGCGGCGCGGGCAGGCCTTGTGGTTTGCTAGGCTTGCTCAGGTTCTCGGGGCTGTAGCGCAGTCCGGTAGCGCACCTCGTTCGCATCGAGGGGGTCAGGGGTTCAAATCCCCTCAGCTCCACC
>WNGL01003585.1_pt1 | contig 18643 bp, 23 predicted proteins | sample 5400591 | NCBI WGS metagenome assembly WNGL01 (sample SAMN13153377, study PRJNA577476) | soil metagenome | isolation source: 80 cm soil or saprolite under Garry oak tree replicate 1 | place: USA:California | collected 2016-06-15 | reverse complement strand
CGTCCCATGAAGAGACTGGGAGGCTCCACCATCCAGTTGGCAATCTCCGTCTTCGTCCCATCAATTGACGCATAGCCATACTTTTCCTTGAGTTCCAGCCGTAGCGCCTTTCGCTCTAGACTGAGCTTCTTCTTGTAGACTAGGTCAGTCTTGCGAAGTTCTTCCTTCGCCTGGAAGTCGAAAACCGGTGTGAAATCCATCGCGTCAATCCTCGCATTAGAGTACTTGCCGGGAAGAAGCCTAGCGAAATCCGACAGAAAATTCGCTTGGAAGACGGGATCCCGGACATAGGGCGTAGTTCTCTTTTTGCCCCAAGCGTACGCGAGCTCTTCGGCTTCGGAACCGAGCCGAACTTCTTCACCGCGCACTCGTATCCATAGCTGTTTGGGCTCGTAGGAAGGGGGAAAAGCAACTCCATTATGTCTCAAATCCTTCCACTTCAAACCGGGCTGACCTTCCGATGAAACTCTTCTGCGCTCTCCTCTCGCTCGCCCTACAATTCCAATTTTGGCAATATGAGGATTATCCCAAACCCGACAGGTGGTAATTTGCTCCTGGCAACGGAGAAATTTCAGAGGCTTGTATGGAAGGTGTCTAAGCCGTCCTGTTTCTGATACCCCCATTACAGTCATCCTCGGGTAGAGTGTTACATCCAACTGTGCTCTGTGCTGATAACGACGGGCGTCGAAATTCTTTTTACGTCTCCTTCTCGCTTCGAGAATTAGGTGTATCGCTTGCTGCCAAACGCTGGAGTGAATCAAGTCTTCGGGCTCCTAGACCTTCTCAGAGCCTACAATGGCAAAACAGATGTCGCGAACCTAAACATTGACCTGCGAGTCGATATCGACGAGCTTCTGCCCATAATAGACACGGCAGAGTACATGGGCCTTGTTGTTGTTCAGCAAGGAGACATCTCTCTAACAGACCTAGGGCAAAAAGCTCTCGGTGCTAGAATGAATGAGAGAAAGAAGGTCCTCAGGGACAAGCTCCAGTCCCTAGAACCTTTCGTCGATGTCGTGAGGCTCTTGGACGAGAAGAAGGAGGTGAGCAGGATAGACCTGGGAAGGTTTGTCGATCACAAGTTCGAGCATGTGACCGACCTCTACCGGGAAGTGAGGCTGATCATCAGCTGGGGAGTGTTCACAGGGCTGTTTGATTATGATGGAGAGTCAGGAAAGTTGATGTCTAAGGCAACCTCCCACGCTAGGTAATCTTGGAGACTATCCTGTCAGCATAATCGTAGAGCCCAGGGTCTCGCTGGCTTCGGGGTCTGGCGAGTTCAATGCGGACGTCATCGACAATTTTCGCAGGTCGCCCGCTTAACACCAGAACACGGTCGGCCATGTAAACCGCCTCTTGGACATTGTGGGTTACCATAATGACAGCGTTCGTGGGATACGCTTGATCAGTCCAGATGTCCAGGACCTCGCGTCGGAGAGTCTCTGCGGTAAGGGCATCTAGACTGGAGAAGGGCTCGTCCATCAATAAGACCTCGGGCTCAAGGGCTAGAGCGCGTGCGATTCCCACTCGTTGCTTCATTCCCCCGGAGAGTTCCTTAGGATAAGATGTTTCGAACCCTTCCAGTCCCACGTCTTGGACATACTTTTTCGCAGTCTTTAACTGCTCAGCCTTCGATGTTGCCGAATTAGCAACAGCCATCTCGACATTACCCAAGACAGTCTTCCAAGGAACTAGGGCAAATGTTTGGAAAATCACTCCTATCTTCCGGTTGGGGGACGTTACAGGCTGGCCGTGGAAGAGAACCTCGCCGCTTGTAGGCCGGTCCAGCCCGTCCATTATTCGCAACATTGTGCTCTTACCGCAGCCCGAAGGGCCAACCACTGCCAAGAATTGCTTGGGGACTTGGAAGGAGATGTTGTCGAGGACGGTTATGCTCTTACCTTCATTGACGTAGGTCTTCGTAAGGTTTCTGACCTCAAGAATAGGCTCTGTAGAAACAGCCATCGGCTTAAGCTTCCAACTTGTACTTTTCGGCCTTTCTCAGGAGGCGTCTCCAAACCAGTCTGTTGATTGTAAGAACCGTGATTGTCATCAACAACACTGCGGCGATGATGACCACCGTGCTCGCGTAGAGGTCCGTATAGTTGCTGGCAGATTGTAGAAGAGCACCTAACCCAGGGACTTTGTGAGGCCCAGTGGGATTGTTAGGGTCAGTGATGTATTCCGAGACAATTGTCCCGTTCCATCCTCCCCCCCAGGCCTGAATGCTGCCGATTAGGATGGCGGGGTAGGAGGCGGGAACTAAAATTTCTTTGACGAACCTTCTCCCCTTGATACCGTAAGCCGAAGATGCTTCCAATAGGTCTGTGGGCAGTCCTCTAATAGCTCCAACGATGTTGAAGAGTAGGTACCATTGCATTCCAGCTAATAGAAGCAGAATTGACGCCAGATTCAGGCCTATGGCGCTGTCTTTGAGAGGATTTACAATTAGGAGAATGATGATTGGGAAGAGGGCGGTTCCGGGGATAGATTGTCCAACGTCGAACACGGGAATCAGAAGTTTGGACACGCGTTCGCTTCTAGCAATGAGAATTCCTGCGCCGAGTGTCCAGCCTAAGGCTATGATGTAGGCTGTAAAGATCCTGAGTAGCGAAGCGCCTGTGTCTAATGCTAGAGTGAGATAGCCTACGTTGGTCTCTATGGTTTGCAATGCCCCTCCAAGAGACCCGATTTGGATTCCCCTGAGAGTGGGGATGCTCACCACTATCAGAGTAAGTGCAATGATTAGGCTGATGATTCTTCCCAGCAGGGCGTGCCTTGCCAGTCGGTCCTGAAGATGGACCCTGTCGGAAACGTGGAATCTGCGTTTCAGATGAACCGCTTCGAGGATCGAGGATAAGGATGCTCTTTCATATTTGAAAAAAGAGACTAGGGGCGAAACTAGACGTTCCTCGTACTTTCTCACGTTCGCTGAAACTCGGCTCCTCCGTCGAGCGCCCCCGGCTTGCGGTGCTGCTACGGATTCGTACTTGTACTTTTCCGCCCTATTTCCCAAGGGCCTCCATACCAGCTCGTCAATCGCGATGATGATCGTGACCAGCACTCCGAGGCCAAAGAGCGAGGAGGCCAGGTCTCTATTCGCAGCGGCCGTTGCGATGTAGTTGCCAAGGCCGTGGAGAGGATAACCTGTGCCTCCGTAGGAAAAGTTCTCCTCAACTGGAATCAGATACCAACCTCCTCCCCAAGCGAGGAGGCTACTCCAAACCAGCTCGGGATACACGGCAGGCAGAACGATCTGGCGTAGATAGCTAAGGCCTTTGACTCCATAGGCTCGAGAGGCCTCTTTGATGTCTTGAGGAATCGCATTGACCCCGGCAATCACCCCAAAGGTTGGAGCCCAGACCATTGCCGTGAAGATCAGAATAATGGATGCGAACTCTTCTCCCACACCCCTTGGAAACTTGGTGATAAAGAAAATGAAGACAGCAGGCAGGAAGGCCAGTACTGGAACCGATTGAAAAATGTCTAGGAGCGGAAGAAGGACGTGCGATGTTCTATGGTTCATCGCCGTCGTGATTCCATATATCAGGGCAAAGGCGAGGCTCAGGAAGTACGCCAGAGTCATCCTGGTCAAGGTTAGGAGGGCTAAGACCGGGATAGGAGGTGTGGGACCCCCGCTCAGAACAGCACTCATGAACCTGCCCGAAACCATAGGAACACCGAGAAAGCCCACCAGGCTGAGCAACAGAACCGTAGGGGGGAGTCTCACCCGATCGAAAATTGGTCGACGGAGTCTGGCCAGTGACGGGGTGCTCTCGCGCGAATCCGCTTTCATGAGCCGTTTCCACTCGATTTTGGTACGCGGGTGAGCCGGGACAACCACCCCTAGTTATAAAAGGGCAGTCTAACGCGAGCGCCTCCGGAATCCTAGACGGGACAGGTGAACGCCGGATGAAATCTCGACCTCGTGAGAGCGCTTGTGGTTTGCCTGGCTTGGGTTCACAGGGTCAGTCAAGAGTTAGAGATTCGATTTCGGTCCAGCTCTCCCTAGTCCTCATTATCGTGTACATATTGTTCGGCCTGTTGGGAGGCGACTTTTCCACCTTGAATCTAGTCACCCCCGTCTTTTCGGCTGGTTGCCCCACCTGGCAGGGAGCCGCTTCATACTTTGTTCAAAACAACTGCCTCGTTTGGCAGGGCTGGGTTTGGATGCTCTTTACCTCCCTTTTTCTCCATGCCAGCATCCTCCACTTGGGAGGAAACCTGCTCTTTCTCTTGATATTCGGGACAGCCCTTGAAGAGCAAGTTTCGCGAGGAAGATGGTTGGCCACCTATCTGGCGAGTGGTCTTACTGGAAACATTGCCTTTCTCCTCCTCGGGCCTTTCTTGGGGCAGGAGGTAGGGCTAGGGGCTTCGGGAGCGATATACGGCCTGTTGGGGGCCGCGGGGGGGGTGAAGGGAGCGTTCATCATGATCTTTCTTCTAGGACTAAACCTATTCGCTGGCGGAGGCGAAATTGCCCACGTCGGCGGACTCGTGATCGGCCTCGTGGTCCATCGCTGGGGAAACGCTCTTGCCCAGTTGTTCCGGGCGGATTCTTCCATTCCGACCTACTAGCAAATGAGTTAGTCGTCTTCCCAGGGAAACCGTTTCTTCGTGGAAACGGAAGGCTTGTCACTAGGCTTAGATTGAGTTTCCAAATCATCCTCCGTTGATAATCGAGCAGTGTCGCCCGAAGCATTTTCAAACTGGATTGATCTCGTAGTCTCAGCCGAGGCAGAGGTCGAAAGTGTTGAAGGCGCTGGCGGCCTACCCGGAGCGACACTTGTCGAGGGCGCAGTCCTTTCACCAAATTGTGGGCTTGTTAGGGCTCTAATGTTTGAGCCTGGCTTCGTCGATGGTTTGGCGCGTGGAGTGGGTGATACTCCTGGTCCCAGGATTACACTGGGGGGTATTGCTTTAGGGGCGGGGACTGGAATGTACGGCTGCCTATGAGAACCAGGTGCGGCAGTTACAGTAGTCTTCTTGTGAGGCAGGGGGGAGGGAGGAGGAACGGCTCCGGTTCCCCCAAGGTACTTGGGGCTGTCTTCCCAAGCAGACGAGTCGACGTTGGGCGGGGTAGGTATTGGTAGGGTATCAGTTGTCTTCTCCAAGGTAGGAGGAGAGACTTTCCCAGATGGCCTCCCCAGGTCGTCCCGTGGAGGCTTGAAGAGGGTAGTGGTTTGCGGAGTCGGCTTAGTCTCGATTCTCGGAGGCGGTGCGCGTTGCCCTACAGTTTCGCGCACGAACCCTGCTCCCACCGCTCCGGGAACTGGTGGACGGACGCTTTGAGGGGGGAACGCTGGTCCGGCTTCTATCGGTGTTCGGAATGCTTTTTCCCACGAGCCTTGCGGAGGCTCGCTCGGTGACAAGGCTGGCTCCCCTGCGGTGATTTGAGCCTTCTCCATTCTCATTTCAGCAACCTGAGCCTCTAGCATCAGGTTGCGCTTCATCAGACTCTCTAGCATTTGGAGAGACCGTTCGAGTCTGATCCCGGGTTTGAGACCCGTCTGGAATTTGAACGCTAGAAAAATCGAGAGTCCTCCGATGATCACGAGGACGGTAATGTCCACAGTAGTGAAAGAGAGCTGTGGAAACTTGGAGAGCTGAGAGGCTAAACTTTCAGCCACGGATGGATTATTGGAGTAGACGAGAAAAATCCAGTACGCCAGCCAGCCTACTAACGCTGTCTCAACGGCCACAAGCTTGACTAGGAGCTTTCTCAAGCCTTGTCCTCTACCTTATCTTTTCGAAGAGTCTTCAAAATGGCGTCGAGTGCTGTGTCCCAATCCATCTCGCCAGCAGGCGCTTCGATACTAGGGTTGGAAGAAGTTGTTTCTGTGGGCTGAGCTTGAGGCTGCGTTTGGGATCCTTCCCGGGTCCGAGGGGTCGTAGATTGTTGGACCAACGACCCTTTCCCCTGTTCGATTTGCGGATTCGGCCCTGCTGGCATGGTTCCCGGATTTGTCAAAGGGGGTCTTGGGGTTCCTGTTCCGGGCGGCCGGGGCTGGTCGTGACGAAACATCCCAGGGACCACGCCAATTGGGGGCGGTCTGAGGGATCCGGGGAAGGTTAGGGGCCGAGGGGGGCCCTGTTGGCCGGGAAACGGGGGTCTATTCTGAGAACCTTGACCAGGTCTTGGCGGAGAGGTTGAGAGAGTTTGGGGACGCGTGATTGGAACTGGTGATACTGTCGGGGGTGCCCATTTCTGGGGGGTAGGGTACTCTGACCTTGCAATTGGGCTGGTCCACTGCCTTGGCTGGAAGGTCTTGTCTTCCCCCTGGACCTGGGGTTGTCCTCCGAACGCAGTTGGGGGTCGGGACGTATTCTCTTGAAAGGGCTTCGAGTACGGAACCGAACCTGTCTCGCTCTCCATGGGCTGACGGGATGATTCAGGCCGCCATTGTGGCGCCAGTTCAGTTCTTCCCGCAGTTTCACCGGGTCGTAGAGGAATAGGAGGTTGTTTCAAGTCTTGTCTCAGACTTGGGAATGTTGGATGGGCTGGCGTGGGCTCGGTTCTTTGCTGCCCTGGTGGCTCTCGCCGGATGGGTTGCGAAAACGGCTGCGGACCTTGTTGGTCTGTGTCTGACTCACCGGTTTGATGTGATGGCTGGGAATACGCCTGCGTTGGAAACATTGAACCCGTGATTCGTTGGTCCTGCTGTTGTGCCTGTTGTGCCTGGAATGTACTCGGACTCCATTGCTTGGGAGCCGCTGACCAAGAGGCGGAAGGAGCGGGCCTTTGAACAATCTGCGGGGAAGCCTTTGACAGGGGCGGGACGGCATACGCCGTGTGTTTCGATACGGGCCCCGGCGGGGCCCCAACTGGAACGTTTCTGTTCTGGAGGGAAGTGCCGTTCGGGCGGGATAATGGCGCCACCTGTTTCATAGGCTTCGCCCTCAGCCTCCCCCCAAGGCCCGACCCAGACTGCCTCCTCCTCAGAAGAACATAGCCAGCGGCAGAGCCACCCCCTATCCCGAATGCAAGAACTAGTGAGTCGTAGTTGCCACTGATTGTCTGGCTCGCGTAAGCTCGGAGGTCGGCGTTTGTGTAAATCACCCAGACTAGGGTAGCGGAGAGAAGAATGTTGACGACAAACGAGAGAATGGCCTCAAGGCTTGGTATTTTCAATAGTCATCCTCCGCGATCGTTCGTTGGGGCGTACCAACTCCCTGGCGTATGACTGAGACGAGTCTGGTGAAGCCGTAGCCTGATGCGGCCATGAGGACGAGGACTAGGAAAATTGGGTTGAAGGAGCCGAAGTACTCTTGTTCGAAGGTGTTGTAGAAGTACTCTATTACAAGCCAGACCCCAAAGAAGAGAACTATCAGGTATTCGAGGAGGGAAGTGACTAGGGCCATCTCGTATATGCCTCCTGCCCCGCCCTCTTCGCTCGCCCAGCCCAGCAAGGTCTCCACGTATCTCCTGCTGTGACTCTTCTTGGGTTGGGCCTCCTCACCCTCAACCCCCAATAATCCTCAACGGGAGGCTCAAACCCCTATAATCACCATAAGCGTGTTGTAACCTTGGAAAGAGGCAACAAAGGACTTACACCGGTGTTTCCATGTCTCTTTAGGGAGCTGCCTTTGCTGCGCTTCGAAAGGACGTGTGGGAGGCCAAAGAGCTCTGCAAAAACCATTCGAGGCAGTCTAACGTGTGCTTACCTGAGATATTCTCTCTGGGATGGGGCTTTTCGAGTGAGGCAGGCCAAGTTTTCAGGTTTTGAAAGGCCCCTGACAGACCCTGTTTTGGAAACGGGTCTTCTGTCCGGCAGGGATGATCAGCGGTCCTTAAGATTGAAACTGTAGGATTTGCCCTTTTTCGCTCTGAGGGACCCTGTCTGGAAGGCCTTTCCGAATGGTCTCAGGGTCGGTGAACGTATTGGATGTCTCAACGTTGGAAAACTGTTCATTCTGAGATTCCATGTTGGCTTGGTGTAGAACTCAAGGCCGCACCTGGCGAAGCCAGCTTTCATCTAGGTCTCTGCCTAAACAATGCTAGGGAGCCTTCTCCAGTTTAATAAGCTGGGGAAGCAACTTCCTACAATCACAGAGTGAGGTCTTAGTGACCCAGGAAGCCACAAGAAAATACGAGGTTGTGGAGGATATTCCAGGGGTCGGGCGGGCCACCGCCGACAAGCTGAAAGAACTCGGGTTCAACACCATCGAAAGCCTCGCCACTGCCACCATTAGGGAACTTGTTCCCGCGGGAATAGGAGAGAAGCAGGCTGCAAAGATCATCGGGGAAGCTCGAAACAGCATCTCCCTATCCTTCGTCAGAGCCGACGAACTCATGAAGATGAAGGCGAACATGCTACGCCTCACAACAGCGAGCAAAGCCTTCGATGGACTCATAGGCGGAGGGCTTGAATCCCAGACGATCACAGAGTTCTACGGCGAGTATGGCGTCGGAAAGTCCATCCTCTGCCACCAGCTCGCGATTAACGTCCAGCTTCCCGTCAGCAAGGGAGGACTGGACGGAGGCGCTCTATACCTCGACACGGAACAGACCTTCAGGCCTGAGTGGATAATCCGGATGGCGAAACAGGCCGGTATCGAGCCCGTGGATGCGGCGCAGAGGATTATCTATTCTGAAGCGTACAATTCAGACCATCAAACGCTCTTACTGGAAAAAGCGGACCGGGTGATAAAAGAGAACAATATCCGCCTGATAGTTGTCGACTCTCTCACTTCCCACTTCAGAAGCGAATACTTGGGGCGTGAGATGTTGGCCGAGAGGCAGCAGAGGCTTAACAACCATATGCATCGTCTCATTCGCCTGGCTAGGGGCTTCAACGCCGTGGCGGTTGTAACCAACCAGGTCATGTCCAAGCCAGACCAGTTCTTCGCCAACTCAGTGGACGCGGTAGGAGGCCACATCGTCGCCCACACAAGCCACACAAGGGTCTTCATCCGCAAAGCGGCCAGCGGCCCAATAAGAATCGCCCGGCTGGTGTCAAGCCCCTACCTTCCCGAGGGAGAAATAATATTCAAAGTGACAGAATCTGGAATCCAGGACTTGTCGGAAGAAGACGAGGTTAAGAGACGCCGGTAGAGGAAGATAATTGATTCCCCAAGTGTCAGTTAACAAGTTTCTCCAATTCGTTCGAGAGAGGTCCTGGACGGACGCGGAAAAAGAGCTGGACATCATTAGGCAGAAATCGGAAAACACCCAATGGTCTCGGGGATATGTCAAAGCCCTTGAGGGGCTGCTCCTTACCTACAGGAATGATGATGACAAGTACATCTACCTGCCCAAAGCACTTGCCAATAGAACTGAAGAAGACACCAAGGCCCTCAGGAAAGACTTTGCAGACTTCGCAGCAAATGACCTGCACGGGGAATATGACCGGGGCTATTTCAAAGCCCTCGAAGACTACCTTTCCCTTCTGGGATCCCTCAAAACAACCCAACCCCTAGAACAGGCCCTTCTTACTGGTGATGGTCAGGAGAAACAGCCTACTAGTGACCAAACAAAATAGTGTTCAGTAAGATTATGCTGAAGGCAAGCCAGATGATGTAAGTCCCCATGCCTGTTGTCACTACTTTGCGGGGGCCTTTCAATTCCGCTTCCCCGAAGCCGAACAGGTACTTGACAACATACACCGAGACCACGTAGAACAGAACTCCCAGACCAACAGCGCTGAGAGTGCCCACTTCGACGCCCTGGAGGCCTAGGCCTAGTACGGTGTAGACGCCCCCTGCGAGGACCGCGAAACCAAGGCGGGACCAGTAGACAATCGATGACGGAGTCAGCTTGGCGGGCCTATCCTTCTTCGGACTCGCCTGGGGAAGATTGGACCCGCCACTCAACGAGGAATCGAAGCCCGGGTCTCGAACGGGGCTCATAACGTTTGCTCAGCTCAATGGCCAATCGGATGAACATTTTATAGAAGCGGAGGCCTGGGCGGGTGAACATTGTCAGTCCACGAAACCGAGCCCGAAGTGTTTGTTCGGGACATAATGTCCAGGCCACCAATCACGGCGAAGGAATCCGACACCGCAATGACCGTCGCCAAACTGATGGCAAAGCATGATGTCGGGTGCGTCATAATCGTGGACGGTGCGGGAAAGCCAGCCGGCATCATCACCGAGAGGGACATTGTTCAGCGAGTGGCGTCGAAGAACCTAGTGCCCTCAGAGGTCAAAGTCTTTGAGGCCATGTCGAAGCCGATCATAGGCATTCCACCAACCACCCTTGTAAACGACGCTGCCAAGCGAATGAACCAGAGCAAGGTCAGACGTCTAGCCATTATCGACAACGGGAAGCTGGTGGGAATACTGACGATGAAGGACATAATTGAGGTAACGCCAGCCATGATGGACCTAATCTCGGAAAAGAGCCGGGTCTCCGGCCTAGACAGGGCTCGTTCCCCCTCAGCACTCGCCGGGTATTGCGATGAATGCGAGGCCTGGTCCGAGAACCTGGTTCAGAAAGAGGGAGTTTTCGTCTGTCAGGAATGCGCGAAAGACGTTGGCTCGTCGGAAGAAAGCTGAGCCAGCAGGGAACGACGAGGACCAGACTGTAATCATCAAAGATCCCAAAATATGGACAGGAGAGGGCCTTAGGGAAGGATCCATTCTCATCGAAAAAGGCAAGATCAAGAAAATCGGTATCAAAGTCCCTGCCGTAACATCTAACCAGATTAACGCCAGAGGCCTCCTGGCCCTCCCTGGGCTCATCGACGTTCACGTTCACCTACGAGACATGGAGTTCTCTTACAAAGAGGACTTCACCAGCGGAACCTCCGCAGCCGCCGCAGGGGGTTTCACCAGCCTTCTCGATATGCCCAACTCAAAACCCCCCACGGACTCGCCCGAACGGTTGAAGGAGAGAATGGAAGTCGCTTCGAGAAAAATTCTGGTAAATGTGGGGTTCCATACAGCAGCAGTCAGGAGCGCGACCAGCACCATCCAAATGGCCGAGCTTGGCGCTTTTTCCCTGAAGCTGTACATGCCCCACCCCATATCTCCAATAGAGGTCGAAAATGATGAAGAGGTGTCGAGGGTAATGAAAATAGCTAGCCGTAACAGCTTACCTGTTACAGTCCACGCTGAAGAACCCAGTTTGCTACATGACCCTTCAAGGGCCCGAACCTACCGGGACTTGACAAGAACGCGGCCACCGAACGCAGAGTATCACTCTGTCCGCAGAATCCTCCGCTTGCAACAACTTAGCAATTGTTCAGTCCATTTTGCCCACATTACTCTACCCTCAAGCCTCACATTGATAGAGAGGCGGCATTCACGGAATGTTACTTCCGAAGTCACGCCACACCATCTTCTACTCTCCGAAGCACAGCTAGAGACGCTTGGCTGGAAGGCCTGGATGGTTCCTCCCCTGAGAAGGCCCGGTGTCCGCAGACAACTCCTCTCAGCTGTGTCTAGAGGATTGGCCACGATGGTTGCGAGCGACCACGCCCCCCATTCAATCGATGAGAAAAGACAGTCAGTGGCCAAAGTACCACCGGGCATCCCAGGGTTGGAGACAACTCTCCCACTTCTTCTCACGCTAGTGAGCAAAGGAAAAATGTCCTTGAAACGAATGGTCAACATGCTATCGGCAAACCCGGCGGAACGGTTCGGCATACCCTCCAAGGGCCGGCTGACTGTAGGAGCCGATGGAGATGTTACCCTGGTGGACCCGAGAAAAAGGTCGCGGGTCAACCCGGAGAATTTCATGTCCAAGGCAAAGTACTCCCCCTTCGAAGGTTTCGAGACCCAAGGAGGCGTGGAAAAGACGATTGTAGCAGGAAGAGTTGTTTTCGACAGTGGACGAATCATCGCCCCTGTTGGGGTGGGTCAGGTTTTGAGGAGGGTCAGTTGAGGTTCGTCGTGGATGGAATGCTCGGAGGGCTAGCTCGATGGTTGAGAATACTTGGCCACGAGGTCCGATATGATTCCCATGCCAACGACGATGACCTTTTGGTGCTGGCGTTAGGCAATGAAATGATTCTATTGACGCGAGACGAGGAGCTCTGCCAGCGAGCTCAAGCGAGAGGTATTCCTGCCCTTCTCGTCTCCGGGAAGGGAGAGGGGGAGAGGCTGTCAGAGGTCGCCCAGAAATACCAGATCCCCCTCACCATCGACATGACCCTGACGAGATGCCCCAAATGCGGGTCAGGTTTGCTCGAAGCTTCGAAGGAAGAAATCGCAGGGCGTGTCCCCCCCAAAAGCTTGAAGATGTATAGTGAATTTTGGAAATGTGCAAACGCTGGTTGCGAGAAGATCTACTGGATGGGCAGTCATTGGAAGCAAATCAACCAAACGCTCTCAGAGGCCAGACAACTATCGGGGCTGGGGGAGTGATCTGAAACGCTGAACCTCGATGATGGAAGCCTCCTTGTGAAGCATGTGAGACGGACCATCGAGAGTCACCTACTGGGGGGAAAGGTCCCTGATCCAATGATCCAAGACCCGCACCTTCTAGAGGCGCGGGGAGTTTTCGTGACATTACTCAGGGCCAATGGGAGAGAGCTGAGGGGTTGCATCGGGGCTCCTTACCCCGACGGACCGCTTCTAGCTCAATTGTCCCATGTGGCAGTTGAAGCTGCGACCGAGGATCCTAGATTCAACCCGGTGAGCCTGTCTGAGTTCAGAGATAGGATTATCGTCGAAGTAACGGTGCTCACGCCTCCCGAAGTGGTGAAGGCCGACAAGCCCTTGGACTACAGGGACCAAATCCAGGTGGGAAGAGATGGGATAATCGTGGAGGGCATCGGCTTCAAGGGGCTTCTGCTCCCCCAGGTGGCTGTGGAGGAAGGTTTTGACTCAGAAGAGTTCCTGTCCCAGTGCTGTCTCAAGGCGGGCCTCCTTCCCGACGCATGGCTCTCGGAACGACTCCAAGTCTCCCGTTTTCAGGGACAGATATTCTTTGAAGAGAGGCCCGGGGGACAGGTTGCCGAGAAAAGCTTGAGCACTGCGTGATGCCCGGGCGAACCTAGGCGAAGAACGCATATAGCCATCAATCCTAACAGCTCAGTGTTAACGCATCCTTATCGTTCACGGCAATGCGAGAAGGTTACATAACCGTAATAGGTTATTACTGGTGGAAAACCGGAAGAATTGAGCAACCTCAAGAACTTGATTGGGGACGAGAGCATCGTTGCTGAATGCAGCGGTGTGAACTATGCTGTCTACGTCACCCCGTCACGAGTTCTCGTGGGAAAGAGGTTCACCTTAGGGGAAAATTACGTCAATGTTCCCCATTCGAACGTCACCACCCTTGAATTGATAACCAAGAGTGTCATTCCCCCGCTCACATTTGCGATCATCGCAGCCATAGGGGCTTTTCTAGTCTGGTGGTTTCAGGTGCAGGGCTCCATACTGCCGGCCTTCCCCTACTATGTTCTCCTCCTAGGCACTGCCGGCATATCCCTAGGAGCTCTTGTCGCATTATTGTGGAGAAGGAGAGTTGCAGTGCTGCGGATCGGAATAGTAGGCTCTCACGAGCCCATAACGGTCAAGATGGTCAGCACGTCGAAAGCAGAGGGTGTCTTTCGCGCTCTCAAAGGATAGGATGTTCCAGTGCCTTTCGTTTGACTAATCACCTTGAAACCTTAAGGGCCCCTCCTGAACCGTCGAAAATCGAATTGTCCCATACTATCGAGGAAGGTGCTCAGGTCCTCCTCTTCCAAGATTCCAGGAGAAAATGGGTCACACGAGTCTCCAGGACTAAATTCCATACCCACCGGGGCTTCCTGGAGCTCAGCGATATCATCGGAAAGAGATATGGGGAATCGGTGAAGACGAGCATGGGACAGACCCTGTCCCTGTTTCGGCCGCGGGCGATCGACCTTGTGGATGTCTTTGACAGGCCGACCCAGATACTCTACCCGAAAGATATCGGATACTCTCTCTACCAGCTAGGGGTTAAGGCTGGCGACCGAGTGTTGGAGGTGGGGACTGGAAGCGGGGCCATGACCGCTTCCCTGGCTCAAGCGGTTCAACCTGATGGGCACATATTCTCCTATGAGATGAGGCCGGAGTTTCTCGAATCTGCTCGGTCGAACATTGAAAAGGCGGGTCTTTCAGCCGTAGTTACTTTTCACCACAAGGACCCTACTGAAGGGTTCGACGAGGATGAAGCTGGCGCTGTCGTAGTTGACTTGGGTGACCCTTGGAAGATGGTTGGTCCCGCGTGGAGGGCGCTGGTTGGGGGCGGCATGCTAGCCGGATTCACGCCAACTGCTAACCAGTTGGAGAAACTGGCGGAGGCCTTGAGAGCTGGGGGTTTTCTTATCCTGGAGGCGGTGGAAGTGTTGTTGAGACAGTTGAAGACGGAGGCGGGAAAGGTTCGTCCCGAGTCCAGAATGGTAGGCCACACGGCCTACGTAACGATTGCAAGGAAAATCCTGTGATAAGCCTGGTTCATTCTCAATTAGGAATGCGTCTATATATACAGGAGAAGGGAGTCATAGACAACCCCTAGTTAGGCGAAACTATGTGCGCGTCTGTTCTCGAAAGACCTGATGTCAAGAATTTCCTAAGAGGATTACTAATAATCGTGGCCGCTGCATTCATGATTTCGCCTGCGTACCTCAACTATGAAATTTTCAACAGGCTTCATTTCCAACTGGTCGTTTCCATGTCGATTAGCCTCATGCTCTTCGCAATCGGGCTAGTAACGTTCATTCTGGTTATGGGAAAGGAAGCCTTCCAGGGGAAGGAACAAGCCCAGTAGAGCCGTGCCTAGAAAACCCGAAAGACTGAGGTTGGGATCCCTTACGCCTTTTCCTCTGCGTAGGCGATTTCATGGAAAGCTTCGGCTTCCAACAGATTTCGGGCGTATTCCCAATCGTTTGGCGTGTTTTCGTTGTTGCCCGTGCCAGAGAACGGCCTGGTCTGACAAGTTGTTTTAACTGAACCTTAGGTACCCACGGCTAAAGCGGATTCAACCACAACTGAAATTACTTCCGACATCGTAGTGGGCAGAACTAGACAGTTGAAAATCAGCGCTGTTATACCAGTCTACAATGAAGAGGAGGTAATCGATGAATTCTCAGCTAGACTGGTAGATTCGCTCCGCAAGTTGAGTGAGAACTACGAGGTGATTTTCGTAGTGGAAGGTAATGACCTAACGTTCTCGAAGCTGACTCAACTGTCCAGTGTGAACCCCAGGGTCAGGATGGACTATCACGAGAAGAGGCTGGGCCTGGGAAAGGCGTTCAAGCAGGGCCTTTCCCTTGTTGACAAGGGCTCCGACATCGTTCTCACCATGGACGCGGACCTCAACCATCACCCGGAGGAAATACAGAATCTATTGAAGGCATCCAGTGATTCCGACATTGTGGTAGGATGCCGGTCTAGGAGCCGGGGGATGGTGGGTGAGTTACCCTGGTTCAAGAGGATGGTAAGCGGGGGGACCAACTGGATCTTCAGGAAAGCCTTCAAAATACCCTCTAGCGACGTAACTTCTGGTTTCAGAATATACTCAGCACGCGCGGTGGAGAGCGTCCGAGACGAACTTACTTCGAAGAACTTCGAGATAGCAGCCGAGCTGCTGATCCGAGCTAGGAAAAAGGGGATGACAATAAGCGAGGTTCCAATTACGTTCACGCCCCGGCCTAGGGGGACCAGCAAGCTCAGTTTCCTGAGGAGCGGGATCGGGTACGCCTGGCTCTTTGTTAGGCTCAGGTTTTAGCCACGACTGAGCCAGGTTCCTAGACCCTGCTGGTCGGACCTTGCATGTTTTTGGATTACCTCTGCACATTTCTGAAGGCTTAGCTGCTTGTACTCGATTCCCCGCCTCGTCAACACTGGCTGAACTCCTTTGGCCAATCCCGGTGCAACGATGAAGGCGCGGAGTTTTTTGCCCGAAGAGGCCTGTAGATACTTCAGGTACTCCGAGAGCTGTTTTACCGCCGGTAGCCCGGCCGGGTCCTTCTTGATCTCGATTACTACAGTATTCCCGTCGGGGTCTACCCCGTAGACGTCGACGAACCCAGGAGGGACCTTCTTCTCGAAGTCCACTACTTTGAGGCCAGGTTCTACGATATCGGGTTCAAGGAGTATTGCCTTTTGCATGTCCTCCTCACTCGCATGTAGTTGGAATTCTGCCTCGTCCTCCAATTGGAACGTTCCGAAAAACTGGATCCCTCTAATCGTAATGGTCAGGCTCTCAAGTGGGCTGGGACGGACTGCCTTAACGACCAGACTGTCGGCGACAATTAGCGCTTGTATGACACAACCTGACGGCTGCCAGTTAACAGGCTGGTAATCCTTTCCACGGTGGACCAGAACGCAGCCATCCTTCTTCAATACGACCAGCCGGTCTCCCTCCCCCAGCTTGCTACCCGTGCGTCCTGTATAGTTCACTGAGCAAGAGGCCACCATGACTATGAGTTTACGGCCCTCGATACCAGAAGTAAGCTCCGCGCAAGCGTCCTGCAGGCTCGGAGAGACAAGAACCGTCACTGCTTCTCCACCGAAAGCCTCATTGCCACACTTGGGATATATCGACCTAGCCTTTGGGTAAGAAAAACTCTGCAGGCCTAGTGGAATGGTACGATAAGCTCTCTGACGGTTACGAAGAACTCTACGCCACAGAGCAATCCGTAAAGTATCAACGGGCCATGGGATGGGTTGATGGCCATAGGTTTGACCTTGCAGTGGACGTGGCCTGTGGAACCGGAATGTTTCTCGACAGGGTAAGGCGGAAGTGTAGCTATGTTGTGGGTGTCGACCTGTCTAGACGGATGCTTGAGAAGGCTAGGACTCGGCTCAAGTTTGAAGACGTGGGCCTTGTTCGGGCTGACTGCTCAGCCTTACCGTTGAGAGAAAAAGTGGCGGACTGTCTCTTTGCCATTTCGCTCATCGAGGAGGGCAGTGAATCCAGAAAGCAGGTGTTAGAGCTGCATAGAACCGCGAAGACTGGTGGGTTCCTGGTGGTTTCCGTATTTCACCGTGAGGGTAGGAAAGTGGACCTTGGAAAGCTCGGTGTGGAAAGGGTCAAACATCATACGGAACTGTCACCAAGGGAGGACCTTCTTGTGGTCCGACGTGCAGACATTGGATGATTCTGGGCGGCGCCTAGCGTCGTTCCCACCTTCCGAGTTGACTTTAAGAACTGGCGATGTGGTGTTACAGGCGCTTATGCCAGCGTGTTCGCACCAATGGCGCGGAAGAGGCCAGATGGCGAGATGTATCCGGTGTGGGAAACTGAAAACTGATTTTAGAAAAGAAAAGCACGAGCAGAAGATGCTGGCAAGAGAGACATCAGAATCGGCCGAAAGCTGACCCCTAGAACAACACTTGGTCGGTAGGACAAAGAGTTTTTATTGTCTGCAATAGGGAGCCCGGCTCAAGGCGTGGTATTGGAACCCTCAAGAAAGCCGCTGAACGTCCTTGTTCACAAGCTCCAAGGTGACGTTTCAGTCAGGCTCAAGAACGATGCTGAGTATAGAGGCAAAATGATCGACTGCGACAGCCACATGAACATCATCCTCGACGGAGCCAGAGAATTTCGCGGCGGCGACCCGTCAACCAATTATGGAAGCCTGATCGTCAGAGGGAGCAACGTCCTCTACATATGCGTCACACCGCCCCCGACTGAACGTGTCTAGCCATTTCCTGGGCTAGGATTTTTATCTCGCTGCTTGGCAGCGAACAGAATAGAAGGAAGCGATTTCTTCAGATTTCGTGAAACAGGTATTCCGATGAGCCCTCCAGCGAACACTTGAAGAACGTTGAAAGGAAGCTCTAAGAGGGCAGCAGCGATTCCGGGAAGATTCGATGTCCCGAAGACCAGGCCAATGAAGTACGATTCTGCTGCAAAATAACCACTCACCATGAGAACGCTCCCTGATAACCAGGCGAGCGGCAGTTGTTTGCCCCGTAGGCTTCTCTGTGCAAGATACCCGGCGACAAGCCCTTCTGAGCCCTTGATTACCAGAGTGAAGGGTGCGAAATACGAGTAGCCGTGAAGGGCATCGGAGAGCCCAGAGCCCACTCCTCCCGCAAAACCGCCAATGATTGGGCCGAATGTCATTGAGGTAATGAAAATCATGATGTCCCCTCCGTCAAACACTTGTCCTTGAGTGGCTGGAAGTGGTACACTTGCAAAATATGTGACAATCAATACGAGAGCAGTGGTCACTGCTGTAAGTGTCATCGTTACTACGGGGGTCCTCGCGTTCATGCCGGCGCTCGTCTTGAGGACTCCGCTCGGGCCGCTCATAATGTCAGGTTACCTTTGCCCCGCTTGAGCTACTAGATGCTTCGACTCCAAAGGGGGAGTCCTCATTCGCAATGCTGCCTCTACAAAGCCGTGGTAAGGTGGTGAAGGCCTCCCGGGTCTTGACTTGAATTCGGCGTGGAACTGGGTGGCAAAATGGAACTTGTTGGAAGCTAACTCTAGGATCTCCATTCTATGATTGGAATCGCTCTTTCCGGAAAACTTCAAACCTGGCGATGTTAGCTGAGCTATGTACGTGGGGTTCACTTCGTACCGGTGTCTATGCCTCTCCCAGGTCCTGCTTTTTCCGTACAGGCGATAGGCCAGGGTGCCCTCCTCAACATAAATCTCATGAGCCCCCAACCTCATCGTGCCGCCCTTCTCCAAGACCTCAGTCTGTTCAGGCATTAGGTCGATAACATGATTCTTTGACGCTGGCTCCAACTCAGAACTGTTTGCATCTTGTAT
>WNGL01003584.1_pt1 | contig 18644 bp, 20 predicted proteins | sample 5400591 | NCBI WGS metagenome assembly WNGL01 (sample SAMN13153377, study PRJNA577476) | soil metagenome | isolation source: 80 cm soil or saprolite under Garry oak tree replicate 1 | place: USA:California | collected 2016-06-15 | reverse complement strand
CCGCGCCGGCCAGGTTGTCGTTGCCGTCCCAGCGCGGCTGCGCGGCCGGGTCCGCGATCAGCTCGAAGATCGGCCCGGGCCCGGCCGCGATCTGGCGGCTGGCGCTGACCACCCGCGGCGCCTCCTGCTCACTGGTCATCCGCGCGTCACCCGCTGGAGAAGCCGGCCACGGTGGTGATGAGCATGCTCCGCAGCGTCAGCGTGTGGTGCCCATGCGCCAGGCCGAGCGCGGCCGGGTTGAGCAGGTAGCTGACCGTGCCCTGGTCGCTGGCGGTGAGCGTGGTGATCGTCGTGCCGTCGATGGCGAGGGTGACCGGGTGGTGCGGCAGGAAGCCGGTGCCGGACACCGACGACGTGCCGCCTGCCGGGATGTTTCCAGCCGAAAGCCTGGTGCTGTGCTCGAGCCGGGTGAGCTCCGCGCTGGCCTGCAGCCGGGCGAGCCGGTCCAGGTTGGACAGCTGGCTGACCGAGACCAGGGCCGGGACGAACTTGCTCGCGTCGATGGTGCCCCAGCCGCTGGCGACGTCGAATCCCGGGCCCGCGGTGAAGCCGGGCACGAGGACCTGGCCGGTCTTCGGGTCGATCACCGAGTTGTTCCCGCTCACCACGTCGGAGATTCCGGCCCGCGTCCCGCGCGGCCCGAGCCGCTCGTACAGTGCCGGGTTGATCGGGCCGATGTTCTGGCCGTGGTTCAGCTGGGTCGCCAGCGCGAGCACGCCCGCCACCATGGGCGCCGACTCGGAGGTGCCGTTCTGGGAGTCCATGGTGATGTCGGGCACCGAACGCCACGGCGACCCGGTGATCCGGGCCACGCCGTCCTGATAGCCGGGCCGCGGGTAGACGGAGGAGAACCCGGCCCCCTCGGCGAAGATGCCGCCCGTGTGCCAGAGCGGGTCCGGGCCGAGCTTCCTCCCGTCGGTCCCGCTGACGTTCGGCACGCTGCCGCCCACGGCCGTGACCCACGGGTTGTCATCCCAGGTGGCCGTGGCCGGGCCGGGGCTGGTGTCGCCGCACTGGGCGTTGGCGACCGCGAGGTTCTGCACCACGCCGCAGTCGCCGGTCGCGTTCAGCACCGGGATGCCCGCCGCGGCCGCCGACAGCGGTCCCGGATCGTTGGCGTGGATCTGCGGCGTCCCGAACCTGTAGGTGAGCTCGCCCGTGCCGTCGCTGATCGAGATCACGTTGGCGATGTGGTGGGCGCTGATGTACTCGAGCGCGCGCATCATCTCCGGCGGCGCCACGTTGCTCGCCGGGTCGTCGTTGATCTCGCTGTCGGCCGGCGTGGCCGAGATGACGATCTTGGCGTAGGGCGCGATCAGGTGCACGGTGAGCACGTCCAGCCGCAGTTCGCCCACCCAGGCGTCGCATGAGCCGTAGCTGCCGAGCACCACCATGCCGGACGGGCACTTCGCGGGCAGCGGGCCGGACGGGAAGATGGTCCGGATGACCGGATCGGGCAGGCCGTACCGCAGGTCCCTGGTATGGATGAACGCGGCGATTTTCGGGTCATCCCAGCCCTCGATCACCGCCACGGTGGTGCCGGTGCCGTCGATGCCCTTGAGCCAGAGGTTACCGATGTTGTAATCGAAGATGTCCTGCGGGCCCGGGGTAAAGGCCGCGTACGAGGCGTAGTTGGCGTGCATCTTCTTCAGCGCGGCCGCGAGCACCTTGACGTGATCGGGATTGACGGACGCCAGCGCCGCGCCGCCTCCCTGGGCCGGGGCGGCCGGAGCGGCCTGCGTCGAGGTGACGAGGGGACCCACCAGCAGGGCGGCCGCCGCCAGCAGGGGCAGCACCCTCCTGGTGAGACGCTTCAGGGCCACGATGGACCAGCCTAGTCGAGTCCGTCCCGGTCAGCCCAGTTCAGCAGGGTGTCGAGTGAGTAGGCGGAGTCGTCGATGCCCCGGTGCAGGTCGCCGAGCTCGGCGTAGCGGGCGGGCACGGTGGCGATGGTGAACCGGCGCGGGTCGACGTGGTCGATCTCGTCCCAGCTGATGGGGGTGGACACGATCGCCTCCGGCACGCCGCGGACCGAGTAGGCGCTGGCGATCGTGTGGTCGCGGGCGTTCTGGTTGTAGTCGACGAACAACATGGCGGGGTCACGGTCCTTGCGCCACCAGGTGGTCGTCACGGCGTCCGGCGCGCGGCGCTCGACCTCGCGGGCGAAGGCGAGGGCGGCCCGCCGCACCTCGGCGAAGCCCCACCGGGGCTCGATCCGGACGTAGACGTGCAGGCCGTTCCCGCCCGAGGTCTTGGGCCAGCCGGCCGCGCCGAGCTCGCCGAGCATCTCGTGCACGATGTGCGCGACCCGGCGCACGGTGGCGAACTCGCAGCGCGGCCCGGGGTCCAGGTCGATGCGCCATTCGTCGGGCCGTTCGGTATCGGCCCGCCGGGAGTTCCACGGGTGGAACTCCACGGTGGACATCTGCACCGCCCAGATCACCGCGGCCAGTTCGGTCACGCACAGCTCGTCGGCGTGCCGGCCGTAACGGGGGAAGTGCACCCGCACCGTCTCCAGCCAGGGCGGCGCACCGTGGGGGACCCGCTTCTGGTGCACCTTCTCCCCGGCGACCCCGGACGGGAACCTGTGCATCATGCACGGCCGCTCCCGCAGCGCGCGCACGATGCCATCGCCCACCGCCAGGTAGTAGCGGACCAGATCGAGCTTGGTCTCCCCGCGGGCCGGGAAGTACACCCGGCCCGGATTGGAGATCCGCACCGACCGATCCGCGACCTCGACCTCCACCTCATCTGCAGCCATGAGAAGAAACCTAACGCGTGAGCCGGGCGGTGATCGAAGACCTCTCGGTCCACCCCGTGACGGGCATAATGACCTGGGGGGCGTCGCGGGGAAAGGCGAGCCGGATGGCAGGGCCAGGGGTCGGCGACGGCTTGCCGCACGCCGCGGACATCGACCTGATCGGCGTGCGGTTCGACGGATCGGGCCGAACGCGCGGGCAAGCGCACGCACCCGAAGCGCTGCTAGATCCCGAGGGCCGCGCGGCCCGGCAGGTCGTGACCTTTCTCGCCGAGGTTGTCGGCGCGGGGCACGGCGCACGTTAGCCAAAGCTAGGATGCAGCGGTGGTGTCGGCTGCCCGGAGGTCCGGGCTGATCCTGGCCAGCGAGGTTTTCGTCGCCCTGGCCGCGGCCGCGGTGCTCGCCGCCGGCTGCGGGAGCCCTTCGCGTCACCTCGCGCAGACCCCGGCGACGTCTTCGGCTCCCGTCCGCTCTACGGCGGTTGTGCCCAGCACGACAGCGCCGGCCACGGCCCCGCCCCGTCGTGCCGCCCCCCTCGGCGTGGCCGGCCGCTACGTGGTCGGCGAGCGGCGGATGATCTTCGCCGAGCCCGCGCGCGTGGGGGTAACCGGCCAGCACGTGGGTGAGCGTTCCGTGCTGACCGTGATCCGGTACCCGGTGGACCGGGGATCATCCGGGTCATGGCCGGCTGGCGGCCCGTTCCCGCTGATCATGTTCGCCCCGGGGTTCCGGCAGTGCGGCAGCACCTACGAGAGCCTGTTGCAGGCCTGGGCCAGCGCCGGCTACGTGGTCGCGTCGGTGGACTTCCCGCGTACTAGCTGCCAGGTGGCTTCGACCGCGTACGAGCCGGACCTGGTGAACCAGCCCGCCGACATGTCCTATGTGCTCGGCAGCCTGCTGGCGCTGAACGCCCAGCCCGGTGACTTCCTTTCCGGCCGGCTCAACCCGCGCCAGGTCGCCGCGGCGGGCCAGTCCGATGGCGGGGACACGGTGGCCGCCCTGGCGGCCAGCACGTGCTGCCAGGACCGTCGGCTGAAGGCCGTGGCGGTCCTGTCCGGGGCCGAATGGCCGCCGATGCCGGGGGCCTACTTCACGGGCGCGGCGCCGCCGATGCTGTTCGTCCAGGGCAGCGCGGACACCATCAACCCGCCGTGGACGAGCCTGCAGATGTATCGCGCGGACACGGCAAGCCCCAGGTACTACCTAGACCTGTTCGGCGCGGACCACATGGTCCCGTACACCGGCGACAACCCGGTGGAGCGCCTCGTCGCCCGCATCACCCTGGCGTTCTTCGGCCGGTACGTACTCGGCCACGCCAGCGCACTGACCACGGTGGCGCAGGCCGCCAACGGCAGCGGCATCGCCGCGCTGGACAGCGGCGGCCGCCTCCCGCCGGGCACAGGCTGACCATCGATCAGTCGGCGCGAGCGGATGCCGGGGCCTCCCGCTGCGTTGTGGTCGCGACGGCCCGGGCGAGTTCCCCGCGCCGGATGAGAAGGAACGTGACCGGGACGGCGGCCAGTGCGGTGAGCCCGCTCACCCAGAACGCCCACTGGAATCCGCCGGTGAACGCGGCCGCCGTGGCGTGGCCTTGGCCGAGGAGAAGACGGGAGTGCGTCGCTGCCACCGTTGAGGCGACGGCTACCCCGATCGCCCCGCCGATCTGCTGGGATGTGTTGAGCAGCCCGGAGGCGATCCCGGCGTCGTGGCCTGCGACGCCGGCCAGGGCTCCGATCGAGACCGGGATGAACGCCCAGGTGCAACCGCCGGCCACGAAGAGTGGGCCGGCCAGGTTCGCCCAGAAGGTCCCGTGCGCGGGCACCTGGGTCGCCCACAGGATCCCGGCTCCGACGAAGATCATCCCGGCCGCCATGACGAGCTTAGCCGATGCGCGGGTGACGAGTAGCTGCGCCGGCCCGGCCAGCGCGAGCCCGGTCACCGATGTCGCCAGCCAGGCGAATCCCGTCTTCAGGGCGGAGTACCCGAGCACCTGCTGCATGTACAAGGTGCCGATGAAGATGAAGGCGAAGAAGCTGGCCCCGAGCAGGAAGCCGACCGCGTTCGGCCCGGCGAGGGTGCGCAGCCGGAACAGGCGAAGCGGCAACAGTGGCGCTTCCGCCCTGGTCTCGATGACCAGGAACCCGGCGAGCAGCGCCGCCGACGCCGCGAGCAGGGCCAGGGTCCGGATGGCCGTCCACCCGACGGTGGGCGCCTGCGAGATCGCGTAGACCAGGATCACGAGGGCGCCGGTCACGGTGACGGCGCCGAGCGGATCGTAGCGCCGTCGTACGCCGTGCAGCCTGCTTTCCGGCACCACCCAGCGGGCCAGTAGCAGCGCGGCCGCGCCGATCGGGACGTTCAGGTAGAAGATGTACTGCCAGCCGGCGTACCGGGTGAGCGTGCCGCCGGCCAGCAGGCCGACGGTCGCGCCGGTGGCGCCGATGCCGCCCGAGCCGACCGGGTTCGGCGGGCCGCTGGCGATCGCCGGGTACCTCCAGGGGCACCTGTGGGCCCAGGAACTCAAGCTCATCCCCACCCGGGCCAACAACCAGCCTGCCCTCACCCTCTATCTCGCCGACCCCTGCGCGCCGATCTGGCGGGCCAGCAGCCTCGTCGTGCTCACGCTGCGGGGGAACCAGGTTTCCGCGATTACCCGCTTCGGCGACCGGGGGATCTTCGCCCGCTTCGGGCTTCCCCGCACGCTGCCGAGAGACTGACCGCCACCTGCTCAGTTAGACGGCGGCAGGTTGAAGTAATAGCCCGGGGTTGACGCGGGTACACCGTCAGCGCGGAACCGGTGCCTGGGAGGTCAGATGCGGATCAGCGATGTACTGCGCGTAAAGGGCGCGCAGGTCGTCACCGTCACCCCGGATACGACGGTGCGGCAACTGTTGGCGGTGCTCGCCGAACATCGGATCGGTGCCGTCGTCGTCTCTGCCAGCGGCACCTCGGTCGACGGGATCGCCAGCGAGCGGGACATCGTCCGGGCGTTCGCCAAGCGAGGCGCCGCGGTGATGTCTGAGCCGGTCACGGCTATTTACACGGCCCGGGTTTTCACGATCACACCGCAGACCTCGCTCGAGGAGGTCATGCGCATGATGACCGAACACCGCGTGCGGCACGCGCCGGTCGTGGTGGACGGCGGCCTGCGAGGGATCGTGAGCATCGGCGACGTGGTGAAGAGCCGTATCGACGAGCTCGAAACCGAGCGAGCCGCGCTGACCGACTACATCACGGGTAGCCGCTGACGCGTCGGCGCGGATTCGGCCCGCCAGGCCGGGATGTCGGCGTGCGCTAGGGTCCTGGGTAGGAGGAGGGCTGGCTAGTGGTAACGCTCGTGATCGGAACTGACGCAGTGTGCAGCGACGGGTACCGCGGCGAGGTACTGGCCGCAGTCATCGATCCAGCCGCCCGCACGGTGACCCATGTCGTGGTCGAGCCGAAGGGCCGGCTCGGGCTGGCCCGGCTCGTCCCGTTCGATCTAGTTGACGCGACGACGGGCCAGATCCGGCTCCTCTGCACCGAGGCGGATTTCAAGAGCCTGGAGGCCGCGGAGGAGACACTCGCGGATTTCGTGCCCGGCTACGGGGTCCCGGTTCAGCTGCTTCCCGCCGGCTGGCGCGGTGCGGGCGAGCCAACCGTGGAGGGCGGCACCATCCTCCGGATCCCGGAAATGGAAACCATCGATATCGTCCCGCCGGGCGAGGTGGAAGAGCGCCGCGGCGACCACGTTCATGCCACCGATGGCGACATCGGGCAAGTCCGCGCTCTCCTCATCGACCCAGGCAGCCGCCGGGTGACCCACGTGCTGGTCGGGGAAGGGCATCTATGGGCGCGCAAGGACATCGCCATCCCGTTCGACAAGGTGGCCGGGTTCGACGACGGTATCCGGCTCAGCCTCACCAGGCAGCAGGTGCAGGACCTGCCGCAGGCGGGTATCGATCCCTCCGCCGGGTAGCCGGTGTGCGGGCTTTACCGGGAAGAGCGGGTGAGTCCGGCCGGGCCAGGGTCAGTCGATGCTCATCAGCTGGAGCGCATTTCGCGGCATCTTCCGCGCCTGCCACGGCCGCGCTGAGGGGAATGGGATCATCACCACATGGCAGTGACGCATGAGCGGGTCGCGTTGGTGACGGGCAGTTCGCGGGGCCTGGGGGCGGTGATCGCGCGGCGCCTGGCACGTGACGGCTTCGCCGTCGCGGTCAATGGCCGGCCCGGCGACGAACAGGTAGCTGCCATCGGCCGCGCCATCCGTGACGATGGCGGCACCGCCGAGGGCTTCTGCGCCGATGTCACCGACGAGCAGCAGGTAGCCGGGCTGGCCGCCGCGGTCACTGACCGCCTCGGCCCAGTCGATGTGCTGGTCCTCAACGCCACCGGCCCGCAGCCAGAAGCCGCGGTGACCGATGTAGCCTGGGCCGACCACCTCGCCCAGCTGGACTTCTTCGTCAAGAGCCCGGTGCTGCTCGGCCGCGCCGTGCTGCCCGGAATGCAGGCCCGACGGTACGGCCGCATCGTGCAGATCGACTCTGAGGTTGCTCACCGGCCGCCCCCGGGCAGGTCCGCCTACGCCACCGCCAAGAGCGCACAGATCGGCCTGACCCGCAGCTGGGCGCGCGAACTGGCCCCGTTCGGCATCACCGTGAACACGGTCGCGCCCGGTTTCATCCCCGTAGAGCGCCACGCCGGCGTCCCCGACGACGTCAAGAAGGCCTATCTCGCCTCGGTGCCCGCCGGGCGGATGGGAACTCCCGACGACATCGTCCACGCCGTGAGCTTTCTTGCCTCAGAGGGCGCCGGGTTCATCACCGGCCAGCGCATCGTCGTCGACGGCGGTCGCAGCCTCGGCAACTGAACACGGCCCACGGGTCACGGCATCGCGTGGACCGGGAGGCCTGCGCAGCGTGCCCTGGCTGGTGAACTAGTTACGCGGCCGGCCCGTAATTGTGGGCAAGGGGACGAGTGAAGGGAGGTTCGGGTGGCCGTTCGGCAGATCGAGGTACCAGCACGCCTGGCACGGCGTCTGAGCCCTGCCTCGTTCGTCCTGGCCGGAGTCACGGTCTTGCTGCTGTGGGTGGCCGTCACCGGGCTGCTCGGGCAGGGCAGCCTCGGGACCGTGCTCTCGGCAGGCTGGGCCGAGCTCGCCGCTCCGCTCCTGGGGGGGCTGGTCGTCGTGACCGGGGTCTGCGAGCGGATCTGGCCGGCCGAGCCCCGTCCGGTCCTGGCCCGCGGCCACGTTCAGGACGCGTGCTTCCTGGCCCTGCACGCCATCGTGGTGATCCCGCTGATGACGCTGCTCAGCGTCGGGGCGGCGACCCTGATCGGCGGGCACGCGCAGTGGATCGAGCTGCGGTCGGCCCAGAACTGGCCCGGCTGGCTGCTCGTCCCGCTCACGATCGTGGCCATGGACGCCGCGAACTGGCTGGCCCACTACGCCGACCACCGGTTCGAAGCGCTGTGGCGCTTCCACGCCCTGCACCACAGCCAGGAGGAGCTCAGCGTGCTGACCTCGTTCCGCGCGCATCCTCTCATGCACACGACCGGGTTCCTGCTGGCGTCCATCCCGGTCGTCGTCCTGATGCCCGCGCGCCCGATCGATCCGGTGCTCATCACGGCCTACGTCTGCGTCGGCACCCTGCAGCACGCCAACCTCCGCTGGAGCTTCGGCCCGCTCGGCCGGGTCCTGGTGAGCCCCGCGTACCACCGGCTGCACCACGCGCCGGACATCCAGGACGCGAACCTCGGCGTCGTGCTGACCATCTGGGACGTCCTGGCCGGCCGGGCGAGGTTCCCCTCTCGCGCCAGCCGCGTCAGCCGGACCGGCCTGGACGGCCGCCCGGTCCCCGTCGAGCAGGACGACCCGGCAGCGCCGCCCTTGCGGCTCATGGCCGGCCAGCTCATCGAGCCCTTTCAGGCCCGGCGCTGACATTGACATAGCGGCAGGGTGCAGGATCGGTATGCGGGTGACCTGGGTAAGCGTCGGTGTCCGGCACTGGTGTCGACAGCCTGACGGGGGGAGGATGCTCGCTGGATGCCCTGGCACGCCGGGCGCCCGCATCCGGTACCCGGTGGCAAGCTCCCGGTCCGTCAGGACGCCGGCCCCGCCGGCGCGCCGGCAGCCGCCTGGCTGGAGGCTGCCGGGGCGGAGGTGCTGATGGGGCTGATCCGGAAAGCGATGGGCAGGGCACCGTTGTGCAGTTGAGCGGCGAGCTCCTCGGCCTGGGCCCGGGTGAAATTCCCCGCGATCTGAGCGATGCCGTCCGGGATCGGGCTCTCGATATGCGGCGCGCTGATGATGTTCCCGTCCAGTACGACCGCGATGGTATCCAGCCAGTAGTCGTCCTGATTGCCGGCCCCAGCGCCAGAGAGGTATCTGGCGACCAGCTTCGCGGTCAGGTTGGTGAAGGCGGTGGTGCCCGCGCTCTTGAGCGTCAGTGTGACGTCCCACTGGTTGCTGGTCGTGGACAGCCCGGCGACCGCGTTGCCGCCCCCAGACCTGGGCCTGGGTGTCCGGCAGGTGCAATTGTGCGGCGCGCTCGCGCAGGAGCCGGGCGGCAGCAGCCAGTACGTCCGTCTTGGCGGGCTTGGCCGGCGAGAGCGTGATCCACACAAGCCGGGCGGACGGCCCCGGCGGGGAGGCAGGCCCGGGTGCCGCGGTCAGCGGGAGCACAACGGTCAGCGCCAGCGCGATCGCGCCGGCGACGGACGCTGCCGATCCGGCCATCGTGGCCAGGCGTCGGCGCCGGCCGGCCCGCCAGGTAGCATCGGCCGCCGGCCTGGGCGGGCCGGCCTCGGCTGCGATGTCGCGCAGGGCGCCGGCGATCAACTGCTCCGTCTCCCTCACCTGCCTGCCTCCGTGCTCGTCAGGCCCAGTGACGGCAGAACCGACCTCAGCTGGGCGATCGCCTTGTGCGTCTGGCTGCGCACCGTGCCGACAGAACACCCCAAGATGTCGGCCACCTGCGCCTCCGGCAAGTCCTCCAGGTACCGCAGCACCAGCATGGCGCGCTTGCCTGGCGGAAGGGCCAGCAGCGCATCCCGCAGCGCCAGTCGCTCCTCGACCATGACCATCTGATCCGGCGCCGGCGGTTCGGGTGCCGGGTGACAGGATGAACCTGCGCCAGCGCCGGATGCCGTGCGGCCGCGGATCATGCGCATCCGGTACTCCAGTCAGCGGTCAGGTGAGGAGCGTCCGATGAACGGCATGGGTGTGGTCCGCTGTCCCAGCAGCAGGCTGGCCGAGGGCATCGTCACCCACATCAGCCGCAGCGCGGTGGACGTGGCCCTGGCCCGGGCGCAGCATGCGGCCTACGCCGACGCGCTGGCGGCCAGCGGCTGGACGGTCCAGCAGGCGCCCGCCGCGGACGACTGCCCGGACTCGGTCTTCATCGAGGACACCGTCGTGGTCTGCGAGGACCTGGCGGTACTCACCCGCCCGGGCGCGCCGGTCCGCCGGGCGGAGGTCGCGGGCGTGGCACAGACCGTCCGGTCGCTGGGCCTGCGCACGGCCGGCATCGACGAGCCCGGGGTGCTCGACGGGGGCGATGTGCTGCAGGTCGGTATGACGGTGTACGTGGGACGCGGCGGACGGACCAACGGCGAGGGGATCCGGCAGCTGCGGTCGCTGCTCGCTCCGCTGGGCCGCACGGTGATCGCGGTCCCGCTGGGCGACGTGCTGCACTTGAAGTCCGCGGTGACCGCGCTGCCCGACGGCACGTTCTTGCTCCTGCCGGGGCTGGTGCCGGCCGAACTGTTCCCGGCGGTGCGCCCGGTTCAGGAAGAGGGCGGCTGCCACGTCGTCCCGCTGGGCGGCGACCGCGTGCTGATGGCCGCGTCGGCGCCCCGCACCGCCGAACTCCTCGACGATCTGGGCTTCACGCCGGTCGTCGTGGACATCAGCGAGTTCGAGAAACTCGAAGGCTGCGTCACCTGCCTGAGCGTGCTGCTGCCCGGCGTACGGCTCAGCTGACGCAGAACTCGTTGTCGTCCGGGTTGTGCACGACCACGTAGTAGACCGGATCATCCGGGTCGTCGTACCGGGTTCGCCGCTGCACGCTCGCCCCCAGCCCGGCCAGTTCGGCGACCTTCGCCTCGACGATCTCGACCCGTCGCTCCAGCGGCAGCGCGTTGTCGCGGCCGGTGGGGTAGAGGTCCAGGTGGAGCCGGTTCTTGCCCGCCTTGGTCTCCGGCACTTCCTGGAACCAGATCGGCGGGCGCAGCCCGGCCGGGTCGAAGATCCGGTCGTCGAAGGCCGCCTCGCCCCCCAGCCGGGCGCGGTAGTGCCGGTGCCAGGTCGTATCCGGCCCGGCCGGCGGTACCGGCTGGTAACCCAGCGCGCGCGCCCAGAACCAGGCCAGCCGGGCCGGGTCGTTCGCGTCGATCGTCAGCTGCCAGAACATGCCCACGACGCTACATCGGCCTCCGACAGTCCCCGCCGCGGCGCGGGTCGCGGTACTGTGCCGGTTGGCGGGTGCCCTGAAGGGATAAGAGAGCGGGTGACATGCGGCTCGGAACACGGACCGCTGTGCTGACCGCGTTCGCCGTGGTCATCTGCGGCGTCGCGGGGTGCGGGCCCGCAGCCGCCGGGCACAGCCAGCGGCCAGCGTCCGCGCAGTCAGCGCAGTCCGCGCGGTCCGCACAGTCCGCGGCGGGCGCCGTCCGGACGCGCCCGCCGGCCACACCGTCGCCTGCCCGCCCGTCGGCCAGCCCGGTGATCGAGGCGGCCGGCGCGCCCGGCGGGGTCAAGGCTAAGGGGGCGGTGCTGGCCGACGCGGCCACGGGCCAGGTCCTGTGGGAGCGCGGGATGGATACCGAACGACCGATGGCGAGCGTCACCAAGGTGATGACGGCCCTGCTTGTCCTGCAGGGCGGTGACCTCGGCCAGCGGATACATGTGCCGAAGGCGGCGTTCACCTACGCCTGGAAGAACGGCGGCGAAACCGCGTCGCTGCGCCCCGGGGACGTGCTCACGGCCCAGCAACTGCTGGAGGCGCTGCTGCTGCCGTCGGGGGCGGACGCGGCGTACACCCTGGCGAACGCCTACGGTCCCGGCGTGAACACCTTCGTCGCGCGGATGAACACGACCGCGGCCCAGATGGGCATGGTGCACACCCGCTTCACCTCACCGGACGGGCTGCCCTACCCCACAGAGACCTCGACCTACTCCACGCCGTCCGACCTGCTCACGCTCGGCCTCGCGGCGATGCGGTACCCGGTGTTCCGGTCGATCGTGAACCTGCGGTTCTTCCACCTGCCGACGGGACCCGGGCATCACGACTACTGGTGGGACAACACCGACGGGCTGATCGGCTCGTACCAGGGCGCTGTCGGCATCAAGACCGGGTACACCGACGACGCCGGGCACTGCCTGCTGTTCGAGGCGATCAGGAACGGCCGGGCGCTGATCGGGGTCGTGCTGGACAGCCCCGCCACCGGCCCGGCGGCCGGCGCGCAGGACGCCGAGCGCATGCTGAACTGGGGCTTCCGGCTCGGCGGAACCGCTACGCCCGGGACGACAGCCGCTACGCCTGGACGATAGAGGTGCCCTGAACCTTGATGCTGACGGGCGCCAACGGGGACGCGGCCGGCCCGTTGACGACCGACCCGTTCGTGATGTTGAACTTGCTTCCGTGGCACGGGCAGTTGATGGTGCCGCCCGTCACGCTGCCGACGATGCAGCCCTGATGCGTGCACACCGCGGTGAACGCGTCGAACGTGCCCGCCTTCGGCTGGGTGATCACGATCTTCTTGTCGGCCAGGATCTTTCCGCCGCCGACCGGGATGTCGGAGGTGCTGGCCAGCACCGGCGGCCCGGCCGGGGCGGCGCCGGAACTCCCGCCGGCGGCGGCGGTCGGCGTGGAACTGGCCGTGGTGGCCTGGCTCCCGTTGACCCCGCCGTTGTTGGAGTTGTAGCGAGCGCATCCGGCCAGCGCGGCGGCGCACGCGGCGCCGGCGCCGGCCAGCACTACCCGGCGGCTGGATGCGGGGACGCTGGACTCTGCCATGACGCGACTCCTCAGCGGTGGATGCCGAAGGTGGAAAAGAACCAGTAGGCCGAGGTGAGCCAGATGGCGATCAGCGCGGTGAACACCACGGCTCCCACGACCGGCAGCACCCAGCCGGGCAGTCCGCGCTTGGGCAGGATCAGCATCTTGACGGTGAACGCGCCGAAGAACGCGCAGCCGAGCAGCGAGTGGATGAGAACCCTGGTGCTGTAGTCCTGGAATCCGAGCGCGTACAAGCAGTGAATCGCCACCGGCACGGCCAGCAGGAACGCGAGCCGGCCCGACCACCTGTGCAGCCCGCCGATCCACGAGGGCGCGGCAACGCGCGGGACCTTGCCGTACATCACCAGGGCGGAGCCCACCTGGATGAGCGCGAAAAACGTCGCGGCGGTGGCGAGCCACGACTTCACCGAACCCGGGCTCGAGAACCCCGCGATGTTGACGGCGATGCCGGTCGGGTGGTGCAGGCGCCCGTAGAGTCCCAGGGTCAGCGCGACCAGTCCGCCGATCACGCTGGGCACCACGAGCGTAGTCACGCCCGAGGCGGTGCGGTCCGGCGGCAACGTGCCCGGTTGTGCGGTCATGATCGTCTCCGTTTGCTGAGCAGAAGTTATCGGTGGTCAGAAACCGCTGCCGGTGAACCCGCTGACCTGGACGGCGTGCAGGGTGACGCCCTCGAACACGGCGGTCATCGTCGCCACGTCGAGCATCGGCGCCGTGATCGCCGACGGCGCCGTGGAGTCGGCGTTGGTTTCCACCGAGCCGACCTGCGTGCCGTCGGGCAGCACGATCCAGCCGGCCTTGATCTTGGCGCCGCGCACGAGCGCGGTGACCGTGTACAGGCCCGATGGCCGGTGTACGGTGTGCACCGCGAAGTTGTAGTGCGTGCCGTGGGCGACGGCGTTGCCGCTCACCTGGCCCGAACCGTAGGCCACGGTGATCCGGGCCTGGTTCTTGCCGGTCAGGACCAGCGGCCCGTGGGTCACGGTGCCCTTGAGCCACCCCTCGACCTTCCCGTCGTTGCAGATGTACGCGACCGCCTGGCCGCCGTGGATCGAGATCGCCACCGACGCGCTGCCGCCCTGCACCTTGCCCGCGTAGTCCGCCTTGGCCGGCGCGGCCGCGGCCGCCGGGGCGCTCGCGGCCGCCGCCGCGCTCGAGCCGGTGTAGGCCGGTGACGCCCGGGTGGACGCCGGGGTGGACGCCGGAGCCGTCGCGGCAGCCTGGGCACCTGAGGTCGCAGTCGGAGAGGCCGTGGCCGAGTTCGAGTAACCCGTGGGCGCATTGGCCGACGGGGTGGCCTGCGTGCTGGCGATCAGCAAGGCGACGCCGAGCGCGCCGCCGGTCAGCAGCGTGATGAGGGGCGAATTGAGCTTCATGTAGGGTCCTACGCAGCGTAGAGCCCGGCGAGTTCAACGTCGCCGGGGCGGTTTGTCAATGTCACTGATGGTGGGCACTGATGGTGGGCGGCGTCCGAGCATGCGGCGCCCAGATGAAGAAACCGCTAGGCCGATTCCAGGCCAGCGTGATCGATCGAACGCGGCCCTAAATAACCCTGACGTTGCCAATACCGGCCCAAATCGGGCATTTCTCCCCCTCCTCCTGGCGCCTCCCCAGCAGACCAGGCCTTCTGACACAAGGAGACACCAACTTGGTGCCAGATACAACGACAGGGCACCAACGGCAGGGCACAACAGTGGAACAAATGCGCATCAAAAGAGTCCGCGCCGGCCGCAGGCCGGGCGTGCGTCAGGCGGGCCGCGCCGGGGGAGGCGCGCTGGTGGCCCAGCGGATGGCCCGGACCATGGCGTGGCCGGCCGGGCGGACCAGCACGGTCTCGGTCACCGGCAGCCGCGGCAGGTGCAGCGGCCGCCGGGCCCATCCCGGCAGCAGCGACACCGAGGCCGCGGCCAGCACACCGTACGGCGCCCGGGCGATCGCGGGCAGCGGGGGACTGAGCAGCAGGAACCTGGCCGCCTCCCGGGTCTGCGCGGTGACGGCAAGCTCGCCACGAAACCGGCCGAACCGGTCGGCGAGCTCAGCCTCGGTACGCGGCGGGTCGGGCACGCCGAGTTCGGCGCCGATCCGGGCCATGTCGGCCACATAACCGTCGCGCCCGGCCTGGTCCAGCGGGCGGGCGCCAAAGCGGGTGTGCGCCAGCAGGAAGCTGTCCGTCTCGGCGATGTGCACCCAGGTCAGCAGGTGCGGGTCCGAGGCGGCGTAGGGCCGCCCGTCGGGTGCGGTCCCGGTGACGTGCTGGTGGACCGCCCGCACCCGCGCGATCGCGTCTCGCGCCTCGTCGGCGTGGCCGAACGTGGTGACACCGAGGAAGTACCCGGTCCGCTGCAGCCGCCCCCACGGGTCGCCGCGGTAATCGGAGTGCTCGGCCACGGCCGCCATGGCCAGCGGGTGCAGCGACTGCATCAGCAGCGCCCTGATCGCGCCGACGAACATCGCCGAATCCGCGTGCACCCGGCGGATGGGCCGGTCCTCGGCGAACCAGCGCTCGCCCCCCGGCCGGGGCCGGGGTGCAGGCACCGGTCGCCGGCCTGGCGGGCCGGCGACCCGCTCGAAGATGGCCGCGCCGATCCGGCCGCGAAGACGCTCGGCAGCATTCCGGCTTCCCACGCTCTCATTATCGCCGAGGTGGAGCGGGTGCTGAGTGTCCTCGACGGCGCCGTCCTGGTGATCTCCGCCGTCGAAGGCGTGCAGCCGCAGACCCGCGTCCTGATGCGTGCGCTGCAACGGCTGCGCATCCCGGCCCTGCTGTTCGTGAACAAGATCGACCGGGCCGGCGCCCGGGAGGAGCACGTGCTGCGGGCCATCTCGGCGCGGCTGTCCGCGGCCGTCGTCCCGATGGGGTTCACCCGTGGACTCGGCACGCGCGCCGCGGGCTTCACGCCCTGGCGCGAACAGGACACCGGCGCCCGGGCCCGGCTGGCCGAGGCGCTCGCCGAGCGGGACGACCGGATCCTGGCCGCCTACGTCGACGACGAGCTGGCCGTGCCCTACCGCAGGCTCCGCCGGGAACTCGCGGCTCAGGCGCGGCGCGCGCTGGTGTACCCGGTCTTCTTCGGTTCGGCGGTCACCGGGGCGGGCGTGCCGCCGCTGATGACCGGCCTCGCCGAGCTGCTGCCGGCCGCCGCGGGAGACGCCGGCGGCCCGGCCTGCGGCCGCGTGTTCAAGATCGAGCGCGGCGCCGGCGGGGAGAAGGTCGCCTACGTCCGGATGTTCTCGGGCACGATCCGCGCCCGCGACCGGCTGCCCGTCGGCCATGATCGCGACGACAAGATCACCGCGATCGCCGCGTTCGAGCGCGGCCCCGCGACCCCCCGGGCCTGCCTGCGGGCCGGCCAGATCGGCAAGCTCTCGGGCCTGCACGACATCCAGATCGGCGACCACATCGGGCCGCCCCCGCCCGGCGGGAAACGGCACCAGTTCGCCCCGCCCACGCTGGAATCGGTCATCGTGGCCCGCCGTCCCGGCGACCGGGCCAAGCTGAGCGCCGCCCTGCGCCAGCTCGCCGAGCAGGACCCGCTGATCAACGTGCGGCAGGCCCGCGACGAGACGTCCGTGTCGCTCTACGGCGAGGTGCAGAAGGAGGTCATCCAGGCCACGCTGGCCAGCGACTTCGGCGTCGACGTGACGTTCCGCGAGACCACGACGATCTACGTCGAGCGCCCGGCCGGGCCGGGGGAGGCGGTCCAGCACCTGGGCGGGCCTGGCAACCCGTTCCCGGCCGCGCTCGGGTTGCGCGTGGACCCCGCGCCGGCCGGCTCGGGCGTCGCGTTCCGGCTCGATGTGGGCCTGCGCACGGTGCCGATGTACGTGTACAAGACCGTGGACAACTTCGCCGAGATGATGACCCAGTACGTGCGGCGGGCCCTGCGGGAGGGCCGGCGTGGCCGGCCGGTGACCGACTGCGTGGTGACGATGTTCGAATCGGGCTACATCTCCCCGTCCACCACCGCGGCTCACTTCCGCAAGCTCACCCCGCTGGTGCTGGCGGCGGCGCTGGAGCAGGCCGGGACGGTGGTCTGCGAGCCGATGACCCGGGTCAGCCTGGAGATCCCGGCGCACGCGGTTGGTTCGGTCCTGGCCGCGGCGGCCCGGCTCGGCGCCGAGGCGGGCACGCCCGCGCTGCGCGGGGACCTGGCCGTGCTGGAGACCGTGCTGCCCGCGATCCGGGCCCAGGACCTGCAGCGACAGCTGCCTGGACTCACCGGAGGCGAAGGCGTGGCGGAAACCAGCTTCGGTGGCTACCGGCCGGTGAGCGGTCCGCCGCCGGGGCAGGCACAATCGAGTCGTGGCAGTTGATCACCCGTTCGGTACTCTTCCTGTCGTCGACACCTCGCCGCTGTTTCCTCCGCACCCGGGCCGCCCGGCCCCCGGGGTCAGCGAGGTGGAACCGTAAGGCCGGCTGCTCGGCCTGCAGCTTCCTGACCACCTCGAGCGCCTCGCCGACGTGCCCGTCGATGTTGGTCATCGAGTTGAACACGTGCCGGACCGTGCCGCTGCGGTCGATCACGTAGGTGACCCGGCCGGGGATCAGCCCGAGTACCGCCGGCACCCCGTAGGCCCGGCGGACCCGGCCGCCCTGGTCGGCCAGCAGCGTGAACGGCAGCCTGTGCCGGTCCGCGAAGCCGGCGTGCCGGTCCGCCGAGTCCGAGCTGACCCCGATCACCTCGGCTCCGGCGTCGGTGAAGGCCTCGTGGCTGTCGCGGAACGCGCACGCCTCGGCGGTGCAGCCGCTGGTGTTGTCCTTGGGGTAGAAGTACAGGACGACCACCCGCTCGCCGAGCCGGTCCTGCAGCCGGACCTGCTCGCCTGACTGCGACGGGAGGGTGAAGTCGGGAGCCTTGTCGCCGACCTGAACGCCGCGTGCCATGCCTGGCCTGCCTCCTCGGTGTCCCCCTGGGATCACGAGCTCGCAGCGTAAGTGTAGCCAACCATCCACTTAACCTCATGACGCGGTGAACACGATGTGCCCTTCTGCGTGGGCGATGGCGGGCCCGGCGGCGACGTACCGGACGGTGCACGCCGCCGCGCACCGCACGTCGATGGTCCTGGCGCCGCCCTCGGTGGCGACCAGGAGATCCCCCGCCCGGATCCCGGCCCGCGCCAGCTGGGCCGCGGACAGCCGCAGGATGGCGTCGTCCCCCGGGTGCCGGTTGCGGGCCGAGAACCGGTCGGCCAGGTACGCGGCGGCCGCTCCCGGCGGGACGAACCCCGCGGATTCCACGCCGATGTCGCCGCCGGCCGGCAGCCCCGACCGGGCCAGGGTGACCACCCGGCCGGCCGGATCCACGGCGTAGACCACGCCGGTCCCCTCGTCCGGCGCGATCAGGTCGCCGCCGAACCGGCCGAATGTCGCCTGCGCCACCGCGATCCCGCCCTCCATGGCCGGCGCGCCCGCCGCGATCGCAGACACCCGGCCGTCGCAGCCGATGGCGAACACCGTGGTCCGGCCGCGGAACCCGGCCGTGACCAGCAGCCGGCCCCCGAACCGCCCGACGCTGTCAAAGGCGATCCCGGACGGGGCATAGCCGGGCGGCAGGCTGGCGAACCGCCGTTCCCGGCCGGCCGGGCTGATCACCATGACACCCGGCCGCGTCCCTGGCTCGAGAGCGAAAAGCGAATTGCTCCCGAACGGGCACGGTTTCTCGCTCACCCAACCGCTGCCCGCCAGCGCGAGGTAAGGCTCGGTGCCCTGCGCCGTCTGGTAGCCGCCCGCGCCCCGGGCGAACGGCGTCAGCGTGCCGCGCCCCAGCACGAACAGCCGCCCGGCCGCGGCGACCAGGAACGATCCGTCGGCCCGCGGCCCGGCCAGGTCCACCACGCCGGGCAGGTGCCGGAAAATCGTCCAGGCGGCGGGCGGCGGGCCG
>WNGL01003579.1_pt1 | contig 18651 bp, 17 predicted proteins | sample 5400591 | NCBI WGS metagenome assembly WNGL01 (sample SAMN13153377, study PRJNA577476) | soil metagenome | isolation source: 80 cm soil or saprolite under Garry oak tree replicate 1 | place: USA:California | collected 2016-06-15 | reverse complement strand
ACGTTCGTCCGCGCGGTCCGCGAGGACCCCAAAAAGCGCGGGCTGCTCTATGCCGGCACCGAAGGCGGCGTGTATATTTCCTTTAGCGATGGGGCCGATTGGCGTCCGCTGCGGTTGAATCTTCCGACTACGCCCATTCACGATCTGGTTGTCAAAGATAACGACCTAGTTTTAGCGACTCATGGACGCGCATTCTGGGTACTCGATGACGTCACTCCACTACGCCAGTTCAGCGAGGATATCGGAAAGAAGGAGGTGCATCTCTACACTCCAGCAGCGGCTTACCGAATTCACGGAAGCGCCGAGGGAGAAGAGGGGCGCAACTCCAAACGCACCGCCCAAAATCCTCCGACCGGGGCGGTAGTGGACTACTACGTGAAAGAAGCTCCCAAAGCGGAAACAACCCTTGAGATCCTAGACGCCAGCGGTACCGTGGTTCGAAAATTCTCCAGCGGCCGGCTAAAAGTGCCGGAAGAGCCGCTCGGCCCTGACGATAAGAAACCAGAAAAGGAAATCAAGGTCGAAGCCGGGCTGAATCGTTTTGTCTGGGACCTCCGGTATGAGGACGCCCATCGCGTTCCCGGCTATTACCTGTGGGAGTACAACAGCGGCGCGCATGGTCCCGCTGCTTTGCCCGGCCATTATCAGGTTCGGCTCACGGTCGGCGGACAAAGCCAGACTGTGCCGCTGGAAGTGAAACTTGATCCCCGGGTGAATGTGACCCAGGCCGATTTGGAACAACAATTCAAAATGCTCCTCGAGATTCGCGAAGAGCTTAGTCGCCTCTACGACACGGTCAATCAGATCCAGGACGTGCGTTCACAATTGGCAGGCTTAAAAGGGCGGCTGCCGGAAAATGCCAGTGCTAAGGCTATTTCGCTTTCGGCAGACAAACTGGAGAAAAAGCTCGTGACCGTGCGCGATCAACTGGTAAATCTGACGATCAGCGCCAACGAAGATTCCCTGGCCTATGCACCGCAGGTCGATGCCAAATGGGCTTACCTGGCTATGGATGTGGGTAGCGCCGATGCTGCACCTACCGAGGCCGAGCAACGCCAATTCGAGAAGCTGAAGCGTATGAGCGAGGAACTGTTAGGACACTGGGCTGACTTCGAGCGTAGCGATCTAGCCGCCTTCCAGAAACTGACGGCTGAAGGCAGTCTCACCACCGTGGTCGTTCCTCCGGCTGGCCGGACCGGAGAAGCGGTAGGTACCGATGCCCACTGAGTCCTCCTAAGTCAAAGTTACACAATGGTTTATGAGACCCGGCAGGCGATGCCTTCCGGGCTATTGGCATGGCACTATTGTGCCTTGTGAGGCCTCAGTCCCATTGCTATCGTGTCCATAGTTTCAAGGTTGTTCCTCCCCTGAAGGTGCCAGCCGATCCAGATTGGAGGACATGTATGCGGTTCATGCATCTGTGCTACGCGGCCCTCGGATTTGCGGTGGCCCGCTTAATATTCCGGCGGCAACCAGTGCCGGTGACCGATCCGGTCACGCGGTTGCGTTCCTCAGGATTGCTGTAAGGGCTGCTGGCCTAGCTAGGACCTGGGCGCGCGCCCATCTTTTTCACTCCGGCCCGAAGGGGCTAATACCACCGTTTGGTGGCCGCCGGTCTGTCTTGTTCATAATTATCACTACAATTTGCATAGGACTGCGAACTCGATAGTCAATCGGGGTTGCTCGGAAAGCAAATGCTCCAAGCCAGCAACTTGAGTTGCATGGCGAATCACGGCAGCCTCTCCCGGAGTCTCGGTGCTAAGACTGGCAAAAAAAAGTATGACGGCTTTTTCCGTCGGCTTGGCTCTTACAGCCGCGGTATTATTAACGCCGTCAACCGTGGTGGCCCAAGAGGATGCAGACCAAACTCCTCTTGGCGACGTGGCCCGCAGTTTCCGCAAGAAACCATCCGTTTCCCAGACGGTCATTGATAACGATAACTTCTCGAAGTTGATGGAGGAAGCGGAGAGCCACCGTCTGTCCGTTTCTTCGCTTCTTTCTTCCGTGAACCCCGGAGAAAAGAGCTTTCAAGTTTCCGCCCCTGATGTGACCTGCAGCCTGTCGTTCAGCGCAAGTGCCAGTTCGTTGCTCTCCAGTCCGTACGTGCTGAAAGATCTGCCACCTGCGGAACTGATCAAACTGGATGGGCCGGCCACGATTGATGGCGACTCACTCGAACTTTCTGTTTACAACGGCACCGAATGGAACGTGCACGAGCTCACCATCGGCCTCACGATCGTGAAGCGCAAGGATCCTTCTGAGGCGTCTTATTACGGTTCGGCCCACTTGGTTCCGGCTGTGGGGAAACTCGGTCAAACGGTTGAAACACCGGTCGAAAAACGCTCCGACGTAACTGTCCTCTACAAGATTAAAGGCGAGGCCGCGCCTTTCACCACAACTGTCTTCCGCACGCCTTTGGATGCTACGCTAGCTTCTAACCAGGAATGGCATTGGGCCATCGTGCGAGCCAAGGGAACCCCATCCCAGGATCCGGCACAATCGGGACCGCCGCCCGCGCAAGCTGCTCCGGACACTCCCTCGGCGCCATCTCAGCCTCTACCCTCCGCGCAATCCCAGTTCGGTCCGCAACCGTCAGCTCACTAGACCCTGAATCCTGGACTCAGCTTTCAAATGAGTCGGACAGCTGGGGATCACAGCCCAGGCATCTCAGCACGACATGTTAAACTGAGGTTATTCCCGACATGATTCCCAACAAGGATCAGCAATGAAATTCGGTGTAATCATTTTCCCCGGTTCCAATTGCGATCACGACGCATACTGGACGGTTCAGCAGGTTGCCAAGCAAACCGTCACCTTCATGTGGCATGAATCACACGATTTGGAGAATTGTGATGTCATTATTGTCCCCGGAGGTTTTGCCTACGGCGACTATCTGCGGACTGGCGCCATCGCCAAGCTCTCGCCGGTAATGCAGTCGGTGCGCCGGTTCGCCGGCGGCGGGGGGTTGGTACTGGGAATCTGTAACGGATTCCAGATTCTGTGCGAGTCGGGGTTGCTGCCCGGAGCTTTGATGCGCAACGTGGGTTTGAAATACGTTTGCAAACCGGTGCATGTGCGCGTGGAGAATGCGGATACCCCGTTCACGAACGCGTGCCGCAAGGGCGAAGTTCTTAGCATTCCCATCGGTCACATGGAGGGCAACTATTTCTGCGATGGGGAGACGTTGGAGGAACTAAATCGTCATAACCGCGTCGTGTTTCGTTATTCGACGCCATCCGGAGACATTACGCAGACTGCCAATCCTAACGGTTCGCTGGACAACATCGCCGGGATCTCGAGCCCTGGCGGTAATATTGTGGGGATGATGCCGCATCCCGAACGCTCAGCCGAGCCGGAACTCGGGTGTACGGACGGTTTTAAAGTGTTCCAGTCAGTTGTGGGTGCGATGTCGGCGAAGTAGGGCCACATTTAGAGCCGGCCTTGCCGCGGAAGCAAGACTTGCTGCCGAGAGAAAAATTAGGAAACCTCCGAGCCTTCCAGGAATTTAAACCGGCACACCACCGGAGGTCCCGGAGGTCTCGATTGTCGGTCGCTGCCTTCGACTTCATGCTATAATTCGGCTTCGCCTGCGTGCTTACCGAGGCAATCCTTTGATCTCCTCTATGGGCGAATCCTGCGCTATCCAAGATCATTAGATACGAGGTCTATCCATGTCTGGCCATTCAAAATGGGCCACAATCAAGCATAAAAAGGGCGCGCTAGACGCCAAGCGTGGGAAGATTTTCACCCGCCTGATCAAAGAAATCAGCATCGCCGCGAAAAATGGCGGCGGCGATCCTGACTCCAACCCGCGTCTGCGTGGCGCCATCGTTGCGGCCAAGGCGGAGAATATGCCCGCCGATAACATCAAGCGGGCCATCCAGCGCGGCACGGGCGAGCTTCCCGGCGCCACTTACGAGGAGTTCTCTCTGGAGGGCTACGGCCCGGGCGGGGTCGCGGTTCTGCTTGACATCAATACGGACAACCGCAACCGTACCGTGAGCGAGATCCGTCATGTCTTCGGCAAAAACGGGGGCAACATGGCGGACGCAGGTGCCGTCTCCTGGATGTTCCACAAGAAGGGTGACATTGTCATTCCTAAATCCGCGGCCAAGGAAGATGATCTGATGAACATCGTGCTTGAGGCCGGCGGCGAGGATCTGAATGATGATGGGGAGAACTGGGAAATCATCACCGCGCCGTCTGCCTATGAAGCCGTGCTGGAAGCGGTGAAGAAAGCCGGGATCGAACCAGCTTCTTCTAGCGTTGCCATGATTCCTCAAAACTACGTCAAGGTGGAAGGCGCTGCCGCGAACACCATGATCCGTCTGATGGAAGCGCTCGAGGAACACGACGACGTGCAAAACGTGCACTCTAATTTCGATATCGACCAGAAGCTTCTGGAAGAGGTTGCTGGCTGATTTGTTATTGCGGAATGGGACGAAAAAAAGCCGCCTGTCGGGCGGCTTTTGCATGATCGATGGATGGCTCGGGCCTTCTGGGACTGACAAAAAAAGGCTTTTAACACGCACGGCGGTAAATTCTGTGGAAAACCGGGAAAGTATCCTCGTAAGTGATTTATTCGCAGACGCTTTAGCACTTTGCACTGGAGCGGGTGCTGGCACTTTAGTGGCCCGTCGGCCTGGAGCGGAACGCGGGTGATGGTTGGCAAAGGAACGACTTTTTGAAACTCAGACTCGACAAACTTCTCGTCGAGCGCGGATTGGTGTTGTCGCGCGAACGCGCGCAGGCGCTGATCCTCGCCGGCAAGGTGTTGGTCAACGACCAGAAGATTGCGAAGGTTGGCACGGCGGTTGACGCCGGTTCAGAGATCCGCTTGCTCGGCGAAAGCCCCAAGTATGTCAGTCGAGGTGGACTGAAACTTGAACGCGCCCTTGAGCACTGGCATCTTGAAGTTGCTGGCAAAGTTTGCCTGGACGTCGGTGCATCGACTGGGGGCTTCACCGATTGTCTGCTTCAACACGGCGCAGCGCATGTGATCGCGGTGGACACGGGGTACGGTCAAATGGATTTTCATTTGCGTCAGGATCCCCGGGTTCGTCTGCTAGAGAAAACGAATGCGCGCTATCTTCGCCGCGAAGACCTCGGCGAATTTGTGGATCTCATCGTGATGGACGTCTCGTTCATTTCCGCCACCCTGATTCTGCCTGCCCTGCTCGACGCTGCCCTTCCTGAGACATTCGAGGGACGACATGGCCGACCATTCGTTGTCCTGGTAAAGCCACAATTCGAAGTGGGTCGCGCGTTAGTGGGGAAAGGAGGTATTGTGCGCGATGAAGCTGCCCAGCTGGCTGCGGTCGAAAAGGTTCGGCAAACACTGTTGAATCTGGGCTGCCAGACGACCCAGTCCATCGAATCCCCAATTCTTGGAGCGGAAGGCAATCGGGAATTTTTGTTGTGCGGAGTTTTCTAAGGTTCACACACTGGTTGTCCCATCAACCCAGAAGCGGTGCCGCAAACTGAGTTTCACTGCTTGGCCCCGTAATCCTGGGATCTGGTTTGGTGAAGGCTTTTGCTCCAGATTCTGTACAATTCATGTTTCGCCCATGCCAACGCAATCGGATCGTCCAAAATCTGCGGCCATTGTTTCCAAGCCCGGCCGCCCTGAGGTCGCGCGCATATTGCCCGGCGTGATGGAGTGGTTCCGCGCTCACAACTACCAAATGGTCGTGGACCCGCAAACTGCCGAATATGCCAAGGGCCAGGAAGTGGTTCCGCGCTCCCAAATGTCGTCGCGGCCATTGGATCTGGTCGTGGTGCTCGGGGGCGACGGAACATTTTTGTCGGCGGCGCGGTCTATGGCCGCAACCGACGTTCCCCTACTCGGTGTCAATCTCGGCTCCCTTGGATTCCTCACCGAGGTGCCCCTGCCCGCTCTATATCCCACCCTGGAGGCGATCTTCCACGGACAAGGGACTATCGAGTCGCGTTCTCTCATTCAGTGCACTTTGTTCCGCGGGCCAGAAAATCTGGGAAGCTATCAGGTTCTGAACGACGTCGTGCTGAACAAGACCGCGATGGCTCGCCTTAACAACTACGATCTTTCAGTCGATAAGGTATTTGTTTCCAGCTATCGGGCCGATGGCATGATCGTTGCCACACCCACCGGTTCTACTGCCTACTCGCTTTCGGCTGGAGGTCCGGTACTGATGCCCACGGTCGACGCGTTCGTGATTACGCCAGTGTCTCCTCACTCGCTGACCCATCGCCCCCTGGTAGTGCCCGATTCCGCGGAGATCGAAATTGTGCTCAAAGGCAACGCGGAGGAGGAGGCCTATCTCAGTCTGGATGGCCAGCCTGGCGTAGCTTTGCGGGATGGCGACCGCGTCCGTTGCGGCCGGTCGGCGCACAAGGTCAACCTGTTCCGGACCGGTACGGATTTCTTTGAAGTGCTGCGCACCAAGCTAAAGTGGGGAGAAAATAATCCGATTTGAATCGAGTCCTTCCGCCGGAACGCAACTGCACCTCCCGCGGAACGGTGATCCACCTAACGGTGGCCGACAAAGGAAAAGATCTTGCGAATCGAACGGCTTTTTGCCGTATTCATCATCGCCATCGCAGCGGTTGCGCAATCTAAGCCTGCTGCTGATCTCATCATTACCCATGCCAAGGTCTGGAGCGTGGATCAAGCCCATCCCTCTGCGCAGGCTGTGGCGGTGCTCGGCGATCGCATCGTGGCGGTCGGTTCCGCTGCCGACGTCGATGCTTGGCGCGGTCCTCATACCCACGTTCTGAATGCCGGCGGCAAGTTGCTGCTACCCGGCTTCAATGACGCTCACGTTCATTTTGTTATGGGTGGGGAGCAGCTGGAGAGCGTCCAGCTCAATGATGCTACGTCGCCGGAAGAATTCGCGGGTCGTATTGCTGAGCGTGCGGGCAAAACCTCGAAAGAAGAATGGATCCGCGGCGGCAACTGGGATGAAACCAAGTGGAATCCCGCCACGCTGCCGACCAAAGAACTGATCGACAAGCTCACTCCAAACACTGCCGTGTTCGTCGTGCGCTACGACGGGCACATGGGCTTGGCCAATTCCGTGGCCCTGCGGCTGGCCGGAATCACCGCCCAAACACCCGACCCGCCGGGAGGCGTCATTGTTCGAGATGCCCATGGTAATCCCACAGGCATACTGAAAGATGCAGCGACGGAGTATGTCAACCGAGTGATTCCGCCGATGTCGCATGAGCAGCGCCTGCGGACCATCCGCCATGCGCTTGCTCACGCAGCCTCACTCGGTGTCACCAGCATCGCAGACATGAATGACGAATATAGCGATAGTTACGCCGACATCGAGGCCTATTCGGAATTGCTTGAACAAGGTGAGCTGACAGCACGAGTCTATGTTGTCCCTTCGATCAGCGACTGGCCGGATCAGGCGAAGATCGGCTTGCGGCATGCGTTCGGCTCTTCTTATCTAAGGGTTGGAGCATTGAAGGGATTCGCCGATGGATCGCTGGGCTCGCGCACCGCGTATTTTTTTGAGCCTTTCGACGATGATCCCTCGAATCGCGGCTTATTGCGGGCCCAGATGCAGCCGCTTTCGGCCATGCGCGAGCGCATGATGAGGGCCGACGCCTCCGGCCTGCAGGTCTCGATGCACGCGATTGGCGACCAGGCAATTTCCATGGTGCTGGATTTGTACTCTGAAGTCGAAAAATCCCACGGTGCCGGCGACCGTCGCTTCCGCATCGAGCATGCTCAGCACATGGCGGCCAAGGATTTCGATCGCTTCCGACAACTCCACGTGATCGCCTCAGTCCAGCCGACCCATGCCATTGACGACGGGCGCTGGGCCGAGACCCGCATTGGCCATGATCGCGCCAGTCGCACCTATGCCTTCCGAACTTTTCTAAACCACGGTGTGCGTCTCGCCTTTGGCACCGATTGGGAGGTGGCTCCACTCGATCCCATGTTAACCATCTACGCTGCCGTCACTCGCGCTACGTTGGACGGTAAGCGACCGGGCGGCTGGTTTCCAGAGCAAAAGTTGACCGTACCGGAGGCGGTCGAGGCCTACACCATGGGTTCTGCCTACGCGGAATTTCAAGACAAAGAGAAAGGATCCATCACGCCCGGCAAGCTCGCCGACATGGTCCTCGTCAGCGACGATCTTTTCACGATCGCACCCGCGAAGATTCGTGAGGTAAAGGTCCTTAAGACGATCGTGGGAGGAAAAATCGTTTTCGGTCAAAGCCCATGAATTGACAACCAGCGCGCAACGCGCCTCCGGCATCTCGATCAGCGCTCATCCCGCAGCAAGTCGGCCACTTTTTCTCGGCGACGGATTACTTTGGCTGATTTTCCCGAAACCAGCAGCTCCGCTGGGCGAGGCCGCGTGTTGTAATTCGAGGCCAGCGCCATTCCATAAGCGCCAGCATCCAGAATCGCCAGCAACTCACCTTCTTCGACCCTTGGCAGCTCACGGTCGCGAGCAAAAAAGTCCCCTGATTCGCAGACGGGACCAACCACGTCAACCGCTTCGAATTTGACCGAAGATTCCTCACCTCGCCGCACCGGCACAATCTCATGATGCGCACCATAGAGGGCAGGCCGAAGTAGGTCGTTCATCGCGGCGTCAACCACCACGAAGCGCTTGCCGTCGTTGGTTTTGCGATACAGCACTCGCGTGACCAGCGCACCCGCAGGCCCCACGATGGAGCGTCCCGGCTCCAGCAGCACGTGCACATTCAGTCCCCGGAGCGGTCGAGTAATCGCCTTCGAATAGTCCGAGGCATAATCAGAAAAATTCATTGCCGCCCCATTTTCGTAGGGAATGCCCAGTCCGCCACCCGGGTCAACGTAATTCACTTCATGCCCGTCGGCGCGCAGCGCGCCGACCAGCACCGCCACGCGTGCCATGGCCTCGGCAAAGGGCGCAACTTCGGTGATTTGCGAACCAATGTGAACGCTAACCCCGGTCACTCGGAGGTAGCGCACGGCTGATGCCTTCGCGTACAGGGTGCGTGCTTCTCGAATGGGGACCCCAAACTTGTGTTTCCGAAGCCCAGTCGAAATATATGGGTGAGTGTCGGCCGCCACGTCCGGATTCACCCGCAAGGCCAGCGGGGCGCTCATCCGCAACCGGGCAGCACATTCCGCTCACGTCCACAATTCAGATTCGCTCTCCACATTGAACAGAAGGATGCCGGCCTTCAGAGCCGCGGTTATTTCGTCGCGCGTCTTCCCCACACCCGAGAAAACAACCTTCTTCGCTGCCCGGCGCTCTGCCACCAGAACCCGCTCCAACTCTCCGCCCGAGACTACGTCGAACCCGGACCCTCCCTTGGCCAGCAAGCGCAAGATATTCAGATTTGAGTTTGCCTTAACCGAATAGCAGATGGTGTGCGGCACGTGGCGGAAGGCTCGATCAAACGCGTCAAACCGCTCGCTGATCACCGATGCCGAGTAGACATAGAGCGGAGTTCCATAGTGTTCCGCAAGTTTGGTTATGGCGATGTCATCGCAGAAAAGGAACAGGCCCGCGCTTCGCCGGAGAAGGCCCTTCTTCTCCTCGCGATAGACAAATCCGGGCGGACGCCCCGCCCCGGTGATCGGACTCCGACGCGTCATTTTCGTTTTGGGGCAGCCCGGGAGGCGCCACTTTTCACTTTTATGGCGACCACGGTCTGGTCGTCGAAGGTCTCCATCCCCGCCGAGTGGTCGGCTACCGCTTTGAACAGGGAATCGACGACGCAATCGGCCGACTTGGCGGCGCACTCTCCCACAATTTGTTCAACGCGTCCCCGTCCGAACAATTCGCCATTGCGGTTGCGGGCGTCCAGGATGCCGTCGCTGAAAAATACAAACATATCGCCGGGCTTCATGCGGAAGCGGAACTCATCGTAGTCGGTCTCATCGAACAGACCCAATGGCAGTCCGGTAGCTTCGATCACTTCATTTTTTCCACCGTGCACATATATGGGACGAGGAAGACCTGAGTTGGCCACGGTCAACGTCCGGTTCTCGTCATCCCACACGGCGTAAATGAGAGACACAAACTGTGCTTCAATGCGCCGTTCGGCCAGCGACATGTTGACCGCGGCAAGCATTTCCGCGGGCAGCGGCTCGATGGGAGCATGGGAACGCAAGATGCCACTGACCAGCGCCGCATAGATAGCCGCCGGCGCGCCCTTCCCGCTGACGTCGCCCACTACAATCCCCATCCGTGAAAGTGAATAGGGAATGAAATCGTAGAGATCCCCGCCGATGGCCCGCGCCGGTACAAACTTCGCCGCGACGTCCAGGTGAGCCAGCTCGGGCTGGGCCTGCGGCAAGAGCGCAACCTGTAACTCCCGCGCCAACGCCAAATCCCGTTCCAGTCGCCGTTCTTGACGTGCGACTTCTTCGTACAAGCGCGCGTTTTCCAGCGCAATTGCCACCTGCGCCGCCAGGGTCGTGATGGTGCGCTGATGCTCCTCGGTAAAAAATCCCCGGCGTGTGTGTTCCAGATCGAGCACTCCAATCACTTTGTCCTTGTAGATCAGCGGCACGGCCAATTCCGATCGCGTCTCCGGATTCGCCTCGATGTAGCGAGGATCTTTTTTCACATCCGGCACCAGCACCGCCTGCTTTGATTCCGCCGCCTGCCCGACGATGCCGCGGCCCAGCGGCACCTCGTGCTTAAGATGAATATTTTCGCGGAAGCGCAGCGAAAACCGGTGTTGCAGCTTCTCCCCAGAAGCATCCAGCAGCAGAATGCTGAACATCTGGTAATCAATCAGCCGGCGCAGCAGTTCCGCGATTCGGTTTAGCAACTCGTCCAGATTCAGAATCGACGACAACTCGCAGGCGATTTCATTGAGCAGCGTTAGAATGCGCGCCTGCCGCGTAGTGCGCGTATAAAGCTGCGCATTTTCAATTCCAGCCGCGATGCGCGAAGCCACTAGCGTGAGCAAGCGGCTATGTTCTTCGGTAAAATAGCCCGGCTCCCGGGCCTCCAGGTCGATGACCCCGATCACGCGGTTCTTGCTGACGAGCGGTACGGCCAATTCCGCCCGAACGTTCGGAATGGCGGCAATGTAAGCCGGATCGGCAGTCACGTCATCCACCAGCACGGCCTGTCGCAACTGCGCGGCCCGCCCGGTGACTCCCTCGCCCACTTTGATCCGCCGCTCCGCGAACTCCGGAGGATACCCAACCTGGAAACGGAACCGCAGCTCCTGGGTCTTCTCGTTCAGCAAAAGAATCGCGAAAATCTCGTAGTCAATGACTTTGCGCACGACTTCCGAGACCCGACGCAGGGTGGTATCGAGATCGAGCGACGTAGACAGCACATCGGCCACTTCGAGCAGCAGCGGCTCAATCGGCAATTGATGTTCCGGTTTACTAAGAACTGATTCCATCGTGTATGTCTATGATAACAGTCGCGGCGGATAGCTTTTGCTCGCTGGGACGACGCACGGTCGCTGTTCGTGGGTGATCTGAGTCTCTCGCCGAAACTATTTCTTCGGCACGACCACCCTCGGGACGACGCAGATGTCCGCCAGGTTGCGATAGCGCTCGGCGTAATCCAATCCGTAGCCGACCACGAACTCATCCGGAATCTTGAAGCCCACGTAATCACCTTCGATGGGCATCTTCCGGCGTGAGGGCTTGTCCAGAAGTGCGGCGACCTTGAGCGCTCGAGGCTGATGACCGAGCAAGAGCTTCTTTAGATAGGTGAGAGTCATCCCCGTGTCCAGTATGTCTTCCACGAGAATTACGTTCTTGTCGCGCATCGACTGGTCCACGTCTTTCGTCAATCGAACCTCGCCAGTCGAATCCCATCCGCTCCTGAGTTCGTCGGACGGGCTCGGACGATTTCCGTAACTGGAGACGCCAATAAAATCAAACGTCGAGTCCAGTTTGACCTGCCGCGCCAGGTCGGCTAGAAAAATCGCAGCGCCTTTCAATACGCCCACAAAAATTACCGACTGGCCGGCAAAATCGCGGGTAATGTCGGCGCCCAATTGCCCCACTCGTTCCGCAATCTTCTCGCGCTGAATCAGCACTTTGAGATCATTCATGGCGTTTCATATTAAACTAGGTAGGAAACCAGCAATAAATGAAATTCAGCATTCCGCAGCCAGCCACCTGGCCGGCTGCGGGGACCCGCTGGACGGGGCGGGGGCTGAATGCTCGGGGGTGAACGGTGAATGACAGAAGGAAGCTAGACGGTTAGATCATGAATCTTAAAGGCGTCAAACTTACGTGGCTGGGCCACGCCACATTCCGCATGGAGACCTCAGCCGGCAAAATCGTCATTATCGATCCATGGATTATGCACAATCCGAAGTGTCCGGAGTCGGAAAAGAAAGTCAAGAAAGTCGACGTACTGTTGTGTACGCATGGCCACCTCGACCACATCGGCGACGCAGTGGAAATCATCAAACAGCACCAACCTCTGGTGGTGGGCATGCCGGAGCTTTGTGGTTGGCTCGAAACCAAAGGGGCCAAGAACGTTTCAGGCATGAATGAGGGAGGCACGCAAACCGTTGGCGACGTCAGAGTCACGATGGTTCATGCCCATCATTCCAGCAGCGCGGAAGATGGCGGACAGATCATCTACACCGGCCAGCCTTGCGGCTACGTGATCGAGTTCGCGAACGGGGTAAAGATCTATCACGCGGGCGACACAAATGTTTTTGGCGACATGGCAATCATTCGCGATCTCTACGCACCGGATGTCGCCCTGCTGCCGATCGGCGACCACTACACGATGTCGCCTCGCGAGGCGGCCTATGCCTGCAATTTGCTGAAGCCGAAGGCGGTCGTTCCCATGCACTTTGGAACTTTTCCCCTGCTGACGGGGACGCCGGCTGAACTGAAAAAGCTCGTGTCCGGAGTTGAAGTGGTAGAAATGAAGCCCGGAGAAACCATTTCTTAAAGCATGAGTTTAATTTTCGGGAACCGTAGAGGAGGCGAATTGCCACAGAAGACCCCGACCAAGCCCAAGTGGCGCCATGAAGACGTTACGGCTCCGGCGGTGGACGATTATCTCTACTCCATGTTGCCGCCGCGCGATGAGGTGCTGGCCGAAATGGAAGACTACGCCACCAAGCACACTGTCCCCATAGTCGGCCCCGCTGTGGCGCGCGTATTGCAGCAGCTCGCGATGATGATCAAGGCGAAGCACGTGTTCGAGATGGGATCAGCCATCGGATACTCGACGATCTGGTGGGCGCGCGCGGTGGGCGACGGCGGCCGCGTTACTTACACCGATGGGGACGCCCAGAACGCCGAGCGCGCCCGCCGCTACTTCGCCCGGGCCGGAGTCGCCCACCGCATCGACATCCGCATCGGCGATGCCCTGGAGCTACTCTCCGAGCAGAGGCAGGAGTTCGACATCATCTTCTGCGACGTCGACAAAGAAGACTATCCTCGCGCCTTTCGCCTGGTTGCGCCTCGTCTGCGCCAGGGTGGTCTTTTCATAACCGACAACGTTTTATGGAGCGGCCGTGTCGTCGAAGAAAATCCGTCAGATGCCAGGACGAAAGCTGTTCAGGAATTCAACCGCCTGGTCTACAAGTCGTCAGAGTTGTTCACTACGATTCTTCCCATTCGCGATGGGGTGGCCGTCGCGCTGAAACTGTAGCGCGGCCGGCCCGCGGCATCGAATACGCATAAGGAAGCATGAAACTTTCGGAATGGAAAACTCCTTTCTAGGGGTGATTTAACGGAATTGGAGGCCAGTCGAGGAGGCAGTAAGGGGGAATACGCCGTTCGGGGAAACGTTCTTCACCTGCGGGAAGCTCGGTCAGGCGGCAGGGAAGGCAATGCGGAGCGCTTCGAAGCTGTTCCAGCTGAGTGCCGAAAATGCAGACCGCAAACATCGTGTTCGCCAGCGCGATCAGATCGATTTGACGGGAATCGCCAGCAGGTCCTCCACCAGCCCGACCTCTTTTTGCAGGAACGGTTCGGCGTAAGTAATGCCGCCGAGCATACCGTAGAAACGCGCCATGGCATCCACGCGCTTGCGAATTTCATCGTGAGCCGGGAACAGGTCCTTACCCGCCTCCTGATCGCTGAATTGCGATTTGTAAGCCATGATGGACGCAAACTTCCCCTCAAACTGGTCGCTGATATCCACTACAAACGTTGGCCGCACGTCGTAGTACAGCGTGGCATAGAGAATCTTGAAAGGCCGATGCCGCGCCGACGACTTAGCTTTACCTGCGCCGAGATTGGGTTGGCTGTTCGCTGACCGCGGAGAGCCGAGAGCTAACTTCGCCAGCCCCGCCAGAAAACATGCCTCGTACCCGAGCACCGAAGCCGTGTAGTGGTCAGGATGACGTCCTTTCCAGTAGGGAAGAATCACGACTCGTGGCCGCGTCTGGCGAATCACCCGGGCAATTTTGAGCCGGTTCTCCCACGTGTTCTCCACACGCCCGTCAGGGATGTCAAGCGCATGTCGCCAGCTGGCGCGCAAGATCTTCGCCGCTTCGGTTGCTTCACGCGCTCGGTCTTCCGCGGTACCGCGGGTACCCATCTCTCCCTGTGTGAGGTCGAGAATCCCCGTGCGCTGGCCACGCTGGGCCATCTTCAGTAGCGTGCCCCCACAAGTCTGCTCTACGTCATCGCGGTGCGCAGCAATAGCCAGAACATCGAGGGAAGAAGTAGTCATTTCAATTTTGACGCATCGAGCCGCCAGGTCGTCATTTCTTTCGTTCGACCAGAAACCGTGCCAGTTCCTTTAGCGTCTCCGCCCGATCCGCAAACCCATCCAGTTCCGCAAACGCTGTGCTCACCAACTCGTCGGCTTTGCGCAACGATTCATCGACTCCGAACAGCGCTGGATAAGTCGCCTTCTTCGCCGCCGTGTCCTTGCCCGCAGTCTTTCCCAGTTGCTCCGATGTCTGAGTGACGTCGAGAACGTCATCCACAATCTGAAAGGCGAGACCGATCGACTGTCCAAACGTTTCGAGATGTACCACGGCATCATCTTTTCCGCCTGCGTAGAGCCCGCCGCTTACCAGGCTGGCAGCAATCAGCGCCCCCGTCTTCGAGCGATGGATATACTCCAACATGACCGCATTGGGGGCGGTGCGCTCGGCTTCGAGATCAACCACCTGGCCGCCAATCATCCCATCCACCGTGCCAGTGCCGCGGGCGATCTCCTCAACAATCCGTACCCGCGCTTCAGCAGGACACTTTAACTTTGCCAACACCTCGTAGGCTCGCGTTTGCAGGGCATCTCCAGCCAGGATCGCAAGAGCCTCCCCAAACACTTTATGGCAAGTGGGTCGACCGCGGCGCAGGTCATCGTTATCGAGCGCGGGAAGGTCGTCATGAATCAGCGAGTAAGTGTGCAGCAGTTCCACGGCCGCACCCAGCTCGTCGATACCAGCAGGCAAGGAACCCGCTACCATTCGCCCCGCCTCCATGCACAGCACTGGCCGTAGCCGCTTGCCTCCAGCGAAGACGCTGTGGCGCATGGCTTTGTGAATCGATACCGGATCCCGTGTCTCCAGTGGCAGCAGCCGGTCCAGGGCCGCATCAGCCGCGGCGCGCCCCTGTTCGAGAGTTTCGCTGAGCATGAAGCAGTGAGTATAACAACGAAGCCTATTCCGGGCGGAAATTCACCGGAGATTGATGTGGAGGTCTAACGCGCGAACTGTTCCCCGTGCAGCATTGGCGAAACAAGACCAACACTGCTATTCAGTCGCTTGTTTTTCATAGCTTTGCCGAGAAAACACCAACCGCCACTTTAGACCGGAGAAAAGCGCGCCCGCGACGCACGATTCCATATCCTGAGTTTCTCTTCCGGAGATCGATTGCCGGGCGGAGATCGATTGCCGGCTTAGGCAGCGGCGTCCCGCCCCACTGCCAAGTTCCGCAACACTGAGCTCAACACGTTCTTCATATCGTAGGTTGGGCAGACATCGCTGGCGCCTGCATCCAGGGCCGCTGTCCACATTTCTTCATCGGGTAGGCGGTGAGTGCAAACAATGGGAAGCAATGGGTACTGTTGACGCAGGGTCTTCACATCGGCCAGATGAGCCAGTTCGATATCCAAAATCACAGCCGCGGGACGATCAGTCACGACCGCCTCTCGCAGTTCCTGCTGAGAACCGCTCATGCGGACGAAATGAAAGTGGCTCCGCAGTATTCCGGCCAGAGACTGGGCTACATCGGTATCGTGTTGCAGGATGGCAATGCTTGAGTTTTCCATACATCTCCCGATCTTCAACCGTCGTAAACGGCCGACCAGGCTGCGGCCGCGATCTCTGGGAAACCGCGATATCGCAGACGTGACAACTTACGAGCGGCAACAGTCAGAATCAGCGCCTACCTGCGGGCAGAGACTTCTCTGTCATCGGCTCGAACGGCTCAGCTTGAAGCTTCCCGTTTTGCTTCAGCAGGATTTCCACTTTGCCTTCCGCCTGTTCTAACTCCTTGCGGCAGGCGGAGGAGAGCTGCATGCCTTCCTCGAACAACGTTAGAGACTTTTCGAGGGGCACCTCTCCCTTTTCCAGTTCCTGAACAATCTTTTCCAGACGCTGCAGGCATTCTTCAAACTTGGCCAACGGGATTTGCTCCTGCTGTCATTGTATGCAATTTTGTGCATACCGTGTCCAGTGAATTCTGCGCAAAACTTTTCGATAGGTTGCAGCAAATTTCCGAGATGGGAAAATCACACTGACGCCGGGCTGTTCGTCCCCAGCGCTTCTAGGACGTCCACGGCCAGATTATAGCGACCCTGGGGTGCGCTGATCTGGGCCCCCTGCACCATCTGACGGACGGAGGTCAGCATTTCTCGCGCGATGGCGACACCCTCAGCCCGGGCGGCCTCTGGATTCTGCGCGGCGGCCATACGCTGAAGAATGGAATCTGGCACTGAAACCCTAAGCTCATTCTTCATGAACTCAGCGTTCCGTACACTGACCAGGGGCCAGATTCCGGCGACCACGGGAACACGGCAATGCTCGATCCGACCGAGAAAGGCTTCTAACAGGTTGATGTCGAATACAGGCTGAGTAACCGCGTATTCCGCCCCGGCCTCGACTTTGTACTCGAAGCGGCGGATCTCCTCGTCCAAGTCGGTCAGCCCCGGGTTTGCTCCTACGCCCAGGACGAAGCCGGTGCCAGTGCCGATCGGATTGCCGCCGATATCCAGTCCGAGGTTCAGGTTGTGAACAATATTCACCAGGCCGATGGCATCAACATCGAACACCGCCGTGGCATCGGGATAGTTGCCCATTTTCGGTGGATCGCCGGTGATGCAGATAAGGTTCCTGATTCCCACCGCCGCCGCTCCCAGCAGATCGCTCTGGATGCACAATACGTTTCGGTCACGGCACGTGTAGTGCAAGATCGCTTGCATGCCCACTTCCTGCTGGATCAGGAGCGAGAGCGCCTGGTTGCTGATGCGCGCGGACGCCCGCGGACTATCGGGGATGTTGACCCCGTCCACTCCCACGGACTTAAGGAATCGCGCCCCTTCGATTTCCTTGTTAATATCGATTCCCTTCGGGGGGACAATTTCCACCATGGTGACGAACTCACCGCGAGCGAGCTTTGCGCCCAGAGGCGAGCGTTCTTCCAAGCGAAGTGCGGGAATCGCCTTGGGCGCGGCCGCCGCTCCAACGACACGCGCGGAAGCAACTTTTCCTCGTGCTTCACCCACACGCAGGGCCGCTTTCATGACCCGGATGTGTTCTGGAGTTGTTCCACAACAACCGCCCACGATCCTCGCCCCTGCCGCCACAAACTTTCGCGCATAACTCGCCATGTATTCGGGCGAACACAGATAAATGTTCCGGCCGTCGACCGAACGGGGAATGCCTGCGTTCGGTTGAGCTGACAGGGGCAGGGAAGTCAATGTCCGTACTCGTTCTATGACATCGAGCATGGCCACCGGACCTACGCTGCAGTTGCAACCAATCACGTCGGCGCCCCATTCCATCAGCTTCGGGACAAACGTTCCCGGGTCAGAACCGTCCAGGCAATTACCGTCTTCGTCAATCGTGACTTGGGCGACCAGGGGCAGCTTCACGTTCACGTCACGCGCCGCGAGCATGGCCTGATGGATCTCTTCCAGGTAGCCGAAGGTTTCAAGAATAAGAAGATCCACACCTCCTTCAACCAAGGCCGCGATTTGCAGGCGGAAAGCCTCGCGGGCTTCTTCGAAAGAGGTTTTGCCCAAGGGTTCGATTCTTGTTCCCAGCGGGCCAACTGATCCCGCTACCCACACATCGAAGCTTTTAGCGGTTTCGTGGGCAAGACGAGCTCCCGCCACGTTGATGTCGCGCGCTTTATCCGCCAAGCTATGTCTGGCCAGGCGAAAGGAATTGGCTCCGAAAGTATTGGTTTCAATGATTTCGGCTCCAGCCTGAAGATAATCATGGTGGACGCTGCGAATCAGCTCGGGCTGAGACAGATTCAGTTCATCGTACGAGCGGTTGATAAAGATGCCTTTGGCGTAGAGCAAGGTCCCCATGGCACCATCGCAGAGAACCGCGGACTGCTTGATTCGGGCGAGAAGGTCAGCCGCCATAAGCAATGAGAATACAAGATAAGAGTGGCATATTGCATCCGTCACCCTCGAGAGTCAGCTTGTGGAGAGAGCCTCGCAAGATTTCTTGGAAGCGCCCTCCCGTCCGCGAGCACCGGATATCGGTCTGCTATAATCCCCAATTTCGCACTTAAATCTA
>WNGL01003578.1_pt1 | contig 18653 bp, 19 predicted proteins | sample 5400591 | NCBI WGS metagenome assembly WNGL01 (sample SAMN13153377, study PRJNA577476) | soil metagenome | isolation source: 80 cm soil or saprolite under Garry oak tree replicate 1 | place: USA:California | collected 2016-06-15 | reverse complement strand
CATAGCCCGGCTGGGCGCGGCGTGTCAGGTCCGTCCACAGCCTCACGTGAGCCTCCTGGAAGCTGGGGTCCATCCGCGCCCACGCGTCGTCGCGGACCCGCAAGCTGGTCAGGCCCACGGAAAGGATGGCCAGCTCGTCTGGGTCGGCGTCACCCTCACCGGTCCGGTAGCAAGCGATCGCGGCCTTCACGGCTGTGAGGTGCCAGTCGTCCAGGGCGTCCTGGCCATGGCTGGCCAGCCGCTCCGCCGCCGCGCGCTCCGCGCAAACGGTTGCCTCCCGCATGGCGTACGCGTCGGGACCCCGGAGCGGGGCGATGGTTGATGCCAGTACCGCCCGGCTCGCTGCGGCGGGGAGTCCGGCCATGGCGAGGGCCGTGGCAGCGGGATGATCGCCGATGCCGACCGGGATGCCGTCTGGAGGGCAGCAGGTCGGGTCGGGGCACAAGTAAGACCAGCACCGGCTCTCGTGCACGCGCAGAATGTCGCGCAACTGGATGCCGGCCTCAGGCAGGACCACGCGGAGGATGTCGGCAACGGGGGTGACCTGCGTGCCTGGCCCGTAGCCGAGGGCGACGGCAGTTGTGAGCCGCTGCCCGCGGAGCACGGCGATTGTGTGACCGGCGATCGCGGCCGCTTCCGACGGGTCTGGCGGATCGGGAAGGTCGAACCTGAATGCCGAGTGGACCCGGCCGTGCGGGCCGGACACGGCGACGATGACGAGGCTGTGGTCGGGATGGAAGCCGAGCAGGTGCGGGACGATGGCTGAGGGCTCGGGGCCCGCGGACCTGGACGCGGACGGGCTGTGTAGTCACTGCATAGTTCCTTTCAGGGTGAAGGTGAGGGCGAGTGGCGCGGGCGGGCGCCGACGGCCCGCCCGCGCCGGGACGGGTTAGGGAGTGGTGATGACGCCGGCTAGGACGCTGGCCTCGGCCTGTTCGTGGGCCGGCAGATCGGTGGGCATCCCGTTCGCGGCTGCGGCTCGGGCGGCCTTCCGGGCCGCGTAGCCGGTGCGCAGGCTGTCGAACGCCATCGAGGCGGCGATGTCCCGGGCGCGCAGCGTGATCCGTCCCCGCGGCTCGCCGTTCGTGGTGGCGGTCCAGGCTTCGGCGATGAGGTCGTCGGCTGTGACGACCACGCGATCGCCCTTGCGAATCGACTCGGCGGTACGCGTGGCCAGCAGTCCGAACGCCGTGACCTTCATCCAGCGGGTGATCGAATCGCCTGCGCCGCGGGCGGTCATCTCCACGGCCAACCGGAGCTCGACGCCATCCGAGCCGTCCCGGGTGAGGAAGACGCGTGGGTCATCGCCGAGGCGGCCGGTGACGGTGATCTGGATCGGGTTCATGACTTCCTCCTGGTGCTGTGACCGGGAGGGCCGGCCGCTCTGGTGGCGGCCTGGGCTGCGGTGCCCTTCCCGGCGGTCAGGTGGCAGCGCCACGGAGGAAGGGGCCTGTCGGCCGGGCGCCAGGCGGCGGCCAAGATGTTTCCCGGCGGCAAAGCCGCGGTCTTGCGGGAAAGATCTGTGGCCGCTGGCGAGCGCAGCGGGCGCCCGGTTGCGGGACCCGACGACGGGGTGCAAGCTGACAAGCCGGGAAGGGATGACCCGCGGTCCGGGTCCCACTGGCGGCATGCCATCCGTCGGCGGGCTCAGCGCGGGAAGATCGACTTGCCGCAGCGGGCCGGGGGCCGACTTGGGTGGATGAGCCGGTTCGGCCAGCCGATTGAGGATTGATGGGGCCGCCAGCGGATCCACCGACGGGCCCCATCGCAGAAGCGTGCGCTCAGGGATCGATGGCGCTTCCGGCGTCATCGTCCGACCCGATGTCATCGGGCGGTGCGGTGCCGTCGCTGTGACCCGAGCCGACGCGTTCGGAGCCGTCGGCGCCTTCGACATTAAGGTCGGGAACGATGCCGCCGGGCTCGGTTTCGGGCAGCGTGCCTGGGGCCTGGGTGTCGCCGGTGTACGCGGTGCCGTCGGCGACGGCCTGTTCGATGTCGGAGAGCCGGTAGCCGATGCTGGCCAGGAAGTTCAGGTACTGGCCGGCGTCACGCCGAGGGCAGGGGCTGTACCGGTCGGTGCGCCAGGTGTTGCGTCCTTCGCCGTCGGTCATGGCGTGTTCGTAGGCCGTGATGATCGGGCAGAGCATCGTGACGGCGAGCCTGGCGGTGGGAGCGGTGTCGCAGCCTTGGTCCCATTGGGCAGGTTCGTGGCCGGTGAGTGCGGCGAAGAGGGCCTTTCCGGTGGCGGTTGTGAGGCCGGATCGCAGCGGGTCGGGCATGGTCAGTAGCTGGCGGGCCAGGAAGACGTGCGCTTCGCGGGGCGCGGATCTGCGGGGGAACAGGCTGGTGGCGAGCCAGCGGTGGCGGACCTCGGCGGCAGCGCGCCACGCCTTGTTGCCGCTGATCACCAGCCGCCGGCCTGCATCCGGGGCTGGGTCAGGCATCTGGCCAGTCTGAGCGGGACCGGCGGTGTCGCCGACCGTTCGGGCGGCGAGATTCCACCTGCTGGTGTGGCTGTTCTCGGCGGGGCTTGCGCAGTACCAGGCGGGCGCCAGCGGGCTCCATGGCTGGAACGTGGCCCCGTGGCCTGGACATGCGGCGTGGGACTCGGGGGTGACGTCCTCGTCGTCGTGCCGCAGGCTGGTCAGCCACGCCGCACCGTCCGGGAGGCTGTCAGTGACCGTTACGCCGCCCGCTTCGAGGTCAGCGCGGATCCTGGCGTGCTCGGCGGCTTCGAGGCGGTCCTGGCGGATCCGCTCCGCTGCGTGTTCGAGCGAGTACCCGTGCTCGAGGCAGGCCAGCAGCCGACCAGTGGCGGCCTCGTCGCCGTTGAACTCGGCGAGCAGCGCCAGGTCGTCCAGGCTTACGTCGCTCCGGGCCTGGACGGCCTTGGCCTTGGTGTCGTCGGGGAGCTGTCCGGCCGCGAGGGCGGTCTTGACGTGGGCGGCGGTGTGGCCGGTGGCCTTGCGGATCCGGGTACGGCTGGCCCCGGCTTCGTGGGCTGCGAACAGGGCGGCGGTCTCCTCGACGAGGCTGTAGTTGGCGCGGTAGCTGTCGCTGTTGGCGAGCAGCATGTCCAGGTACTGCCCGGCCTCGTCACCGGCCCGGTCAGAATCGACGGCGCACGGCACGTCAGCCAGGCCGGCTTTGACCGCGGCTGCGAGGCGGCGGTGTCCTTCGATGACTCGCCACCGGCCGTCCGGGCCGGGTGTGATCAGCAGCGGGATCCGCACGCCTTCCGAGGTGATGGACGCGACGAACTCGTCGGTCAGGTGCAGCTCTGTTCGGACGTTGCCGGGGTGGGCGGCCAGGCTACTGACAGCCAACATCAAGCGTGCCGGCGCGAGGTCACCGGTGTCTAGCACATCGGCAGCTGTCCTGGACTCTTGTCCGGGCTGGGCGGCCTGGGCGGCGCTGGCGGCGGTTTGGGCAGGAGCATTCATCGGAGCTGTCCTTTCATTCTTGGGTTCGTAGCCGCCCGCGGGCTGCGGGCGGGTGTGAGGCAGAGAGTCCGGCTCAGCCGGCGTGACCGCCGGGTGGGCAAAGGTGGGGCAGCCGCTGGCCGTCGAGCACGACGACCAGCAGGTCCGGCTCGGCCGGGGTACTGGTGGTGATCTCGATCAGCAGGCCAGGGCCGACTGGGTCCTGCCGGACGGTGACGGTGGTGTCCTCGGCGTCTACGCGGACGACGGGCCAGCCGGTCGGCGAGTCGGTCACGGCGGCGTCGATGTTGCGGCCGCGAATCATCGGCCGGCCGGCGCGGGCAAGGGCCTCGGTGATGTCGGCGAGCGCGCTGTCGGCCGGCCGGCCGCCGCCGGTGAGTATCGCGTGAATATCGTTCAGCGCGGCCGTGTCGGTGTAAGCGGCGTCGCGCCGGGGACGCGGGCGGGTGACGACAGATTCAGGCATGGCGGAAGTCCTTTCGGGTCGGGGACGGCGAAGGCCCGGCTCCCCGCGACCGGGTGCCGGGCCTGCATTGGCCGAGTGTCAGAGGGCGGCGGCGATTTCCAGTGCGCGCAGGCCCGCCGTTTCCATTTCGTGCGCCGTGTCCGCGTCAGTCTGGAGCTGGGCGGCGCTGGTCACGGCCTGCATCACCCCGCCGGCGGTCAGGTCGCCGCCGCGGATGAAGTGCGACAGGATGTCGGCCTGCTGGGCTTCAGAGAAGCGCAGGCGCTGGCTCACGACTGCTACCGCATCCTGCGGATCGGCGAGCGGATGCCGGGCCTGTGCCGCCATCGCCTGGACGACCCGCTCGACATACCCGGCCTCAAGGAACGCCGCGACGGCATCAGCTGTGCGGGCAGTGACCAGGGCGAGGGTCTTCTCGAGCGTGTTAGCGGACCAAGCCACCACTCCCTCGTCCAAGCGCTCGCCCAGGTGGACCGCGCGGATCGCGTCGCGGGTGATGGTCATGCCGTTCCGGCACACCTGGATCACCAGGCGGGGTGTGAGGCTGAAGGCGCCGCACCCGGTCTCGCTGTTGCTGATCACGAACCCGGCGAAAACCACCGGGTTCTCCGCGCCCGCAGCGCCGGTGAACGGGCTGCGGTAGTCAGCCAGCAGGGCCGGGGCCAGGGTCCGGACTTGCTCGCACACCACCCGGACGTACATCCGCCGCTCGGTCAGGTCGCACCCGTCGACTTCTGCGGGGACCCCGGCATTGCGGATTCCGTCCAGGGCGGCCAGGAGCACATCAAGGTTGTCGATCCGCTTGTACCCGTCCGACAAGAACGCCCTCGCCGCTCCCGGCCCCTGGCTCGTAGCAGGCCGCAGGCAGCGGACGAGGAAGCTGCGCGGATCGCCGTCCAGCCAGGCGTTTACGTTCGCGTCATACAAGCCAGGTCGCTGCTCGCGCATCTTGCGCAGGTACGCAGCCGGGATGCCGAGCTTGTCGGCGATCCCCTGGTCGCATACCACGGTGGGGGTGAAGTGTCCGGCACTGAGCGTCACCCCGTCTTCGCCGAGCACTGGGGCGGTGCCGTCGATCAGGAGCTGGCCTTTGCTGGCACGGATTTGAGCGGCGCCAGCGACGATGTCAATTTTGCGGGCCTGCTGATCGCGGAGCATCGCCGCCAGGTCCGCCAGTGTCGCGTTCCGAGACCCGGAGACACCGGGTGCTGTTGTTTCGGTGGTCATTGATGGCCGTCCTTCCACGTGCGCTCGCTGCAGGGCGGCGGGATGCCTCCCAGGGTGGTCAGACGACAGGCGCCGCAGTGGACAGGGCCCGCAATGCCGGCCGAGGCCGGGCGGGCAAGATGTTTTCCGCCACCCATCTTCTGAATGCCCGGGAAAAGATCTCTGCCCGCCCGGGAGGAGCGCAGCGACAGGCCGGTTGCGGGCACCGACAGTGCGGCGCAGACTGACCACCACTGGGAGGTCAGCCGCCCGGAACGCAGCTAACGCGGCATTGAGACGACTTTCGATAGCAGCGCAGCGCTAACCGGGCGGCTCGCATTGCGTGTTCCGCCAGGTCGTTGTGCCAGGGATGGCCCGGCAATTTGCAGAGCAGGGCTCTTGACCTGAGTTGCGGGGAGCAGCGACTTCGCGCCCACGGCGACTCCGCGGGGCCGACGGCGGCGTCTAGCATGGTGATCCGGGTTAGGGGTGAGACCGGCCGGTGCAGCGCGGGCTATGCCAGGTGCTCGTACAGCCTGCGGCGCCGCACCGCACGGTCTGATGGCCCCGACCCGGCCGAGCAAGCGCCGCCGCGCAGTCACATGGCGTCCAGCTCACAATCACCAGCCCAGGGCCCCAGGGATGACCCGCCTGGCATTGCCGCGGATAGATCCACCACGGCGGACGATACACCTGCTCCACGAAGCAATTAGAACACGAGAACGATATGCCCAGGCAAAGTGCGGCCCCACAGGCATCATCGCGGTTGTCGACGGCTTCCATACTCGGCTCTTGGCCGATCAGCGTGGCCGTCACTGCTGCCCTGCGCCCACAGGCCGCTCGATGCGAGTGAAGTTACAGCGGGTCGATCTCGTACCACACGGTCCGTTGGTCGGGATTGTCGCGGTGGCCCGTGAGGACGATGTCGCAGCGGGATGCGATGGCGCGGACGACGAGCAGCCCACGCCCGCGCTCGGGGTCGTGCGGCGGCGAGCCCCATGGCCCTCCTTGGTCGGTGACTTCGACACGGATCGCCGCTCCGGCGCGGCGCAGGCGGATCTGGAATGTCCCGCCTGGCCTGGCTGAGCGGGAGTGCCGGATGGCGTTGGCGGCCAGCTCGCTCAGGCACATCACCGCGTCATGGGCGACCGGGTGGTCGGCGAGGAGCGCGGCCAGGAACCGGCGCGCCTCGCCGGCTTGGTCTGGGGTCGCCGGGAAGACACGATGCCAGGTACGCGGCTGCGCTGCCACCGCCGTTTCGTTCACGCATCCTCCTTGCATTGTCGGCGGCGTGGACCGTCGGCCGGCGGACGCGGGCGGCGCCCGGTGCGCTGCAGTCGCGCCCGCCCGGGCAGCTCATCGGCTGTAAGTGCCAATGCTGGTGCTGGTGAACAGGTCATGGTTCTCGCTGCGCATTGGTGCACGGCGCGGGCGCGCCGTGGCTGGACTCACAGTCAACCTGGGCGCCTGATCGTTGGGCAGAGTGTGCTCGCTGAGATTTGTGTTGCGTCATTCACACCCTGTGTGAATGGCTGGGATATGGCCGATCCGCCGGCTAGCTGGTTACGCTGATGCCGTGACCTGCATGGGGAGGCGGAAATGACCGAGCCGAATGTCTTACTCGACGCGCTGATCGAGGAGGCAGGTTTCTCGAACTCTGGCTTTGCTGCCAGGGTCAACGAGTACGGCAGACGGCACGGAGTCGATTTGCGGTATGACCACGCGTCTGTTGCGAGGTGGGTTCGTGATCATGCAGTGCCGCGTGGCGAGGTGCCGGAGATCATCTGCGAGATCCTGAGCTCCCGGCTCGGCCGCGCCATTACCCTCGCGTCGGCCGGATTGGACCGTTCGACCGTAAGCAGACTCGGCACCTCGTCGCTCACCCAGGCGATTGATCGCGCAGTTGCTTTCTGGCGCAGTGACGCTCAGGGCATAAGGTCCCAGGCCGACAAGCCCGTCCTCGGAGGCGCGGACGCGATCGCGCCGATCTTCGAGTGGGAGAATCCGCCTGATGACTATGACGTTTCCAGGCGACATGGGCACCGGATCGTGACCATCACTGACGTGCAGCTGGTCCGCGAAGCGCGAGGCAGGTATGAGGAGATGTACCGGCGTGTCGGCGGCATCCCGGTTCGCCAGCGCGCGGTGGAATTCCTGAACTCCCGGGTGGCTCCGCTGCTGCGAGACAGCTACGACGACGTGACTGGGCGGCTGCTGATGCGGGCCGCCGGGGGCCTCGTCGCCATCGCCGGGATCTGCATGTACGACGCCGACCGGCAGGGCACCGCGCAGCGGTACCTTTTCGACGCGTTGCGGCTGGCGAAGGCATCGGGTGATCGTGGCTTCGGTGGATACATCGTTGCCCTGCTGGCGAACCAGTCGATGTGCCTGGGCCGGCACCGTCAGGTCATCCAGTACGCCGAGACTGCATTGCGGGGAGCGCGGGCGAGCTTGAGCCCGGCGCTGGTCAGTGACCTGTGCACACTGCAGGCCAAGGCGTATGCCCGTCTCGGCCATCGCGCAGAGTGCCATGAGCACATGCGACGGGCCGAGCAGATGGCGGGTCGCATCCAGATCAGCCTGGAACCGCCGGAGACTGGCTACGTCCAGCCCGGTCTTGCGGAGCTTCAGCACGCCGAAGCTCTGCGCCAGCTCGGCGATCTGGCACCGGCGCAGGCATACGCGCGGGAAGCGCTGAACGCGGCCGAGCGCTGCCACCTGCGCAGCCAGGTGCACAGGTACGCGACCCTTGCGGTGATCCTGGCCGAGCGCGGCGAGGCCGAGGAAAGCACCGCCGTCGCGACGAAGATGCTTGACAAGGCGCGCGGGATGGAGTCACGACGTGTCCGCGACCGCGTCATGGTCGTTTCAAAGGCGATCCAGGCTCAGGGGGATAGCATGGCGGCGCGGGAATTCACCGAGCGGGCCAGGGATCAGTTCAGCGTGCCACTGTGACGCTGACGGCGGCCGTTCGCCGGTCACCAGGATCCCGGCAGAAGGCGACCTCGGGCAGCGGCGGAGGATTAGCCTCATGGAGTGGAAGGTCGTTTCCGAGCGGCCGTTGTACGGGGACGAGTGGCTGGATATCCGGCTCGCGGATATTGAGTTGCCCGACGGCCGTCACCTGGAACACCGCTCGATCCACACTCCGCCCGGCGCAGGCGTCGTAGCGCTCGACGACGAGCACAGACGCGTGCTGCTGATCTGGCGGCACCGGTACATCACTGGCGGGTGGGGCTGGGAGATACCCATCGGCAAGATCGAGGACGGCGAGACACCCGCCGAAGCGGCCGCGCGCGAATTCGAGGAGGAAACCGGTTGGCGGGCCGGTCCGCTGCGGCATCTCCTCACCGTCCGGCCCACGCCGGGCCTGAGCGACTCTGCGCACCACATCTACCTGGCCGACTCCGCAACGGCGATCGGCGAACCTGCCGACGGGTTTGAGTCGGAGCGGGTCGCGTGGGTACAGCTGTCCAGTTTGCGCTCGCTGATCGACAAGGGCGAGATCACCAGCGGTACGACACTGGCCGCCCTGCTGTACGTCCAAGGCGAGCAGTAGGCAGCGGGCCAATCCTGGGGAGGGCGCGCTCCAGTTCGCGGGCACTTCGCTTCAGTACCTGGCCAGAGCACCCTGGTTCGCTATGTTGTTTTGTTGCTGAAGGGCTGCTGGCCAGGTCCGCTACCTGCACCCATGAGCGCTCACTCAGGGCGCAAGACAGTTCTGCGGGTCATCGTTAAGCGAGGCCGAGAATCCGCCAGTCCGGGATGGCCGTGGGCTGGGATTCAGCCTTGCGTGTATAGTACAGGTGTGGCTGTATCTACTACGATCGACCTTGCGACTCTCGCGCGGATCGGGACGGCGCTGGCCGATCCCACCCGGCGCCGGGTGCTCGTGCAGCTGGTCAACGGTCCTGGTTATCCGGCCGAGATGGCCGACGGGTTCGGCACGAGCCGCGCCAACCTGTCGAATCACCTGACTTGCCTGCGTGAGTGCGGGCTCGTGACCGCGACCGCGGAGGGACGCAGGATCCGCTACGAGCTGGCCGACGAGCGGCTTGCCGACGGCCTGCGCATCCTTGCCAGCCTTGACCTGCCCGGTACGTGTGCGTGACGGTCGTCCGCGCCTGGAGGTCAGCGAGTGTCCCGCGTGCAGCTGTCCATGAACGTCTCCGACTTCGACGCTGCCGTGGCGTTCTACTCCCGGCTGTTCGGGACCGGCCCAGCCAAGGCCCGGCTGGAGCAGCTGCACGCCGAACGGTTCGGCCTGGGCCACACCACCTTGCAAGTCGACCACGGCCCCGATGAGCTGCTGACCATCCAGCCCGATCCGCGCTGATGAGCGGCAACCCGCCGGCCCCGGCAGCCCGGCCTAACTTGCAGCGCCGGGCGGTCCGGCTGGAGCAGTTTTCCGTCGGCTGGATGATCATCGAAGCGGCCGTCGCCGTGACCGCCGGCCTGATTGCCGCCTCCCTGGCCCTGACCAGCTTCGGCTTCGACTCGGTCATCGAGCTGGTCTCCGCCACCCTGGTCCTGCGCCGCCTGCACGCTGAGCTAGCCGGGCGGCCAGCCAGTGCGCACGCCGAGTGGCGGACGCTGCGGATCATCGCGGTCACCTTCTTTGCGCTCGCCGCCTATGTCATCATCAGCTCCGCCATCGACCTGGCCACCCAAGCGCACCCCGAGCACTCCCCCGTCGGCATCGCGCTGACCATCGCGTCCCTGCTGGTCATGCCGCTGCTCGGGTGGCGCAAACGCCGGGCCGGCACCCTGCTGCGCAACCCCCTGCTCCTGGCCGACTCGGCCGAAACCCTCCTGTGCGCAACGCTCGCCGCCACCACACTCCTCGGCCTCGCCCTGTTCGCCGCGTTCGGCTGGTGGCAAGCCGACCCCATCGCCGCGCTGGCCGTCGCCTGGTTCGCCATCCGCGAAGGCCGCGAAGCCTGGCACGGGGAACTACTCTGCGACGACTAGCACCGGCTTCCCTTGTTCTGTCCCTATCGTCTCTGCCGCGCTCTGCACAGCTGTGCCTGCTCAGCCATCGCTCGGCAATGCCTGGCCAGCACTGTCTTCATCTCCAATGCCTTCGGCGAGCAGACCTTGGACGTGAAGTCTGGCCAGGGCAACCCGCACCGATGCCTCTTAGGTGATAATTGGCGGGACCGACAGCGTCTATGACCCAGCCGGGAGGTCGGGTGCGGAGTTTCGGCGAGCTTGAAGCCGCGATCATGGACCGGGTCTGGGCTGCGGCCAAGCCGGTGCTGGTACGCGAGATCTGGGCTGCCCTGCGGCCAGAGCGTGAGCCCGCCTATAACACTGTCCTGACCGTCGTGGAGATCTTGTACCGCAAGGGCTGGCTGACGCGACAGCGGGACGGCCGAGCGTACCGGTACGCGGCGACCGTGAGCAGGGAGGACTACACGGCAGGCCTGATGGACGAGGCGCTGGAGGACAGTGCAGACCGTGTGGCCGCGCTGCGCAGCTTCGTCGGGCGGATCGATCCAGCCGAGGCGCGGCAGCTGCGGGCGATGCTGGATCTGGCGCTGCGCGATGAGGCCGGGTCATGATCATCGCGCTGTCCTTGCTCGGTTACGCCGCCCTTTTGCTGACGGCCGGCCCATGGGCTCTGGCCCGCGCTGGCTGGCCAGAGCGCGCGCCGAAGCTGGCGATAGCCGCCTGGTTCGCGCTCACCGTCTCCGCCGTGATCTCGGTGATCGCCGGCGGGCTTGCCTTGATGGTGCCGACCCTGCGGGTCAGCTCCGACCTGGCCAGGCTGCTGGCGGCCTGCGTCATGGCGCTGCGCGCCCAGTACGCTCATCCGGGCGGCGCGGCGCTGACCGGTGCGGGCGCTGTCCTGGCCTTGGCCGTGCTAGGGCGCGTTACCTGGTGCACAGTGCAGGCGCTGGCCGTTGCGGCGGCGGCGCGCCGTCGGCACCGGCGACGGCTCTCGCTGGTCGGACGGCACGACGCGGGGCTCGGCGCGATCGTCGTGAGTCATCGCGACCCGTCTGCCTATTGCCTGCCCGGACGAAGCAGCCGGATCGTGCTGACCACGGGCGCGATAGCTGCGCTCGACGACAGCCAGCTCCGCGCCGTGCTCGCGCACGAGCACGCGCACCTGCGCGGCCGCCACCATCTGCTCGTCACCCTGGCCTCCGCGCTAACAGCGGCGTTTCCGCGCGTGCGGGCGTTCCGGATCGCTGGCGAGCAGGTCGCCCGGCTGGCTGAGCTCAGCGCCGACGATGCAGCCTGCGCATCAGCGCACCGCCTATCGGTCGCAGGCGCGCTGCTGAACCTGGGCGCGGGCGCTCCTGCGGCGGCGCTCGGTGCCGCTGGCACCGCGGACGCCGCGCGCGTGCGCCGCCTGATCGCCGGCAGCGCCGCGATCAGCAGAACCCGTGCAGTCGCCGTGGCGTGCACCACGGCCGCGATCGCGCTGGTGCCTCTGCTGCTGCTGGCCGGCCCCGCGGCTTCTGCCAGAGGGATGGCCTACTGCAACCACCACACCGCTGTGACGGCGCAAACTACCGTGACTGCGCCAGGTCACATGACGCACGAGCCTCGCCGATAAGGCAGCCGGACTGCTGTGGCGGCGACCCTCCGGTGAAGACCGCCGGCCGTTCGGATCCCTGACGACGTCGGTGACAGCGAGTTCGAGCTGGCCGTAGGTCGTTGCGCCGAACCAAGCCCAGGCGATCCTGCCCTGGCCGTCGAGGATATAGGTGGAAGGGGTGGCCGAAGGCGCTGCCGCCCCGAACCGGGCGCTGATCAGGTCGTCCGGGTCGCTGATGCTTGGATAGGCGATGCGGTATCGGCGCTCGAACGCCAGCGCGGCGGCCGGATTGTCGCGGATGTCGATGCCAGCGAAACGCACTCCCAGGCTGCGCGTGTCTGCTGCCACCTGCCGCAGCACGTGGGCCTCTTCACGGCATGGCACGCACCACGAGCCCCAGAAGTTGATCACGACCACATGGCCGCGCCAGCCATGGATGTGAAGGTGGCCGCCGGTCAGCGTGGTGCCGGAGATTGCCGGGCCGGCCGGCCGCTGTGCGACCGGGATGACCCGTCCGACCGCAGGCAGGCCCGTAGCTCTCGCGGCGGTCAGTCGCACCACGCCGACGACCAGCAGTCCGGCGGCAATCGCCGATGCCGCGCCGTTAAGAATCAATCGGGCCCGCGGCGTCATGTCAGGCACCCGGCCGCTTTTGCGGGGGTGAAACTGCCGCCGATCAGGTGCCCTATGTCCAGGATGCAGCCGACGAACCAGCCGGCGCCCGCCTTCTCGCGGCCGGGTACCGATGACGTCACGTCAGGCCCGCGTAGGAGTGCAGGCCGGTGAGGAAGGTCTGGACGCCGATCACATTGAAGACCAGGCAGCCGAACGCGGCCATCTGAATGTAGGCGGCCCGTCGGCCGCGCCAGCCGGCTGTAGCCCTGGCGTGCAGGAAGCAGGCGTACACCACCCACGTGATGAACGCCCAGGTCTCCACCGGGTCCCAGCCCCAGTACCGGCCCCACGCCTGATCGGCCCAGATCGCCCCGGCCATGATGCCGAATGTCCAGACCGGGAACGCGAACACAACGGTCCGGTAGGCCAGCCGGTCCAGTGTCTGCGGGCCGGGCAGCCGGCGCGCGATCGCCCCGGCTGGCCGTCCCGTGGCAACCCGGCGCGCGTCCCGGTCGGCGAGCAGGTACACCGCCGCCAGGACGGCGGCCACGAAGAAGATCCCAGTGGCCAGCGTCATCGCGGTCACGTGGATCGTCACCCAGTACGACTGCAATGCGGGGGCCAACGGCCCGGCCGGAGTGTAGATGACCGTCTCGGCCACGCCCAGGGCCGCCACCACCGCGCCCATCACAAACAGGCCCAGCGACCAGGCCCGGTACCGGACCATCACGGCCAGGAAGAATAGGACAGCCACGCAGCTGAGCGCGGTGACGAACTCATACATGTCGCCCCACGGAACCCGGTGCGCGGCCAGCCCGCGGGCCAGGACCGCGGCCACGTGCGCGGCGGCGCCGATGATGCTGAGCGTGAGGGCGGCCCGCACCCAGTATCCGGCCCCGGCCAGCGAGCGGGCCCGCGCGAGCGGGGCGGCCGGAGCGTCGGATCCGGCCGCCCCGCCCGGGCGGTCGCCGGGCATGCCGCCGCGGGGCGCCCTGGCGGCGGCTAGTGCGGGCACCTTGGCGCCGGCCAAGGCTAGCGCTCCGTTTCCGGCGGGGCGACCGTAGGCGAAGTCGCCGGCAAAGCCAATAACCGCAAGCGAGTAGCTGGCCAGGGCGGTCAGCATGAGGACGTTGCTGACCTGGGCCAGGGCCGTGTTCACGTGCATATTAGCTACCCTTCACGTGCGGGCGCGGGAGACGGATGCTCTGCAGGTCCCGCGGCGGTGTCGATGTCGCCGTCAAGAGGCGGGCGGCCAGCCATCGCTGACCTGAGTTCCTCCGCCAGCGCCTGAAACTCGGCGTCGAAGCCACCGCCAGGGTCGGAGCGGGCCAGTCCGCCAGCCTCGACGACCGTGCTGCCGTCAGCTCCAGGGAGGGCGCGGACGAACACCCGGCGGCGGCGGACCAGAAACGACAGCAGCAGGCCTGCTAGCGCAGCGACTCCGGAGGCCAAGGCGGGCAGCTGCCCGGGGTCGTAGGTGATCGCCAGGCTGATCCACTGCCGGTACCCGGTGAACGTGACCGTGCCGACGTCGCCAGGGAGCCTGATGGACTGGCCGGGTGCCAGCGGCCGGGGCGCGATCGCCAGCCGGCGCATCTGATCGGTGTTCAGGGCGTACACCGATTGCGGGGCGCCGGAGTTCATGCCCAGGTCGCCCGCGTAGGAGACCAGGCTGACCCGCGGCAGTATCGGGCCGGGAAACGCCGACGCCAGCCGGCCACCGGTGTCCACTGCTGTGGGCAGGAACACCCCGGCGAAGCCGAGCTGGACCGGCCGCGCGTCCGGGACCTTGACGACCCCCTCTGAGGTGAAGCCCCGGTCACCCAGCGAGATGAACGGCGTCGCCTGGTCGTAAACAATCCGGCCGGTCCCGTCGGTGACCTTGAACACCGGCGCGTAGCCGTGGCCGATCAGGAATACCCGCACCCCGTCCACCACCAGCGGGTGGTTCACCCGCAGGTCGTAGCCGCGAGCCCGGTCACCGGGCTGGCTGGCATACCGGATCCGCGCGCTGAAGGAGGATAGCTGGCCGGCCAGCGCGCCCGACGTGATGTAACTGGCGCGGAAGCGGTCCAGCGTGATGGTGAATGGCGCCAGGGCCGCGGCCGTTACCAGCCGGCCGGGATGGAAGACGTCCAGAGAGGTTGCCGTGTTGGCGAACGAGCCGCCCTCGACCAGCAGCTTTGTTGGCCTTGTAGCCGAAAAGACCGCCCATGGCCACCGCGCCGAGCAGCGCGAGGAGCGCGACGTGGAACAGCAGGTTGCCGGCCTCGCGCCGGTAGCCTTTCTCTGCCGAGATCCAGCCGTCTCCGCTCCGCAGCCGGAACCGCCGGGCGGAGAGCAGCGCCGCGGCAGCTTCCAGCGCATGCCCGGGTGCGAGCCCGGTCTCGTGCCTAGCCGAGTACGGCAGCCGGGACAGGTGGCGCGGCGCCCGCGGCGGCGGCGTCCGCGCCGAGCGCATCAGCCGGGCGCTGCGGGGCAGCACGCACCCGGCCAGGGAGGTAAACAGCAGCAGGTAGATCGCGGCAAACCAGGGAGCGGCGAACACATTGAACAACCCAAGTGCGTTCAGCACAGGCGCGAGCCCGCGATGTGCCGCGTAATACCGGTGGACCTGCGCCGGATCAGTTCCCCGCTGCGGAAACACCGACCCGGGCACGCTCGCCAGCGCAAGCAGGAACAGCAGGATCAGCGCGGTACGCATGGACGTCAGCTGCCGCCACGCCCATCTGGGCCAGACTGCGATCCGGGACCATGTCGGCCGGCCTCGCATCGCTCGGGCGAGCGCGGCCGTAGTGTCAGGCCGGTCCACCGTGCCGCCCGGACCGCCGGCGCTCACCGTTTCCCCCGAAGCGGCGGCGTGTCGCCGGCCAGCACGGTTCGCCGGCCCGCCCGGCGCATTATGCACAGCCTGGCTGTGGACACGCAGCTTCTCCTACACGCCGTAGTCCCCGAAACTGCGACGAGCATACACCTAAGACTCTTAGGTGCCAGTGCGGGCGGGCTGATCCGGATGGCGTGCTCCTGGTCTCAGCCGACCAGCAGCCGTCCCGCCGCTGAGCAGGCGCATAGTCGCCGGCACATCATCACGACGAAGTCTCTGATCTCCGCAGCATGCGATGCAGATGGCTGCCGTCACACGCGGATCGGTTGACGCAAGCTGGCTAACCCCACCCCAGGTGGGGTAGGCTAATGGCAACAAGGGAGGCCCATGTGATCGACAGCTATAAGCGCGACGCGCTGATGCGACTGAAGACGGTGCGCGGTCACATCAACGGCGTGATCGGCATGGTCGAGGACGAGGCCTACTGCCCGGATGTGATGAAGCAGGTGGCCGCGCTGCAGGCGTCGCTGGAGAAGGTGAACCGGGTGCTGCTCCGCAATCACCTGGAGACCTGCGTGTCGGAGGCTATCCGCACCGGGCAGGGCCAGGAGAAGATCGCCGAGCTGATGGAGGCGCTGCCGTACAGTTCCGGGCTCACCGACTTCCGCCACCTGGCCGACGCGCTGCCGCTGCCCAGCCCGGCGGATCGGGCCAGCATGACAAACGGGTCATCGCATGACGAGAAGGAACCGCAGCGGTGAGTACCGAGACCGCACCGCCGGCGGCGGCGCCTGATGCGGGAACCCGGCCAGCGCCGGACCTGACGCTGGAGGTCACCGGGATGACGTGCGCCTCATGCGTGCGCCGGGTGGAGCGTGCCCTGGCGGGCGTCCCGGGCGTCGCGGCGGCGACTGTGAACCTGGCGGCCGAGTCTGCCAGTGTCACGCTCGGGCATCCGGTCGACGCGGGCTCGCTGATCGCCGCGGTGCAGGAGGCCGGCTTCCAGGCGGCGGTCCCGGCTGTGGTCCGCGCCGATGACGTGGCCCGGCGGCGGGCCGCGCAGGCCGCCGAGTTGCGCCGGCGCCGGGTGCAGCTGGGCGCGGGCGGGATCCTTTCCGCCGGGGTCCTGGTCGTGGCCTACGGTTACACGTCCGCTGGGTGGGCCGGGTGGGCGCAGCTGGCGCTCGCGTTGCCGGTATACGCCTGGGTGGGGGCGCTATTCCACCGCGGCGCGCTGGAGGCGGCCCGGCACCGCACGACCAACATGGACACCCTGGTCTCGCTCGGCACGACGGTGGCGTTCGGCTACTCGGTGATTGCCACCATCGCACTGCCGGGCCGGCCCACCTATTACGATGTGGCCGCGCTGATCATCACGCTGATCGCCGTTGGGAAGTACCTGGAGCTGGCCGGCCGGGCCCGGGCCGGCGCGGCGATCGAGGCGCTGGCCGAGCTGCAGCCCCGCACCGCGCACCTGCTCGCCCGCGCGGCCAGCAGCCAGCGCGGCGACCCAGCGGCCGCAGTCGACATCCCGGCCGAGGCGCTGCGTGCGGGGGACATCGTCCTGGTCCGCCCCGGTGACGCGATCCCCGCCGACGGCGTGCTGGCTGAGGGCACCGGCCGCGTGGATGAGTCGATGCTGACCGGCGAGCCCCTGCCAGCTAGCAAGCAGCCCGGCGACGAGCTGACCGCGGGCACGGTGAACGGCCCGGCGCCGCTGATCCTGCGGGTGGCGCGCACCGGCGCGGAGACGGTGCTGGGCCAGATCATGGCTCTGGTCGACGCCGCGCAGAAGGAGAAGTCGAAGTCACAGCGGCTGGCCGACCGAATCTCCGCGGTGTTCGTCCCTGTGATCTTGGCGATGGCCGCCGCCACCCTGGTCGGCTGGCTGCTGGCGGGCACCGGCGTCGTGACGGCTCTGATCACCGCCGTGGCGGTGTTGGTGGTTGCCTGCCCTTGCGCGCTGGGGCTGGCCACGCCGGTCGCCGTCATGGCGGGCACCGGCCGGGGCGCCCAGCTGGGGCTGCTCATTCGCGGCGGGGAGAGCCTGGAGCGCATTCACGGCCTGACCACCGTGGTGCTGGACAAGACCGGAACCCTGACCGTCGGCCATCCAGCGGTCGTGCGCGTCGCGGCGACTGATGGCAGCGACGGCCTTGACGCGCTGGCGCTGGCCGCCGGCGCCGAGGCCGCCTCCGAGCATCCCCTTGCACGCGCGGTGGTGGCCGCCGCCGAAGATCAGGGCCTGACCCCGGCGAGCGTTAACAACGTCGAGTCCGAGCCGGGGCGCGGCGTGACCGCAACGGCCGGTTCGCGGCGGGTGCAGGTGGGTTCGCTGCGGTGGCTCGCCGAGACCGGCACCGACACCTCCGCCGCAGACCGGCCCGCCGCCGAACTGGCTGACGCCGGGCAGACCCCGGTCGCCGTGGCCGTTGACGGAGGGCTCCGCCTGGTGCTCGGGGTCGCCGACGCGCTGCGCCCCGACAGCCCGCAAGGCCTCACCCGGCTCCGCGGGCTCGGGCTGGAGACGGTGCTGGCCACCGGGGACACGCAAGCAGCAGCCACCGCCGCCGCGCGCGCCGTCGGCATCGGAACCGTCCACGCCGGACTGCTGCCGCAGGACAAGTCCGCGCTTATCGGCGAGCTGCGCCGCGAGCGTGGCGCCATCGCCATGGTCGGCGACGGCATCAACGACGCGCCCGCCCTGGCCGCGGCCGATATCGGCATCGCGGTCGCCACTGGCACCGGCGCGGCGATGGCCGCCGCCGACATCACCTTGGTTCATGGCGGCGTCGGCGCCGTAGCCGACGCGGTCCTGCTCGCCCGCGCCACCCGCCGGATCATCCGCCAGAACCTCGGGTGGGCGTTTGGCTACAACCTGATCCTCGTCCCGCTGGCTGCTACCGGCGTCCTGCCGCCGGTGCTGGCCGCGGTCGCGATGGCCACCAGCTCCGTCACCGTCGTCGGCAACGCGCTGCGGCTGCGCCGCTTCGGCAAGACGGCCGGGCACCCGGACATGCCGACGCGCCCCGAGGCAATCACGCCGGCGGCGCAGGTGCGCGCCGGGAAGGAAGTCAGCACATGAACCTGGCCACGATCGAGCTGACCGCGCCCGACATCTCCTGCGCCAGGTGCCAGGAGAACATCGAGGGCGACCTGGCCAGCGAGCCGGGCATCGAGCAGGTGACCGTGGACGTCGGCGCCAGGCGCGTCCGCATCGCTTTCGACCAGGACCAGATCAGCCCGCGGCACTTGCGGGACAGGCTGAGCGAGATCGGTTACCCGGCCGCCCCCTGAGCTGCCCGCGCCAGTCGCCGGGCGTCCGGATGGGACATGCGATGAACGACAAGGCACCCGCCACGGGCATGCGGGCAGAGCTTGCCCGGCACCTGATTCTGGACCACAACCCGCTGCGGCGCCGCACAGACAGGGTGCAGACGGCCATCATGGCGGTGCTGCTTGCCGCGTTCCTGGCGGGGGCGCCGCTCGTCGTCATTGCCGCTGGCAGCTGGGCGCACGCCGGGGGTCTCCGAGAGCGGCGCGCCGAGT
>WNGL01012856.1_pt2 | contig 18654 bp, 16 predicted proteins | sample 5400591 | NCBI WGS metagenome assembly WNGL01 (sample SAMN13153377, study PRJNA577476) | soil metagenome | isolation source: 80 cm soil or saprolite under Garry oak tree replicate 1 | place: USA:California | collected 2016-06-15 | reverse complement strand
CGACTCGCTACGGCTGCGCCGCGGAACAGGAATTCATTTTGAGGAGCTGCGTCACGAGGGCAATACGCAGTCAAGCGAGGAAGAGGCTGAGCGAATCGCCGAGGTGTTGGGGGACCTCGTTCGCTCAGAAATCGAGGTGGACGGTAAGCGGACCCTATTCGATCGCGAAAAGGACTTGCTCATTGTCGCGCCATACAACGCGCAAGTCCGCTGTCTTAGGCATCGGCTGGGGGACAGGCTCCGCATTGCGTCAGTGGACAAGTTCCAGGGCCAGCAAGCCAGCGTCGTCATCGTGTCGATGTGTGCCTCCTCACTCGAGGAGGCAGCGCGCGGCTCGGCGTTCCTACTGAGCCCCAACCGACTGAACGTCGCGATCTCCCGCGCGAAGTGCCTCGCCATTGTCGTGGCCTCAGCGACTCTGATCCGCACGCGACCAAGGAGCGTTGCCGAGCTCGAGCTGTTGAACCTTTTTTGTCGGCTCCGCTATTACGCGCGAGACCTTGACGCAGCCGCCGCGCATGGCTGACCGTCGGGCGCATCCCAAGATGGGCGTGACCAAGACCGAGCGCTGGCTGAACCTCATTGCCTTCCTCCTCAACCGTCACTACCCGGTTGCGAGGGAAGAGCTGCTCAGCCAGGTGCCGGATTACAAGGATGACTGGGGCTCGGACAGCGAGACTCGGCGCGAGTCGGCACGCCGCAAGTTCGAGCGCGACAAGAGTGAGCTGCGTGACCTCGGTGTCGTCCTTGAGACCCACAAAGTTTCCGCCCAGCACACCGACCAGGAGGTCGAGGGATACGTACTGAAGGCCAAGGACTTCTACCTGCCGTACCTCGAGGTCCGGACCGCCGCCGCTCCCCGCACGGGGCCCTACCTTCTCCCGTCAGTTCGCATCGAGCCGGACGAGCTGTCGATCCTGAGGCGTGCTGCCGAGCGTGTCGCCCACCTTGAAGGCACGTCACTCAGTGTCGCGGCACAAGCGGTTGTGCGGAAGCTGTCCTTCGATCTCCCTGACGTCGTCCTTCCGAGCAACGAAAGGACGTTGCTTGAGCCCACGTCTTCATCCTTTGAGAAGCAGTTCATCGTGGTGAAGCAGGGTCTGGAGCAACAGCGCGCCGTCTCGTGCCGCTACTACGCGATCGGTCGGGATAGGGAAGAAAAGCGCGTGATCGAACCGTACGGCCTCATGCTAACATGGGGCTACTGGTATTGCGTGGCCCGCTCTCGCGAGCGTAAGGCGCTCCGTGTCTTTCGCATCGACCGGATGCGGGATGCGGTGCTCGTATCCGGCGACGACGCGGATTTCGACGTCCCCCGCACCTTCTCGATAGCTCCTTACCTTAATCGTGCCCCCTGGGAGCTGTCGAACGAAAAGCCGTTCGTAGCACGGGTTCGGATAGGATTCCCCCACTCGCGCTGGGTGATCGGTGAGGGCCTCGGCAAGGTCACCAAGTCCGTTGCTGAAGACGGTGGCGCTGAGTTCGAGTTCTCCGTTCGGTTGGCCGACCCCTTCATTCGTTGGCTTCTCCCTTTCGGTTCACAAGCAGAGGTGCTCGCACCAGTTACGCTCAAGAAGGAGCTTGCCAGCGCTCGCGAAGCGCTGCGCCAGCTCTATCGCTGAGATGCCCGAGACTGCCCCGGCCCAGGTGGCGCGTCTCGTCCACCTCGTCGCTTGGATGTCACAGCGTGACACGGGCAAGCCTGTGCCTTACCGCTCGGCTGCAAAGCACCTTCGTGTTTCGGAAAAGACGTTGCGTCAGGATCTCGACACCCTGGTTCGCCTCACCGACGAGTACAAGCCGTGGTTGTCGAGTCTCAACATCGTCTTTACGGCCGGTGGGTTCCTGCTCACGAGTCACGGGCCCTTCCGCCGGCCTTTCCGCCTGACCGGCGACGAGACGCTGGCGCTAACTCTCGGGCTTGCGACTGCACGCGGCGGGCAGAAGCTCGCGGGCAAGCTCGGCGCTCTACTTGGCAAGAGCCCCGGAGTTGCTCGAGCCACTGCGACCATTGGCATCGGTCCGACGCCGAGCGAGCACGTCGAGGACGTCCTCGGCCTGGCCCGCGAAGCCTTGGCGACACACAGAAAGCTTGAGATCAACTACTGCGGCTCCAAAGGAGAGCCGGGGCGGCGTGTGATCCACCCTCACCAGATCGTTCAGCGCCTGGTGTGGTGGTACGTGATCGCTTGGTGTGAAGAGGTGGGAGGATTCAGGCATTTCCGGGCTGATCGTCTGCTCGAGGCGAAGGTCCTCGTGACGGAGTTCGTGCCGCGGTCTGACTTCAAGCCCATTACGCGTGCGGGGGAAGTGTTTCGCGCCGACGAGACCATTTCTGCGACCGTGGCCTTCAGCCCGAAGATCGCGCGCTGGTTGAAGGAGAAGTTTCCGGGCGGCCAAGAGCAGGCCGACGGCCGGTACCTCCTGACGTTTCAGGTGGCGGATCCCGCGTGGTTCGTGCGGGAGGTCTTGCAGTATGGGGCGGAGGCCGAAGTCTTGGAACCACAGGCGTTGAGGGAAGCGCTGAAGGGAGCGGTGGGGTGATGTATGACTGATCCTATTCTCGATTTAGAGGATGCCTTCGCACTCCTCGTCGCGACCCCAGGTACTAAAGAGGAGAAGCAAGGGTTCTTCCTCGACCGGTTTGAAGTCAAGGCTCCTAGAACAAACTACGAGCTCATGTGGGATCGCCTCGTTGACGAACTGGGTGAGGATCAAGCCGCCGAAGCTGTACGCTCCCTGGTTTTATCGTCCGCGGACTCGAGGGCGATTCGGCTCCTGCAGCGTGCGGCAAAAGGTCGCCCGGTCAGCCTTCGGCTCGATGAGCCCTCACTTGTCGAGCTACTATTTGACGCCGCCGGCGAGCTGACGCCCATCGGCGACTCGTTGGCGGGTCGCCTTCGGCACGCTCGATCGCCCGTGCCCAATCCGGAGGCGCGACCGAGTCGACCTACCGAGACTCCCACCCCGGTGACACCCATTCCGACGCGTGCGGTGCCGACATCCACTGAGGGAGCGACCGTCGTACTGCACTGGCGCCGCGCGGATCCCCATACTCCGGATCGTGCCCCGTGGCGCTGGTCCAGTTGTCTATACGCGTACCTGCACCCAGCTACGCTAAAGGTCCTGTACGTCGGGAAGACGGATGACCAGACTGTTCGGCAGCGATTTGTCTCGAATTTCAAGCGGAAGTTCCACGATCTGTACGCGCGGCTCGCCATCCTCAAAGTGGACGTTATCGCCGCCGACATCGAGCTAACCACTGGTGCGCGGCTCACACGTCAGTGGCTAGACGATCTCGAGTCACTTCTGATCTACAGACTTCAACCGCCGCTTAACGACAGCAAGCGCAAGTCTCGTCGAGCGACGCGACCCGGGGCCGTGGTAGTGTGCACGGGCGACTGGCCGCCAGTCGGCGCGCGCTTCATTGACCGGGGCTGAGAAGCGTCAGCCTTTCCGGTGCCTGAGTTAATCCCTTAACATGAGGAGGATGTAAGCAGGATTGTCGCAAAAGCGCCCCCCGGTGCCGCAAAACCGCCCTTTCCAGCTCCGGCGTTACTCCCCAGCTTAGCACGCTGGCGCCAACACAAAAAGTACGGACGCGTTCTAGCGTGGGAGGACTCATGGCTTGCTGAGTCTGTTCCCACACAGCTTGCTCACGCTTCTGAAGCGCCGTAGGGGCACGGGATTCGGACGGAAAGGGGTAATCACTCGGTGAGCCCGAAGGGACCAGAAGCATCCGCCGATGCTGCGATTGAGCTCGCCAATGAGATTGTTTCGACGCAGGGAAGCATTTTCGTGCGCGAACTACTTCGCGCCAAGCGCCGGGCGCATCTCCCGGTGCGGATCGGCGCAACCAAGCCCGAGGTATTGGCGAACCTTATAGACGCGATCCGATCAGGCTTCGTCACATTTGAAGACCTCACGACTTGGTTGGCTGAGGTTGAAGGGTGGGGAAAGCAACATGCCTATTTGTATCGTGTAAGTGCGCAGTTTTCGCGGGATTCACTCTGGTCGTCTGGGGACGGCTTTCTCGAGGCCGCTCGGCGGAGAGGCGTCAGGATCCCGAACGAGGCCGGTAGACTGCTTGACTTCCCTGACCGGCTCACGCTTGGCGCTCTCACGTTTAGGGGAGGCCAGTTCGAGGCCCTTTGGCGGCAGAAGGAAGTCGGTTGGGAGCGAGACTCGTCAGCAGACCTCAAGAAGACAATGGACGGAGACCTTTATGAGCTTCGGGCGTGGCGACAGCTCCTAAGACGCGCTGTCGTTCGTTTCGTGTTGCGGCCAACTGAGCATCGAGCGGCCTTGCTCGTCCAATTGCCCATCGGTGACGCTCATACTGCGGCCGTGAACACGGCCATGTCAGCGCTTGGCGGTCTCTTTCCACTCAAGGAGCTCAGGCCCGTCAGTGTATCGGAGGCGATCAAGGCATTTGACCAAGCCGATCTCTCGGGTGAGGGTGGCGAATTACCAGGTGGAAGGGGCAGGATACGTGCTCAAGACACTCGTTTTAGCGCACAGGGCGCGACGGTGCAATTCGGTGCCGAGGAACGGCTCGGTAGCTACAACGAGGTCACGGCGGTGCGGCGTGTGCGACAGGCGCTGCGCCCGAACGACTTTGCGGGAGACCACGCGAAGTTTGACCTTGATCTGCGTTCAGGGAAGGGACTCAATCGGTCGGTCACGATCGCGATGAGTGGCCCCGATAAGCGGATCTACCTCTTCGCACAGATGACGGCGCCCGAGGTGTGGTCGATCCTGGACGATGTCATCGCGCGTGTTCAGTGAAAATCTTCACCTCCGGCGACTGGAGCCGATTGGAGACTGAGTATCCACCTCATCTCGTAGAGATGCTCAAGGTAATCTGCGCCTCCGGAGAGAGCAGTGTTCTGTCCTTGCAAGAGGTTGCTAGCCAAGCTGGTGTCGATCCCAACGTGGTTGACCAGGTGCTCGGCATTCTGGTGGACAACGGGTTCTTCGTTAAGGGGGAGCGCGACATCTGTCCCAATTGTCGGCGGGAAGTATCAGCTGAGTCCCTGGCTCAGAAGAGTTGCAGCAATTGTAGCTTCTCGTTCGAGAAGGATTCTCCAAGACGAGAGTCCATATTCACTAGATCAGGTCAACGTGCCCGAGACGTGCGGTGGGTCGTGAGCGTTCATGGAATGAACACCCGAGGCGCGTGGCAAGAAGAATTTGCTTGGAAGTTGTCCGTCGCATACGGCTACTCTATTCCGGTCTTCATTTACAAGTACGGGAAGCTCTTTGTCAGTCCGTTGTTGCTCATCCGACAGTCGATCTATCGCGACCGGCTTATCGCGGCACTAAGCGAGCGGTGTAGAGAGATGGCTCTGACTGCGTACGGACCGAGGCCGGACATCATCGCACACAGTTTCGGAACTTGGTTGGTGGCCGAGGCCCTGTCGAAGGATCCGGAACTGCGCGTCGGCCGGATCGTTCTCGCAGGGTCAATCGTGCGACCGGATTTTGACTGGAGGCCTCTGGTGGAAGGTGGCCGAGTAGAAGCCGTCCTTTGCCATCGCGGCGGCCGAGACCTCTGGGTCCGACTGGCTCAGTACTTCATTCCAAACTCCGGACCGTCAGGGTTCAGTGGCTTCAACGATCGTGAAATCGTCGTCGATAAGCTCGAGCCCCTGTTTTCGCATAGCGACTTCTTCTCGAAAAGGCACCTGGACAGCGTTTTGAAGACGACTTGGGCTCCGTTTCTGACCTCTTCCGTGCCAGCGGCGGCCGCGATCGAATCAGGAGGGACAGGGGTTTGGCGACCTGCGCGCTGGCGCGTGCTCACGCACGTGCTGAAGTATTGCGTCTTGGCAGTCATCGGAGTTCTACTGGGTGTAGCAGCTTACGTCTTCGGTGTGGGAGTCTATAGGCTCGCAGATCGATGGTAGTCTCCCATCCTTCCTAAGCCGTGGATCTATAGACACATGAGGGGACTGTCCCCTCCAGCGATTTCCTAGCTGCTCACTCAATTCCCCCGTAAAGGTTGTCGTTCGGTCGGAAGGGCTCTGGCAAGTCGCGACCCTCCGGTGCCGCCCGGATAACCATCACAAAATTGGGACTCTCGAGGTCCGCTGGAAACCCTTTCACGGCCTGAATCGCGCTAGGAGAAAAGTCGAGGTCGTGGAGGTGGAAATAGCGACGTGAGAACTGATGAGACAGTGAGTGACAGAACCGATAGAGTGTATCGTCAAACTGGTTGACCGCAGCAGCAAGTTCGAGTGGTAGAAGTGGACCGTGTGTAACGCGTGCGTGGGTCATCATGGGATATGACCAGCCGGGTACAGGGAATTCGTACTCCGGCGCCGGGCCGAAGGTGTCATCAAGCACCGAAACAGCGTTGTAATCGTAAAGGAGGAGAAATGTGTGAGGCGAGCGTGCCAGGATCCGCGTCATCTGGTCGGGCCGGACTTGGCTAAACTTGGTCGAGTCACGTGCTCGAAGCTTTGCCTCGACAAACCCGGCTCCCTCGACGAGAGCGCCGGTGGGGAGCTTGTAGCGAAACAACAAACCAATGTCGCCGTGATTGGTCTCTCGCTTTCCGTGAAGCTTGTAGATTTCCCACTCCACCTGCATTGGGAAGGGCGTCCCGCTAAGCGTCATCCTCCGAAACCGTTTCCTGAATCGGATGGCGAGTTCGTGCGTCAGCAAATCCTCCTTCCAGTCCAGCGGAAAGTGCTTCTGGACGGTTCCCCGAAGCTCGAGCTCAATAAGGTGTTCCAGTTCTAATGTGTGCATAGGAGACGTAACCGATGGCAGCTCATAACGCGAGCGGATAAGGCCTCTCTTTCACACTCGCCATCGAATGCCAAGATATGCCGACGCCTGACTGGCGCCCCCGCAATAGGTGCGGCGAGCATGGTCAAGGCAGCGAGCAAACAAAGTGATCTAGACGGCATGTCCCCTCCCACGGCTATCCGCTCAATCATACGGGCGCCTAGGGACAATGGCGAGTTGAGACGGCGCGGTTAGCGGAGCGAACCATCCGGCATTGTCACACCCCTTTGCCACCTTCCGCTCGTGAATCGGATACCTCGCGCGCTCCTTGAGATCGAAGCGCTGCTCGGGAGCACGACGACATCGCCTCCCGTGGAGGCGCTGGTCGTAGAGCGGCGGGGCTTGGTCCAGATCCTAAGGCGTACCTGCGCCGAGCTGCACGAGCAGCGCCAACGGGTTGCAGGCACGCCAGGCGAGGCGGAAGCGGCGAGGCAGATCAAGTACTGGGAGGATGTTCTGTCCTGGGTGAAGGACCAGGGTGGGAGCGATTTGATTGTGATGAGCAGAAGGCCGTGACGCCTCGAGCCTGCCTCACCGGACATCGTTCGCCGTCTGAGCGACGGGTGAGCGGGCGTACGTTGGTGACACGAGGAGGTGAACGTGAGTAGGCGTAAGGGCCCCCGTCCGCCGGTGTTCGATTCCGCGGATCCGCTGCTCGACGCCTCAGTCGACGGCGAGTTGGATCTTCACGGCTCCACCGCCACGGATGCACCATCGGCACTGCGGACGTTCCTCCAGACCTGGCAGCGTCGAAAGGGCGGTGCGGTCGTGCACATCATCACAGGTAAGGGGAAAGGGTCCGCGAATGGACCCGTGCTCCGCGGTCTCGTGAAGAACCTGCTGCAGGGCGAACTGCGGGCCATGGTGGGAGAGTGGAGGCTAGACGATGGGGAGGGTGCTTACCGGGTTAGGCTGCGGTGAGGGGGCGCTTCGAGCGTGCGTGAAATGCTTCGCGTCGAGCTACCGTGGTACTTGCTCGATCACGACCGTGATCCGGCGTGGGGACGCAACTTCTGCCTCTACGCATACCTGCACTCCGCTCGCGATTGGCTCCTATACATCGGGAAATCCGACCGCCAAACCGTAAGACAGCGATTACACGGTGACCATAAGGCCGCGTTGTTCGAGTTCTCTTGGGACAAGTACGGCATTGACCAAGTCCGAGTGCTGCAGAGCGATCTCGTTCTCGAAGAAGGTCGCCGCCGATCCTCGGAGGTGCTCAGCGATGTCGAGACTCTTCTCATCATGCGGCTCCAGCCTCCAGGGAATGTCGCCAGCACTCGATCTCGGCTTTACCGCCCCGGCCTTCGAGTCACGTGCACGGGTGATTGGCCTTTCAAGCGGGCTCGCTTCCGTGATTGGGAATGATGCGCGTCGTGGTTGGGTTCCCACCATCAGAATCTGGCAATGATGCCGGTTCTAACGATCTCGCTTGGCGTACTTGGTGTGAAGAAAATCGGCGAGGTGCTGATCTCTCGATGCGCGTCGGTTGGCAGAGCGCGATAGCGTCGGAAGTGCTTCTCGTCAACTGGATAGAGCTGCTCCACCTGTGCTCCGACCAGATAGGAGGAAGGTCGCTCCATGCGCCGAGGGTTAGACCAAGAGTTGGTCAGAAGGCGCGCTTCGGGCTGTCAGCCTTTAGATTCGATACGGGGGCGCGTTTGCCGCACCCGTTCTCCGGTTCACTGTAGCTACACGACGAGGTTCACAATGAGCATACAACGTCCAAGTCAGGGGTTCATCTTTTGGCCCGTCGGCAACGGAGACTCTACGACCGTTGTCGTAGCCGAGGGCATCACGTTTCAAGTCGACCTGAATCACCTGGACTCAGCGGACGAAGACGGCGATACACACACCCCGGTAATCGATGAGCTAGTTGCTCTCCTGCCAAAGGCGAACGGCAAGCCGTACCTGTCGGCGTTCGCCCTTAGCCACCCCGACCAGGACCATTGCCGGGGATTCGCTCGTCTGCTCAAGGAGGCGAAGATCGGCGAGCTCTGGTTCACCCCACGAGTATTCCGAGAATACAAGAGCGATTTGTCCGACGATGCTGTCGCTTTCAAGAGCGAAGCAGCGCGTCGGGTCAAGAAGACAATTCAAGCAGGTGGCGCGGTGGGTGCAGGCGACAGAGTCCGCATCGTGGGGTACGATGAGCTTTTGCAAGAGGAGGATTTCAAGGACTTCCCGAAGGATCTCCTAGCGGTGCCCGGAATGCCCGTGACGAAGCTCGATGGTGTGGAGCGCGGCGCTCAGTTTCGTGCGTTCGTTCACGCGCCGTTCAAGGACGACGCAGCAGGTGAGCGCAACGAGAGCAGCCTCGCCCTCCAGGTCCGCCTCATCGGAGGCGGCAAGGTCGGACACGCCCTGTTGCTTGGTGATCTGTCGTATCCGACCGTCAAGAGGATCTTTGAAGTCTCGAAGGCGGAGGACTTGGGCTGGAACGTCTTCCTCGCGCCCCATCACTGTTCCAAGTCGGTGATGTATTGGCAGGACGAGGGCGAGGAGGACGAGACGCTCAAGCAGGACGTCCTTGACCACATCGAGAAACACGGTGGGACGTCTGGTCATATCGTGGCTAGCTCAGAGCCAGTCCCGGCATCGAACAACCCAGGCGACAACCCGCCGCACGCCAAGGCCAAGGCACGGTATCAAGTGTTCGCCATGGGAGGTGAAGGTCTGACGTACGTTCGCCTTGCCAGCGCCGCGCAGGCGAGCGGTGTTGGGAAGACCGCACTCGCGGCAGCAGTCGAACGCGGCAGAGGAGGTGCGGAGCCCCCCAAGGATCGAGTGGGCTTCGGTGAATGCCGCTAACCGAGGGGCAGGCGCTTGCCATCGAACAGTTGGGCGAGATCGAGGCGGCATCTCTCGGCGTTCTTGAGGTACTTCAGCTCCGTGAGCCGGAGATCGCCGGACAACATCCCGGAGTTCTGATTTCCGTTGTCTGTCGCGACATCCCTCGTGCGGAGGGCGGCATCGCTCTCCGCGATAGAGAACGATTTAGGATCTATGTACCACCCAGCTTCCCATTCCGACCGCCAAGCGTCTGGGTTCCACATGAGCGCTTTGCCGGGCACCCTCACGTCCAGTGGCGCCGCCACCTTTGCTTGTACCAGTCAACAGCCACAGAGTGGGATCCCAGCGATGGCATGTTTGGATTTTTGGCTCGCCTCGAACTCTGGCTGCGGATGGGCGCGATTGGTCAGCTTGACCCAATTGGGGCCCCCCTACACCCACCAGCCGTCTACACCCAAAACGATCGACTCGTAATCCCACGCGCGGACGCGCCAGCACCACGGACGGGGCCGTGGATCGGATTCGCCCACCTGAGGCCGGTTTCCGAACGGCGAGTGGACGTGGTCGGTTGGTCGGATATCCTCGCAGAGGACGTACCACGTCCCGTGGGCGCCGCAATCCTTCTTTCTCAAGAAATGCCATGGGAGTTCCCCACCAAGGGCAAGGAGCTGCTAGACCAGGTCGCAGCCAGGGGTGTCGACCGCAAGCTCCTGCTGTTGGTCTTGGCTGTCACCGCCCAGAAGAGCCCTAAGGGTGATCCGCTGTTCGTCATCATCGGGACTCCGATGCGGGGCGTCCGGGGGAACGAGGAGCGTCTCCAACACCTGACCGCCTGGCTGATCAAAGCGGAGATGGCCAATGGGCTCCGTCTGATCCTTGAAAAGTTCAGTTCGCATGAGGCGCTTCGGGCGATTGGAGAGGAGGTCGAGGGCCTCATGCTCGAGTGGTTGGACGTGGTCGAGGTTTCGTGGTGCTCGGTTCGCGAGGATCGGCCGGAGATTGTGACGAGGCGTGACGAGAATACGCCAGCCTCATGGTTTAGGGGCAAGACCGTCTCCCTGTGGGGGTGTGGCGCATTGGGAGCTCCTATCGCGGAGTTCCTCATCCGAGCAGGAGTGCGCAAGCTGGTTCTACGCGATGCCGGAGTCGTCGCGCCCGGACTATTGGCGCGTCAACCCTACGGCGAAGGGGACATTGGGTTGCTCAAAGCCGAAGCGCTTGCCACTCACCTCAAGACCATCCGGCCTGACGGCCTAGAGGTCCGAACGTCGACGGCGGACCTGCTCGACGAGCCGTTGACACTTGAAGACTGGACCGACGGTGCTGATGTCGTTGTCGATGCTTCCGCCTCCAGAGCGGTGATCGACAAACTCGAGTCGCGCCGACAGAGCGCACAGTCGACTCCAATCGTCTCAATTGTCATAGGCCACAACGCCGACCGGGGCCTAGTGGTTCTGTCCTCAGCAAAGCACTCAGGTGGCGTTGTCGACGTCCTTCGGAAAACCAAACTCGCTGTCTGCGGCATGATACGTTTGAGAGGATTCGCTGATGAATTCTGGCCTGCTGAGGCGCGGCACGCTGTCTTTCAGCCGGAACCGGGGTGCTCCGAGAGCACGTTTGTCGGCTCGGCTGTTGACACGTTTTCCCTCGCTGGGACTCTACTCAACCTCGCCGTGAGTGACCTTCGCGAGGGTCACGGCAAGACCGCCTTCGCTCACTTGGTAACGCAACCTCATGCTCGAGTGCCTCCAGACGAACCGCGGCTCGCCTCGTTTGCTTGGGACAGAGATCGCGTATTTGAGGATCCCCATAGTGGCTATCAGATTCGGGTATCTAGCGGCGCGTGGAGAGACATTATCGCCTGGATAACGCGCTCCAGTCGAACAGCTGCGTTTGAGGACGAGACCGGCGGTCTCTTGTTCGGCGAACGCGATGACGCAACACGTGTGATATGGGTCACTGAGGTGCTCGGTCCGTCATCGGACAGTCATGCAGGTGCTGACCACTTCATTTGCGGGGTAGCAGGCGTTGCCGAGGCGAACGATGAAAAGCGGACGCGGTCGCGCGGATCAGTGCAGTACGTGGGAATGTGGCACACTCATCCCGGCTCGTTTCCCGTACCCAGCTCGACGGACATTGGGGGTATGGCGAGGCTCTTGACGCTTGCACGTCCGTCCAGCCCAAAGCCTCTCCTCATGATTATCGGAACGACCCGTGCGGCACGCATCGCGCAGGTCGGTGCCTTCGTTTTCAAGCATAGCGACTTCCCCCTCCATAGCCCCAAACTGATACGACGGCTAGTCAGCGTGCGAGCCATGGTCCAAACGTCGAAGCAGACTCGACGCGACGTTGGCCTGGCCCTATCAGGAGGGGGTTCAAGAGCAATCGCTTTTCACCTCGGCTGCTTCCGCGCACTGAATGACCGAGGCGTACTGGGTCGCTTGCAGCTGGTGTCAGGAGTCTCCGGCGGGGCTGTTATTGCCGCGATGTTTGCGTATGGCCGGGAGAGTTTCTCCGCATTCGAATCACGAGTTGTGAGCCTGTTAGTCGATGGACTCGTCCGTCGCATGGGCCTTGAACTTCTGTCTCCTTCGTTCGTGGCATCACTGCCATGGACCTTCGTCAGTGGAGTGGCGGCGACAGGCGCCTCAGGGCTGCGCCTTCTAGCGAAGGGGATGGAGAGAATCTTTCGTCGTTCGGATTCACTCGGACCACCGTGGAGTCGGCGAATACATCCGCCACTAATTAGGCGTTTCAGTCGCACGGTTGCCTTGGAACGTGCTCTCGCGAAGGGCGTCTTTGGAAACGCCAAGCTCGGTGACCCTCGGCGCGATGGACTTGACGTTGTCATAAACGCGTGTGAGCTCCGGACCGGCACTGCATTCCGCTTCGGGAGTCGGGAGTCAGGCTCATGGCGCTTTGGCCGCCTCGTTCGGAATGACGTCCAGGTCGCTCACGCGGTAGCTTCTTCAGCAGCCTTTCCGGCCCTCCTCCCTGCGTTCGATGAAGCCCTTCGGTTCGTCACCCGCGACGGTGCTGAGGAGACCCAGCGCGTCATCCTCACAGACGGGGGTGTCTATGACAATCTTGGCATTACGTGCATGGAGCCCGGTCGATCGGAGGCCTTCGGATACAACGTCTTTAACCCGACCCACATCGTTTCGTGCGATGCGGGTCACGGCCAATTCTCAGGTGAGGCCTACCCCTATTGGTGGCCGTCGCGCATGGACCAATCCTTCGAGACGGTCTTCAGGAAGAACCACGATGCGGCGCTTGCCAGACTGCACGAACATGCTTCGGCCGGGCGCTTGCAAGGTTTCGTGCTTCCGTACCTTGGCCAGGTCGATGGAGCTCTTCCGTACCAGCCGCCTGACCTGGTCCGTCGCGACGAGGTCGCGGGATACCCCACGGACTTCTCTCCAATGGAGCGAGCAACCGTGGAGCGCATCGCTCTGCGCGGCGAGCAGCTAACACGGCTGCTCATCTCCCACTACTGTCCCGATCTCTGAATTCATCCCCAACCGACTCGCTTCGCGGCCCGCTTCCGTCTGAACGGGAAGGGCCGATCAAGGCTTGCTCCCGCTGCAAGCGTTTCGCAAGCGTTTCTCCGGACCAATCAGGGCATTTCTCTCAGACGGTGGGGGCGCCGATGCTTGGCAGATCACCACTTGCGGACATGGTGTCCTCCAAACAAGCCCCCACGCGTGAGCTCTGGATTAGGTAATCCAGGTTCGAGTCCTGGAGGGGCAACTCACCGTCTGCGCGGTCGCTGATCCGAGCTCGCTGCGACCCTGCGCGCCGACAAGCCCCCCGGGCGAGCTTTGGACTAGCTAAGACTAAGTTCGAATACTGGGGGGACGACCGGCTGTAACACTAGGAAGCCCAAACACTCCGCTCTCCGCTGTCGCATTTCGACCCCTCGATGCCGCATTCTCGCCCTTGGTTTTGCTCGGCGGACGACGCAGCGTATTTCACCATCCCGTTCCCTTGGCGAGCGCACTTGAGAGGATTCCTCCTATGCCCCGTTGGATTGCCCTAGCGACCTCTCTGGTCTCCGTGAGTTCCCAAGCACTTGCGCAGACACATACACACCCTGCCTGTGGCGGGGAATACCACTACCGCTGGGCTCAGAAGGTGGACACCTCGCTGCAGACCGCGACCCCAGAGCCCGTCACCGTAACCGAGATCCTGAGGAGTTGGGCTCCGCCGGCCATCACAAAGGCGGACTGGTGCAAAGGGCGCACTGAACCCGAGCAGCACGTCTACGTGCTCACAGGCTGGGCGCGGTTCGTCAAGGAAGAGGCGGACGACGCCGATTGGCACATTGAGCTCACGGCTAGACGCACGAGCCCGCGGACTAGCTGCATCGTGGCCGAGATTCCAAGCGACGACTACGGGAATCAATTTGGGACCGTGCGGGACGACTTCCTCCAGATGGTTGGTCTTACGGATGTTACACAGAAGGGCGACTCGCTCAAACCGGCGATACAGATCAAAGTGACGGGAGCAGCCTTCTACGATGGCTGGCATCGCGGAGTGAGTGCCACGGACGGCAAGCACGGGCATTGCAACAAGTCGTCGCGTGCCCTGTGGGAGATCCACCCGGTTTATCACGTTGAGCACCCGTGATAGCCCTGTCACTCCTGAACCCATGTCAGGAGAATTGGCAGGTCTGGCAGCACAACACAGAGGGCGCATGCAGCTCAGCTAGCTGACGCCCCGCGCCGTCCGCCGTCTCGGCGGCGAGTCTCGAGCCACGCCAGGACGTCCTTTACCTGGTAGCGAGGCGTCTTGCGACCGAGATCGATCCAGGGGATTCCCAATCGCTGCACCTGACGCTGCGCAACCTTCACCCAATCCGCTACTTCATCTGCCGTGAGTACCGTGTCCGGTGGCATGTCTCCAAATGCGGGCCTCAGCACCCGCCCCAATGAGCGTTCCACAGTGTCCTCCTGTGAGGAGAGTTCCGGAAGAGCTCGGTGGACCTCCATCTATTGGAGGCTATTTGCTCCAGACATAACCTCTGGAGGGGCAGCGGACTGCGAGTCCGGTGCACGCATGTAACCCTCCTTCGCGGCTGGTATTGTGAAACGCTTTGCCGAGGTGTTTGTCACTCAGGCACAGACCGACAGGACAGCCATAGTCTGATCATGAGGAATCGTTGATTCTCCTTAGGATCGACACGTGGACGGGGGCGTGGAAGGCTGATTCTGGATGCAGGAGAGTCCTGGTTCGGCTCGGTGACCCCCTCAAATGTCGCAAACGAGCCCCTCGATGCCGCAAAAACACCCTAGTTGACGTCCTCTCTTGGATGCAACTTGCTCCCAAGGAGACATGGTTGAGACTAGGAGCGTCAGGCGCTAGAGAGTCGAATGACGAAGAAGAGGGACGGTCAGGCACGGTCGGTTTCGCCGACCACAGGTGATCTTCTCGACGGACGCTTGCAGCGAGCAACTCTGCAGTCCGACTATCGCCGCTTGATGGGACCAACCACGAGACGACGTAGGCAGCGAGCAAAGACGATTCAGCGAGATGGCGAGACGCTTTTCGTTTTCGGCGATGCCTCCCATCACGAGCGCCGGATCCAGCGCGCGGTCCTATCGAAACGCGACCGGCTTTTCTGGGCGACGATTGCTATCGCGTGCGGCAAACCCGGTAGCATCGCCGGCAGAAAGCCTAGGGACGGAGCGGAGCTAGCGAAAACGTATGGAACGCTCGCGAAAGCTCGCAACGACCTCGATGCGTTTTACCAGTATTACAGACCCATGCGTCTTGGGGATCCGCACCTTGTCGGGGTCCCGCCAGGGATTGGCAAGAGTCCTGGCTATTTCGACTACACCGCAAATCTAAGTAATCCGACCGCGGAACAGTTGTACGCTGCGATCCGAGAAGTTCGCGCGTGGCTTGATATCAACAGGGAGGATCCCGAATACCAGTCATTCCAGCTGAACTTTTGTTTCTCGGGACACGGCGAGATGGACGACAACGGTTCCGGAAGCGTTGTGCTGGCGGATGGCAAGCTCGATGGTCAGCAAATGGTCGCCGCATTCGCCGATTGCTTCCCCCAGCCCATCCACGAATCCGACGAATGCCGGCTCGATCTCTTCCTAGACTGTTGCCATGCGGGAGCGGTAGCTCGCTCAATCACACGGGCCTTACCGGACCGGCAGCCACGAATCGCTACGTCGGCGGGGTCCTTAGCGCTTGGACAGGTCTATTGTGCGTGCTTGGACGATGAGAACGCATTCGAGCTTGAGCGCCTGGGCCATAGCGTGTTCACATTCGCGTTTCTGAACGAGTGCTCGCGCAAACGGCCGCCCGGAGCGGCACGCACCAACCTTGGGTTGCGTGACGTCGGGTGGTATACCGGCGGGCGTCAGCATCCGCTGCTTTTGGATTTCGCCGAAAGTGAGGGCGGCATCAACATAAAGTTCCCGTCCTCGTACTACGTTAGGAATCCACCACGCTCATACCACGGGCCCCGAGACCTGCCGGCACCGCCGTTGGACGATACACGCTTCGCTGATGATCCAGTGGGGGAGTTGCTCAGGTCAGCGCGCGCACAGCGAACCGCCTGTCTCAATGTCGAGAGAGAGCTTGCGCAGCGGCCCGGGCTGAGGAAGAAGTTTTCCCGCAAGGAGATTCTCACAAACACCGAGTTTCCATTTCTGTAAGCGCGGAGGCAATCGACTTGGCAGCAACGGTGTTCACAAGAAAGGTCAACGGCCCCGCCGCGCACGCGCTGGTCATCGGGGTGGGACACTATCCTCACCTCCCCGGCGGAGCTGCAGCAACGAAAATCGCGAATACGGAAGGAATGGGGCAGTTGGCCTCGCCCCCGCGCTCGGCCCGCAGCTTCGCGCGTTGGCTCATCGAGCGGTATCAAAGCCCCACCCGCCCACTGGCTTCGCTGGCTCTGTTGACGTCCGAGAAGGCCCCTTCGGCTTTCGTGTTCCGGCCGCTGGGCAAGGACAAGGATGTGTCTGTTGCGCCAGCCCCGGCGTCGATGGCGGAGGTCGAGAACGCCATCAACGATTGGTATGCTCTTGGCGACGCCAACCCCGACAATCTGCTTCTATTCTATTTCTGTGGTCACGGCATCGCGGCGGGTCTGGATTTGGCGCTCCTCATGTCGGATTTCGGTGCCAAACCGAAATCACCGCTGACCGGAGGCGCCATGGATTTTCGGCGATTCCACGCAGGCATGGAAGAGTGTAGAGCTCGCCATCAATGCTACTTCATCGATGCATGTCAAGTAGGATCAGACCGCATCGTTCGCAACGCCGGCTTCGCCGGGATTCCGGTTATTGAGTGGAGCGGGGAAAAAGCAAACCCGGACGGCCGAACCCGCCTGGGTCCAATTTTTTACTCGACCATGCCCGATCAGAAGGCGTATGCGCGGGCTGGGCAGGAGAGCGTCTTTACGGGCGCCCTCCTCGAAGCGTTGGCCGGCGGAGGAAGCGGCGACGAGTCTGGGGACTGGAACGTCCAGGTGGGTTTGATACAGCATGCGCTCACGCAGCTCATGACCGACGCGAGCGAGAGGCTCAATCTGCCGCTGGCTCAGGTTCCTCATGCGGATCTCCCCGGTGAGGTGACCTTGAACACGTTAGTCGAGCCGAGCGTCCCTGTCTTCGTGCGCGTCGATCCTGCTGACGCCCACGCCGTTGCCGCGCTCCGTTGTGAGGGTACAGTGAAGAACAAACGCAAGCCCCACCCCACAACGTGGCACCTGTCACTCCCCATGGGGAAGTACGACTTCTATGCGGATTTCAAGGCGAATACCTACCAAGCAGACCCGCGCCTCAACGAGGACGTTCGTCCTCCGTATTGGCGTAAGCCGCTAAAGGCACACTGATGAAGCACCTCCACCTCCGCATCAACAAAGACCTCGAGTCTGACGGCGGTACACCGCCGGTTGTGTTTGGGACGATCTCCGGTTTTGACGCGAGCTCGGGACGCAAGCGTCGGGATGTGACGCCGCGCCGCGAAGCCATTCCGATCTCGGGGAATCCAGCGGACGCCCGACCTGTCGAGCTGGCGCCCGGTCAGTACCTCGTCGAGGTCACGATGCCCTCCGGCGAGATTATCTCGAATCAGATCGATATGACTCCCGATGAAGACGCGAGCCTCGTCCTCCAGGCCGAGGAGTCGCCACACGAATGGCTAAGCTGGCAACACCTGATGGGTAATGTTGCCACAAGCCCGCCGATCAGGGAGCTGTCGTACGTCGGCCGCGCCAAGTCGGCGAAGACCACGGCCCGGCGCGGCGTGAGAGCAAAAGCTGCAGCGGCTTCGCCGTCCACTGACCTGCCGACTAGACTCTACTGGCTCCCGACCCCGATACCGATCCTCGCGGGCGCTGCGGGAAACGACACCTGGACGGTGCTCAATGAGCTAGCGGCGGCTGACTCAATAGTGCCCGAAGTGCTGAACGTGGGCCCGCTCCGGGAAATCCCCAGCTACGACAGCGACGCACAACGCGCTGTCTACCGCGTGGTGCACGGGGCGGGGACAACGGGCGCTGCGTTGGCCTTGCAGAGTACACTCCAGCGGGACTTCATCGTCGTTCCCCAGCAGGGCACGATCGAACTCCTGTCATTGCCCATGCCCTGGCCGGTGATCCCCAGCGGTCGGGAAGCGGTCGTCGAGATCGTGCTGCAGCTGACAGCTCACGTCAGCGATTTCGCAGCATCGATGACAGTGCGCGACGATCGCCTCGGAGTGTTCCTCGGCTACCTCTCGTCCGGGTCACTCGCAGCCGTACGCGAGATCGCCGAAGATGCGAAAGAGATGCTCTACGAAAAGAGGTTGAACCCGTTAGCCGCCGTGGCAGGTGCATATGCCATGGTGGCAACCGCCACGAACGACTCCAGAGAGAACTGGCACCAATGGGTGGAGAATCTCGCCAATTGGTCCCCCCACATCCCCGATGGCGCAATCCAACTGGCGCAACTGCATCTTCGCCTGCGGCGCTCTAAGGACGATCTGGACGCTGCCCGTCATTGGCTGCTCGAAGGGTATCGCCGTGGTCTGCCATACTTCACAATGGGTGTCCGTTGGTTG
>WNGL01003574.1_pt1 | contig 18661 bp, 11 predicted proteins | sample 5400591 | NCBI WGS metagenome assembly WNGL01 (sample SAMN13153377, study PRJNA577476) | soil metagenome | isolation source: 80 cm soil or saprolite under Garry oak tree replicate 1 | place: USA:California | collected 2016-06-15 | reverse complement strand
GGCGGTGCGGCAGTTGCGCCAGAAACGCGCCGGGCAGGGCGGATTTGCCAGGCGTGAGAGCCAGGGGCAGATTCTCTGCTTCATCGGCCCACCGGGCGTGGGAAAAACCTCGCTGGGCCGTTCAATCGCCCGCGCACTGGGACGAAAATTCGCTCGCATCTCCCTGGGAGGCGTGAGCGACGAGGCCGAGATTCGCGGCCATCGCCGCACTTATGTGGGCGCGCTTCCGGGGCGCATCATTCAATCGATGAAAACCGTCGGCGTGCGCAACCCGGTGTTCTTACTCGATGAGGTGGATAAACTCTCCGCCGAGTACCGGGGAGACCCCTCGTCAGCGCTACTAGAGGTACTTGATGCCGAGCAGAATCACGCGTTCGTCGATCATTACCTGGAAGTGCCTTTTGATCTTTCAGAGGTGTTCTTCATCTGCACGGGCAATGTGAAATACCAGATTCCGCGTCCACTGGTCGATAGGATGGATATTATCGATCTTCCAGGCTACATACTTGAGGAGAAAGTGAATATAGGCATGCGTCACCTCCTGCCCAAAGTGCTGGCGGAGCATGGTCTCGCGCCTGAGCAATTGAAAATCCCGCAGGGCGTCATGCAGCACATCGTCACGTGGTATACCCGCGAGGCAGGCGTCCGCAACCTTGACCGTCAACTGGCCACCATCTGTCGTAAATCGGCGCGCCGCATCATCGAGAAACCGGATACCCATATACGGCTCACCAATCACAACCTGGAGCAGTATCTCGGCACGCCCCGCTATGTTGATACTCCTATCAGTCAAAAAGTGCAGGTTGGTGTAGCCATGGGACTGGCCGTCACCGAAATGGGCGGTATTTTATTACCCGTTGAGGTTGCGACCATGCCGGGGAAAGGCGAACTGCTGATTACTGGCCAGCTTGGTGATATCATGCGCGAGTCGGCCTATGCCGCCCTCTCCTATATTCGCTCGCGCGCCGACGAGTTCAACCTCGACCCGGGCTTCCAGGACAACATCGATCTGCATATTCATATGCCGGAAAACGCCCTGCCCAAAGATGGCCCATCGGCAGGCATCACTATCGCCACTGCGCTTATTTCCGCCCTGACAGGTCGTCCTGTGCGCGCTAATCTCGCCATGACCGGCGAAATTACCTTGCGCGGGCGTGTCCTGGCGATTGGTGGCCTCAAAGAAAAGGCGCTGGCCGCCCATCATGCCAATATCTATCACATGCTCATTCCACGAGAAAATGAAAAGGACCTGGCCGAAATTCCCCCCAAAATTCAGAAGAGCATGAAATTTACTATTGTGGATACAATGGATCGAGTCATTGAAACCGCGCTGCTGGCCGCTCCGACTTCTCAAAAGGAAAACCAGCCTGAAGATGAGCCAGCAGAAATCGCAGAACCACCGGAGCCACGTCCCCTGCACCTGGATGAGCGAACAATACCTTCTCGCAAAAGAAAAGTACGCGCTTCCGTCACTCCCGCCGATGTACAAAACGAAGAAGGTATCAATGCACCTGAACCATTCATGATTCCGCCTACAGATCTTAACATCACAGGCGATTCCTTTCCAAAGTTGCAGGCGCGCAAGCCGGAGGGGTCGTGATGACACAAGACACGTCGCACATGCAAAACCCATTTTTAGTGGGCGAACGTCTCTACCTGCGACCTTTAGAACCGGCGCAGGATAATCACCTTTACTCCACCTGGATGAACGATGAAGAGATACGGCGCTATTTCTCTATCTACCCCACCAGCGACTCGCGCGGCAAAGAGCGTATCGAGCAACTATACAGAGATGCCAAACACATCATCTTTGGCGTAGCCCTCAATATCGATAATCGACTGATTGGCCTGGTTGGTCTTAAAGACATCAACCCCGTCAACCAGAGCGCGGAATTCTATGTGATCATTGGTGATCGCACGGCATGGTTCAAAGGATACGGCACCGAGGCGACCAGGTTGATGTTCCACTATGGCTTCATGGAACTCAACCTCAACCGCATACAGACGCAGGATATGGACGAAAACGTTGGCGGCTGGCGTGCCGACGAAAAGGCGGGTATGAAATACGAGGGAAACCTGCGCCAGGTCATCTTACGCTTCGGCAAATATCACGATGTGCGCGTCTACAGCATCCTGCGCAGCGAATATTTAGAGAGTCTCGAAAAGTAGTATGGTCACCATCCAGGAAATAACCGACCGTGAGCAGTGGAACGGGTTTTTAACCAGCCAGCCGCGTGGGCATCTCCTGCAATCCTTTGAATGGGGCGAACTGAACAAATACCTGGGCGGGCGCATCTACCGCCTGGGCGCGCTCGACAATGGACGCATGGTCGGCGCACTGCTGCTGACCGTTTCGCCGATCCCGTTCCCTCTTCCCGGATTGCGCTGGAACTGGCTGTACAGTTCGCGCGGCCCAACCGTCGAGTCCCCCGATTCGCCCGCTCTGCCTGCCTTAATCGAGGGCGTGCAGAAGATCGCAAAGGCGGAGCGCGCCGTCGTCCTGCGCCTGGAACCGAATATCGCCGACGACGACCCCCACCTGGACGCATGGATCGCCGCCTACCACGCGCTGGGTTTCCAGACCAATCCCATTTCAGTACATGGACGACGCAGCTGGGTACTCGACATCCGTCCCCGCGCCGAAGTCTTGCTCGCCAATTTCAAGATGACCTGGCGACAAAACGTGCGCACCGCCGAACGCAAGGGCGTCGTCATCCGCGAAGCCACCGGCGATGCCGATTTCGACGCCTATTACGATCTGCTCAAAGTCACCAGCGAACGCGACGCCTTCTTTATTCATCAAAAGGATTACCACAAGCAAATTCTGCGCCAGTTCGCAGGCGAAGGCGATGCAGTCCTCTATCTCGCCGAACACGAGGGCGAGGCTATTGCCGCCAAGATGCTGATCCGCTTCGGCGATCGGTGCTGGGATATGTTCGGGGCCTCATCCAACCACAAACGCAATCTGAAGCCAACCTATCTGTTACAGTATCGCTGCATTCAATGGGCACAATCCAGGGGCTGCTCCTATTTCGATTTCCGCACCATCCCCGAAATTCTAGAGCCAGGCGAAGAGATGTGGGGAGTCTATGAATATAAGAAAGGCTTCGGCGGCTTCTCGCGCCTGAACATACCCACCCAGGATTACGTCTATCGCCCATTCATTTATAGCACATGGCGCAAACTGGTTGAAGTGCGCCGCGCCCGCCGCCACGAAGCGCGCAAAAAGATCGAACTCGAACGAGCCGCCAGGGGCAAAGCTGAAGAACCAGATTCGTCTCCTGCGTAGGGACAAGGGGTGGTGTGGGGTGGATGCGGGGGCCTTGTGCTTGTCCTCCCTGGTAAGGCGAGCAGCCACGGAGGACAAGCACAAGGCCCCCTCCCATCCAACTCCACCGCCCCTTGTCCCTACGCCACACCCAACAATGGCTCTTTGACCTTAACCTGGCGCTTATGGGGCGACCTTTGCAGTCGCTCTGAATACATCACTACAGACAGGGCATTGAGAGAAACACATATGGAAGCACGTATTATTACCGACCGCCAGCAGTGGAACGACTTCGTCGCAAACTCCATCTGTTGCAACATAACGCAATCCTACGAATGGGGAGAACTCGCGCCCCACCTGGGGGCGGAAGCGCTGCGTCTCGGCGTAGTCGATGAACAAGGAAAACTCTGCGCCGCCATGCTCATCCTGATTACACGCGCTCCCGTGCTGCGCCGCAACTATTTCTACGCCCCGCGCGGCCCCGTCATCGACGATCCAGATTCGCCCGCCCTGACCGTCCTGCTCAATTTCATCAAGGCCCAGGCGCGCAAACACGGCGCATTCATGCTCAAAGTCGAACCCAGCATGCCCGACAAAGACACAACATGGCTGGCAGCGTTGCAAAAACAGGGATTTCGCCCCAACCCCTACGCCGTCCATGTCCGCCACGAATGGATCCTCGACCTGCGCCCCGACGAAAAAGACATCCTGGCAGGCATGAAAGAAAAGTGGCGCTACAATGTACGCCTGGCCGCTCGCAAAGGTGTCACCGTACGTCGAGGCGAGGGACAGGCCGACCTCGACACCTTCTACCGCATCTACGAAACCACCAGCGAGCGCGATCAGTTCTTCATCCACGACAAACACCACTACGAAGACGTAATGCGCCTCTACGGAGCTGATGACCGCGCCGCCCTCTTGCTTGCCGAATACGAGGGCCAGGCCATCGCGGGCATCATCGTCCTGCGCTACGGTCGCTGGAGCTGGTACATGTACGGCGCATCCTCCAACGAATATCGCAACCTCATGCCCAACCACCTCCTCCAATGGAACGGCATGCAATGGGCCAAATCACAAGGCTGCTGGTACTACAATTTTCGCGGCATCCCCGACATCTTAGAAGAAGGCCAGGAACTATGGGGCGTCTACGTCTTCAAGCGCGGCTTCGGCGGCTACCCCATGCGCTTCTTAGAGACCCACGACCTGGTATATTCTCCGCTGGTGTACGGGACATATATGCGGCTGCTAGAGCTGAAGAGGAAGAGAGATGAGAGGGAACGGAGGAAGATTGAGGTGAAGAGGAAGCAAGATGCTGAGTCGCAGCGAATCGAGTAGCTCCAGGGCGTACCTCGCGGTCGCCCTGGCAATCATTCATAGACCCTAACTACAGCTCACATGATCGATTGATTGTTCCCACCGCCAGACGGCGCAGCCGGTTTCTCACCTGCCCCAGTAAGCTGCGGATACTTCCCGATTGCTGCCGCATACTTATCCGAGAGCGTTTCCAGTTCTTTCGTCACATCCCCAATAGCATCCTTGAGGTCCTGATCGATCGTCTTCTCATTATTGAAGTACACGAGCCGCGTCCAGTAGTTATCCATGATTGCGAGCACCCAGGACGAGAAGAAGGTGTTGCGCTCCAGCGATTCGAGCGGTCTGATCAGAAACAGTGTGAAGTTTGCCTAGTACGCGCTCTGTGCCCTCAATTCTTGCAAGGCCGCGAGGCGCTCTTTGGCAATCGTCCCGCCAGGATTCGCCTTCGCCAGGTTTTTGTAGACACGGCTGGCCTGCTCGAACTCACCCACCGACTGGTAGGTCTGGCCGAGCATATCGTAAGCGTCGAAGTTGGTACGATCCAGCGCGATAAGCTGCTGGAGCGCGGCTACCGACTCCTTGACCTGGTGGGTCTCAAAGTAGTAACGCGCTATCGTCTGCTGGTACTCGGTCGCCTCTCGCGTACGCCCTACCTGCCAGCAGAAACCAACCACTTCGCGCAGCAGATCCATGTCGTCAGGCTTCAGTTCAATAGCGCGGCGCAGGTTCATAAAGGCATCGTCCGCGCTTCCGATCTCAGCATAGATGTTGCCGATACGGCGCAATACCTCACCCGCCTGGTCATAGTCATTATTCCGCAGGTAAATGTCCGCCACCAGGCGCAGTTCCACGATACCTTCCTCTAGCAGACCTCGACTGACATAAATATCACCCAGTTCGGCATGTGCCCGCGGGTCCTGCGGCGCGAGATGCACCATCTCGCGCAGGACACTCAGCGCGTTATCCGCCTGGCGCTTGCTGCGATAGTAATGAACCAGGTCCGCGTACTCCTGCAGCGCGCTATCAATATCACCCTGGTGTGCGGAAATTTCGGCCAGAGCGGACGTCACTTCATCGCGGTAGGTCGTCGTCTGCTTCACCTGGCGCAAGATAGCCTGCATCTGTTCCTGCTTGCCAATACGTCCGTAGGCTTTGGCCAGCAGCAGCGAGATTTCCACCTCCGGCGCCTGGTGTTCCTCTCCCTCTTCGCGAGGACGCGCTGCCCAGACCGTCGGATCAATCGACCCGCGTGTGTTATTGCGCACGCTTTGCAGCGCCTGTTCAAGCTGTTGAATAGCCGCTTCCGGCTTGCCCTGGGTCAGGAGACACTGGGCCGCACTGGTGCGCGCCATGACTTCATATGAACTGTCGCGAATCGCGAATTGGTACGCGTCGATAGCCTGGTCATAGTTTCCACATTGCTGGTGAATTTGTCCCTGCGCGAAACGCACATCGAAATTATTCGGGTAGGTTTCCGCCGCCTGGCTGTACTCGCGCATCACCATCTCGTACTGCTTCTGACGCTCGCCGCGCAGCTGCCAACGAATACGGCTCAAGATTTCCAGCGTGGTGGCGCGATTCGTCCCTACACCTGTAATCATCGCGATATGCCAGCGCACCAGCGCCGTAATGTTGCGCGGGTCTACCTGCAAGACACGTTGATACTCCGCTACCGCCTGCTGCGTGCGTCCCAGCTTTTGCAAAGCCAGCGCGTAGTTCAAGCGGGTCGGTACGCTCGTCGGCCCATCCTGCAACGCCTGCTCAAGCTCGGTCAGGGCGCGATCCATATAACCCAGGCGCAGGTATGACTCCGCCGCCAGGCTGCGCTCGCGCAGCAGTTCTTCCTTGTTCCCACGCGTTGCCAGCAGGTTAATCAAGCGCACGCGATAGGTCAGGTTGTTTGGCTCTAATTGCAGGATGCGGCGATAGGTAGAGATGGCATCATCGATGCGGCCATTGACGACATAGGTATCGATGAGAATGCCATACTTGGTGATGGCCTGCTCAACCTTGCCCTGGCGTACGTAAATTTCGCACAGCACCTGGTGGATATCGAGATACTGCGGCGCGATATCAATGACCTTCAAGCATTCCTCGGTAGCCGGGGTCAGCAAGCCGTGATCGATATAGCGCTGGATATCCTGCATAGACTGCACAACCTGCACGCGCACATTATCCGGCAGGTTAACCGTGCTGACCAGCAGCGAATCGGCCACATTCTTGAGCACCCCATCCTTATTCGAAACACCCGCGATCTGGCTGAGCAAATCTTCCGCGCTGGCGACGCTAGCCTTCTGCTCTAACGGCGGCATCGCTTGAGGCTCAGGAACCGGAACCGGGATAGCAGGTGCGGGCTGCGCCACTGGCGGCACTGGTTGCGCTGCTACTACAGGCTGTACAGGAGCCTGTGCTATCTGCTCGGTTGGCATCGCTTCAACTGTTGGCGCGGGTATCTCCTGGGGTGGTGGCGGCGGCGCAATCGGTACAGGCGGTGGTGGTGGCGCGATCGGTGCCTGTGCCACAACCTGCTGCACCTGTTCGGGTGGCAATATCTTCGTAGTATTAGAATTGTTAGCGGGCTGCGCTCCCTCGGTCAGCCATGATGGTGAAGCCTCGGCATTTATTACTTGCTGCTGCATAGTTGCCTGGTTTGCCACCGTCGCCTGTGGGGGAACTGGCTGCACCGGTTGTACAGGCTGAGCCGACTGAGCGGCCTGTTTATTTGCAACCTGTGTTTTATCGGCATCATTTAAGATACCGGTCAACCAGTCTGGCAAGTCGCCAAGCGAGTTTGATGTCGCTGGTGGGAGCGGAGCCGAGGGCGGTTTCTGCCCAGGCTGAGCAGCCGCAGGTGGCATATTCCCCATAGGAAACGCCATCGTCGCCGCGTCAGGCATGCTTGCCGCATTGGGCGCCATCGGAGGCTGCTGCACCATTTTTACCTGCTCAGGTGGCAACACGCGCGTAGTATTTCCCTGCTGTGTAGGCGGCAATGGCGTAGATGCTGGCGGACGCGGAGGAATCGGCGTATTTTGCGCCTGTTTGAGCATAAACTCAACCTGCGCTACTTTGTCATTCCATCCACGACTGCGCAAGAAGCCGAGCAGCGCATTATAGACCGTCAGGGCCTGTTCCTGCTCGCCCAACAGGCGATGAGCTTCAGCCGCCTCCTGGCAGAGCTGCACCAGTTGATCCGACTCTTCCAGCGTCAGGGCATCGAGATTCACGCGATCAACGGCTTCGTCAAAATGCATAGTCGCGGTTCGCAAATCGCCCTTTGCACGGTAACACTGACCGAGCGCATAATAGCAGGAAAGCGCATAATCGGGATCATTCAACAGTGTCTGAAACTGGCGAATCGCGTCATCCCAGCGTCTCTGCTCTTGATAGAGCCAGCCTAAAAAGTAGCGAGCATCAGGCCGATCAAAACCGCTCTCGATGATTTGCTCACAGAGGTCGATAGCATCAGTGAAACGCCCCTGGGTTTGAAAGGTCTGAGCCTGCCGAAGTACGCCTGTGACCTGGCTGGCTGTAATTCGTTTACGAGAGGTTGGTGGTATCCCACCGCCAGCAATTGCCGGTCCAGGATTCCCTCCCCCGCTGAAATTGCCCGCGCTGCCCATATTACCCATGATGCCAGTATTACCTCCGCTTGTATTGCTTAACGAAACCAAATCAGTCGCCGCATTGCCACCCGAAGCTAAGGGGCCGGATGAACTACCCTTCGGCGCCGAAAACGCCGCGCCTGCTCCCGGTGGAAGTGGGCCTGATGGCTGCGAACTCAGTTGTGCGAGCAGTTGTTGCGCCTGCGTATTCTTCGCATCGACACGCAACACCTCTTCGCACTGCATGCGCGCCGCCGTTCTATCATTACGCGCAAGATAGCCCTGTGCAGCAGCCAATCGCTCCTGGACCATCATCGCAAAGTCTTTTTTCCCCATATAGTAACTTGCGAGGCGCTCATGCGGCTCAGGATGAGCCGGTGATAACTGCACGGCCTTCTGCCACGTGGCCTCGGCACGCGCTCCCTGTCCAGCCTGTGAATACAGCTCTGCCAGGTGCAGATAAGCCTTGTACGCGTCATCGCGTCTGTTCAGAATGACATACAGCTCGGCTGTCTTGCTTAACGCGATGACATTGCTCGGGTCTTGCTTGAGAATATACTCATACTCGTCAAGCGCATTCTTCCACTGCTTGGTCTGCATGTAGCAAAAACCTAAACCGCCACGGGCCGCCGCGTCGTCTGGGAACTCAGCTAGCGCGCGTTGATACTCCTTAGCAGCTTCTGTCCACTGGCTATCCCAGCGAAAGCGGTCAGCCGCGTTCATGGCTGTGCTGAAAACTTGTCTGTTCCCAGGCATGAAAGGTTCACTTCCTCAATAGCAAACGGTGCAATGCTGTTTACACCGGAAAACCAGTTCCAATCGCTCTAGTTAAAACTAGGGTACTACAAATTTAGCTGCCATGAGCTAAGCAGTAGTCTTTTTGGTACTAAAGTACCTTATCTCAAGGACTCTTATTGTTTCAAAGCAGTTCATCCTGTTTCTTTATCCTCGATAATTGATGTACTGCAATGCAACCGGGTAGTCCTTCTGTTTCAGCAGCGCAATCACCGCCTGAAGTTCATCTCGGCTCTTTGCCGTCACACGCACAGCGTCTCCTTGAATCTGTGGCCGCACTTTGGGATAGACCTCGCGAATATGTTTGCTGATCTCCTTCGCCAGTTCTTGCGAAAGCCCCTGCTGCAAATCGATCACCTGCCGCACTTTCCCACCAGAGGCGGCTTCCTCTTTGCCCAGCTTAAAGATTTTCAGCGACAAACTCCGCCTTATGGCCTTCGTTTCAAGAATATCGCGTACACTTTTCAGTGTCAGCGTACTATCGGTAACAATCGTGATATTGTCCTTACTATGGGCAATCTCCGTCTTCGTATCCTTCAGATCGTAGCGAGTTGACACTTCTCGCCGCGTCTGATCCAACGCATTCACGAGTTCCTGCTCGTCAAACTGCGATACTATATCAAATGAACAATCGCCAGCCATAAATTTCCTCTCTCTCAGCTATACATAGTACCGAATGCCTATTCCTTATTATAATGCTTTCAGATGTTCCAACAGATATCACTATGTCATCTCTCTCATGCGAGAGCATTTTAACGCATTTTTAATGAGCTTGCCAACTCTATCCCCCAAGTGGGTATAGATGAAACATGTGATATGATGCGAAAAGAATCTATATTGGAGGCTGAAAGCACATGCCCGCCACCATCTTCGACAGCAAACCACTGGTAGCACGCATGACAACTGAACTGCAAAGCGAAGCCGCCCAGTTTCGCAAACAGCAACATCGATCGGCGCGCCTGGCGCAAATCATCGTAGGACACGATGGCGCCGCCGAGGTGTACAGCAGGCAACTTGTGCGCGCCTGCCAGAGGATCGGGCTGGGCTGCTCAACCCTGGCTTATCCATTTGAGATCGAAGAGGAAGAGCTGCGCACCGAAGTTGCCCGGCTCAGCGATGATCCCAACACCGATGGCGTCTTGCTGCTCCTGCCGCTTCCCTCACATATCCGGCAGCAGGTCGTCACCGAGGTACTACGCCCCGAAAAAGATGTCGATGGCCTGGGGCCACGCAACGCCGGAAACCTCCTGCTGGGCTTTCCCAGCTTCATTCCCTCGACGGCTGATGTCATCCTGACCGTGCTGCAAGATGCCAGTATACCAATTGCCGGGCGCAACGCCGTGATTGTCGGGCGCAGCAACATTGGAGGCAAACCCATTGCGCTCGTGCTGATGCGCCGCGATGCCACTATAACGATCTGCCACTCCTATACACAGGACCTGGCCAGCATCACGAGGAGCGCAGATATTCTGGTCGTCAGTATTGGCCGACCCGCCAGCATCACCGCCGATATGGTGAAGCCGGGCGCGGTGGTACTGGACGCAGGCATCAATCCCATCGATGGCAAAGTGGTGGGAGATATCGATTTCGAGCACGTCAAAGAGGTGGCTTCATTTCTCACACCCGTCCCCGGCGGCCTCGGCCCCCTGACACACTTAATGCTCATCCGCCATACACTGATCGGTCCTCAGTAATTCTTAACATCACACCTTCGTTTCTCAACCATATCCTTACCTGATCTCCACTGCGTTTCACCCTGTGGCTGGTAGAATTACTGTTACAGGAAAAATTATACTGTAAGGACGCATAGAAGTCTATATCCTCTTAATAGAAACGCGGGCGCGATACACGGGCCCCTACGGCTGTCGGAATAAGAGGTACCACCAGGAGAATACTATGACCCTCAGCTTCAGTGAAGAGACGGTACGCCAGAGTTCCGATGCGAAAAAACGAGCTCATTTTTCCTCGTTCCCCATGAGCAGTACACTGGAGACAGCCGAGCAGATACGGCGTTTTGAATTGTTGCGGTTAGCCTTTTTTGCCTTGAAATTACGCAAGATCGAACAGCGCATGCTGAGCGCGCAGCCAGAGGTAGAGACCCGACTTATCATGCCTTCCCCACTGCCCAACAACCTGGAGCCGCAGGCCAGGACGCAGTCCGTCTGGGAGTCCGGTAGTCTGGGCAGTCGGAATACGGACCCAGCCTCCGCCCAGGTAGAGCCAAACTCTCAGGATACCGACCTGCAATTTCGTTGTAACCTGCTCCGGCACGTCATATTCCAGCAGGTGTTAACGCTTATCCGGCTTGATGCGCGCGAACAGGCTATGCAGATTATCGATACCTGTAATAAGTCGTAGTGCGGGTTGTTTCGTGAGGAGCGATGTCACCCAGGATGCGCGCCACAATTCCCTCTTTCTCAAGGGTTTTCCGTAATTCTTGCAAATTGATATCGTTACTCGCGATCAGCGCGCAGGGGCCAAGTCTGCGCAAGCCAAAGCTTTTCAGTTTCGCCGAAGCGGCAACTTCATTTGCCAGGCTCTCGCTGGGTACCTCAATCAAATACACCTGCGAGATATTCACTTCCTTATAAGTCCGTGCCCAGTCATTGAGGGTATAGACCACATTCTGTGGCAGTTCCTTCTGGCTGTGTTCCTGGAGAAGAGTTACAATCTGCTCAATATTTCTACCCAGCTCTAAACTGCGCAGCAGTGAATTCCGTGTCAGCGTCAGGCGGCTAACTATACCGACCTGGTTGATCTGCGCGAAAGGCAACAGGCTGTAGAGTGTAGACAGGTCGGGCTGGAGCAGCATCAGTTCAAAATTAGGCTGCACGATAAGTGTGCGCTTTTCAGCATTACCGTTCTCTTGACCTGCCGTACCTTTTTCACTAGAGAGGATGGCGGCTCCCAGCTCTGTCACCATGAAGGAGGTCGGGTTGACAGGATCGGCAGGCTTCCCACCCTCGACCAGGTGGGGCTGTTCATAACCCAACGCTACTATGCCCATCTCATAGAGGGAAGACGACAGCAACCCGGTCAGAATCTCTCCATCAACTCTATACCAGTTAGCAAGCATCTCTTTTGTGTTGCGCAATCCCGCTATACCCATATTCATCTGGCGAGGACGCAGCACATAGGGATTCTCCTGTTTGATTGTGCGCAATAATGATCTAAACGTGTACCAGCGTCCAGGCGCGCAGCTTTGTAATTGCGCAACCAGGGCTTTGCGCCCCGATTGATAGTCCATATAATACAGGCCACCGCTGGAGCGAGGATCGAAGTTCATGCCCGCGATATCAATCCACCGCCTGCTATTTGTCCAGCTATCCAATAATGTCCGCGTCATCTCCTGCGTATCTTGTTGTGACCAGTCCCGAAGCGCCGGGCCTTCTTCAAAGCGCGATTTCGTCGTTGAAGTTGACCGGGAACGCTTCACCAACCCAAGCTCTTCGGCAAGGTTGTACAACATATCAAGGGTGAGATTCTCCTGTGTATAATCTACTTGAACGCGCGGCTTTATTTGCAGCATCGGTGTCAGCTTGTTGGCGATACGTTTCGGGACATACCCTCCCTGCGTCGGCTCAATATTCTGCTGGTACATGGCCCCAATGATCGTCGCAAGATCATAGAGTGCTGGCGTACCCCCCTGCCGGCTCGATTCAGGCGGCGTCTGAGCTTCAACCAGGCCAATCGGCTCGTTCTCCTCCACAATTTCTAATTGCTGCACCGCTTTTTTCAGATTTTTCAGCATTTCATGTGGAACAAACAACTTGCGTTCGTGTCCGGCAAAGGTATCAAATGCGATAGCATAGTTCTCAAGCGCAGAAATGCATTTGGCCAGCGTGATATTATCATAGCCTGTATGCTCGCGCACCGCCTGCATACTCGCCGTTCCCCCTTCTTCCGCCAACCACTTGCAGAGCTTACGCGTCGCGATATCGAATTGCTCCCAGGCATAATAAGGCACTTCTGGCTGTACCAGCTGTCCAATCAGCCGCGCTCGCGGATCGCTGCGAGAGAAATAGTCATGCAGCATGAAGCCATAACGCTGCCCAATCGCGTAGACATTGTCGGAGTGAATATTCGCCAGGATTTGTTCGAGTTTGAGCGTTGAACGATCCTGTTTGGGCGTAAAGATTTCTCGCTCGACAAGCAGCAGCGCGTCAATCATATCTTTGGGAACGCCGAGTTTGCTGGTGATTTCAGCCGGAGCTTTCTTCGATTTAACGGAGGCACTCACTACAGCGCGCCCGGTCTTCATGGCTACCTGCTCTTCCAGGAGAAGGAAATGCTGTTGCAGGGTCTCTATCCCTTTCGCAAACACAGGTTCGGCCAGGCGCGTCACTTTAAAGAGCACATCGCGTAAAGTACCCTCAGAAGCGGAAAAATTCAGCGCGGTATGCAGCACCTTGCGTTGATCCTCGCTGAGTTGCTCCCAGGCAAAACGCACCGCGACAGGATTCTGCATAGCCTGTACCAGCATCCCATAATGACGCTGCCACCCATCCTCAGGCTTGTCGCCAATGCCCCACCACTGCGCAAGTTGCCCAAGCTCTTCCTCAGTACATTTTCCAAGTACTTGCCGTAGTGTTTTCATAAATGAATAACTTCCTTTTCCACCAGAAGATTGTTAATAATTGTAAGGGCATACCTCCCTGCCCTCGCGATCGCCCTCCAGGTCACGCTTCTGGTTGATATTGTTCTATAAAGCGAATGACTTCGCGTGTCAACTGGCTTGGGGTCGAGGCTCCGGCGGTGACGGCGATACGTTTTTTGCCTTTCAGCCATTCCGTCCTTAGTTGAGTGAGGTCTTCGATACGCACTGCTGGAACCCCCGCCAGCTCTTCCGATACCTGTACCAGGCGGTTGGTGTTGTTGCTGCGCGGATCACCCACCACCACCGTTAGATCCGCCCCTTTTGCCTGCGCAACGACGGCTTCCTGGCGCGTCTGCGTGGCTTTGCAGATATCGATATGCACCTCGGCCTGTGGATAGCGTCGCTTGATATACTCGATCACACGCCGCGTATCCCACTGTGACAGCGTAGTTTGTGTGGAGACGGCGATTTTTCGCTTCTGTTCCGGCGTCAATGCCAGCGCATCGACATCAGCCTCGTTTTCCACCAGGCTAATATGTCCAGGCTCCTCGCCAAGCACGCCTTCAGGTTCGGGATGACCTTTCTTACCAATATACAGGATATAGTAGCCCTTTGCCACCAGGTCTCGCACAAGATCATGTGTGACCATCACGTCGGGACAGGTAGCGTCTATGCAATGCAGGCCTCGTTCCCGCGCCCTCGATTTTACCAGTGGGGAAACGCCGTGAGCAGTGAAAATTACCGTACCCGAAGAAACCTGTTCCAGAATACTCGCCCGGTCCGGGCCGTCCAGTGTCACAATACCAAGATCAGTCAGTTCTTCAATTGCGTGTCGATTGTGTACAATCTGCCCAAGTATATAGATAGGACGTGGATGCGCCGGGTCTTTAGCTACTTGACGAGCGATCTGTAATGCATCAACCACCCCATAACAATAACCACGCGGCGATATTTTAATGACTTCCATTTATGCCTCATAATAGTTAGAACAAACCCACTCTATTGTATCATGAAGTCAGGCAATTTGCACAATTTGCACCAAGATTCCCAGGGCAGGGGCAAGCCCAGCCCGTACCCTACACGGATGGTTATCGTGCTTCGTCTAGGGTACGGGCTGGGCTTGCCCCCGCCCTGGTAGCAACTGCTTTTAGGGTACGGGCTGGGCTTGCCTGTAGGGAAACCATACACGCTCTCACTGTTGGTCAATCCAGCCCTGAAGAAGATGTAGAAGGACACCTTGCCCCTGATGCCCATCAGGGGCATCAAATACGCATCAACCTAAGACCAAGCCCATCAACATCCGTAGGGGCGAGGGCGGATGACGTGGGGTTGGGAGGGCCTTTAGGGTCGCCCGCGTCCTGTTCATCTCCATTCCATCCTGGGGGAACGCGATCACCCCCCACCCCGCGGGCGACCCTAAAGGCCCACACCACTCTTCCACACCCCACTCGCCCCTACGGACAATCCGAGTTCAGGCTGATGTGTATTGGCCCCAACTTACGGCACCCTTACGCATAAGACGTTTCCTCTTCCCCCAAATCCTCAAAATTGCGCGTGTACAGCCGTGCATACAGGCCGTTGAGCGCCAGCAGTTCCGCGTGTGTGCCGCGCTCGACGATGTGACCATCGTTCAGCACCAGGATTTGATTGGCGCGTTCGACCGTCGTCAGCCGGTGAGCGACGACGAGCGTAGTTCGTTCCTGCATCAGGCGTTCGAGGGCATCCTGTACCAGCGCCTCCGATTCGTTATCGAGCGAGGCCGTCGCTTCGTCCAGCAGCAGGATGCGAGGGTTATGCAGCAGGGCGCGGGCGATAGCGATGCGCTGGCGTTGTCCCGCCGATAGTTTCACACCTCGTTCGCCAACCAGGGACTGCAGGCCATCCGGCAACTGCTCGATGAAGCCCCATGCATTCGCTGCTTCAGCCGCCGCTCGTACCTCCTCGTCCCTGGCGTCCAATCGTCCATAGCGAATATTCTCGGCTATCGAATCGCCAAAGAGCGTGGGTTCCTGGGGAACGATCGCTACCTGGGAGCGCAAAGATTGCGGTGTTACCGTGCGAATATCATAGCCATCGACACGAATTGTTCCCGCGTCAATTTCATACAGCCTCATCAACAGGTTCAAGGTGGTGGTTTTGCCCACTCCGCTTGGTCCAACCAGTGCGACGACCTGCCCTGGAAGCACCTCAAACGTCATGTCCCGCAAAACAGGCCGCGCCGACTCCCGCGTCATTGCCACCGCGCCATTTGTGCTTGTCAGAGAGCCTGGATAGGAGAACGACACAGAGTCGAAGGAGACGTGCCCTGCAACAGGCGGCAATTCAAGTACACCGGTTTGTGTACCGCTTACGTCAACCGGCTCATCCAGCAATTCAAAGACACGCTCCGCCGCACCAAGCGCGGCCTGCAATTGCGAGTAGAGATTGCTGAGGGCTACCAGCGGGCCAACCAGCATGAACAGGTAAAACAGGAAGGCGACGAGGTCTCCAATGGTCAGCCGTCCAGACAGCACCTCGTGTCCGCCAAACCAGAGGATGGTCACTACCGCGAAAAAGCCAATAAGCTCGTTGATGGGCCCCAGCAGCGATTGCGAGACGGCGCGTTGTAAAGCTTGCTGCAACGAATGGCTCATGCGCGTGCTGAAGCGTTCATACTCATAGTCCTCCCGCGCGAAGGCTTTGACCACGCGCTGCGCGGATAGCGCCTCTTCCAGCACGATACCTGCTTCACCCAGGCCCTCCTGTACGCCCCGCGTTCTCTTGCGAATACGCCGCCCCAGCAGTGATGAACTGATAGCAGCCACGGGCGCGACAACCACAATCACCAGTGTAATGCGCCAGTTAATCAAAAGGGCGATGATGACGCTGCCGATGAGCGTGAGAATCTGGGAGACAATGGGCAGGATATTTCCGGTAAGCGACCCCTGCAACAACGTAATGTCGTTGGTGATGCGGCTCATCAGTTCTCCTGTGCGGCGTGCATCGAAGAAGCTCAACGACAGGCGCTGTAAATGGCGAAAAAGCAGCGTGCGTAGATCAAATGAGAGACGCTCGCCAAAGGAGACGACCAGGTAGTTTTGCACCGCACCTATACCCGCCTGAAGAATGAAGACGACCAGCAGTGCAATCACCACGATATTGAGCAAATTCCCATTATGCCGCGCTAAAACGGTGTTGAGCAGGGAACGAATAACCAGTGGGTAGATCAGGCTCAGACCATCGGTCAAAACCAGTAAAATAGCCGATACAATTAATTGCCGGCGATAGGGATGCAAAAGCGCCGCGATGCGCGCTAGTGAAACCTTTCGTTTACGATCCTTCACCCCCGCTCCACCAGCTTCCCCGGAAGATGCCCGCTGCGTTTCCGATGCCCCTGGCATTGCTGACCCTTTCTCTTTTCAGGAAGAAGGTTGATCCATCATACGGCATATACGAGCCAACGAGAGAAAAGTTTTTTGCCGCGTCAATGTATCTTATTTTGCCTCAATTTAATTCACAATATTTCATTATATATCAAGTACCATATTCCTATATATTGACTAAACATAAAGTAATACGAGATACTTTGTGCAATCTCTAACGGCTATCGTCCTTCTTGCTTATTGCGGAGCAGAAAAGGAGAACACATCGTGCGTCCTACCATCAGCTTATTTGTTCGTGTCGGCCTGTTACTTGGAGTTGTATTGGGAACCGGGTTACTGGTAACCTGGGCTATTCACTCAAGAGCCAGCGCAGCAACGATTTCACCGGTACTTACCTATAAGTATGATACCTCGCGCACCGGGCGAAACTCTAACGAGACCATCCTCAATACCAGCAACGTCAATGCCACGCAATTTGGTCGGCGTGTTTCCTACCCGGTTGATGGCCAGGTGTATGCTGAACCTCTTTTTATGCCTGGATTGACCATAAATGGGCATACCCACAATGTCGTCTTTGTCGAAACGGAACACGATAGCGTCTACGCCTTCGACGCTGATCAGAAAAGCGCTATCGCCCCTCTTTGGCATACAAGTTTTCTTATCAATGGCGCAAAAACCGTTTCCAGCAGTGATGTAAACTGTAGCGATATTTCCCCGCAATACGGCATCACCGGCACGCCCGTGATTGATCCCGCGTCGGCAACCCTGTATGTAGTGGCCTACACAAACGAAAATGGTACTCTTATCTACCGCCTGCATGCGCTCAATATCACCACAGGACAGAATAAGGTCACTCCTGTAGTCATTACCGCTTCAGTAAAAGGCACAGGTGATGGCAGTGTCAACGGCGTAATCACATTTAACCCGGTACACCAGCTCCAGCGCGGCGCGCTCCTGCTCCTGAACGGCACTATCTATATCACCTTTGGCTCCCACTGTGACCTCTTCCCCTTTCATGGCTGGCTGCTTGCCTACAATAGCTCTACACTCCAGCACAGCGCGACCTACAACGATTCGCGTAACGGCTCAAATTCTGGCATCTGGGAAGCGGGAAACGGGCCTGCGACTGACACCTCTGGCAACATTTTCCTTGCAACCGGCAATGGTAACTTCGACCTCAACTCAGGTGGCGTTGATGCAGGTGATACCATGCTCAAATTGAGCACAACAAATGGAGCAATAACCAGGGCTGGTTACTTTACTCCATTCAATCAGTCGTGCCTGAATCCTAAAGATTTCGATCTCGGATCGGGCGGTGTGCTGCTGTTGCCTAACACAAACGAACTGGTTCAGGCGGGAAAGGAGGGTCGTATCTACGTCGTCAATCGCACCAACATGGGGAAATACACTGTGGACCCCAACCTGCGGTGCGGCACCTCTGAAGAAAACCGCACCGACATCGATAACATCGTGCAAGAACTGGCGCCCGGTACTATCGGAGGCATGTGGAGTTCCCCGGCCTACTGGAACGGCCCCAATGGAAACTACGTCTATTTCTCGGGATCAGGAGACCACACCAAAGCCTTTAAGTTGACCAACGGCAAGCTTTCCACCTCTCCAACCTCCCACACACCCGAAACTTCCGGCTTCCCAGGAGCCAACCCGGTCATTAGCAGCAACGGCACCACCGCGGGTACCGGCATCCTGTGGGAGATCGATT
>WNGL01008079.1_pt1 | contig 18664 bp, 24 predicted proteins | sample 5400591 | NCBI WGS metagenome assembly WNGL01 (sample SAMN13153377, study PRJNA577476) | soil metagenome | isolation source: 80 cm soil or saprolite under Garry oak tree replicate 1 | place: USA:California | collected 2016-06-15 | reverse complement strand
GGGAGTAAAGTGCGAACCTACGCTGTTAGGCCGCCCTCCCTAACTGAACACAAATCCCCGGTCAGCACGTGCAATGCAGGATGGCGTGCGCTTCGCCCTTCTTCACTTCCTCTAGCAGCTGACAGACTTCCGATGTGGGCGCCGCAATGAGCTCGATACCGCGCCGTTTCGCCTCCGCTAAAACTTCGTCCATTACCGGAAGCGCGCCATGGGCGCCGGTCCCGACAATGAGCCGCTTGCCTCCCAAGAGAATTTCTTCCCCGGCCGAAAGCGGCGTGTGGCCGAATTTTTCGCGGAATTCCTTGGAAGGTCCTTTCTTGCGTTTCCGCACTTTGCCGCCGTCGATCACCACATCATGCGTGTAGTGCTTTCCCTCGACCTCGATCTCGCCAAATTTGACCAGTCGTGCTTTCATACATCAATATTCTGCTGACTCGAGCTCCAAGGCAAGAGACAGGGGTTCGAAGACCATGCAGCCTTTTGACCGCTTTCCCCCTCTGTGCGGCAAGTCTCGCCTCACAAGATCGCGCTAGAATTGTTTTTGATTGCCGAACGACATATGACTCGTCGTTAGGCCGCGCGGTAAGACCTATGGGCAGCGTCGTTGAATTTCTAATTTCACACGCTGCTGATATGAGTGAATCGTTCAGCATGAAATATTACGAAGGCTGCAAACTTGTCGTCGAAGTCCCCTCGAAAGATTTCGACGAATCCTCACTCCGAAAGCGCTTAGACGAGAAGATGCCAGGGCTCGAAATTGAATTTCGCCCGAACCCGTCCTGCAACTTTCCTACTCTCATAGAAGCGGACGTGCCCAAGAACCACATGATCGCTGGCGCTGCCGAACAAGATCCCGATACAAAGGAATGGAAGCCTACGGCAGGACGAATCATTTTACTGATGGCGGAAGATGTTCTCAGCACGCAAGACATGACCAATCGCTCCAGTGAGCCGCCTTGGCCCGGCGTGCCATGACCAGTTCACAACACATTTACGAAGTCCTGCCCCGCTTCGCCAAATCGCGCTAGAATCGCTTTTGATTGCCAGAGGGCAAATGATTCGCCAGCATGTCGTCCGACGATGCCTGCGCACGTTTACAATTCACCATGAATTTACAAGATTTCATCACCGAAACATTAGTGCAGATTGCCCGCGGAATTGAGCAAGCCGCCGAGCAGCTCAAGGGCACGAAGGGGCTTGTGAATCCCCGAAATGTCAACACCTCCACCTACGCCGAATCGGGTATTTACGGCTTTGTTGACACCGAACAGACGTTCCACAAAGCCGTTCAAAAGATCGAATTCGACGTTGCCGTTACGGCGTCGACTGGCACTGCAACGAAGGGTGGGATCGGTATTATGGTCGGAGCCATAGGGCTTGGCTCTCAGGGTCAGTCGGAAGCGCAAAATAGCTCAGTTTCCAGAATTAAGTTCGTGGTGCCGATGGTGCTTCCGATGGAAAACGCGCCGCATGATTGACCAAAATGGACTTTTGGTTGCGTGCTGTTTAGACCGTCGCGGTGTCGATCTAATTTCCGATGCGCTGCCATTCGGTCGCCTGTGGTACACTAGGCCGGATCACGCCGTGATCCAGACGCACGAGCAAAAGGGCGATTTCAAAGAACCGTAACCCTCATGTTCGCGTCATGTGATGCAGCCTAGCGATATTATCCCTCCCAAAAAGATTGTTTCCGACACGGTTCTGCTGGCGGGCGCATCAGGCTTTTCGAACGGGCCGGGCGATTTTTTGTTTTCGTAGCTCCAACCCTGGAAGTAATCACCACATTCCCTATTAAGCAGCGCAGCAACGATCTGGCTGCGTGCACTGTTCTGGACGCAAATGAAAAGGATTTCCTTTTTCATAATCTCGTTATCCATCTTTCAGAATTTCTGCGCGTATTTCGATTCTGCTTCTTTTGCTCTCCACACCGCAATGACAAAATGATATAACCGGGCGCATGATGCAGGCGACAACGTTTACGATTGCCGCAGTTGCGTTTCTTTGCAGTGCGGCAGCGGCAACATCGCCGCCAGTCACGTTTGAGTCCCCGTGCGAATGTCGCGACAACCATGGCGAACATCGCTGGGCGGTGAAGAACGATCCTTCAACTCCGCCTTTGGATGCGAACGCAATACAGGCCGTCACGCCCTCGGATGTGTTTAGTTGGCCGGGGCCAGAGGAGCATTTGACGCAAAGCTCAGAGCGTACCGGGATCGAGAATAATTGGTTCTCACTCACGGGGCGCGTAGTTGCTGTGAAAGTCGAAATGGACGGTGATCTACACCTTGCGCTTCAAGATGCGACCGGAGACAAAGCGGGCATTGTTGTTTGTGAAATACCGGCGAAGCAGCAATGGTGTTCGATCCGCGAAACGGTTTTCAGTTGGACGACAACGAGATTCCCGTTTCACACTAGCTCTGACAGAAAACTAAAATTGACTCAAGTGGCGATCATCACTGTAACTGGAGAGGCGTACTGGGACGTTGGCCATGCGCCCAAGGATCAGTCCAACCGGAGAAGCCATGTTCCCGGATACGTTGCACGGGAGATTCATCCGGTGATGAAACTCACAGTTCAGTGATTCGCCTTTTACGATGAAACGGGCAACGTGATTGAAACACACGAGCACGCGGGGGACTTCAAAGAACCGTGAGACCGCTACTTAAATGGCTGCGGGAAATCGGTGGGATTTTTCGCCCCGGTCTGGCCGTCTTTGGCCACGATTGCCTAAAACCGAAGGCTTTCGAATTGACCGAGAAGTTTCAGAAGTTCATCCTCCTGTATTGAAAACCGAATGAATGAATTGTTTAAGCAAGTTTCAGCACACCTTGAGTTCTTCGGGTATTCTGTCGAATACAGCGATGAGATTCTAAAGACGACACACGCCACGAAACCGTTTTTCTGGGTGTATAGCGTTACAGGTGGAGCACTCTTTCGCGCACTTTTTAGCCTCGGACCCGGTGCCTCCGCTGATCGCGGCGCTTTGCTAGATTTTCTCAACCAAGCTAACGGACTAACGGTTGTGGGCCGATACCGCACTTCTGAAAATTGGATGGCGATTGAAGCGTGGTATCCGGACAGCTATAGCAAGAAATCGTTTGGGACCTTTCTAGAGCAGTATATCGCGGATATGCAGGCGCCTTTGGTCGCGCTTAAGCCGTTAGTCGAGACATTATTCTAAATTGAACGCCCCATGAATCGACTCAAAACGTGGTTTCTTTTTACGATTGTCTTCTCGATAATCCCGTTTGTCTTCATTGCGTTCGGTTACTTGTTTGCCGAGCATCCCGAGAAGATTTGGCTTTTATTCCGAAAAGGAGAGCTCCTTCTGGTTTCATCCGGATTAGCCGCTGGCGGTATTGGTGATGCTATATCATTCCCGAGCAAACACCGGACAGCGCAATTATTGTGTCTAGCGTTCTGTATATTTGTCGTGGTTCTTGCTGCCTTGGGTTATACGCTGATCGCAGTGTTTGACACGATTGCTTTTGACTACAATCATCGCCTCGTTGATTTTGGCTCGATTCTGCTTTTTATTATGATTACGATCTGTTCGGCAATTACCGTTACACACTCAAGAATATGATTGTCTTCCTTGCGATTTTATCTTTAGCGCTGCTCGCGACACTCGGCTGTGTCGGCACGCTCGTCTATGTCGTGAGGAAAGACAGGGCAGCGACGAGGGTAATTACAGATGCGACACAGTTACGCAAAATTTATATCCACGTCACTTCTAAGGCGCTTGCGGAGCGAGCAGTTAATTCGTCCGATGCTTACGCGCACCCATTTCGACCTGAAGCAGCTATAGAGACAACTCCAACGCGCCGCCAAACTTATCAGCGAGCAGTCGCTTGTTAGCACGCGCCGCGCTTTGCGATTCAGCGGCAACATTGGCCTCGAATCGCGAGTTCGACTCCCGTAATGAGCATCGCGTTGCTTTAACGCCTTGGTTTCCTCGTCGCTGGGAAAAATCTTCTAGAAGCGCGTCAAAGCCGTCTCGGACTAAGATGCGCCGCCGCCGCTCGGTGAACCGCTTTCGACGCCAAAGTTGACGGCGACGGTCAAAGAAAATGAGATTGCGCGGCAGTTTATTGTGGTGGTATCGCGGCCGATCCCGAACGTGGCATTACAAATAGATTCTACCGTCAGAGCCCGACGGTACCTTCTTGCATCTTCGGCAAAATACGCGAAGTAACAGGCGCGCCCATCTTGGCATGCGAAGTTAGTCAATTCATGGCGGGCTGTGGCTCAGCTTGGTAGAGCGCCTGGTTCGGGACCAGGAGGCCGTGGGTTCAAATCCCACCAGCCCGATTGAACCACTGTACTAGAACGAAATAACTGGCGGAGAGCGGTCGCCACGGCGACATGCCATCGGTTCAAATCCACCAAGCCAGTGTAAACCACTGCCGGTCAAACAATGTTTTATTGTTACGTGCTGCGCAGTCAGAAAACCGGGCGACGTTACGTGGGTTCTTGTGAGAATTTGAGTGAACGAATTCACCGTCACAACGCTGGTGAATCCAAGGCGACAAAACATGGACTGCCGTGGGTTCTAGTCCACAGTGAAAGCTTCGCTACTCGTTCCGAAGCAGCACAGCGCGAGCGGTATTACAAGACGGGCCGAGGTAGGGATGAACTCGATAAGCTACGGTAAACGGTCGCCGCGGCGACAGGCCGTGGGTTCAAATCCCACCAGCCCGATTAAATAATTTCTCAAACGGGCTCGGAGAAGATAGATGTAGCGGTGGTCGCCGCGGCGACCACCGAAATCAAATACAAAGGCGTTCGCCGTGGCGAACGCCTCTACACGCGTGAATTTTTTTGAAGTCATCGCCGCTCAGAGCGCTTACTCGACGCATTTCACTGTTCCGGTTGTCGAGGCGCTGATCGGCATCGTGATTCTGTTCTTCGGGCGAAAACTCTTTTGGCTTTGTGTGGCTGCTGTGGGATTCCTGGCGGGCATCGAGCTGGCGCCGCATCTGGTCACCGAACCATCGCCGCTGCTGGAGCTCGCCGTCGCACTTGTGCTCGGCGTGCTCGGCGCGTTGCTGGCGTTCTTACTCCAAAAGATCGCGGTCGCTGTCGTTGGTTTTCTTGCAGGTGGCAAGCTCGCGAGTGCGATTGCCGCTGCATTCTTCGTTCACTATTCGCAGTACTCTACGATCATTTTCGTGGTCGGCGGACTCATCGGCGCAATGCTGTTACTGTTCTTATTTGATTGGGCGCTCATCGTTGTCTCCTCATTCATTGGTGCTCATATGATTCAAAACGCAATCGTTCTGCCGTCCTCCGGATCAACCATTGTATTTTTGGGCCTGGCAATCGTTGGGATGGTGGTTCAAGCCGCATCGCTCAGGAGAGGGTGACCCCGATTATCCTGAGTTTGTACCTGACAAATCTGGCTTCGATCATCACAATGCGCGCATGAACTCACCAACGACCGGGTTGCGCGTCGCAAGTGTCCTCTTTGGTATTTTTGCAATTGCGCACGTCCTGCGACTGATCAATCACGCACAAGTGACCGTCGGCGCGCACACCATCCCCATGGCTGTAAGCTGGATTGCGCTTGTCGTGGCAGGCGTTCTTTGCATCTGGTTCTGGCGCCTCTCGAATCTGAGGGGAATCGCATAGTTACTTTCCGCGCCAGTCCGACGGTACATCCAGATACGAGGGGTCCAAGTCTGCAATTGATGCGCAGCCGAGCAGTTTAAGCGTGCGAATGAGATCGGCGCGTAAGATTTCGATTGCACGCGCAACACCTGCGCCACCGGCTGCACCCAGCCCGTACGCATAAGCGCGTCCAATCATTACCGCTCGCGCCCCCAGGCACAGCGCTTTCACAACATCACTGCCACGGCGGACGCCGCCGTCGAGCAGGACTTCGATGCGATCGCCCACGCTTGCCGCAACTTCAGGCAAGATTCGCAATGTCGGCGCGACGCTGTCCAGTTGGCGTCCACCATGATTAGAAACAACTACTGCGTCGGCTCCGGCATCCACTGCGCGGCGAGCGTCGTCTGCTATGTGAATTCCTTTTATTACGACAGGCCCGCTCCACGCCTCGCGGATCCACTTCAGATCCTGCCAGGTCACCACGGAGTGTTCGAGAGCGGCCGTAACATCAGCGCACAACATCGGTCCGTGGTTCGGAATGATCACGTTTTCGAATTTCATCAATCCGCCGTCGGCAAAAAAAGCCGCCAGCCATCGGGGTTTTGTCAGTAGCTGATTCACAAACGGCAACATCGCAGGCAGTTTGCCGCTGAGAAGCTCTTTGGCGCCGTTCCGAAGATCGCGTTCTCGTAAACCGGCTACTGGCGTATCGATTGTCACAACGCGAGAGCTGAAAAGCCGGCCTTACGCGCGCGTTCAAGAGCTCCGAGAGCACAGTCACGACCTCCGACCAGGTACAGCTGATACCAGACCGGGCCTCCCGAAGCGGCTGCAACATCCTCGAGTCGGCAACCTGAGAGCGTTGACAGCGTGTAAATAATGCCGGCTTTGCCAGCGGCCCGCGCGGCTGCTTCTTCACCGCGCGGATACATGAGCCGGCAGCTTCCAACTGGCGCAAGAATTAGCGGCATGGGCAGAGGCGCGCCGAGGACAACGGTGCGGAGATCGCACGACGGCGCTGCCACGGCACAACGCGGACGAAATGTAACCGTCTCAAATGCGCGACAGTTCGCGCGCAATGTCCATTCGTCCTCTGCACCGCCGTCAATGTAGTCGAACACCACCCGTGGCAGCCGCCGCTTGGCCGCCCGACGCAAATCTTCTATGTTCATAACGCGCGGCGGTTGGACCGATCGAGACAGGCGATTCATATGACGGCGCAAAGGTCGCGCGTTTTCTTTAAACACCCGGCTTCAGCCCAGCGCAACGGATTTGCGGCCATGCCCGGCTGAAGCTATTGCCGTCGCGAACCCCTTCGTTCGGAGCAAACCGGAAACGAAATCACACGTGCGCTAAGCTTGGACAATGTGCGAATGTGATTCGCGATGTTTGAACTCGTTGCGCAGGATCGCGAATCAAAAGCGCGCCGCGGCCGGATAACAACGGCTCATGGCGTGCTCGATACGCCGGTGTTTATGCCAATCGGAACACAGGGCTCCGTGAAAGGGGTTAGTCCGCAAGAACTGCGCGAGCTTCATGCACAAATCATTCTGGGCAACACATATCACTTGTTCGTCAGGCCCGGGTTGGATGTGATCAAACATTTTGGCGGCCTGCACAAGTTCATGAATTGGAATGGGTCGATCCTGACCGATAGCGGTGGTTACCAAATTTTTTCGCTCACGAAGTTACGCAAGATCACTGAAGACGGCGTGGAATTTCAAAATCACATCGACGGAGCGCGTGCGTTCATTTCGCCCGAGATCGCTATGGAAATTCAACTCGCGTTTGGAAGCGACATCACCATGACGCTCGATGAATGCGTGCCGTATCCGTGCGAATACGATTACGCGGCGCAAAGCGCCGACATGACGGCGCGGTGGGCAAAGAGGTGCAAGGCTGTAGCGTCCGCTGTCCTCAGCGGAGAATCCAGCGCATCATTACCGGGTGCTCCCGATGCGCTGAGGACAGCGCACTCTACAGCCCGCCAGCTTCTCTTCGGCATCGTCCAAGGCGGGACGTTTGAGGATCTGCGCAAGAAAAGCGCACAACAAATTGTTGAGCTTGATTTCGACGGCTACGCCATTGGCGGCGTGAGCGTAGGCGAGCCCGAAGAGGAAATGATGCGCGCCGTTGAATCTGCTGAGCCATTTTTGCCGAAAGACAAACCGCGGTACGCGATGGGACTCGGCACCGCGCCACAGCTGTTGGAAATGATCGCGCGCGGAATGGATATGTTCGATTGCGTGCTGCCGACGCGACTCGCGCGAAATGGGACCGCGTTTGCCGCAACAGGCACGCTTAATTTAAAAAACGCAGAGTTCGCGCTCGACAAACGACCGATAGAAGAAAACTGCGCGTGCGAGGCCTGCCGGGAATTTTCGCGCGGCTACATTCGTCACCTTGTTAAGGCAGAAGAAATTCTGGGGCTTCGTCTCATCACCCTGCACAATTTGCATTTCTATTTGAACCTGATGAATCGAGTGCGCAGCGAAATTAAAGCGGGAACATTCGATCAGTTTCGCAAGACATTCGTGGCCGAATACAAAACGCGCGATGCGATGAGAGTGGAATGATGGTAGGGACGCCGCAACCGCCGTCCCTACCCTTTATTCTTAATCAGCTGCGCGTAGTGCGGCGCGAAGATCGCTGACGAAATGTTTATATTCGCGCTGACGAGATTCCTCGTCCGGCTGCCGAAGGAGAGACGATGGATGAACCGTTGCCAGCACCTTCGGTGCGAGCTTCGACGACAACACTTTCCCGCGCTCACGCGTAACGCGAAAACCCGGGCCGAAGAACGTCTGGGCTGCGGTCGCGCCCATGGCCACGACCAGCTTTGGCTTGACGATTCGCAGCTCTGCTTCCAGCCAGGGGCGACATGCTGCAATTTCGCGCGAATTCGGTTTCTGATGAATCCGGCGTTTCCCGCGCGGCTCCCACCTAAAATGTTTCACCGCGTTCGTGACATAAACCTGCGATCGATCGATTCCAGCTTCTTCGAACGCTTGGTCCATGATTTTCCCGGCTGGCCCGACGAACGGTTTACCGGCGACATCTTCATAATCACCCGGTTGTTCGCCGACGAGCATCATCGTGGCACTTTTCGGACCTTCACCAAAAACCGTCTGCGTCGCCCGCTTGTAAAGATGACACGCCTCACAATCCTTCGCCGCCTCGCGCATGGCCGACCAGCTCATCGTGTCGGGTGGCTGCGCTGGCCGCGCAAATTCCTCGTCGTCGGTTCGCATGCTACGATTATGAATCGCAACTCGCGCGCGATTCGTCTTCACTGCTTCCGATGCCGACTCTTGAAACCGAACGGCTGATTTTGCGCTCTTTCCGCGCACAAGATGTCGATGTCATGGCGCAGTTGTTCGCGAATCCGGATTTTATGCGCTTCTCATTAGGCGTTTTTACCGAGCGTAAACAGACAATCGCTTTCATTGACAAAGTCATGGGCTGGGATGGCGTCGGCATCCCGTCGCAGTTCGCCGTTGTCCTGCGTGACGAGGATGCGCTCATCGGTTACTGCGGTTTCTTTTATCATCCCGAGGATCAGATCGAAGACATCGAGATCGGGTACCGACTCGATCCCGATTACTGGAACCGCGGCCTCATTACTGAAGCCGCGCACGCCGTGCGTGATCACGGCTTTCGCGATTGGAAGCTTTCGCGCGTCATCTCACTCATACATCCCGAAAACATTCCTTCACGTCGCGTTGCAGAGAAAAATGGAATGCAGGTCGAGAAGGAAATTACATTTCGGGGTTTTCCGACGCTGGTGTTTGCGATGACGCGGGAGCAGTGGCTGGCGAAGTATGGCGCTCGATGAACTCGCGCGCCAGAGCGCGATACGCCCGGGCGGCAGCTCCGCTCGGAGCATATTCCAGAATCGATTTTCCAAAGCTCGGCGCCTCGCTCAATCGCACGCTGCGCGGAATTACAGTTTCATAAACGCGTTCACCAAAATGCTTACGCACGTCCTCAACTACCTGCTGGCTAAGATTGGTCCGAGCATCGAACATCGTCATCACGATCCCGCCCAGCTGTAGCCGCTGGTTCGCGCCTGAGTCGAGTACCTGTTCAATTAGCCGCACGATTTTCACCAATCCTTCGAGTGCGAAATATTCGCACTGGATCGGCGTCAACAGTTCATCGGCCGCGGCGAGTGCGTTGCTCATCAGAATTCCAAGTGACGGGGGACAATCCAAAAGAACGAAATCGAATGTCTCATCGGCGTGCAGCGGCTTGAGCGTTTCTGCCAGACGCGTGAGGTGATTTGGCATCCGCGCGATTTCCACCTCAGCGCCGGCCAAGTCCAGGTCAGCGGGCACGATAAACAGGTGATCGCGCCGCGTCGGGAAAATTTTTTCAGTAATAGAAGCTTCGCCGAGCAGCGGTTCGTACAAACTGATTTGCTCCACGTCTTGCAAACCAAACGAGCTCGTCGCGTTCGCTTGCGGATCAAGATCAACAAGCAGGATGCGGTGGCCCAATTCCGCCAATGCGGCACCAAGATTTACCGCCGTGGTCGTTTTGCCGACGCCGCCTTTTTGGTTAGCAATCGCGACGATTTTCATTTTTCAGAAAGGAGCACAGCCGTCCGGGCTGTGGGGCCAACGGGCATCTTGCCTGTCGGATTTGCAGGCCGGGACGCCCGCCTGCCCCACAGACAAGCTGTCTGTGCTCCGCTTGCCAGATCATGTTGCCGGTGGCGGCAAACGGAAACTAAATTTTTCGAATTTCAGGTTTGGAGTTTCAGGAGTAGCGGTTTAACGGTCAAAGAGCCGTGAAAGCTTCTCCAGCAACGATCGAATCGGCATTGCGTCCGAAAATGTCCGAAGCAGAAGAGCCACTCGTCTTGCGAAGTCAGGACGCGCGCGGCGTGGTTACATTGACGTTGAACCGCCCGCAGGCCTTCAACGCTTTATCTGAAGCAATCCTAGCGAAGCTGCAGCGCGAGCTGGACGTGATCGCGTCCGACGAATCAGTGCGTGTAGTTGTCATTGCGGCCGAGGGCAAAGCTTTTTGCGCAGGTCACGATCTTAAAGAAATGCGAGCCGATCCATCACTGGAGTATTACGAGCGACTTTTTGCTCAATGCTCCGAGATGATGCTCGCGATCCAGCGCTTGCCGGTGCCTGTGATTGCGCGCGTGCAGGGAATCGCCACGGCCGCAGGTTGTCAGTTGGTCGCGATGTGCGATCTCGCCGTCGCGTCGAGTAGCGCCCGGTTCGCCGTGAGCGGCGTAAACGTCGGCCTTTTCTGTTCCACACCCGGCGTGGCACTTTCACGAAACGTTTTGCGCAAGCAGGCGTTCGAGATGCTCGTTACCGGCGAATTCATCAACGCCCACGAAGCGAAGGCGCGCGGCTTGATTAACCGCGTTGCCGAACCCGAGCAGCTCGATGCCGAACTCGAAAAACTCATTGGCGCAATCATCAGCAAACCGCGAACTGCGGTGGCAATCGGGAAAGAATTTTTTTACAGGCAAGCCGAATTGGGCATCGCAGCCGCGTATGAAGCAGCGAGTCAGACCATGGCCTGCAATATGATGGACGAAGCTGCGCTCGAAGGTGTCCAAGCGTTTATCGAAAAGCGTGCGCCCAACTGGAGATGAGCCGCAAGCAGACGGCTTGGGGAGCGCACGCGTCTCGCGTGCTGGCAAACGCGTCCTCGCGGTCGCGGACTTTTCCTTCACCGCTGCTTCTTCGTTGCGGACGGGGTTTGAAGGAAAAGATTGTTTCGGCGCGACTCCGAAACCAGCACGCGAGACGCGTGCGCTCCCCAGAAGCCTAACGCTTTAACGCTTCCATGACTTTCACTCTTCAAGAACTGGCGAGGACATCGGGCGGCGAGTTGATCGGTGATCCAACGCTGCAAATCACAGGCGCCGCGTCGCTGGTGGAAGCCACTCCCGGAGAAATCAGCTTTTTTGGAAACCGAAAATACATCGGCCTGCTGCGCAAAACCCGTGCATCGGCAATTTTTGTTCCTCCGGATTTTGCGGAGCCTATCAATGCCGCGCACATCCGCGTTTCCAATCCGACGAAGGCATTCGAGGAGGTGCTGCTCAAATTCGCGCCGAAACCAATCACCTGCGCGCCCGGCGTTCATTCCAGCGCGGTCGTCGATCCGAGCGCTCAGCTGGGCGAGCGTGTTTCAATTCAGCCGCTTGCGGTCATTGAACCGGGCGCAAGGATTGGCGACGACACGATCATTGGCGCAGGAAGCTACGTCGGCCAGGAGACGGTGATCGGGTCCGCATGTCTCATTTATCCGAACGTGACAATTCGCGAGCGAAGCCGGATTGGGTCGCGCGTAATCATTCATAGCGGCGCTGTTATCGGAGCTGACGGCTTTGGTTTCGAAATGGTTGATGGCCGCCACCAAAAAATTCAGCAGCTCGGTAGGGTCCAAATCGACGACGATGTCGAGATCGGCGCGAACACTACGGTCGATCGCGCGCGATATGGCCGGACATGGATTCAAGAAGGCGTGAAGATCGATAATCTCGTGCAGATCGCGCACAACGTGGTGATCGGAAAAAATTCCGTGATCGTCGCGCAGACCGGCATCTCAGGCAGCACGCGTGTGGGCGAGCGCGTCATCATAGCGGGACAAGTGGGCGTTACCGGCCACATTGAAATTGCTGATGGCAGCATCATCGCGGGGATGAGCGGCGTTTCAAAGAGCATTCCGGGCGGCGTCTGGTTCGGTTATCCCGCTGTTCCGCTTGCACAAGCAAAACAGCAAATTGCCTGGGTTCACCGGCTCGGAAAACTCTTCGCGCGGGTCAAAGAGATTGAGAAGAAGTTGGGGTTGTAAAGGCGCGGTTTAGCCAAGGCCCCGTGGGCCGTCTCACAAACCGAAGGTTAACGCCAAACTGACCGGCCACAGGCGGTGGCTACAGAATTCCTACATCACTTTAGCGTCGGGCGTCAGCAATAAGTCCCCGCAACCCATCAGGCGAAATCGACTCAGCGCCACACGCATGCACGGTTTCAGCCTCCATTGAATCGGAGGTGGCAACCACCAGCTCGTACTGTTTGGCATACTTGCTCGCTAACCGTTCGATAATGGCATCGGCGGATTGCCCACTGCGCGAATAGAAAATCTGCACGTCCGCTGGGTCAGCAGTCGCCTCCACCCTTTTGCCTTTCCCATCAAAAACTGCGACGACGCGCACACCGGTCCAGTCCTGATAGTCGCGCAGTTGCTTGATTAAAGCTTCGCGGGCCAGCGAAGAACGCCGCGCGTGAAGCTTGCGCAATTCTGGCCACGCAAAAATAACGCTGTGGCCGTCAACGATCAGGTAGCGTGTGCGCTCCGGCATACTGAGATTGTATATCTGCTCAACCGGATTGAATCTATGTCCCTTCGAATTGCTATCTCGCTTCAGTGACACCTTGCTTGATCGATGTGCTATGAATATCGACGAGGCTGTAGGGTCCGCTGTCCTCAGCGGACGTTAAGCGGATTTGCTGAGGACAGCGAACGCTAAAAACCAAAACTATTCCGTGGAGTCAGGTTCTTTCTTGGACCGCTGCTTTGCTTGCGCTGGTCGGACCGTGCTGGCTCTCAGTGCAGCTTTTTTGCGTTGCAAATAAGCGCGTCGCTTTTTGCGCTTGGCTCGTGCGCGATGCTGTTGACCCATGCATGTTCTATCGATGAAACGCCGGAAAAACGCAATCCGCATTCGCGCTAATTTTCGGTCGCAACGCTCGCTTTTCTCCGGCTACGCTTTTCCGCGCCGCACTGGAAAACGTGATTGCATTTGTGGATCACTTCCTGTTAAAAAGGACGTTCATGGCGAACAGGGGATCGGCGTTCTTCACGGCCAAGCAGAGGACCGTGAGCGGGCTCGCCATTCTTTTTCTCCTGGTCGCGGCATTTTTCGGCTTTTTGAACAGCCAGAAAATGAAGGCGCTCCGCGCAAATACCGCGAATGCTATCGCGGCACGCGATGCAGCCGAGCGCCGTGAGGCGCACGAGAAATTGAATGCCGCAGCCGGTGGAACGACGGGAGCAGAAGAACACGCGACAAAAGTAGAAGCGGAACTGGCGCAGGTTCAGAAAGAAAAGGCCGATCTGCAAGCAAAGCTAGATGCCAACCAGCAGGAGATGGCATCTCTACAAAAACGTGTCGGAGAAGCGCCGAGTGCTGATTTGCAAGCGCAAGTCGATGATCTTCGGCGTCAACTCGATAGCGCGGAAAAGGAAAAAACTTTCCTCGCCCAAAAAATCCAGGATGCCCAGGAGCACGGGAGTCAGCCTAAGGAAACAAAAAAGCGGCGCGAAAACACCGTCGCCCATCGTGAAATCACCAGCGGTCGCACGGGTGTGCGCGGCACTGTGCTCGCATACAATCAGGCTTACAATTTCGTGGTGTTAAATCTCGGCGCTCGCAATGGAGTGGAGACCAACTCCGAAATGCTCGTGCTGCGCGACGGGACGCTGATTGGAAAAATTCGCATTTCTTCAGTTGAACCGGCGACCGCTATCGGCGATATCATCACCAACAGTTTGGAGCGCGGCGTCCAAGTACAATCTGGAGACACTGTGATTTATGCTGGCACAAGTCCATAAGCTTCGAAAAATCGTCGTCCCCGTTTTGTTGTGTGCATTCGTGGTCGCGATCACCTCATGCGCGACACAGAAGGAGACTGCTCTCGTCAAGGATCCAGACGATCACCACGACTCAGCAATCCCGTGGAACAAACAGGAATCATGGGAAAGGGGCGAGCAGTTCGCAGGGATGACCGACCGGCGCTAAGTGCAACGCCGGAGTAGCGGTGACTCAGCTCGTTCTCGTTAGGCCGCGCTCGAAATGCTCAGCGATGCATCTAACTCGCCCGGTCCGGGGCGCGACCTGTTATGCAGTGGGCCAAGCGCGTGTCTTCTCTGGTGCGTCCCGTGGTTTGCCTTCGCGGTCGGCTTTCGCGAACCGCCTGTCTGGAGAACGGTGCTGTGGACAACGTCGCTCACGTTCATGGGTCTAGTGTGTCTGCTCAATGCTTCCCGCTGCGGCCGCGTTCACTGTCGCTTCACAGGACCGTTTCTGATTCTCTGCGCTGTCGCCTCACTCGGATATGGGCTTGGGCTTCTGCCGCTTGGAGCGTCTGGATGGAAATGGATTGGCGCCGTAACAATTATTGGTGCGATTGCGCTCACTTGCATTCCAGAAGTCCTTTTTGGCCGCTATCGGCGAAGTGGAACAGACGTGGCCTAAGCAACGATGAAGCCAACCCAGTCACTTGGCTTACCTCTGTCTCGTTAGCTCGTTATCCGCTCACGACAGCGGACGCTACAGAATCAAATCCAGAAACCGGCTGGGATGACGGCGTTTTTCGGAATCACGACGATGCCGTCGCGGATGAAGTAGTTATCTGCATCCAGGTTCGGCGGTTTGCCTTCGGGTGTGATTACGACGCCGTCAGCGATGCGGACGTTCTTATCGATGATGGCGCGGTCGATCACGCAATTGCGTCCGATGCCCATACGCGGCTGCGATGAATCGGTTTGGTCCAGCTCAAAATAATCCGCGCCCATCACGATGCTGTTGCGGATGGTCGCGCCGCTTTGAATCACGCTGCGTATCCCGACCAGACTTCGCTCCAGATGCGCATCGGAGATGATGCAGCCATCTGAAACAATCGCCTGCCGCAGCGTGGCGCCGTTAATTTTGCTTCCCGGTAAAAAACGCGGATGCGTATAGACGGGAGAATCGGGCTCGAAGAAGCTATATTCCGGGACGACATCTGTGAGATCCAGGTTCGCCTCATAAAACGCGCGGATCGTTCCGATATCTTCCCAGTAACCTTTGAAGATAAACGCGCTGACATGCCGGTTTTTGATCGATGCCGGAATAATGTCTTTCCCAAAATCTACCAGTTGGTTGTGCAAAGATTCCATGAGCACGGAGCGGTTGAAAACATAAATGCCCATCGACGCCTGAAATAATTCCTCTTCCTCATCGGAACCGACGGCGCGAAGGAGCTCGCGGCTCATTTTCATTTCCTGCAAAGCAGATTCATCCGACGGTTTCTCGATGAACCCGTTGATCCGTCGATCGACATCGCTCTGCATAATGCCGAACTCGGAAACCTGATGTGGCTTGACCGGTTTCGTGGCCAGTGTGATGTCCGCACCCATTTGAATGTGCTGATGCAGCAGCGCCCGAAAATCCATTCGATAAAGCTGATCGCCGCTTAAGATCAGGTAATAATCGTACGGCCGTTCCAGGAAGTAACGCATGTTCTGCCGAACCGCGTCGGCAGTTCCCTGATACCATTGCGAGCCGGCAGGCGTCTGTTGCGCCGCGAGAATGTCAATGAAGCTGCGCGAAAAATTGTCGAATTTGTAACTGTCCTGAATGTGCCGATGCAGCGACATGCTGTTGAACTGCGTAAGCACATAGATCGAGCGCAGCCCGGAGTTCAGGCAATTGCTGATTGGAATATCGACGATCCGATATTTCCCACCGAGCGGCACGGCAGGTTTGGCGCGATCCTTCGTCAACGGAAACAACCGCGTGCCGGCGCCACCGCCCATGACGATTGCAAGCGTTCGCTGAAGTGTGCCCGCCGGCAGTGCCCCATCGACCTTCGGAGCGGAACTTCTCGAAACCAAATCGCGCTGCGGCGGGGCTTTCACTGCGTCCAATCAAGCCCGAACGCTTTCAGGGTCAATGAGGCAACGAATCTTGCGAGTGTCGATGCGCGACATTACACTCGCAACATGTGTGGAATTGTTGGATACGTCGGACGCGCCAAGGCGACGCCAATTTTACTCGACGGACTGCGTCGCCTTGAATATCGAGGCTACGACTCAGCCGGCCTCGCTGTTATTGAGAGAGGACACCTCGAGACTCGCAAATGCGCAGGACGGATTGCGGCGCTCACGAAACTAGTTCGGAAGCAACCGGTCGCGGGTTCGCTGGGAATCAGCCACACACGCTGGGCCACGCACGGTGGTGTGAACGACGAAAACGCGCATCCGCATTTCGACGCGACTGGCAAGCTGGCCCTTGTGCATAACGGAGTGATCGAAAACTACCAGGCACTGAAAGATGAACTCGTTCGCGACGGCGACACGAACTTTCGTTCCGAGACCGACACGGAAGTGCTCGCGCATCTGATCGGGAAATTGTACGACGACTCGTGTGCCAGCACGGTGGACGCTCCCGGGAAACGGGCGCGCCTGTTTGATGCTGTTCGCACGGCGCTTCGGCAAGTCATCGGCACATATGGCATCGCGGTGGTTCATGCGGATGTGCCGGATTTCATGATCGGCGCGCGCCGTGGAAGTCCTCTGGTGCTCGGCGTCGGCAACGGCGAAAATTTTCTGGCCAGTGATGTCAGCGCGATTGTCGCTTACACGCGGGACGCGGTTTATCTGAACGACTTCGATTTAGTGGCTGCGGGGCCGGACAAGTTCGAGATCAGTTCGCTTGCCGGAGACATCACCGAGCATCCCGTCAGCAAAGTCGAGTTCACAGCCGAAGACATTCGTAAGGGGGACTATCCGCACTACATGCTCAAGGAAATCTGTGAGCAACCAAATACCGTGCGCGACGCGATGCGTGGCCGTCTCAACCACGAGGAATGCACTGCGAAATTAGGCGGCTTGAACATGGCCCCGGCTGAACTGCGCGATGTCGGGCGCATCGTTCTCACCGGCTGCGGCACCGCGCTGCACGCCGGCAGAGTCGGCGAATATCTGATCGAGCGCCTGGCGAACATCCCTACTGAAGTTGATTACTCGAGTGAGTTTCGCCACCGCAATACGCCCATGACTTCTGAGACGCTGGTCTTCGCGATCAGCCAGAGCGGCGAAACTGCGGATACCCTTGGGGCACTGCGTGAAAGCCGGCGCAAAGGCTTTCGAACGCTGGGAATTTGTAACAATGTCGCGAGCACAATTGCACGCGAAAGCGACGGCGGAGTTTACATGCACGCCGGGCCAGAGATCGGTGTGGCGGCAACGAAATCGTTCACGTCGCAGCTTGTGGTCCTCACGTTGCTCGGGCTCGTCTTCGGCCGGATGCGCAATCTTTCCGCGGCTGAAGGAAATCGCGTTATTGAAGCGCTGGAAGAATTGCCGCAGCAAATCGAAACGGTTTTGGATCTGAACGATCAGATCAAGGCAATTGCCAAGAGATACGCCCACGCCAACGGGTTTCTCTTCTTCGGCCGGCAGTTCAACTTTCCGATTGCGCTCGAAGGCGCGCTCAAGATGAAGGAGATCACTTATCTCTTTGCCGAGGGCCATCCAAGCGCAGAACTCAAGCACGGCATCATCGCGCTGATTCGTTCCGATCTGCCATCAGTCTTTATCGCGCCCGATGACTCGGTATTTCCAAAAAACCTGAACAACATCGAGCAAGTGAAGGCCCGCAAGGGTCCGATCATCGCCCTGACAAGCGGCAACTGCGCGAAGCATCTCAAAGAGATTGCCAACGAAATCGTCCTACTACCGGAAGCGCCCGATTACGTCATGCCCATTCTCACGGTGATCCCCCTTCAGCTTCTCGCCTATCATCTGGCCGTCGAATTGGGCCGGGACGTCGATAAGCCGCGCAATCTCGCAAAGAGTGTAACCGTGGAATGATTCCGGAGCGGTCGCCGCGGCGACCACATTTCGGTTCCTTCGCCGAAATGCCCTTCGCTGGAAAAACCAGCGGTTTTGCGATAGACTGGCCCCAGTTTTCTTCCCCAGCCCGTGCAACACAACGAACAATACGTACACAAAGTCCTCGAGGACGTGGGAGTCGTCACGCGTCCCCAGATAGACAGCGCGCGCTCCCGGTTAAACGGCGAACCGGGCGTGCTGGATATTCTTATCAACGACGGGGTTGTCTCGGAGGTAGACATCTCGCGCACACTCGCCGCGCAAGCGCACATGGATTGGATCGACATCTCCTCCATGTTGATTCCGCCGCAAGTCATTAATCAGATCCGCGGAGAAGATGCGCGCCGCTTCAAAGTGATTCCGGTGGCTTTCGGAGAAACGGGCCTGGTAGTGGCGGTGGGCAACCCGCTCGATA
>WNGL01007129.1_pt1 | contig 18665 bp, 16 predicted proteins | sample 5400591 | NCBI WGS metagenome assembly WNGL01 (sample SAMN13153377, study PRJNA577476) | soil metagenome | isolation source: 80 cm soil or saprolite under Garry oak tree replicate 1 | place: USA:California | collected 2016-06-15 | reverse complement strand
TTCGAAGGTGGCGGCGATTGACCTCAATCGCCGATTCGTGGGTTGAACGACACAAGTGCCGGACGGTTCAGGTGAACCGCCCCTACCTGCGTACGAAAAATCACAGCGCGAACAGCGCGTAACGAAAATGTCGCCATGGATCTGCACCATGGTTTCCTGGTGCGAACCCGCCCGGGCGTGTAGATCGTCCACGTTCTGGGTGACAAGCAGGAACTCGTCTGCATGCTTGGCCAGTCTGGCGATTGCTTCATGTGCGGCGTTCGGCTGCGCGTTGCGAATGCGCTGCCGGCGCTCGCGATACCAATCCCAGACTAGTTGTGGATCGCGCGCGAAAGCTTCCGGCGTGGCGAGTTTTGCTGGATCGAGATTTCGCCAGTAGCCGTCCTTGCCGCGAAAAGTTGGGATGCCGCTTTCAGCGGAAACGCCCGCGCCAGTTAGGACAAGAACACGCATATCAGGCATGTCGCATACGCACGGCCTTTTTAAGGGTCGACAAGTAAGAGGATCGCGTTGCTCTTTGCGCTGCTTTATCAATCAGCTTCTATGCAGAAACAAACCTTTGCTCTGACTATTGTCACTCTATTTACGTTGGCCACTTTCGTCCTAAGTGCCACTGACACTCCCGAAACGCGACGCCGTGAAGCGGAACGTTATCTAAAGGTTATTCCACCAAAGGCGCTGTTCGAGGACATGGCTGATAAGATGGCCGCAAACCTTCCGCCGGACCGGCGCGAGCAATTTAAGCATATGCTGACCGCAGATCTCGACATTGCGGCATTAACGAAAGCGATGACAGACGCGATGGTAAAACATTTCACAACCGAAGAGTTAAAGGCATTGGCTGATTTTTATGGTTCGCCGGTGGGTAAATCAGCGATGCAAAAATTTGGCGCCTATATGGCAGACGTAATGCCGGCGATCCAGGCTGAGATGCAGAAAGCGCAGGCAAAGCTGAACCAATCAGCACCGAGTCAGTCGCCACGCTAGAGTAGAAGTATAAAGATATGCGAGATCCGCCGAGGACAGCGGACCCTACAACCTACTCCCAGCCGATCTGCCGGCCTTTGTTCTGTTCCTCCAGCCAGCTCATCAGGGGCTTGAAGTAATCCATCATCGCACGCGTCGAGATGTCTTCGCCGGTCGCTTCTTTCAAAACTTTGCGCCAATCTTCTGTGCCGCCCTTTTTCAAAATGTTATTCAGCCACGCGCCGACTTCCTTGTTGTCGGCGTAATTACATGATTGCGGCGGTTGATGCAGAATTTTGCGCGCGATGTAATCGTGCAACTGAAACTTGAACACGGTCGCGAACGCGTAGTTGTAGTAGTAAGCCGGGTTATCGTTGATGTGCGTCTTGGTAGCGGCATCGCAAAATTCTTCGCTTCGCGGCGACGGCGGCTCGATGCCTTGAAAATCGGAAACGTATTTCCACCAGCCCGCATTCCATTGATCCGGCGGGAGATTGTGCGCATAGATGTCGGCTTCCCAATGCGGCATCACGCCGCATGAGAAGTAAATGAACGGAATCGAGCGGGCCAATGCGTCATCCAACAGGAACGCTGTCTTGTCCGCATCGAATTCGAGAGGCAACACGCCGCGCGATTGCAGGTAAGGCACCTGGCTCGATGCGAGCGCAATCAATTCGCCGACGCCTTCATGAAAACCAGGCGCCGCGCCGAGCCGCAGCAAATACGGGACCTCCGGACGCGTATAAGCTTTGAAATAATAGCCGTGACCGAGTTCGTGATGCGCAGTGAAAAACCAACGCGCGTTAGGCTCGATGCTTTGCAGCGACCGAATGTCGTTCTCAAGGTCGATATGCCAGCAGGAGGCATGCGTGTTCTTCTTCCGCTTTGAATCCGGCGGCACCGGATACAAATCTGATTTTTCCCAAAAACTTTGCGGCAACGACGCGAAACCCAGTCCGGTATAAAATTGCTCGGCTGTCTTGATGATCCATTCCGGTTTTCGGCCTTCGAAGTACTTGTCGATGTTCGCAGCTTCGACCAGACCCGGCCATTCCTGAGCCCAGCGATTGTTGATCCAATGCGCCGGAATTTTCCTCGGCACAGGCTGATGATATTTCTCCGCCAGCTTGTATTTCGTCCATGTATGCAACTGCAAGTAGAGCGGCCGCAGCGTCGCCATCCAGTTCTCGAGCATCTTGAGCATCTCGTCTGTGGTCATCCCGTACGCGGCGACTTCCAGTGCGAAGTAATCCGGATACTTCATCTCTTTGGCCACGCCGTTACGCAGATCGCGCAAGACAACCAGGTTGTCCTTGAGCGCGGGGCCGATCTCTTTGGACGCTTCCCACACTGCCTTGCGTTCGGCCAAGTCAGTACTCTTCTCTAATTTGTCGTCGATTTGGTTGGCAGTGGTTTTCTGTCCGTTTAGTTTGAATTGAAACCCATTCATGAGCGACGCCTGCTTTGTTTCGGCGGCAACGCGTTTCGCGACGAGATCCGGGTTCGTCATGGGTCCTTCCGCCGCGTTTAGCAGAAGCTGCTTCAATTGCCTGGTTGTAAGCTCGGTTAGTTCCTTCTGATGCGTCAGGAGTTCGCGCGCTTCACTGATGATCGCCGGATTCCCATTAAATGCTGCGTAGGCTTTGCCGGTGGCTTCCGCTGCGGCGTCATGCTCAGGCGTCACGTCGGTCACGGCAAGCCATTGCGCTTCGCTGTTCACACGATAGAGCGCCTGATACCCCGAGTTAGCCAGTGCGAGAAAACGATCTGCCCGCTCCTGGGTAGACGACGCGGCGGAGGCCGCGAAACGGAAAAGGATCAAGAAAACGATTACGAATAACAACAAAGAAGAGCTTCTATCGCGCATGATTTGAATTAGCCGAAACAAACGGTGTACCGCAAGCGGCGCGCTTGATGCGGCAAACCGCAAGTCTCTTCGTGCCGCACTCATATCAATTTGTGATACGCCGTCGCGGGCTTCGGATGTTTGTACGACAGCCACAAAGACAGGAATCCGACAATCGGAATCACGATGCCCATTGGCAGAACCACTCCCACGTTACCCGGCGAGAAATTGTGCGCCACGATCATCTGGTAAATGTGCCCCGCGGCTGCTCCCCATCCGAAAGCAGCAGGCGGTATAAGCGTTGCAAATCGAAACGGCAAGCTTGCTTTGAATGCAATCACTCCTGCAATACCCACACCCAGACTTGCGAATCCCACTTCAGCCTGAAACGGGCTGTTTGCCCAACCGATGAATTCTGCCGCCAGATCGCCAGCGAAGACATGGAAAATGAAATTCACGAGGTTGTTTATGCCTATCGTGAAAAGCAGGTAGTAAGAGAATAATGCCTCAGCAACTACATCAGCCCGCAGCGGCTTTGGCTTGTTAATCAATGATAACACTCCAGCAACTGCACCGATGATGAGAAAGCTGAAGAAATAGTTAGCTACAAAAAAAATTAGGAGCCCGGAAAATTTCGACTGATCCATGCGGCGGATCCTAAGGGATCGGCAAACGTTGTTAAGTACGAATCGCCAGACGCGGTTTCAAAAGTCTCCGGGTCATCAAACCTCGGCGGCAGTGCTCGTGAACGGATTCGGCGCTTCTCATTAACACCGCGCTTCAGCGCGGTGCAACATGCAAGCTGAAATTCGAAGCCGTTTAAACGGCTTTTGGGCGGTTGTGCGGCCTTACACCTGCCTGAAGGCAGGTGTTAATGATATCAGCGGTTTGTTCTAGAAATTCCAAGACTTGGTGCAAGATCGCCCACTTTGCCTGATGAAATTACGATGCGCGGAATTCCTCGCCGCGTTCGAGCGCCACTTCAGCTTTAAGATTCTCCAGGTCGCGACCAACACTCGCAATAGCAGTCACTTTGTCGTCGGCGCGGAAAATCACGGAGGTGTCTTTGGCTTTCAAATCGCCCGACACAGCTGCGCGATTGTCTCTACTGCCGTGACCAACGTAACGGATGGCTACGTCGAAATGATTGCTCCAGAAAAATGGCGGAGCGATGAACGGCTCGCGCGCGCCGAGAATGTTGCGCGCTGCAGTTTGCCCTTGTCGCTCAGCGACCACCCAGTGTTCCACACGGATCCGGCCGGCGCGCGGATCTGGCCAGCGTGCGATGTCACCGGCAGCAAAGATTCCGGGGATGTTAGTCTCCAGAAATTCGTTAACCACCACGCCGTTGTCGGTCGCGAGACCTCCTTGTTCAGCAAGCGCGGTGTTCGGGCGAACGCCGATTCCAATGACCACGAGCTCGCAATCCAAAATCGTTCCGTCATCCAATTCCACGTGCTGGTCCTTTATCACTGCTGGCGTTCGCCCGAGATGAAACTTCACTCCATGCTCCTCGTGAATTTTCCGAATCATTTGACCCAGTTCGCGGCCGAGAACTTTTTCAAGCGGCAGCGAGCCTTTTCCGACGACTGATACTTCAATTTTGCGCTCGCGGAGCGATGCGGCCACCTCCAGCCCGATGAAGCTTGCGCCGATTACGACTGCGCGATTTGCGTGTTTCGCCCTTTCGATGATGCGCCGGCTATCGGCGAGAGTTCGCAAATAACAAACGTGCGGCAAGTCGTGGCCCGGAATCTTCAGGCGGACCGGCTCTGCTCCCGTGGCCAGCAACAGAGCGCCGTATTTTACTGAGCGTCCGTCAGAGAGGCTAACCTGCTTGTTTTTCGGGTCGATTGCCGTCACCGACGTCTTCGTCAACGTGTCAATCTTTTGCTCGCGATAAAAATCCGGCGGGCGCAGCGGAATCCATTCTTCCGGCGCGGTCCCCGCAAGATAATCTTTCGAAAGATTCGGCCGATCGTAAGGCAAAAATTCGTCCGCGCTAATCATCGTTACCGGCCCTTCGTAGCCTTCGCGGCGCAACATTTCGGCTGCAGCGTTGCCCGCTGCGCCGCCGCCAACGATTATCACGCTTGCGGGAGATGATTTCGGTTTATGTGACGGTTTTGCGTCGCTTTTGCCGGTGACAAAAAAACGCGCGCCGCGTTTCTCGATCTTCCAGGATGACGAATTGCTCAAAGCCGGCCCAGCAATCGCTTCGCCGGTGCGCAGATCGAAGCGCGCGTGGTGCCATGGGCAGCGCACAGTGCAATCGACCATCAACCCTTTCGCCAGTGGCCCGCCGTAATGAGTGCAGGTTGCCCCGATCGCAAATAACTCAGAGCCTTGTCTGGCCACGAGAATTGCTTCACCAAACGCGTGCCCAAGAAGCATTCCTCCATCGTCCACGCTTTCGATTTCGCAGCCTGCTTCGAAATCCGGGCCCTCGAGCTCGCTTGACGCTTCAGCCATAAAAATGTTCTCCGTTGCGCCACATTAGATTCGCAACGAACTCACGCAGCGCGTGTTCCCAACTAGTTTGCTCAGAAACATGTCCAACGGCGACAGAGATATGCAGGTGTCTATCTTTTCTCCGGCTCTGCCAGTCCGTGGAGGCGGCTCGCCGCCGAGCCGTACGGCCTGAGGGCAGGCCGGCTCCAGTTTGCTGTCGACAATCACAAAGGGCACGTTACAGTAATGCGCAATGAGCGCTGAATGCCTTCTTTAATGGCGGACGCGAATACTCTTCAGGCCGCCCTCCCCTCGGCGCTCGGAATTTGGCGATAAAAAGCGACCGTTTCTCAACGGGGCGCTGATTTACTCTCTCTTCTCCACAAGGGAGATTTGTCTCTGCCCGATGAAAATAACCTAAACCTTTTTAAGAATATGTTAATTGTGATGAAACCGAGCGCCACCGCGGGCGATGTCGACGCGGTGGTAAAACTTGTTGAGGCAATTGGTTTGCGCGCGCATTCCATGCCCGGAGCCACACGCACGGCCATCGGCATCACCGGAAACCAAGGCCCGATCGACGGGCGGCGTTTTGAAAATCTGCCGGGCGTTGTGGAAGTGATCCGCGTCACCGAGCCTTATAAGTTAATCACACTCGACCTGCGCCCCGACAAGACCGTCGTGCGCATCGCCGACGCGACCATTGGGGGCAGCGAACTCGCCATCATTGCGGGGCCGTGCGCGATTGAAAACCGGCAACAGGCGGTGGCTGTCGCTGAATGCGTGCAGCGGAGCGGCGCGCGTTTCTTTCGCGGGTGCATTTGGAAACCCCGAACTTCACCTTACACATTTCAGGGGCTGGGCGACAAAGGCTGGGAAATCACGGCGGAGATCCGCGCCGAGTTCGGCTTGAAGATCGTCACCGAAGCCGTTGACGAATCCAATGTCGATCTAATCGAAAAGCACGGCGACATGATTCAAATCGGCGCTCGGAACATGCAAAACTTTTCGCTTCTGAAGCGGGCGGGCCGATCAAAGTTACCTGTGCTTTTGAAGCGCGGCATGGCTGCAACGCTCGAGGAATGGTTGCTCGCGGCCGAGTACATCATGGCTGAAGGCAACTACAACGTGATCTTGTGCGAGCGCGGTGTTCGCACGTTCGCGCAGCACACGCGCAACACCCTCGATCTGGCGTCTGTGCCGGCGATTCGGCGCATCTCGCATTTGCCGGTCATCGTGGATCCCTCCCATGGCACCGGCACCGCGTACATGGTCACACCGCTCGCGCGCGCCGCCGTCGCGGTCGGCGCCGACGGCCTGATGATTGAAGTTCACAACCAGCCCGAGCTCGCTCTTTCCGACAGCGCGCAGGCTTTGACGCTTTCGCAGTACGCGGAGCTAGTCGCGGAAGTTCGGGCAATTCACCAGTTTGTCTCGTCAAATGGTCCTGCTAATCGATAACTACGATTCTTTTACGTACAACCTCGCGCAGTATTTCGGCGAGCTAGGCTGCGATGTTGTGGTCAAACGGAATGACGAAATTTCGTTGGAGGAAATCGCAGAATTAGCCCCAGAGCGTATTTGCATTTCGCCAGGGCCTTGCACGCCGTGCGAGGCAGGAATCAGTAAACAAGTCATTCTGCGTTTTGCCCAGGAAATTCCGATTCTGGGCGTTTGCCTCGGTCATCAATGCATTGCCGAAGCGTACGGCGGGAAAGTCGTGCGCGCCGGGCGGCTCATGCACGGAAAATCATGCATGATTACACATAACGGCAGTCCCCTTTTCTCGGATTTGCCGAACCCGTTTGAAGCTGGGCGGTACCATTCGCTGGTTGTCGAGCGAACTTCACTTCCCGCCTGTCTCGAAATCACGGGCGAGAGCGACGACGGGGAAGTCATGGCGCTGCGTCATCGCGAATTCCCAGTGCTGGGAGTGCAATTCCATCCCGAATCAGTTCTCACGCCGAATGGCAGAAAAATCCTGGGCAGTTTCCTTTTGCATTGAGTGAAACCGCTGATCACTCCATCGCTGAACGAGTTCCTGCAGCTCGCGAAACAGGGCAATGTGATTCCTGTTTTTGCAGAGTTCGTTGGCGATTGCGAAACCCCGGTCTCAGCATTCAAAAAATTTAGCCACTCCGCTTTCAGCTTCCTTTTCGAATCAACGGAAAAAAATGACCTGTCGGGCCGATTCTCTTTCGTCGGATTCGATCCGCGAATGGTTATTCGAAGTTACGGGCGCAAGATCCACATCGCGCGGAACGGCATCGAGGAACGCTTTGGCACAACCACCGATCCTCTCGATGAAGTCCGTAAGTTAATGGCGCGATATCAATTTGTTTCGCATCCAGAGCTGCCGCGGTTCGCTGGCGGCGCGGTCGGTTTTCTCGGCTACGAAGCAGTTCGATTTTTCGAACCAAAAGTTTTGGCAGCGCGTCAGGACGATCTGCAACTGCCCGAGATGCTTTTCATGCTCACGGGTAACGTTCTGATTTTCGATCACAGGGTGCGCAGCTTGAAAATCCTGGTGAACGCATTTCTCGATGGCGGCTCGCCAGAAAAGGTTTATGCGCGCGCTGTCGAATCGCTGGATTCGATTATGCAACAGTTGTCCGAGCCGACCGATCTGCCGCTTGTTCCCGTTGTGGACGGTGAAAAACAGCCTCCGCCTCGCAGTAATTTCCGTCGCGAAGAATTTCAGCGCGCAGTGGAGCGCGCCAAGGAATACATCCGCGCAGGCGACATCTTCCAGGTTGTCTTATCGCAACGATTCGAATCTCCGTTTAATGGAGCGCCGCTCGATTTTTATCGCTGTCTTCGTTTCATCAACCCGTCGCCGTACATGTTTTGTCTGAACTTTGGCGACGATTTTGCGCTTGTTGGCAGCTCGCCGGAGATGCACGTCCGGCTCGTCGGGAATACCATCGAGATCCGGCCGATTGCGGGCACTCGCGCGCGCGGCCTCACTCCGGCGCACGATGAAGCCAACGCCGCTGAGCTCCTTGCCGATCCAAAAGAACGCGCGGAACACATCATGCTTGTCGATCTCGCGCGAAATGATGTCAGCCGCGTTGCGGAGTTCGGCACGGTTCGCGTAACCGAGATGATGGAAATTGAGCGCTACAGCCACGTAATGCATATCGTTTCGAATGTAGTTGGCCGTTCACGCGCCGGTTGCACCGCCTTTGACGTTGTCAGAGCGACGTTTCCCGCCGGGACCGTTTCCGGCGCGCCAAAAATCCGTGCCATGCAAATTATCAGCGAACTGGAGAACACCCGGCGCGGCTGTTACGCAGGTGCAATCGGCTATTTCGGATTTGACGGCAATTTTGATTCCTGCATCGCGCTGCGATGTGCCGTGCTGAAAAATGGAAAGGCATATTTCCAGGCCGGCGCCGGCATCGTCGCTGATTCGGACCCGCAACGGGAATACGAGGAAACAGTCAACAAAGCGCGTGCAATGATGAAGGCGCTGGCAATGGCGAGCCAGATGAAAACGGCATGAACACGCAAGGCGCGATCAGCGAAGTCGGCAATGTCGAGCTGCGTAGATTGATTGCCCGTCTGATGCGCGGAGAAAACCTTGCGCGCAGCGAGGCGGCGAATTTTTTGAATGAGTTGCTTAGCCCGCCTGCCACGGACGCGCAGGTGGCGGCGGCTCTGGCGCTCCTGGCCGCCAAAGGGGAAACGGTCGAGGAACTCGCGGGAATGGCCGAGGCCATGCGTGATCGCGCTATTCAACTGCGCTCGCGTCACGCGCGTTTCATCGATACCGCTGGAACCGGCTCGAGCCGCGCGAAAACTTTCAATGTCTCGACAGCGGCAGCTTTCGTCATCGCCGGCGCTGGCTTGCCCGTCGCAAAACATGGTTCACGAGCGGCGACATCGCTTTGCGGAAGTGCTGACGTGCTTGAGGCATTGGGCGTTAACACTGCTGCCTCACCCGAAACGGTCGAGCACTGCTTCAACGAGCACGGGATCTGTTTCATTTTTGCGCCACTCTTTCACCGAGCAACCGCTCGCGTCGCTCATATTCGGCGCGAGCTGGGCTTCCGCACCACCTTCAATCTGCTGGGTCCTCTGACCAATCCCGCTCGCGCGCCGTTTCAGGTTGTCGGCGTGTGGCATCCTTCATTGCTAGAGCGAATCGCATCGGCTCTGTCTCTTCTTGGCGTGGAGAAAGCATGGGTGGTGCATGGCGCCGACGGCCTCGATGAAATAACGGTTACTGATAAAACTTTCGTCGCTGCCTGTTCCTCAAAGCGCAGCGTGGAAACCTTCACAGTTTCGCCTCAGGATTTTGGATTGAAAAAGCAAAGCCTCAATGGATTCGGCGGCGGCAGCCCCCGCGAAAACGCAGAATTAATCCGCGCAATTTTTCGAGGTGAAACGCCGAGTGGGATGGCTGCGGCGCGCGATCTCGTCATCATAAACGCCGCCGCCGCGCTTCACCTGAGCGGATTCGCGCATGATCTTTGCGAAGCTGCGAGTTTTGCACGCGAAAGTATCGATAGCGGACGCGCGACGTCAAAACTGGATGCCCTGATTCGCGAGACAAATCGAGACCGATGACTAGGAATTTTCTTTCCCAAATTCTTGCGCAAAAGCGTGAAATCGTGGCACAGCTACGACGCGATTCTTCGGTTAATCGTCTTTGTGATCACGCACTGGAAACTCGAAGAACCGCTGCGCCGCATCGTCTGCTCCAAGCATTGAAATCGGAATCGCCGCGTCTGAAAATTATTGCGGAATATAAACGCAGATCACCGTCCGCGGGAACAATTCGCGGGAATCTTTCGGCCGACGAAGTTGCTCGCCGTTACGAACGGGGCGGCGCTTGCGCGATTTCCGTCCTCACTGACGAAGCACACTTCGGCGGTTCGATCGCCGATCTCCGCATTGTGCGGTCCACCACGACCCTGCCGATTCTGCGCAAAGATTTTATTGTTGATCCGATTCAGGTTTACGAAGGTGCCATTGCCGGCGCGGACGCTGTACTATTGATCGCAGGCGCACTCGATGACGCTGCGTTATCAGAAATGCGTGCGCTCGCAGAAGACCAACTCGGGCTCGATGCACTCATTGAAGTCCACACATCCAACGAGCTGCGTCGCGCGCTGAATGCCGGCGCGAACATCATCGGCGTGAACAACCGGAATCTGCAGAGCTTTCAAGTTTCTTTGGAAACAAGCGAGCGTCTCATTGCTGAAGCTCCGCACGACAAAATCATGATCAGTGAGAGCGGATTGCAGAACGCGCAATCGCTGCGTCGTCTTCACGAACTCGGGTTCGACGGTTTTCTGATAGGCGAAACTCTGATGCGAGCGAGCGATGCGGAAAAAGCTCTTCGCGATTTAATCGGTAGCGCACACTTCCAGCCTGCCGGGATCGGCATCTCTGCCGATCGCATCAGGCCGCAGCAGGATGCTGCAGCAGCAGGCAAGATGCGTGCTCTCCCGATCCAAATTAAAATCTGCGGCATCACGAACGCGAGAGATGCAAAAGCCTGTATCGACCTCGGCGCGCAGATGATCGGTCTAAACTTTTATCCGCAAAGCGCCCGCTACATTCAACCCGAAGTTGCGCGGCAGATTGTCCAGACGCTACCGACGAATACTCGTGCGGTCGGTGTGTTCGTTGATGGGAATGCCGATGCAATTCGGAAAACAGCAAACATCGCCGGACTGCGATGCATTCAATTACATGGGAAGTTCTCGCCTGACATCACGCGCGAACTCGCTGGCGAATTTCACGTGATTCGTGCGTTCGCGACTCACACGCACTTCCGTCCGGAAGATGTCGCGTTATTTCCGAATTGTGACGCGCTCATTGACGCACATCACCCTGATCTCCGCGGCGGCACTGGCCAGACATGTAATTGGCAGGACGCGCGAGCAGCGTTAGCGTTCGCACGATTTCTCATCCTCTCGGGCGGTTTGAACGCGCGAAATGTGGGCCGCGCGATCAAAGCCGTCACGCCACACGCTGTTGATGTTTGCAGCGGTGTTGAGACCGCACCGGGCGTGAAAGATCACCGCGCCATCCAACACTTCGTGGCCGCCGTTCGAAGAGCTCAGCGCCCGCCAGACGCTTCGTCTCGCGAGTAATTCCGATGCAAAAATCGCAAATCACAAAGAGCGAGCCTGACGAACGCGGGCACTGGGGAAAATTTGGCGGACGCTATGTTCCAGAAATCCTGGTCGCACCGCTGGAAGAGTTGACTGAAGAGTTCATGCGCGCACGCCATGACAACGATTTCTGGTGCGAACTCAATCAGTTGCTGCGTGATTACGCCGGCCGGTCGACGCCACTATTTCACGCTCAACGGCTAACCGCACATGCCGGTGGAGGGCAGATCTACTTGAAACGCGAAGATCTTCTCCACACCGGCGCGCATAAAATCAATAATGCCACAGGCCAGGCATTGCTGGCGCGCCGAATGCGAAAACAACGCGTCATTGCGGAGACCGGCGCAGGGCAACACGGCGTCGCCACGGGCACGATTTGCGCACTGTTCGGTTTGAGGTGCGTCATCTACATGGGCGCAGAAGATGTAAGGCGCCAGGCGCTCAATGTTTTCCGAATGCGATTGCTTGGCGCTGAAGTCGTCACCGTGAACGCGGGCACACGCACGTTGAAAGACGCGATCAACGAGGCGTTGCGCGATTGGGTAACGAACGTCCATGACACTTACTACCTGCTGGGCAGCGCGCTTGGACCGCATCCCTATCCGCTGATGGTGCGCGAATTTCAAAGCGTCATTGGACGCGAAGCGCGTGAACAGATTCTGGCTGCGACGGGCAAGCTTCCCCGCGCACTGATCGCCTGTGTCGGCGGCGGCTCAAATGCGATCGGCTTGTTTCATCCTTTTATAGCAGACGAACAGGTTCGATTGATCGGCGTGGAAGCAGGAGGACGCGGCAATTCATTGGGCGAACATGCCGCTAGATTTCACACGGGCGGGAAAAGCGGCGGCGGCCGCATCGGCGTCTTGCAAGGCACAATGTCGTACGTGCTCCAGGATCCGAATGGTCAAATCGCAACGACACATTCGATCTCAGCCGGGCTTGATTATTCCGCGATTGGTCCCGAGCACGCATTTCTCCACGACAGCGGACGAGCCGAATACATCAAATCGAGTGACACCGAAGCGCTCGAAGGATTTGAGCTTTGCGCAAAGCTAGAGGGTATTATTCCCGCGCTCGAAACGTCGCACGCCATCATGCCTGCCATTCGTATCGCTCGCGAGCTGCCAGCGGACGAAGCGATCATCGTGAATTTGTCGGGTCGTGGTGATAAGGACGTCCAGCTGGTTGCCGATTTGCAAAGGCGATGAGCCGAATTCGGGAAACGTTCGCTTCGCTTAAGCGCGGAGGACGCGGCGGCTTTATTCCATTCATCACTGCGGGTGACCCGGATATTGCGACCACTGAGCTCTTGCTCATCGAGCTTGCTGCGGCTGGGGCAGACATTATCGAACTGGGCGTCCCCTTCAGTGATCCAGTCGCGGACGGTGAAGTGATTCAGCGTGCATCCGAACGCGCGTTGCGAAATGGCGTGACGCTGCGAGACGCATTGGCATGCGCTGCGCGAGCAAAGCAACGTATCGATGTTCCAATTGTTCTGTTCAGCTATTTCAATCCGCTTTTGAAATTTGGCGAACAGAAGCTGGCGAAGGAAGCGAAACAAGCAGGCGTGGATGGTGTTCTCGTCACTGATCTCATTCCTGAAGAGGCTCAGAGTTGGACTGAGACGTTGGTGCAGTTCGATCTGGACCCAATTTTTCTTGTCGCGCCTACGACATCAGACGAGCGGCTGGCGCGCATCGCGCAACAGGCGAGTGGATTCATCTACGCCGTTTCACGTGCCGGCGTGACTGGTGCGCGAGATGAAATGTCGCGTGATGCCGAAGCCCTCGTGAAACGTGTCCGGTCAGTAAGCGATTTGCCCGTGGCAGTCGGATTCGGCATCTCAACAGCGGAACAGGTCCGCGAAGTCTGGCGTTTTGCTGATGCCGCTGTGATCGGCAGCGCAATCGTGAGCCAAATCGAAAAGCTCGGCGATTCCCCAGACTTGGTGAAGCGCGTCGCTGACTTCGCGCGGTCACTGATCGCGCCCTCCGGCTAGCGGTCATTTATTCCTGAGAAGCGGAGAAGGCCCGAGACGCCGAGGACTACACGAGCGAAGACTTTCGAAGTTTAGACGCGACCCCATTTCCCTTTCTCGAAGGATTAGCATTTTCTCCCAACTCTCATCTTGGAACGCGACACCGTGAGTCAAATGAACGCCGGACTTCCTGGCGGCTGGCTGGCGGCTGGCTGGCGAACTAGATACCGATCCTACAACTCTGTTAACGAGGTATATTGAATAATCTAACTTGTTACTCGCCCATACTGCTCAATGTCTGCCTGGTCGGCTTCGATGGCATCGACGGACGTTTTGCTCCCGGTTTTCGCGATTGCATTCTTGCTCGTCACAAAATGAACGCAGCTGATTTGGAGAAATCGAATCTGAATTTAGCGGTCGGCGATATTAACGGCGGCGCGGCCAACCTGATGCAGTTGATCGCGCGACCAATTCTTAGTCGAACGCCTTATCGCACCCCGTTGCGCGGGGTTTATTTATGTTCGGCGTCCACTCCGCCAGGCGGCGGCGTCCATGGGATGTGCGGGGATCACGCTGCGCGATTGGCCTTGCGCGAAATCTTCGCGAAGCAGTAGCAGATTAAATAATAGTGTAGCCGCGTGAAGCGCCGGAGGCGCGGAAGAATGTAGCCCCGGGCGTGAGCCCGGGGTTTTCGATATTTAATCGGAGCCAGCCCCGGAGGGGCGGAAGGAGTCACCGCACTATTGCGTGTCTTCTGTCAGCCCATCCGGGGGCTGATACGTATGGAGACGCCAATCCCCGGGCTCACGCCCGGGGCTAATAATCTGTTGCGCCTCCGGCGCTTCGAGTGGCTAGAGATTTCCTCAAAATGCACTAGCAGAATCCGAGTACATTAGTTTGCACGGGAAATACGGCCGCCGGAGGGTTGCGACCCGTCTATAGGGTGATGGGAGACCCACGCAACATCGCTCACGCCAAGAAAGTCACTCAGGAAAAGCATCACAAAGCCAAGCATACTCAAAAGGCTAGTGCGCCCCAACCGGCCAAGAAGCCGCAAATCGAGGAAACGAAATCGCCTGCGGCTGAGCAAAGTGCGGCCGCAAAGACGGAGGCGGAAAAGTCACCTCAACCAGCAGACTCAGCGCGGCTGGAAAAATCCCTTGCCGTCCTCTCTACGCTTAAGGATTTGGAATTTCACTCGCGGGGAAACATTGAAAAGCTGGCTGAGCTAAGCTTAACGATTGAGGACGAGCTCAAGCAAAAGGCGTTCGCTGAAGCCATTGGCGCGGTTTACGCAGCACAGGATGCGTTTCAATCCAAAATCCTGAAATTAATTGAGGATTACGAAGCGGAGTGCGTGCGTTTGAAACCGGCGGGATAACTTTCAGCGTCAATTGCAACGCCATTCCGCGCTGAGCGCTTTCAACTTCAACGAAGACCAGCCAGCGTGTAGATCAATCCGAGCAAGCCGCTGCCGAGGACGACGTACACAATATTCCATTTCCATCGCCAGATTCCGAGAAAAGCCACGATCCCTACAATAGCGGCGAACCAGTTGAACGGCTCGTTTTGGGGTAGCAGAATATGCATTCCGAACCAGACGGCCAGGTTCATCACGACACCCACAACCGCGGCGGTGATCGCGGAGAGCGCGGTGGTTAGGTGGACGTTTCCTCGCAGTTGTTCGATGTGCGGGCCACCAAGAAAAACCCAAAGAAAGCAAGGCACGAACGTTGTCCATGTGCTGATGAGAGCGCCTAACGTTGCGGCCGTAAGCGGCGGCAGACCGTTCGGCACGTTCCAGCCGCCCATGAATCCCACAAATTGGAGCACCATGATCAACGGCCCTGGTTTCGTTTCGGCGAGACCAAGTCCGTCCATCATCTGACCCGGTTTCAACCAGTGAAAATACTCCACCGCGTTCTGGGCGACGTATTGCAGTACAGCATAAGCACCACCGAGAGTGACAACCGCCGCTTTGCTAAAGAACAAACCTTCACGGAAAATCGTGTCATTCCACCCACGCCAAAGGCCAGCAAGCAGAACCGGCAGCCACCATAACGTGAGCCAAATCACGCAGACTTTGATGGCGCCGACGAGGGATGGTTTCGTATGCGCAGGCGATTCTATATCGTCGCCGAGAACGATCTCGGCATCCTTCTTGGCGGATTTGTTTTGACCAAACACTAAAAACTTATCTTTCCATAACCTGCCGCCGACCAACCCCGTAATACCGGCCGTTAAAACAACCAGTGGAAAGGGAACCTTGAGAAAGAAGATGGCTACGAAAGCAAGCGCGGCCAGCGTCCACATCACCGCGTTTTTCAGCGCTCTCGATCCAATCCGAATCACGGCTTCGGCCACGATCGCCATGACGGCAGGCTTGATGCCGAAGAAAATCGCCGCAACCCAGGGAATATTGCCGTAGGCGGCGTAAACCCAAGTCAGACCCCAGAGGAAAAAGGCGGCGGGCAGGACAAACAAAGTTCCCGCAATAACGCCGCCACGAATTTTGTGCAGCAACCAACCGATGTAGATCGCGAGCTGGTGGGCCTCGGGGCCTGGCAGCAGCATGCAAAAATTGAGTGCATGGAAAAACCGCGTCTCACTGATCCATTTCTTCTTTTCGACCAGTTCTCCGTGGAGCAGCGCAATCTGAGCCGTGGGTCCGCCGAAGCTAATGAAACCAAACTTCAGCCAGAATCGGCATGCCTCAGCGAACGAGGGTGCAAGACGTCGATCTTCGGTTGCAACTGTTCGCTGTGAGGAAGTCGCCTTCATCGGCGTTGGAAAAACGCGTAGAGTGCCTCGAAGCATTCGAAGCCTCGCCGCAAGATTTCTTTGTCAGGCAATCCTTCCCTTGCCCAACCTTTCAGGACACGATCAATCCCGACCGCTTCGACCCGCTGGAATCTGGCGTCGTCCAGATCCGCGTCGTGGATCATCTCCCCAATTTTCGCCACGACTTTGTCGGAGATCGCAAAACGCCTGATGAGCGTCTCGAAAGTGCAGTAGTTGCCATGGTGCGAGAACTCAGCATCAAGCATGTCGAACGGGATCGTGCCAGGCACAGCGTCTGCACTTGGCGCGAATACAAACTTCGGCTTCCGGTCAATGAATTTGGAGATCAACCACGCCGATCCCACTCGGTCGATCTCCGGACGTGGGCGCGTCAGCCATGTTTTGCCCTGGTATTGCTTCGCATCGAGCACTGCGAGTTGCCGGGCGGTACTGCGGCCTTCGGCGCGACGTAGCAGCATGGCTACGTCGTGTCCACGTGCGCTGTCGAAAAAATCCACTTCGCGAATTTCACGGAATTGTCGCGTAAGGCGTTCCAGTTCTGCAGTTGCCCTTTCCGCGTCCATTTTCTTGCGCCGCCCGATGAAACGCTGAAGAGATTTTCGCAGCTCAGCATAATCTTTGGCGCGGGCGTCATTAAACATCACGATCACCTTCTCTTTGGTTAGACCCTCGATTTCCTGCGCTCGAACAAGCGTCGAATCGCCTCCATAATCGCGAATCTGCTGTGCCAGCCATTGAAACTGCTCGTATTGCGCGGGCTCATCAGGGAGGAGATACGTAGAAGTCTTGATCTGCACTGCGCCCATCTTTTTCAAACGTCGCCAGACGGCCACGCGTTCGGTGTTGCGATTGGTGGGCAAGCTAAACAGCAGCAGAAGCCATGATGTTGCCGTGATCACAGCTCACGCTGATCAAATGAAAGATGTATTGCAAATATTATTTGAACTTACATCTGACCTGTTGTGTCTGTAAAGATTACAGCAGAATCCTCAACAGGAGAGCCAACAAACAGACATGAACACAAGCACGAAAAACTTTTTACTTCGCACCACAATTCTCCTCGGAATTATCTCAAGCACATTCGCTGGTGATTTCAATACGGCGCGTATCGACGAACTAACCGGGCTCAAGGGAAAGATGAACGAGAAGGAAGGCGTTTATAAAGGCACGTTCCCGCGGAGCGACGTGAAAGTCGTTGTCGATGGATGGACGATGCCACCGTTCATGGGTCTCGGCACGTGGGCTGCCTTCACCGCGACAAAGGACGGCGCGATGGTGATGGGCGACACTGTTCTTTTCGAAGATGAAGTGAACGCGGCGATGACGGCGGCGCTGGATAATGGACTAAGTGTGACGGCGCTTCATAATCATTTCTTTTTCGACAAACCAAAAGTTTTTTTCATGCACATCGAAGGCGAAGGCAGCGTCGATCAACTCGCAAATGCGGTTCGCAAAGTTTATGACGCAGTGAAAAAAGTCCGCTCGGAAAATTCGCAACCGAAAGACTCGTTCGGCGGGAGCGCACTGCCGGACAAAAATTCGATCAGCGCCGAGCCGCTTAATAAAATCTTCGGTGCACAGGGTGACGCGAAGGATGGAATGGTGAAGTTCACCTTCGGCCGCCCGGCCACGATGCACGGGGTGAAGATCGACAACACAATGGGCGTGAACACGTGGGCGGCCTTCGCCGGCGCGGACGACAACGCGGTAGTCGACGGCGATTTCGCTGTGACGGAAGACGAGTTACAAGCCGTCTTGAAATCGCTCGTGAAACAGAAAATCTACATCGTCGCGATTCACCAACACATGACCCACGAACAACCGCGCATCATGTTTTTCCATTACTGGGGTCGCGGTCGCGCCAAAGAGTTGGCGGAAAATGTTAAGAGCGCGTTCTTCATAGCAGGTCTGCAAGAAGTCAGCTCGCCGCTACCGTAAGCCTTATATCAACCAGAAGGGAAACTATGAAAACATTAAGCTTAACGATACTGGTGATGACCATGGCAACCGCAGTGGCCATCGCTGAGACGATCAATTTCGACGATATGAAATCCGGGACAGCACCAGCCGGTTGGACCGCGACGCAAACCGGCAGCGGCACGGCCAAATGGGCGGTCGAAAAAGACGATTCGGCGCCGAGCAAGCCGAACGTGTTGAAGCAATCCGGTCAAGCAACCTTTCCGGTTTGCATCAAGAACGACACCAACCTCAAAGACGGTTTCGTTGAAGTGAAATTCAAACCAGTCAGTGGCAAGGAAGATCAAGCCGGCGGCGTGATCTGGCGCGCAAAAGATTCGAACAACTACTACATCGCACGCGCGAACGCGCTTGAGGGCAACGTGGTCCTTTACAAAACTGTAAGCGGCAAACGCAGTCCTCTCGACATCGTGGGACGCAAGGGCGGTTACGGCGTGAAGGAGCCGGTCGCGTCCGGCCAATGGCACACGCTTCGCGTGGAATTCGCGGGCAACCACTTCAAGCTTAGCTTCGACGG
>WNGL01004668.1_pt1 | contig 18665 bp, 18 predicted proteins | sample 5400591 | NCBI WGS metagenome assembly WNGL01 (sample SAMN13153377, study PRJNA577476) | soil metagenome | isolation source: 80 cm soil or saprolite under Garry oak tree replicate 1 | place: USA:California | collected 2016-06-15 | reverse complement strand
CCTGGCCGAGCAGCGTCACGAAGTCGATTTCCGGATTCATGAGCAGATTGAGCGCGAAGTTCTGCTCGCGGTTGCGCGCCGTGATGCCCCAGACGTTGTTCTTGCCGTGGGTGTAGTCGCGCGCGGTCTCGAGCACCGCGGTCCGGTCCGAGACTTCCCTGACCGTGGCGAGCAGCGGGCGCTCGCCGTCCTGGTACACGAACTCGTTCAGCAGCAGGTTCTCGCAGAGCGGACCGCGTATGCGGTAGTACGTGCGTCCCTCGCGTTTCCACGACTCGATGTCCCTGCCGTGGTTGTCCCAGAAATCCGCCGGCAGCTCGCGAACGCCGGTGTAGAGCAGGTCGGTATCCTCGAGCACCTTGTCGTTGTAATAGTCCTCCACGGTGAGGCCCAGCGCCCGGGCCTTGATGCGCATGTTGATGTCCTTCGACACCAGCGTCACGCGGCGCGCGGGGTCGCGCTTCTGCAGGTAGATCACGACCCCGATGATGTGGTTGTCGGTCTTGCCGATCGGCAGGTTGGCGGGAATGTGGCCGTTGATCGCCTCGGTCTGCAGGTAGAGGCGCCCCCTCGCGTTGTCGGCCTCGTGGCGTGCGAGCGGAATCCCCTCCGCTATGGGCGTCTTCGCGTGGCTCACGATGTCGTCCAGAAACCGGCTCGCCTGGCGCGCGTTGCGTGCGATTTCGGAGATGCCGCTCTTGTTGCTGTCGAGCTCCTCGAGCGTCATGATCGGCAGGAACACGTCGTGTTCCTCGAAACGGAACAGGCTCGTCGGGTCGTGCATCAGCACGTTGGTGTCGAGAACGAAGAGCTTCGTGACGGACTGCCGGGATTCGCTGCGGGGGCGGCGGGAAGGCACGGATTTGCGCGAAGCTCCTGCCGGGGGCACGGAAGCGACTTGCCGCTCAGACGGTTTTAACAAAATCGAGCACCTCCTGGGCATGACCGGGAACCTTGACCCCGCGCCATTCGCGCCGGAGAACGCGGTCGCGGTCGAGCACGAAGGTGCTGCGCTCGATGCCCCTTACCTTTTTCCCGTACAGGTTCTTCATCTTCATCACGCCGAACTGTTTGCAGATCTTTTCGTCTTCGTCCGACAGCAACTCGAAGGGAAACCCCATCTTGGCCTTGAAATTCTCGTGCGACTTGAGGCTGTCGCGCGAGATTCCGGCTATCGAACATCCCGCCTTCTGGAACTGCGGGTAGAGATCGCGGAACTGCGCCCCTTCGTTGGTGCAGCCCGGGGTGTTGTCCTTCGGGTAGAAATAGAGGACGAGCAGCTTGGATTTGACCGCCGAGAGCCGAAATTCCTTGCCGCCGGTGGCGGGCAGGACGAAGTCGCTTACTGCTTTGTCGGCCATCCAGAGTCCGCACCCCTATGGGCGCCATTGTCGCCCGAATTCGGAAGCGAACGCAACCCGAGTGCATTGCGCGGCAGCTCACGAAAGAAATTTTACGAGCTCCCCCAGCAATTCCGCCGGCGCTTCCTCCGGGATGTAATGGCCGCAATCCAGGGTCCGTCCCTGGACGGATTCGGCCCGCTCGGCCCAGTCGGCGAGGGGGGAGAAGCAGCGGGCCACCGTTCCGTGCTTGCCCCAGAGAACGAGCAGAGGCGCGACCAGCTTGCAGCCGATGTCGGACTCGTCGTGCGCGAGGTCGATCGATTCGGCCGCGCGATAGTCCTCGCAGCTCGCGTGAATCGTCGCCGGATCGCGAAAGCATCGCCGGTACTCGGCAAGCGCCTCGGGCGCGAACGCCTTGAGCCCCGCGTGGCGGGTCCCCATGTGACTCTCGATGTAGAAATCCGGATTGGCGCCGATCAGGGTCTCCGGAATCGGTTCCGGCCGCAGCAGGAAGAACCAGTGGTAATAGGCCTTCGCGAACTCGCGCGAGACCCGGGCATACATCGTGCGCGTGGGGACGATGTCGAGCACGGCGAGCTTCGTCACCGAGGCGGGGTGGTCGAGAGCCATGCGATGCGCGACCCGTCCCCCGCGGTCGTGACCGACGACGAAGAACGTTTCATGACCCAGGGCCCGCATCGCCTCGACCTGGTCCTGGGCCATGGCGCGCTTGGAATAATTGGCATGGTCGGGAAGCCCGTGGGGTTTTTCGCTGTCTCCGTAACCGCGCAGGTCCGCGGCGACCACCCTGAATCGTTTCGCGAGTTCGGGCGCGATGCGATGCCAGATCGCGTGGGTCTGCGGATAACCGTGCAGGAGGAGCAGCGGTGGGCCCACGCCGCCATGGACCAGATTGATCGCCGCGCCGCTCGTCCTGATGCGCCTGCGCTTGAAGCCGGGGAAGAGCTCGCCGCTCACGAGAGAAATTCCTTGCCCTGCAGCGCGACCAGTCCCGATCGTCCCGCGACGCTGCCGAACGCGATCTCGTTGCGGGGCAGGCTTCTCAAGTCGAGCGATTCGGCAAGGGTGCGCATCGACACCAGGTCGTACCCCTGGTTCTTCCACCCCGCGAGCATCGCCTCGAACGCCGGCGCGAGCTTTCCGCCTTCGAGCTCGGCGTGAAGCGTGTATACGTGTCCCGCGGCGGGGCGCTCGCGGGTGAGATTGAGCACGTGGTCCGCGACGTTTTTTTTCGTGAGCCCGTTCGTGCCGATCAGCTCGTCCAGAGTCGGGAGCGTGGTCGGGAGCTGCGGGCACGCGACGATCTCGGCGCGCCATACGGGGATGAAGGGACCGCTCCCGCGGGTGTCCGAGCAGTAATCGAAGCCCAGGCGCTGCGTCAGGCGCAGCGCGTGCAGATTCGTCTGCCAGCCCGCGGCGCCGTGCGCGCGCGCGGGCGTCCCGAATATCTCCTCGAAGCGCTTGCGCGACAGGAGCATCTGGCGCTCGGTCCACCGGGCGTCGGCCGCGGGCGCACCGTCCTGCCATTTCACGTGGTCCCAGGCGTGAATTCCGACTTCGAAACCCGCGTCCCGCGCCCTGCGCATCACGTCGGCGCAGCGCCGCCCGATGTCGGGACCGGGCAGGAGCGTCCCGTAGAGGAGCGTCAGGAAGCCGTAGTGCGACAGAACCGAGGTGCGCGACACCTTTCCGACGAAGCCGCGGCGGAACACGCGCTTGATCGCGCGGCCCGTGTGATCCGGGCCGAGACTGAAGAGGAAAGTGGCGCCGGCGCCGTGCTTTTTCAGCAGCTCGACCAGCCGGGGAACTCCTCGCCGGGTGCCGCGGTAGGTATCGACGTCGACTTTCAGCGCGAGCTTCATTCGACCAGCCGTCGCGCCTCGGCGACGTGCGTGCGGTAGGCGTCGAAGATGTGCTTCAGGGCTTGTTGCATGTCGACCCGCGGCCGCCAGCCCAGGTCATTCGTGGATTGCGAGATCTTGGGCACGCGGTTCTGCACGTCCTGATAGCCCTTGCCGTAGTACTGCGCTGCAGTCGTCCTGACGAGCCTCACCTTCCTCGCATTGGCGCGGTATTCGGGGTACTCCAGGGCGAGCTTCACCATCATGCCGGCGAGATCTCTGACCGAATAGTTGTTCTTCGGGTTGCCGATGTTGTAGATTTTTCCGCTCGCGATTCCCTTGCGGTTCTCGATGATCTTCATCAACGCGTCGATGCCGTCCTCGATGTAGGTAAACGCGCGCTTCTGCTTTCCGCCGTCCACGAGCTTGATAGGCTCACCGCGGACGATATGGCCGAAGAACTGGGTGATCACGCGCGAGCTCCCTTCCTTGGAGGCGTTGAGATTGTCCAGTCCCGAACCGATCCAGTTGAACGGCCGGAACAGCGTGTAGTCGAGCCCTTCCTTCATGCCGTAGGCGTGAATGACGCGGTCCATCAGCTGCTTCGCGCAGGCGTAGATCCAGCGCGGCTTGCCGATCGGTCCATACACGAGCGGGGAGTCCTCCGGATCGAACTCGCGGTCCGGGCACATCCCGTACACCTCGGAGGTCGAGGGAAAGACCAGGCGCTTGCCGTGCCTGACGCATCCCCGCACGATCGGCAGATTCGCCTCGAAGTCCAGCTCGAAGACCTTGAGCGGTTCCTTGACGTAGATCGCGGGCGTCGCGATCGCGACCAGGGGCAGCACCGTGTCGCATTTCCGGACGTGATACTCGATCCATTCGCGGTTGATGGTGATGTCGCCTTCGAAAAAGTGGAAGCGCTTTTGACCGAGCAGCTCGGTGATGCGGTCGGTCTGCATGTCCATGCCGTAGACCTCCCAGTCGGTCCTCGCGAGGATGCGTCCGGACAGGTGGTGGCCGATGAAGCCGTTCACGCCGAGGATGAGGATTCTTTTCACCGTAGCTCCCTAGTGCAGCGGGATCCTGCGATCACCGATGCGATTGGCGAATTCTTGCGCGGAGAGCGGCCGGCCGTCCAGTTCCAGATCGAGGAGCTCCAGAACCTCTCCGTCGGCGCATGCGGCGTAGCAGCGGCCGTCTTCCGCGTAGAGGAACGCGGGAGCCGGCGCGCCGCCCTCCTGCGCGCGCCGCCGCGTCCGCAGGACGCGCAGCCGTTTCCCTTCCACTTCGGTGAACGCACCGGGATAGGGTGGCGCGACCGCGCGAACCAGATCGTGCACCCGCTTCGCAGGCGCGCTCCAGTCGATGCGCCCGTCTTCGGGCCGGCGGCCGCCGAAATAGCCGCCCCTGGAAAGATCCTGCGCGCGGAGGACCGCGCTGCCGTCGATCAACTTCGGCAGGCTGCGCCTGAGAACGCGCCCGGCCGCCCCCGTGACTTTTGCGAACACGTCCACGGCACGCTCGTCCGGCAGGATGGCGACGGCTTCCTGGTCGACGATGCGCCCCGCGTCGGGCTTCTCCACCATCTCGTGCAGGGTCGCGCCGGTCTCGGTCTCGCCGTGGATGATCGCCCAGTTGACCGGCGCCCGCCCGCGGTACTTCGGAAGGAGCGAGCCATGCATGTTGAACGCGCCCCTTCGGGGGATCGCCAGGAGCCGCGCGCCGAGCATCAGGCGGTAGTAGAACGAGAAAAGAAAATCCGGACGCAGGTCGCCGATCCTCTCGACGATTTCCGGCGCGTTGGGGTCATCGGGCGCGAGGGTCTCGATCGCCCGCCCGCGCGCAAGCTCGGCGACGCTCGCGAACCATATCCTCTCCTCGGGCCTGTCCCGGTGCGTGATCAGAAGGGGCACTTCGATCCCCTGATCGAGCAGGACTTCGAGACAGCGGCAGCCGACGTCGTGGTAGGCGAAGACAACCGCGCGCGTCACTCTTCAACCGGTTACGATTTGACGCTGCTTCGGGGATTCCGAAACGGCGTCCTTGCGTTCCAGAACGGCCTGCACGAGGTAGCGCGGCCTCTGCCGCACCTGCTCGTAGATGCGGCCCACGTACTCGCCCAGGAGGCCGATGCCGAACAAGGTGATGCCGATGAGGAAGAACGCGATGCCGAAAAGCGTGAACACGCCTTCCGCCTCGGGCCCGACCACCACGCGGCGGATTGCGAGGAAAATCACGAACGTCAGAGACAACAGAGCTATCGCGATTCCCGAAAGCGAGAACAGCTGCAGGGGCATCACGGAGAACCCGGTGACGAGATCGAAGTTGAGCCGGACGAGGCCGTAAAGCGAATACTTCGAGTCGCCGGCGGCGCGCTCCTCGTGCGCCACCTCGATCTCGGTCGGGCGCTGCGCAAACGTATAGGCGAGAGCGGGGATAAAGGTGTTGACTTCGCGGCAGCTGTTGATCGCGGCGACGATGTCGCGGCTGTAGGCGCGCAGCATGCACCCCTGGTCGGTCATGCGGATGCGGGTGATGCGCTCGCGGACGGCGTTCATCATCCGCGACGCGTTGCGCCTGAACGCCGTGTCCTGCCGCTCGAGGCGCACGGTTCCGACGTAATCGTAGCCTTCGTCCATTTTGGCGAGGAGCTTCGCGATTTCCTCCGGGGGGTTCTGCAGATCCGCGTCGAGGGTGACCACGCGCTCGCCGCGACTCGCCTCGAACCCGGCCACGATGGCGAGATGCTGGCCGAAGTTGCCGTTGAACAGGATCACACGGGTCACATCGGGGCGAATCTCGAACTGCTCGCGCAGCAGCGCCGCAGACCGGTCGGCGCTGCCGTCGTTGACGAAAATGACCTCGTAGGTCGTCCCGAGCGCGTCCAGCGCCGGATACAGCCGCGCGAACAGCGCGGGCAGGACCGCTTCCTCGTTGTAGACCGGGATGACGACGGAGAGCTTTGGCGCGGGCATGTCAGGCGGCCTTGCGCCGCATCACGCGCTTCATGCTTTCGCATACGCGCTCGACGTCGGTCTCGCGCATCTCGGGAAAGAGGGGCAGCGTGACCGTCTCGCGCGCGATGCGCTCCGAGGCCGGGAACATGCCCTCGCGGAATCCCTTGTTGCGGAAGAGCGTGGTGAGGTGGATCGCTTCGTAGGAGACGCCGGTGCCGATGCCTTCCTTGTGCATCGCGTCCATGAACGCCTTGCGGGTCGAGCGCAGCGCCTGCAGCGGCAGCAGCACCGTGAACATGTTCCAGCTGTGCCCGGGGTTGTCGCGCGGCGGCAGGCGCTCGGGCACGAGCAGGTCGTCGCCCGCGAGGCACTCGAAGTAGCGCTGCGCAAGGCGCGCGCGAGCGCGGCACCAGTCCTCCAGGTGCGCGAGCTGCGCGAGGCCCAGTCGCGCCGACACGTCGGAGAAGTTGTACTTGACCCCGGCGCGCTCCACGTCGCGCGTGCCGTCCGGCAGGCGCTTGATGCCGTGAAAGCGCAGCTCGTCGACGATCGCCGCCTCGCGCTCGTCGTTGAGCGCCAGGGCTCCGCCCTCGATGGTGGTCATGTTCTTGTTGGGATGGAAGCTGAACGACACGATGTCGCCCGTCGCCCCCACCGGGCCGCGCGGGGTGCGCGATCCGATCGCGAGGGCCGCGTCCTCGAGGATGCGCAGCTTGTGGCGCCTGGCGAAGGCGTCGAGCACGTCGGGATCGAGCGGCGCGTTGTAATGCGTCGGAAACAGCAGGCGCGTCTTCGCCGTGACCGCGGCAGCCGCCTGCGCAAGATCGATGTTGCGCGAGCCGAGGTCCACGTCGACGAACACGGCGGTCGCGCCGGAGCGCTCGACCACGTTGCCGGTCACGAAGAAGCTCTGGGCGGGGATGATCACCTCGTCGCCCGGCCCGATGCCGAGCAGCTCGAGGGCCACCTGCATCGCCGCCGTAGCGGAAGTGAGCGCGCGGACCGGCCGCCCGCCGAAGCGCTCCGACAGCGCCTTTTCGAACGCCGCGACACGGGGCCCGGTGACGATCCAGCGGCTGCGCAGCGTGTCGGCGACGGCGGCGATCATGGCCTCGTCGATGGTCGGCCGCGCGAAGGGAAGGAAGCTCACTAGGAGCGCGCGACGAGAAACACGCCCGCGACGATGAAGGCGATGCCGATCAGCTTTTGCGCCGTGAGCGATTCGCCGAACAGGTACCAGGCTGCGACCGCATTCAGGACGTATCCGATCGAAAGCATCGGATAAGCGATCGAAACCTCGACGCGCGACAGGCCCAGGACCCAGACGACGAGGCTCACGACATAGCAGGCGACTCCGCCCGCGATATGCGGCTCGAATGCGAGCTTCATGCCCACGGGCAGGACGTTGTGCGCGCTGAACTCGAAATGGCCCACGGCGTTGGTGCCGGCTTTGAGGAGCAGCTGCGCCGAAGCGTTGAGCAGCACTCCGGTGAGGATCAGGGCGAGGCTTACCGCGTTCACGGCTTTCTCACGATCACCCGGCGCGGGTCGCTCGCGACGATCCGGACCGCGACCGGATGCGCCTTGAGAAAGCCGGCAAGGTCGTTCGCGCTGAACATGGCGAACGCGTCGCGATCGGATTGCCAGGCGCGCGCGAAGGCGGCAGCGTCGGGCAGGAACTCCCGGCGCTCCCAGGCGATCGACTGGGCCAGCTCGTCCTTGTAGCCGACCATGGTCACGGTTCGATCCAGGTAGAACGGCAGGGTGTGATCAAAGGTGTCCACGACGTAAAAGGGAACGTCCGGTTTCACATCGCCCCGGATTTTCTGGACGACATGATACGCGGAAAAAGCCGGGGCAAGCGTCTCGTGTCCAGACAATACGATCTGCACCCAGGCCAGGCCGCCGAGGGCGAGAGTCAATGCCGCGGCGGCGCGCCGGCGGCACAGCGATGCGGAAGCGATTCCCGCTGCGGCCAGCACGATGCCCGCGACGGTGAGCCAGGGCAGATAGCCCGCATACAATTCGGGCGGGAGATCCGTCTCGAGGAGGACCAGAACTTTCGGGAGATTGACCGAAGCCCAAAGCGAGGCGGCGGCGAACGCGATCCCGAGCAAGGCGGCGACCACGCCCTGTGCCAGCGCGAAGCGCGGGCTCGCGGAGGCGAGGTGGATCCCGATCAGCAGTGCCAGCGCCGGAAACATCGGCAGGATGTAGGAGCCGAGCTTGGAGTCCGAGGCGGAAAAGAACGCGAAAACGACCACGCACCACAGAAGCAGGAAACGCCGCGGCTGGAAACGGACTTCCGGAACGCGAGTCCATGCGCGCCCGAGGGCGGGGAAGAGGTCCACGATCCAGGGGAGGACTCCGGCAAGCAGCACCGGCACGAAATACCACACGGGCTGATAGCGTCCGTGCTCCCGGGTGGTGAAGCGCTCGAGGTGCTCGTGGATGAAGAAGAAACGCAAAAATTCCGGGTTGGCGAGCGAAACCGCGATGAACCACGGCGCCGCGATCGCGAGGAAGAGCAGCCCGCCGCCCAACGCGTGCAGGCGACCGAGGAGTTTCCAGTCACGCTCGATCAGGACGTAGAGCGCCACCGCGCCCGCGGGCAGAACGATGCCGATGAGTCCCTTGGTCATGACGGCGAGCGCCGCAGCCGCCCAAGCGACGAGCATCCAGCGGCGTCGCTCGTTTTCTCCGGAGTCCTGCTGCGCGACAGCAAACGCGAATACCGACGTCGATATGAAAAAAGTCAGGGCCATGTCCAACGTCAGGACATGGCCGATAGCGACGTAGAGAGCGCAACTCGCGGCAACCGCCGCGCCGTACGGTCCGGCCGGCGGGGCGAACAGGCGCTTGCCCGTCCAGACGACCAGCAGCACACCCAAGAACCCGGTCAGGCCGGGCCACAGGCGCGCCGCCCACTCGTTCTGGCCGAACGCGGTGAACGCGGCCGCGGTGATCCAATACTGCAGGGCCGGCTTCTCGAAGTACTTGTAGCCATTCAGGCGCGGCGTGAGCCAGTCGCCGCTTGCGACCATCTCGCGCGGAATCTCCGCGTAGCGGCCTTCGTCGGGCTTGACGAGGTGCCGATAACCGAGATTGCAGAACCAGCCGGCCGCAAAGACGGCAAGCAGGATCCACGGCCCGCGCCTGGAGATCGTCGATCTCACCCGATCAGCAGAGCCGCGGCGACCCTGCGGTCTTCGGCGAGGAGAATGTTGTAGGTACGGCAGGCGGCCTGCACGTCCATGACTTCGACGCCGACTCCGGACCGTATCAGGGACTGCATGATCTCGCGGCGGGGAAAGCGCAGCAGCGCTCCGGTGCCGAGGAGAATGATTTCCCGGTCCAGACCGGCGAGCGCCGCCAGGTGCTCGGGCGCGAGGTCATCGAATCGGTTCGGCGGCCAGTCCAGGAGGATGCGATCGGGCAGCACCACGAGGCTTCGTTCGAACCTCTGCCGGTTGACCATCACGTAGCCCTCGCCATAGCCGGTGATGGCGTTCTTGGCGGTCGCGGGATCGAGGTGCAGCTTCAAGTTTGCCGGTGTTGTAAGTGTCCGGTAACATTATAACTTTTTGCAGCGCAGCGCGGCTCGAAAGCCCGCCGCACTCCCGGAAAATCCCGCGCCCCATGCGAAAATTTGCCCGAATCGAGCGCCTTCCCCCCTACGTCTTCAACATCACCAACGAGTTGAAGATGGCGGCGCGCCGCGCAGGCGAAGACGTGATCGACATGAGCATGGGCAATCCCGACGGCCCCACGCCCGCGCACATCGTCGCGAAGCTCGTCGAGGCCGCGCAGCGCAGCGACACGCACGGCTACTCGGTGTCGAAGGGAATTCCGCGCCTGCGCCGCGCGATCTGCGGCTGGTACCAGCGCCGCTACGGCGTCGCATTCGATCCGGATTCGGAAGCGATCGTCACCATCGGTTCGAAGGAAGGGCTCGCGCACCTGATGCTCGCCACGCTGGACCGCGGCGACACGGTGCTCGTGCCCAACCCGAGCTACCCGATCCACATCTACGGCGCGATCATCGCCGGCGCGGACATCCGCTCGGTGCGCATGACGGCAGAGGTGGATTTCTTCGGGGAACTCGAGCGCGCGATCGGCGAGCTGATTCCCAAGCCCAAGATGCTGGTGATCGGCTTTCCGTCGAACCCGACCGCGAAATGCGTGGAGCTGAATTTCTTCGAGCGCGTGATCGCGCTCGCCAGGGCCCACGACATCCTCGTCGTCCACGATCTCGCGTATGCCGACATCACCTTCGACGGCTGGAAGGCGCCCTCGATCATGCAGGTGCCCGGCGCGCGCGACATCGCGGTGGAATTCTTCACCATGTCGAAGAGCTACAACATGGCGGGCTGGCGCATCGGCTTCATGGTCGGCAACAAGGACCTCGTCAACGCCCTCGCGCGCATCAAGAGCTATCACGATTACGGCACCTTCACGCCGATCCAGGTGGCATCGATCGTTGCGCTCGAAGGCCCGCAGGACTGCGTCGAGGAGCACCGCGTGAAATACCAGAAGCGCCGCGACGTCATGGTGCGCGGCCTGCACGAAGCCGGCTGGATGGTCGAGAACCCGAAAGCCTCGATGTACCTCTGGGCGAAGATCCCCGATGGCTATGCGAAGCTCGGCTCGCTCGAATTCGCCAAGAAGATATTGAAGGACGCGAAAGTCGCGGTGTCGCCGGGGGTCGGCTTCGGCGATTACGGCGACGATCACGTGCGCATCGCGCTGATCGAGAACGAGGCCCGGTCCCGCCAGGCGGTCCGCGGAATCAGGGAAATGTTCCGCAAGGACGGGCTGCTCAAGTCATGAACATCGTCCACATCACCGATGACGCGGGCAGGGTCGTCGAGCACGGATGGTTGAAGCGGGCGGAAGGCGTGCATCGCCAGCTTCGGACCGCGCTGCCCGCCGATTACGAGGGTAAGATGAAGCGCGTGTTCGCCGGAGGCGCGCGCATGTGCGTCGCGACCGAAGGGGGCGCCGTGTGCGGCGTCGCCGTATACCGCGTCAGCGAGAACACTTTCGAGGGACTTCACCTCTATGTCGACGACCTGGTGACCGACGAGAAGCTGCGCTCCAGGGGCGTCGGCCGGGCGCTGATGGAGCACCTGCAGGGGCTCGCGCGGGCCGCGGACTGCGAGGCCTGTACGCTCGATTCCGGCACGCAACGGGCGCAGGCGCACAAGTTCTATTTCCGCGAAGGGATGGTGGTGAGCTCGTTTCATTTCAGGAAGCCGCTCAAATGAGGCCGATCAACGTGGGCCTGCTCGGCATCGGCACGGTGGGCGGAGGCACCTGGGCGGTCCTCGCGCGCAACCGGGAGGAGATCTCGCGCCGCGCCGGGCGCGACATCCGCATCAGCGTCGTCGCCGACAAGGAGACGGCGAAGGCGAAGAAGCTCACCGGCGGCAAGGCGCGCGTCACCGCGGATGCGTTCGAAGTCGTGCGCGATGCCGAGGTCGATATCGTCATCGAGCTGATCGGCGGCACCACCGTCTCCCGCGAGCTCGTGCTCGCCGCGATCGCGAACGGCAAGCACGTCGTTACCGCGAACAAGGCGCTGCTCGCCACCCATGGCAACGAGATTTTCGCCGCCGCGCAGAAGAAGGGCGTGATGGTCGCCTTCGAGGGCGCGGTCGCGGGCGGCATTCCCATCATCAAGGCGCTGCGCGAGGGCCTCACCGCGAACCACATCGAATGGATCGCCGGGATCATCAACGGCACCTCGAACTTCATACTCTCGGAGATGCGCGACAAGGGCCTTCCTTTCGCGACGGTGCTGAAGGAGGCGCAGAAACGCGGCTATGCCGAGGCCGACCCGAGCTTCGACATCGAAGGCGTGGACGCGGGGCACAAGCTCACCATCATGGCCGCGATCGCCTTCGGCATCCCGATGCAGTTCGACAAGTGCTACAAGGAGGGCATCGCCGGGCTCACCGAGGGAGACATCCGTTACGCCGAGCAGTTCGGCTACCGAATCAAGCTGCTGGGGATCACCAAGCACACCGCGCAGGGCATCGAGCTGCGCGTGCACCCGACGCTGATCCCGGCGAAGCGCCTGATCGCCAACGTCGAGGGGGTGATGAATGCCGTGCTGGTAAAAGGCGACGCGGTGGGCCCGACCCTGTACTACGGCGCCGGCGCCGGCGCCGAGCCCACGGGGAGCGCGGTGGTGGCCGATCTGGTGGACGTCACGCGCCTGCACACCGCCGACCCCGAGCACCGCGTGCCGCATCTTGCATTCCAGCCCGACCGCATGTCCACCCTCAAGGTCCTGCCTATGGACGAGGTCGTGACTTCGTATTATCTGCGCATGCAGGTCGAGGACCGCCCGGGCGTGCTCGCGGACATCTCGCGTATCCTCGCCGACGCCTCGATTTCCATCAACGCCATGATGCAGCGCGAGCCCGCCGCGGGCGAAAAGCAGGTCGACATCATCATGCTCACCCACCAGACGCGCGAGAAGAGCATCAACGCCGCGATCGGCAAAATCGAGAAGCTGCCGGTGGTGACGGGCAGGGTGACGAGGATCCGGCTGGAAGAGCTGCAGTGACCGGGATTCAGAGGCACGGCTGAACCCGGACTCCTGAATCCCATGCGCTACGTCAGCACTCGCGGCGGGGCGAAGCCGCAGGCGTTCATCGAGATCCTGCTCGAGGGCCTCGCGCCGGACGGCGGGTTGTTCGTGCCGGAGGGGTTTCCGAAACTCGGTCCCGCCGACCTTTCCGCGATGCGTCGCATGAGCTACGCGGAGCTCGCGTTCGCGATCCTGTCGAAATTCGCCGACGACATTCCCGCGGGCGACTTGAAGCGGCTCGTAGCCGCGACTTACACGAAAAAGATCTTCGGCAGCGAGGACATCACGCCGGTCAAAAAGCTCGAGCCGGGCCTCCATCTCCTCGGCCTCTCCAACGGGCCCTCGCTCGCCTTCAAGGACGTCGCGCTGCAGCTGCTCGGCAATCTGTTCGAGTACGCGCTGGAGAAGCACGGCAGGCGGCTCAACGTCGTCGGCGCCACCTCCGGGGACACCGGATCGTCGGCCGAGTACGCGCTGCGCGGCAAGAGGAACGTGCAGGTCTTCATGCTCTCGCCGCAGGGCCGCATGAGCGCGTTCCAGGCGGCGCAGATGTATTCGCTGCAGGACGCGAACATCTTCAACATCGCGGTGCGCGGCGTGTTCGACGACTGCCAGGACATCGTCAAGTCGATCTCGGGCGATTTCGCTTTCAAGGCGAGGCACCGCATCGGCGCGGTCAACTCGATCAACTGGGCGCGCGTCGCGGCGCAGGTCGTGTATTACTTCAAGGCGTATTTCGCCGTGGGCGGAGAGGTCTCCTTCGCCGTGCCTTCGGGCAACTTCGGCAACGTCTACGCCGGGCACGTCGCGCGGCAAATGGGCCTGCCGATCGGGAAACTCATCGTCGCAACCAACGAAAACAACGTGCTCGACGAGTTCTTCCGCACCGGGCGCTACCGCGTGCGCAAGTCCGCCGAGGTGAAGGCGACGAGCAGCCCTTCGATGGACATCTCGAAATCGTCGAACTTCGAACGCTACGCCTACGATCTCGTCGGGCGCGACGGCGTGAAGCTGCGCGCACTTTGGGAAGGGCTCGATCGCGAAGGAACGCTCGACCTTTCCGGAACGGACTATTTCCGTCGGGTCGCGGACACAGGATTCGTCTCGGGATCGAGCACCCACGCCGACCGCCTCGCGACGATCCGGCGCGTCTGGAAGGACTACGGCGTCATGATCGACCCGCACACGGCGGACGGGATCAAGGTCGGGCTCGAGCACCGCGAGCAAGGCGTCCCGCTCGTCTGCATGGAGACCGCCCAGCCCGAGAAGTTCGCCGAAACCATCCGCGAAGCGCTCGGGCGCGAACCGGTGCGGCCCGCGGGATTCGAAAACCTGGAAAAACTGCCGCAGCGTTTCGAAGTCATGGACGCCGATGTGCAGCAGATCAAACATTACATCGGCGCGGCGACGTCACGCTCCGTGTGAGCCAAGGCGCCGGACATACGACCCCCAAGAGGATCGTTGGAGTGGAAGGCAAGAAGCGGATACTGACTGGAATCCGGCCCACCGGCCCCTTGCATCTCGGCCACTACGCGGGAGCGCTCGAGAACTGGGTGAGCCTGCAGACCCGTTACGACTGCTGCTTCTTGATCGCCGACTATCAGGTGTCGGATTACGCCGACGACATGGCGCGCGTGCGGGAGGCGGTGTGGGAGGTGGCGCTCGACTGGCTTGCAGTCGGACTCGATCCGGGACGCAGCTCCTTCGTCATCGAGAGCCTGATCCCGGAACACGCCGAGCTCGCCCTTTGGCTGAGTTGGTTCCTGCCGCTCGGCATGCTCGAGCGCAATCCCACGCTCAAGGCGGAGATGCAGGAGTTCGGCCGGAAGTCCGTGGCGGTCGCATTCTTCACCTATCCGGTCATGCAGGTGGCGAACATTCTCATGCAGCGGGCCCACCTTGTCCCGGTCGGGGAGGATCAGCTTCCCCACATCGAGCTCACCCGAGAGGTGGCGCGCCGCTTCAACCGGCAGTTCAAAGAGGTGTTCCCCGAGCCGGAGGGGCTGGTGGGGCGCGTGCCGCGGCTGGTGGGGATCGACGGCCAGGCCAAGATGAGCAAGTCGCTGCACAACGCCATCTACCTCAAGGACACCCCGGCCGTCGTAAACGAGAAGGTCCGCTCGATGTACACGGATCCGACGCGGCTCCGAGCCACCGATCCCGGCCATGTCGAAGGCAACCCGGTGTTTCTGTACCACGATGTGTTCAACCCCGACCGCGAGGAAGTGGCGGACCTCAAGGACCGCTATCGCCGCGGCTCCGTCGGGGACGTCGAAGTCAAGCAGAAGCTCGCCGCAGCGCTCAACACCTTCCTCGACCCGATCCGTGAGCGGCGGGCGCGTTTCGCGGCCAAGATGGGGCTCGTCCGCGACGCCTTGGCCGACGGCACGGACCGCGCCAGAAAGACGGCCCGGACCACGATGGAAATGGTACGCGACGCCCTCGACCTCGGGTATCTCGAGAAGTTTCGCGGACAGTGAGAATGACCGCATGACTACCTAATCTCAGCTCGTTAGGGCCAATGCAATGAAGCAGACCGCTACACCGGGAGATACCGCGAAAGACGCGATCATCGTCGCAGCTATTTGCTTCGGTTGGTTCATCCTGACGTCTATTCAAGCTGTTGCATCCGGTTTTCCTACTCGTCCCTTCAGCGACTCTTCCTTCATCGGAATCATTGCTCTTGAAGTCATTTTCGGGGCTACCGCAATAGCGTACCTGAGGGCTCGCGGCTACAACCTGACACGGCTTCTACCTGTCCCAACCGCGCTTGGATGTCTGATTGGTCTGGCTCTCTACGCAGCCACCGTACTTGTCTCATGGCCACTGGAGCTCCTGATCAGGGCGGCGCAACCGGCCACGCAGCCGATCGAACAAATCGTCGCCAACGCAACTCTTTCATTCATGCCACTCGTCGCCGTGTCCGTCGTTAATGGGGTCTATGAAGAGGTCTTCTTGGTAGGCTACCTACAACGCGCCCTGGAAAGCTCGGGAGCCGCTTTCGCTGTCGGTGCTTCGGTTCTCGTTCGCATGCTGTACCACCTCTACCAAGGACCAAGCGGAGCTATTTCCATAATCGGCTTTGGATTAGTACTCAGCCTGTATTTCCTCTGGAAGAGAAAGCTTTGGCCCTTGGTCTTTGCGCACATATTTGCGGACATTGCAGGGTTTTCACTCTGGTGACCCTGACTACGTCCTCGACGCTCTTGATCCGGGTTTCGGCTAAAATCTACGCATGAGCTCGGTCCTCTCCAAGGAAAAGAACGTTCTCGGCGGGCCGCTGCTAGCCTGCAGCTACGCGCCGCTCACCGGGTTCTTCCGTGACGGCTGTTGCGCGACACACGACGTGGAAGGGGTCGCGCACCTGGTCTGCATCAAGGCGACTGCGGAGGCTGGTGCCTTCACGTGCTGCGCTGGGTCGAGGCCCACAAAGCGGGCATGGCGCCGCAGGTGGTCCTCGAATCCACTCACGAAAACGTCCTCAAGTACGTCCCCCTCGAAGCGCTGAAGGGCCACGCGCTCGACTTGCACTGAAATCCGTGCCGGCCGAACCGGGCCGGCGAAACAATTTGCAACGAATCTCGGCCCGCCGGAAATAGTCTGGAAACGAATCCGCGCGAGAATCGCCGCGTTGTTCCCCAACAGGAGAGAAAGATGATTGCACGTCACGGAGTGAAGCTCATGCTGCTCGCGGCCGGCCTGCTAGTCGCAGGCTCGGTCTGGGCGCAGGCGCCCGCCGGAAATAACCCCGAAGGAATGGGCCCGATGCCGGGCTTCGAGCGGCTGCACAAGGAGCTGAATCTGAATCCGCAGCAGGAAGAGCTGTGGAAGAAGGCTCAAGGCGTGCAGCGCGACGCCTTCCGCTCGATGCGCGCCAAGGGCGAGGAGACGCGCGCCAAGCTGCGCGTCGAGATCGACAAGCCCGGCGCCGACCTCAAGCAATTCGCGCAGCTGCGCGACCAGCTTGGCGCCCAGATGCGCGCCCAGATGGAAGCGACGCAAAAGCAGGTGCGCGAGGCCTGGTTCGCCGTGTACGACACGCTCGATTCCGGGCAGAGGGAGAAGGTGAGGGTGGCGATCCGCGACGGCATGGACCGCATGGGCCGCCACCGCGGCGCACCCCGGAGCGAAATGCACGGCTAAGGCTGCGGCGTGGATTGCGGCGCCGGGCTCACCTGGAAGAGCTGCGGCGATGACGGGGCTATCCCCGCCCGGATCCAGCGGGTCTGGGGGGAACCGAACACGACCACGCGGGTGAAATTCTGCAGCGGCCGGCCGGTCGCCGGATCGGCGATCGGCTGGTCGAGCTTGTAGAGGTGCGTATCGCCGTTCACGAACAGGACCGGCTTTCCGAACCTGAGGGCGAGATCGCGCAGGGCGTTGCGGAAATCGGCGAAGCCGTTCGATCCCTTGCGCCGCATCTTTCCCTCGAAGTCGGGATCGCCCTGCGCGAAGATGAGCATTCCGGCGAGGCGGCGCCTTTCGGCGAGACGGACGCTATCCTCCAGCCACGCGAACACTGCGGCCATGCGCGCCCGGTGCTCGGCGTCCATCGCGGGCGTCCTGCCGAGGTTGTTGTTGCTGCCTTGCACGTTGACGCCGACGAAGAGCACGTCGGCGGCGATCCAGCGCAGGTGCTCCCGATACTCCGCGTGACGCCCGGACTGCCGCTCGAGCTTGAGGCTGCGGTTGGCGAGGCTCGTGTCCCCGGATTCGAAGAGCTCGCGAAACTTGCTCAGGCGCTCCATCGGATCGAAGCCGCTGCGGTGGCAGTCCACCCATTCGTTGTCGCCCGGAACGATCACGAACGGGTGCCTGAATTTCTCGAACTGGCGTTTCCTCGCCTCGAGCCACTCGTCGGTGCAGGGGCCCTGGCCGCCGGTGATGTCGCCGACGTGGATCACGAAAGCGAGGTCCTCGCGATTGATCTCCTCGATCATCGAGTCGAGCGCCGCCGCCTCGGCCGCGGTATAAGGCGTGTCGCCGATCAGCGCGAATTGGAGCGCGGTGCGTCCTACGGAGGGCAGGGGCGGAGCGACGTGCGCCGTGCAGGCGGCGAGCGCGAGCAGGAAGACCCGGGCGAGGCGCTTCACATCCGCTTCAGCCGGTACAGCAGCTCCAGCGCCTCGCGCGGCGAGAGCTCGTCGGGATTGGCCGCGGCCAGCGCATCGCGCAGGGCATCGGGTTCGGCGGGCGGCTCGGGCTCGGACTTGCCCGCGGCGAAAAGATCCGACTGACCTCCGCGCGTCAGGCTCGCCTCCTCCAGCATCTGCAGGTATCTTCGCGCATTGCGCACGACCGCCTTGGGAACGCCGGCGAGCTGCGCGACCTGCAGGCCGTAGCTCTGCGACGCCGGGCCTTCCTCGACGGCGTGCAGGAAGACGATGGTGTCCTTGTGCTCGACCGCGTCGAGATGGACGTTCGCCGCCTCCTTGTGCTCGAGCGCGAGCCGCGTCATCTCGAAATAGTGGGTGGCGAAGAGCGTGAGCGACTTGTTGCGCTCCAGGAGCTGCCGCGCGATGGCCCAGGCGAGGGCGAGCCCGTCGAAGGTCGAGGTGCCGCGCCCGACCTCGTCCATCAGCACCAGGCTCCTCTCGGTCGCGTTGTGCAGAATGTTGGCCGACTCGGTCATCTCTACCATGAAGGTGGAGCGCCCGCCCGCCAGGTCGTCGGCCGCACCGACCCGCGTGAAGATCTGGTCGATGGGGCCGAGGCGCGCCGAATTCGCCGGAACGAACGAGCCAATGTGGGCCATCAGGGCGATCAGCGCCACCTGCCGCATGTAGGTGGACTTGCCGCCCATGTTCGGGCCGGTGATGAGGAGGAGCTGGCGCAGCGGCGAGAGCCGCGCGCCGTTCGGGATGAACTGGATCGATTCTTGCGCTTCCACCACCGGATGCCG
>WNGL01004623.1_pt1 | contig 18668 bp, 16 predicted proteins | sample 5400591 | NCBI WGS metagenome assembly WNGL01 (sample SAMN13153377, study PRJNA577476) | soil metagenome | isolation source: 80 cm soil or saprolite under Garry oak tree replicate 1 | place: USA:California | collected 2016-06-15 | reverse complement strand
GATTTCCAAGTAGGCGGCGTCGGAGAGCGGCAGGACCTTACGAACGGCCGGCATCCAACCACCGATAAGACCTTCGAATCGTTTAGGCGCAAGTTCTTGGGTAATTTCGGAGAAGTATTGTTCCGGGTGGTACGTCCGCGTCCTGCCGGTCGCAAATACCGGCATGGTGTCAAAACATTCCCTGGTTCCCACAAAAGTGTTCCAGGGCAAACGGAATCCTCCGTCTCGTTCCTTGATGTTGGAGCCTTGGGGAGGAGCCGCCGCTTTGACTTTGGCGGGATCGGGATCAACTTCTCCCTGCAAGAGCTTGTCCGCAAGGAGATCTGCTCCCGACAGACCGATTTCATCCAGACTCAGGCCGAGGTAGGGCGGATTAGTTTCCGCGAAGACCGCTTCCGCAGATTTTGGCAGGACGCGCTTGGTCCCCTGATTCGAAAGAAAAACGATGGCGCCGTCCCGCGTCCGCAGGTCCTCATAGACTTTCCAGTTCTTGCCCGAGAATTGAAACTCGCACAGGAGCGTGTGCCCATCCACGTCTGCTAAAGAACCAGAATCCTCAGTCAGTGGCGCAATGTTCGAGCTCTCTTCAAGCGAAGCCGCATCGTTGTGTAAAGCCGATGGCAGATAAGATATGCCCGCAGTGCCAGCGGCAAGATTTTGCAGAAAACGACGGCGTCTCATGTCAGCTCCTCGCACCTGAACGAACACACGGCTGCGCAGGCTCCGTATTGTATTCGCATCAAGCCGTGGTAGGCACGCAGTTCAGCACAAGGCGCAAAGAATCTTTGTCGATCACTGACGTGTGATGAGCAGGTCGCCCAAGACCAGCGCGTCCATTTTTGTGCGCTGAAAGCAGTCAATGGCTTCCTCGGGGCGGCAAACAATGGGCTCGTTATCGTTGAAGGAAGTGTTCAGGACGACGGGTACGCCCGCGAGATCGCGAAACGCGGAAATGAGCGCGTGGTAGCGAGGATTGGCTTCTCGCGTAACAGTTTGCAAACGTCCAGTGCCGTCTACGTGCGTGGGTGCTGGGATTTTGTCGCGCTTTTCCGGACGAACGGCATAGGCCAGCGTCATGAACGGCGAAGGGTGCGATTTTTCAAAATACTCGGCCGTAGCTTCGGCAAGAATCGAAGGAGCAAAGGGGCGAAAGATTTCGCGGTGCTTGATGCGCTGGTTAAGAATTTCTTTCATTTCGGGACGGCGCGGGTCGGCCACGATGCTGCGGTTGCCGAGCGCGCGCGGGCCCCATTCGGCACGGCCTTGAAACCAGCCGAGAATTTTGCCATCAGCGATAATGGCCGCAGCGCGACGCGTCAATTCCTCTTCTCCGAACTCGGAGATTGCGCAACCCTTTTGCGCCAAGTCTCCCGACTCAACTGCACGGCAAATTTCTTCATGCGAATATTCCGGCCCCCAATAGGCATGATCCATCACAAACGACCGGGGCTGGCCAAGAATCTGATGCCACACGAAGAACGCGGCTCCGACGGAAAGTCCACCATCCCCTGCCGCGGGATGAACGTAAACCTGCTCGAATGCAGTGGCATCAAAGATTTTTCCGTTGGCCACACAATTGAACGCCACACCTCCTGCCAGGCAAGCGGCTTTCAATCTTGTCCGGCTCGCAAGTTTTCTGAGCATGCCTAGATAGACTTCCTCCAGACGCAGTTGGAGCGAAGCGGCAAGGTTACGATGGCGCTGCTCCAATGTCTGGTCCGCCGAGCGCGCCGGACCGAGCCGCCTTTCCATCCCTTCTGAAAACAATTTGCCAAGCGTGGGCGTTTTGTCCGCCTCCGCCCAGGACATCTCCGGCCCCGTGCGATGGTGAGAGAAGTAATCCAGCCCCAGCCGGAAACCGTTTCGACTAGAACCATTCTCGAAGCGCACGATGTCGCGGAATGATTCCAATTGTTCGGGCTGCCCGTAGGCCGCCAGACCCATGACTTTGTATTCGTCGCCGAATCTCAAAAAGCCCAGATATTGCGTGACAGCGCTGTAAAAGAGTCCCAAGGAATGAGGAAACGCGATGGCGCCCTCGATTTTCATGCGACTGCCCATGCCCGTTCCCCACATGGTGCTGGCGAAATCTCCGAGGCCATCGGCAGAGAGCAGCGCCGCGTTGTCGAAGGGCGAACAATAGAAGCTACTGGCCAGATGCGCCTGGTGATGCTCAATGCGGTGAAACTTTGCGCGGATTTTCTTGGGGTCAGCAGTGTCGAACGCCTGCGCCAAGGCTTCAGGAATGCCCTGGAATTTCACAAGGACTTTGGCGCGTTCGCGCGCAAACGAAGGCATGCGCAGCGCATAGAATATTTTCGTAGCCAGGCGCGCGTAAGGATTTCGCGGCACTGCGACGTGGTCAACTTCATTTAGCGTCAGACCAGCCGCTTTCAGACAATAGCGAATTGCTTGCCATGGGAAGCCCGCCGCGTATTTGACGCGGTTGAAGCGCTCTTCTTCGACAGCAGCAATCAGCTTCCCATCACATACAATCGCCGCGGAAGCGTTTCCGTGGTACGCGTTAATCCCCAGGATGTTCATCGCGCGATGAGTCAGTGTACCGCAGCCAGCAAGTCATGCGGTGAGATGCTTGTGGCACCACTCGTTCATAGCGTACAGAGACCACGGGCGGGACCAGGTGGTCTTCCCCGCGAGGAAATCGTTCCAAACGCTTTGCACTCCGCCAGACCGTAACACGGGCGTCAGTGCGGCTGCAGGATTCGCGAAGCTTGCCTCTACCTTTTTTCGAAGCGGGCCGCGCAACCATTCTTCCCACGGCAGCGTAAATGTGTGCTTTTTCTTCCCGAGGATTTCTCCTGGCAACAAGTCACGAATTGCCTCCACCAGCAATGCCTTCTGTATACCGGGCCGCCGGCGCGCCGCGTCAGGCAAAGCGCTCACAAATTCCATCAGCGGTGTATCCAGCATCGGCACGCGCACTTCGAGCGACTGCGCCATACTCACGGAATCCGTGTCCCGCAGCAGCGTGCTCGCCATGTAACTGCGCATCTCCAACCAGGAAATCCCCGCCACTGGTTCCAGCTTGCGCGCTTCGTCGGCGGCCCTTTGCAGCCAGCCGAGCCACGTCGGCTCGAGCGTTACGCCATCCGGCCCGATCGTGCTGGGCCGGAATCGCGGCTCGATAATCTGTTCCAGCTTTCCTGGCGGGAAAAGCACGCGCGTGAAGAAATACGGATGCGGTAGAGCGTCGGGAGAGACCCAGGCGGCAACTGCCTTGCGCCCTGCATCGGGTGAACCGCCGCTTCCTGCGAGTGTGGCAACAAACAGCTTTGTCAATCGCCTTGCGACTGCGGGCACAAACCAGGCAGTGCGAATCAGTCTGGCCATTCGTGGAGTGTCCGCAAACGTCCGATATCCGGCAAAAAGCTCATCTCCTCCCAGCCCGGAAAGCGCCACCTTTAGCCCAACTGTCCTCGCTGCCCACGAAACAAAATAGGTGTTCACGGCGTCCATGGTGGGCTGGTCCAGCGCTGCAATGGCCTCATCGAGGCGCGTCACTACAGCTTCGCCATCCAGCGGCACTTCGGTGTGTTTAGTCCCGCAATGTTGCGCGATCACGCGCGCTGCTGCTGCCTCATCAAATTCCGTACCTGGAAACGTGAGCGTGAAACTCTGAATTCCCGATTGCGCTTTTGCGGCCAGAGCGGCGATGGCGCCTGAATCCAGCCCGCTAGAAAGGAATAGTCCCACCGGAACGTCCGCGATCAGATGCGTTTTTACGGCATCTTCGAGCATGGGGCGCAGTTTCTTGGCCGCGGAGGCAAGGTCGCGGGGTTTTCTCGTGTCTCGCGCCGCGGGAGACAGAGCCGGATCCCACCATTGCCGCGCGCGTGGCACTCGGCGGCGCTCCGGAACGTGCAGCAGCATGCGGTGCCCTGGAGGCAGGCTGAACACGCCTTCGACAAGCGTCACCGGTTCGCTCACGCTGCCGAATAAAAGGTAAGAGGTCAACGCATCCCGAGACAGGTTCCTTGGAGTTACGCGTGCCGCCAACAGCGCTCGCACTTCTGATGCAAAAGCGAATCCTTGCGGTGTCTGCGTGTAATAGAGCGGCTTAATTCCCAGCGGATCCCGCGCCAGAAAAAGGATTGGCGCCGTGGCGTAACGCTCGCGCAAATCGAGGAGCGCAAACGCAAACATTCCGCGGAGTTCGTTGAGCGCGTCTTCGCCCCACTCTTCCCAGGCGTGGACGAGAATTTCCGTGTCGGATTGCGTCGCAAAGCGGTGTCCGCACAAGATCAGCCGCTCGCGCAAATCGCGGTAGCCATACAACTCGCCATTGAACACCACCGCGACGTCCTTGGTTTCGTTCCAGATGGGCTGGTGGCCGCCGGCCAGGTCGATAATGCTCAGGCGGCGCATGCCTAGGGCGAGCCCTGGCGCGCGAGATTCGCTGAAGAGGAACCCTTCTTCATCCGGGCCGCGGTGGCGCATCGCCGCGCACATCGCTTTCACACGCGATTCCGCTTCGGCCTTACGCGAAGTGAAGGCGACTCCGCAAATCCCGCACACGCTATTCTTTGATCTCCGGCATGGAGAAGAACGCCGCGCTCGCCCGGATCAGGTTTTCCCGAAAGTGGAAGCGGGGAATTCGCAGCATGCTGTCGGCGTACCACGCAAGCGCTTGCCGCACCAATAGAAGGAAGATTGTGGCCACAGACGCAAGCACAAGATAGAAGTACGACACGCGTTCCAGCAGCAGGCTCCAATCCACCGCTTCTTCCCATCCCGGATAAATGGCATCGAAGACTCGCCGCAAATGGAATCCCTGGAAAGGTAGCCGCGAAAGGCGCACATGCGCAACACTTTCATAGCTGTACTCGCGCGGGTATCCAGGAATTTTGCCTATAGCTTGATTGAAGATCGCGGGATCTTGCAATTCTTTCCGTGTTAGAAGGTGTCCCTGCGCATCCTGCATGATTACGCGGTACGTCGGATCAACAACGATCCAACGCTGGTTGATCAAAACTTCGGCCACCACATGCTTTGCCGCGTGATCAGGCGACAACAAAAGCAGCCTGCGTACTTGAACGTCGGAAGCTCGCGCAAGATTCAGGAAAGCATTCGTTGCTGTGCCACAGACTTTCAACAACTGCGCGTAATTGAGAGTGGTTTCCGGATCACGAGTCGCCAATGTTGCGGGATTGTCGGCGATTCCGCGCGATGGCTCCGCGCGCATCCAATCCAGAATCGCTTGCACCTTGCTCTCGGCAGGCAGGAAATTGGGAACAATGGCGTCTGAATATCCGTCGAGATAACGCCGGACCGAGAACTCCCGGACTCCCGTGCAAGCTACAGCGAAGAACGCCGCAGCCAAGAGCAGGTTGCAACTCCACCATACAGCGCGAAAGAGAGGATGTTTTGGTTTGGGCACCGGAAACCTATTCTACTTGTTGGTCTTCTCCCGATGTTCCCTTGCGAGAGACACACTTAACGTACAAAGACTCCATTTCGCGAACAGGACCTTCCCATCCCAGTTCCTTGGTGACTTTAGCGCATCCGGACTGGAGATGTCCACGGAGTTTGTCGTCAGTCAAAATACGGGCGAGAGCCTCAGCCAGTTCGCCGACCTCGTGTCTTACTACCAGTCCGGCTTCGTTAGCCAGCAGCGGGGCGATTCCACATAGTTCAGTCACAATGACGGGCGTGCCAGCCGCAACCGCTTCCGCAGCGGTATTTCCAAAATTTTCATTCTGTGATGGAAGCACAAAAACGTCGGCATCCCGGTACGCCGCCCACTTATCCTGGCCAAACAGCGGCCCAGCAAACTGAATGTCCCCTCTCACGCCCAGTTGCTCCATCATTTGCTCCAGTTGCCGCTTCATCCCGCCCTCGTCAGGTCCAGCAAAAACCAGTTTCATTCCTTCCAATCGCTGTTTCGCTTGTGCAAAGGCCCGTAGCAGCAACTCTGGACTCTTTTTCACAGATAGACGTCCCAGGAAGAGCACAAGTTTCGCGTCCTGTGGAATCTCGAGTCTGCTGCGAAACGTTCCGCGGTCCGGCCAGGATTCGGGCGCATCCACCCCGTTTCTGCGCATGACGATCTTCGCTCGCGGGATTCCTCCGGACGCTTGCTCTGCGATCTCCTGCTCCGAGGTGGCCACAATGGCGCTTGCCTCTTGAAGCATCCGTCTCCCCCATACACGGTGGTAAATGCGTTTCAGCCACAGGTTTCGCACAATCGGGATAAACATTCCAATCGGTTCGACAACGTAAGGAATCGCGAGCTTCCGGCAGGCCTGCGCCACCGCGGGACCTAGCAGATCGTACAAACCAAAGATATGCGCGACGTCGAAAACTTCCAATTGCGCCCTGCAATATCGGTTCACTGCGGGGTTCCAGCTCACTTGCCGGTAATGGAGCCAGTTTGGCAAGTAAATCGTCTCAAGCTTGCTTTCTTTGCGTCGCCAGCCGAACGGCGACCGTTCCGCGGTGTTTTTTTCTCCCGTCCCCGCCGCGCGCTTTTCCAACCCCCAGTCTGCCGTCAGCACGGTTACTTGGTGTCCCTTTCGCGCCAGGCCTTCGGCAAGCGCGCGCACCTTTACGGGCGGCCCTCCAAATTCCAGAAATGGCGCGTAAGTCTCCGTGACGTTCAGGATTCGCATTGATCGCGCAGGATCTTTTTCAGAGCTTTCGCAAAATTCTGGAAGCGGTATTCGTGGTCGACGGTTTGGCGGCCGCGTGCGCCCATTTCTCTGGCGTGTTGCGGGTCCGCGAGCAGCGTTTGAAGGGCCGTGGCCAACTGGATGGGATCCCCGTGCGGCACCAAATAGCCGGTAACGCCATCCTGAATCAGCTCCGGCGCTCCTCCATGCGCCCCTCCAATCACGGGCTTGCCGCACGCCATGGCCTCCAAATACACCAGCCCAAATCCCTCCCCTCGGCTGGGCAAAGCAAAAATTTCACAGGCAGCGTAGCACGCCGCCAATTCCGCGTTCGTCAGCCCGCTGAGAAAGTGCACGTGGCGCTCCACACCATTTTTCTCTGCAAAGTCTTCGAGCCACGCCCGGTCATCTCCAGAGCCCGCGAGGACCAACTGCAGATCCGGCCACGTTGTCAGAAGCCGCGGCAGCGCCGTAATCAGCGTGTCCATGCCCTTATAGCGTTCCGCCGCCACCCAGCGCCCCGTCGCTAAGATGACCCGCCCGTTTGGGAAATCTCTCGGCGGTTTTGACGATGGATTTGCGAGCAGCGCCTCGAATTGCGGATCGAGCGCCCAGGGCAGCACGCGAATTCGCTCGCGCGCGGCTTCTTGCTGCGTAGCGACTTGCTCTGCGGTGTCGCGGCTAGGCGCCAGCACGAGATTGGCGCGCCGCAGTGCGGCCCGCCGCAAGCGTCCCAGCGGTTCCCACACCTCCACGCCATGCGTACAAACAATGGTCTTTATTTTCGGGGCAACCAGGCGCATTGCCTGCACGACTGGCGCGAGATTCGGATGTCCTGCCAGGACTAACTTCGCGCCCCGCTTCGCCGCGCGAAGCGCTGTCACCGCGAAGCGCGCCTTGGCCTTCTCGCAGCCGGTAAACACAAATTCCCGTCCGCCCACGCTGACGCGGTGCAATTCTGGGGAATCGTTCAAGCTGAGCAGTCGGCAGTCCCACCCGCGGCTGGAAGCAAACTCGGTCAGCACCGCCGCTAAATGGCGCCCCACACGCTGCACCCCCCCGGGTGCATCGAGTTCTGGGAACAGTCCAATGACCACGCGCTGAGTCTGCCAACTAGCGCGCCTATTGGCAAGCCAAGTCTTACGGTTCGTGCTTGATGATTAGCGCGGGCTACCTATGAATTTCATCATTTGTGATTCTCAAGCAAAGTAATCAGGTCCGTTAACCGGTCCAGGTAAATATCCGCGGGATAGGCCGCGCGGTCGTGCGTCCCAAACCCATAATTTACCGCGGCCGCCAGCGTCCCGGCGTTTCGAGCTGTTTGTACATCCACTTCCGAATCTCCAACCATGACCGCTTCGCCGGGAGCAGTGCCGAGCTCTTCAAGAATTTTCCTCGCGCCCAGCGGGTCCGGCTTCTTCGTTTCAAAACTGTTCCCGCCGTACACAGCCCGAAAGTATTTCGCCAGCCCTAACCCTTCTAGAATCCTCTTGCTCACGCGCACCGGCTTGTTGGTCAGCACGGCCATAGGGAACTCGCGCAGTTCTTCCAGCGCCTCCACAACTCCTGGATAGGCGTGTGTCGAATCCAGCTTGTGCTCGTCATAGTGCGCCAGAAAAAACTTCAGGGCCCTCTCGCACTCCTCTTCTGTGGCCCCATTTCCCAGCGCGCGGGCCACCAGTCGGGGCGCTCCGTGTCCGATATAGCTGGAAACGGTGTCTTCGTGGAGCGGCTCGCGGCCCATCTCCACCAGCATCGCGTTGACGGAGCGAATTAAATCTTGCTTCGAATCAATCAGCGTACCGTCCAAGTCGAAGATCAGGGCATGAACAGAAGAAAGTTTGGTGGCCGCCATAGACCTCTATCTTAATATGCCCATGTGCGCGCCACTTGTTGCCCCCTCTGGCGCAACTCGGGAAGAAGTTCCCGCATCCAATACGCGCCCCGGAAGCGGACGGATACACACGCAAGGTGGTTTCCTTGACTTCATTCCAAAGCCATTCTAAACTACGGAGTTTTTAGATGGCCCCAAATAGTATGCAGAGGGGCGGGACTTACATGGACAAGAAACGACTCGATTACTACAAGAAGAAACTGCTGGCGCGGCGGGAAGAGGTAACCAAGACCATCGCGCGCACCCAAGAAGAGGGAAGAACCGCGGACGAAGACCCCACAGTGGACCTGGCGGACAAAGCGGCCAACTCCTACACCAAGGAGTTTCTCTTCGGCATGACCAGCACCGACCGTTTCCTCTTAAACCTTATTGATGCCGCACTCAAGCGCATCCAGGAAGACGAATACGGGGTCTGCGCCAACTGCCAGGAAGAGATGCAACAGAAGCGGCTGGAAGCCGTGCCCTGGGCCAAGCATTGCATCGCGTGCCAGGAGAAAATGGAGCAGGGCTTGCTATAAGCGCCCTCGTCCAACCTTCCGCAGCGGCCTCAAAACTGTCTTCTTACTGTACCGTAATTTCTCCCTTTAATAATCAAGTTGAAAGATGTATATTCCACTGCCGTGGCCGAAGCAGGCCCATCCAGCACAATCTCATCGTCCAACCCAAGCCTTTCAAGCAAAAAGCGAGGCCTTCGCGAGGGTCTGCGAACCCTGTTCACAGCTGCTGGCGACGCGCTGGTCAGCGTCATCTTTCCCGCCGATTGTCGTATTTGCGGCGAACTGCTCGTGGATTCCCGGCGCGTGCCGATCTGCCCGAAATGTCTCGCTTCTTTCGAACGCATCCCCTCAGCCATTTGCCAAATCTGTGGCTGCCCTCTTTTTGGCTTGCGGCAGAAAGAAGAGCAGCCGCGGCTCTGTCCCGCCTGCCAGAACAAAACGTATGGATTTGATTGCGCCCGCAGCTTCGCGATCTATCAGGGACCGCTGGTCCGGGCGATCCTCTTGCTGAAGTTTGAGCAAATTGAGCCTCTAGGCGCCTGGTTTGCGGAAAGGCTTGTTGAAGTCCTGAGCGGCGAGCGCGACAGATTCGCAGCGGATGTCGTCGTTCCGGTGCCGCTCCACCGACAGCGCGAGCGGGAGCGCGGATACAATCAGGCGGCCCTGATCTCCAGGCCTCTCGCGAAGCGTCTGCGGCTGCCTCACAGAGCCCTTCTCCTCATGCGCACAAAAGCGCGGCCTGACAAGCGTATTCTCACTCTCGAAGAACGCTGGGAGTCTGTACGTGGCGCTTTTGCCAAGCGCCCGGGCAGCCAAGTTGACAATCTTCGCGTCCTACTGGTAGATGATGTATTGACGACCGGAGCGACCTTGGATGCGTGCGCGCGAGCCTTACGCGACGCAGGCGCAAAGTCCGTAGTTGGCCTTACCGTGGCACGCGCAGTAAGAAATCCACTGCCAAGCTCCGTAGAATGGTAGAATAGTTCTTAGGAAGCTCTATGGGATCCAACCGGCATATGGCGGCCGATTCCCGGGGGGCTCATACCCCCGATGTGGCTCGCGCGGCTGCGCCCGGTTCCGAAGCTCCCTCTGGCAGTAGAATCCACAACTCGATTTCGCGCCGGGCATCGTTGATGCAGGAACCCGTGCTGGTCCTGAATGCCACCTACGAACCCATCAACGTAACAGCCGTACGCCGCGCGATGGTGCTGATGCTGAAAGGCGTGGCGCAGGCCGAGGAATTGCACAGCGCGGAAGTCCACTCTGCTGCCCACGCTCACCAGGTCCCTTCAGTAATCCGCCTGCTGGCCTATAGGCATATTCCTCAACAGAGCCGCGCGCTTTCACGCAAGAATATTTTGCTGCGCGACCGGAACACTTGCCAGTTTTGCGGGCGGGTATTTCCCAGTTCCGAGTTAACTCTGGACCACGTATTGCCCCGTTCTCGCGGGGGCCGTTCTTCCTGGGAAAATTTGGTGGCCTGCTGCTACCGATGCAATAACACCAAGGGGGACCGAACCCCGGAGGAGGCTGGGCTGAAGCTGGCTCGCAAGCCCCGGCCCTTCACTTTGCATACTTCCCGCCAACTCATGCGCCTGATCGGCCATCGCGACGATAGGTGGCGCAAGTACTTGTTTTACTGAGATTTGGGCCACTAAATCGATTTTGCTAAGAATTATTTTGTAGTCCCAGGAAACCTTTTTCGCTCCCGTACATCTAATATTACAAAACCACTTCGAGGACACACCCCGGGAAGCGGTTAGGGCTTGCCCCTAACCGCTTCTCTCCTTTTACCGGTGAATTTCTCTCCTTTATGTCTTCCCCTCATACGCCGGATGCCGGAAAACTATCTACGGCCTCTTCTTCGCTCGGGAATTCAGGGAAAACCCTGAATAGCTGCGTAATCTTCAAAACCTCTTCCACCTTCGCCGACAAACCTACCACTTTCATCGCGCCGCCTTTTTTCACCACCGAAACGTAGCTTCGCGCCAATTCCCCGATTCCTGAGCTGTCCAGATAATCCAGGGCCCCTAGGTTCAGCACGATGTTCTTGCGGCCTTCTTTCAAGAGCCGCGAGATGGCATCTCGAAGAGCGCTAACTTCGAACGAGGTCAGGCGTCCTGCAACATCCAGGACCGAGACTGCACCTTTCTTTCGAATGGAAATTGTGAATGTGCCGTTCTGCAACGCGTGTCCTCTCCGGCGGGGGCAAAAATTGTACTGCGAGATGAGGACAGTGGTGAGAGAAACTTCTTCCGACAAGTAAGTTCGCGGCTTCTTGGATATCGAGCAACGATGCTACTGCCGCATGACCACGCGCAATCCGCGCCTCCAACTCTCCGCCAGCCCCACGCGCACGACTTCAAGTTCAGGCGACAGGAATTTCAAAAGTTCATCCGTCGAAGGATGGAAGCGCAAGGCTGGCGCTACAAGATAGACAATCGGAGGAATCTGCTGCAGTTCGACGCCGGGAAAATAGCCATAGCGAGAAATCTCTCCCCGTTCCAGGTGCTTCCTCACGCGCAGCCAGTAATCCGCGGCTTGCAGCGGCAGATGAATGTGCTCGCTGGCCTTCAACTCGATGATCGCCAACCTGCCGGAGCGCGTCACCGTCAGTAAATCAAGGATCCCATGCTCGCCTGCGATGCTTGCGAAAACTTGCGAGTAGACAAATCGCTCGTCGAGAGCAGCATCCACGCGCGTTACGTCCTCCCGTACCAAGCTCTCCAGCCAACGCTCCGGCTGCGCACGATAGAGAGCATGGCGAGTGTCGGTTGCCAGTGGGTGACGGTACCGAGCTAAGTCCTGCACCAGTTGCTTCAAGTCCTGTTGTGAGATTGTTGTTAGTTCCCGGCGGCATTCGCCGATTCCAAAGTACACTCGCCCGTCGTCGTCCCAACGAGCAAAGCGCAACCCCCTGAACCGGAGCCACACTTCCTTCGTTTGGACTGCCGGATGCAGGCTGATGGAGTTAGGCTCCGCGGCGATAATGCAGTCCAGCGCCTGCCGGGCGCGTTGCAGAAGGGATTTCCATTCGCGAATGGGAACCAGCCAGGTATCCACATTGCCCGCGCTCTTGGGATCGATTTTTGCCAAAACGTTGAGCATTGGTTCGTGCTCGTACAAATCTAGAGGCAGCCGGGAATCGAGCGCGCCGAAACGATGAGCCACCGTTCGTGCGGTGTTCTTGGGAAGAATGACTCGAAGCCCCGCTATCGTTCCGCCCGTATGGGAATGGCGTACGCGGCTCAACCAGAGCAGCGCAAACGTCAGACAGTTGTCTATGGTGTCCGAGGATTCACCGGCAGGCACCGCCAGAACTGCAAACCGCAAAGAACCCCGGCGAAGCAGACCACGTGCGTAATTTCCGGAGAGAGAATGCTCCAGGTCCGCGGAAATTGTAAGCGACTCGACGGTATCGTCAGGAAACTGCTCGGCAAGGAGGGCGCGGAGGTGCTCGCAAAATTCTTCGCGTGACAACTGCCGGGCTCCGCGCTCGAACTCCCGGCGCACAAATTCCATCCGATCCGGCTTGGCGCGCCCGAACCGCTCCACCGCCAGCACAAGGTGCTGTTCGGAATAATCCGTAATGGCCAGCACTCGCCGCGTCAGGTTGAATCGCTCTGCCCAAAGATGCAGGAGCGGCTTTTCGCCGTCTCCCCGCACTTCCCATGACAAACCGCACTCGAACGACGTGCGGCCGCCATTCTCATGCAAATCCACAAGGCCGGCAGCCAGAAACTCTTTCAGGCTCGCTTCGAGTTCCGCCGCGAGGTTCACCACCCTATTATAACTAAATGACGTACCCCAAGAATACCTAGCTGTGGGCCAGAACTTTCGTGAGGTTTACCGGCCTACCACCAACCGCTGGACCAGCGGCTCGGGCAAATGGGCCGAACGCATGCGTTTTTGCACGGTTTGGATGTCGTAGGGCACGCGCCAGAATTGCACCACGTTGTGCTCAAGATCGGCGATGGCAAAAGCTGCACGCGAATCTCCGTCGCGCGGCTGCCCAATCGAACCGGGATTCAATAAATACCGCCGTGCTGGCTCGACGCGCAGCGCGGCATAGGATTCCGTCGTGCGTGGCCGAATTTGCAGCACCTCGAGCTGCGAATCTCGATACGAAAAACCCCCTTGATGATGCGTGTGGCCAAAAAACGTGACCAGGGCGTTCGAATCGAGTAGACCATCGAGGGCTTGTTCCGGCGTGAATACATATTCATCTTCGTCCTGAAGCGCGCCGTGGACCAGGACGACGCCGTCCGTCTCCAGTGGTCCTTTCGGCAATGCGGAGAGCCACGCCATGTGCTCCGCTTTGAGTTCCGCTCGCGTCCAATCCACCGCCGCTTTCGCTACCGGATTGAAATCTTCGGTGGCCATCAAGCCTGTCACCGCTTTGTCGTGATTGCCTCGAATCGTCTTTGTGCCCAATTCGCGCAATTTCGCCGTCACGTAATTCGGGTCCGGGCCGTAGCCGACCACGTCGCCCAGGCACACGGACGAGTCCCAGTGGTCCTTCGCGGCATCAAGAACCGCATCCAGCGCCGTGCCATTGGAGTGCAAATCGCTGAGAATCAGAATTCGCATCATGGTTCCTGAAAAAATGACCTAGAGTATAGATGAACAAGCTAGCCAATGCACGAAGCCGATGGAGGTTTCGCGAAAAAAAACACCAAAACTTCATCTGGCAAGCGACCCACAGTTCTTTTCCTGTATTTTTAGGCGAAGTTTATTTCTCGAAATCGCAAAAGCATTCTTTTTTGAGGGAAAACCAATCTCTCCGCCGCAATTTTCTGCATCTTTACAAGATTTTATGGAAGCCCGGCGAAACATTCCTCTTCGCCATTTCGTCTATACAGGCGCAGCTCCTTACCGGGCTGCTCAAGGTGAGATTCAGAAAAAACCCCACGGTGGCAGCCGCGGGGTTATGACACGCAGTTTTTCCGGCCGTTAGTCCAGGAAGAAGAGGTGTCTTCACGGGGGAGACTACCCGTCCAGCGCTTGCGTGTCAACTCCATCTTGCCTAGGCAGCTTGCTATCGGCTGACTCGAATCCTGTCCGAAAGGAATTTGACACGCATGAGAAACAGCTCATTTTTCCGCTGCATCGCTCTGCTCGCCGCCATCGCGCTGGCAGTGCCCGTTTTTGCCAAGCCTTTTTCCAAAAACATCAACCTCGCGCAGACCGCCAAGCTCGGTAAGGCCGAGCTGCAGGCCGGCGAGTATCGCCTGCTGATCGACGGCAACAAGGCCACTGTGCAGAAGGGCGGCAAAGTGGTTGCGGAATCCGAGGGACGCTGGGAAGACCGCAGCGCCAAATCCAGCTACGATTCCCTGCTCATCAGCGAAAATGGCCAGGTCAAGGAAGTTCGTTTTTCCGGCCAGTCTCGCGTTTTTGTCTTCAGTGAGTAAGAGTCCTTTAACCTTTTCCCAGGGACGAGAGGGAGGCTGCAGCCCGCTGCGGCCTCCTCACTCGCCCAGATAGTTTCAAGATTCGTCTTTGCCAGTTTCTTTTCCGGCGAAACACCGTGCTAAGTATTTCCTCGTCTGCTGATGTTCCCTCGGTCGTGCACACTTTCGTTCGAATTTCTTTCTGTTTCATCACCGAATCAGCATGCAATCCCCGTAACTATAGAACCGGTAGCCGACTTCCACCGCGTGCCGGTAAGCGGCGAGAACATTTTCGCGGCCAGCAAAGGCGCAAACCAACGCAAGCAACGTGGACCGAGGCAAATGAAAGTTGGTAAGTAGTCCGGTGACGGCCCGAAAATGAAATCCGGGCGTAATAAATAGTTTTGCTTCGGCCTTTCCCGGGGCCACGACCTCTGAAGAGCCCGCTCCCTCCGAGCGCAGCGCCGAGTCTTCCAATGCCCGCACGACGGTCGTTCCAATGGCGAGTATGGGGCGTTCGGCCGCTTTGGCGGCATTGATCCGCTCCGCCACTTCACGGGGAATTTCGTAAGACTCGGAATGCATTACGTGACCTTCCAGCGTTTCTCCATGAATCGGTTGAAACGTTCCCAGGCCCACGTCCAGCGTTAGCTCACAGATCTCCGCTCCCCGCGCGCGGATTAGTTTCAGTATCTCCTCGGAAAAATGCAGGCCCGCCGTGGGAGCCGCAATCGCGCCCGCCTTTTTCGCAAACACCGTTTGATAGCGTTCGCGATCCGCGGTTTCGTCGGCGCGTTCAATGTACGGCGGCAACGGCACGTGGCCAAGCCGCTCCAGGTGTTCATCCATAGTCCTCTGGTCATGAGAGATGAAGCGCAGCGTGCGCAAGCCGAATTCCCCTCGCGCGGTTATTTCGGCTTTCAATTCTCCTTCGCCAAAAAGAATGCGCTCCCCGAGATGCATCTTTCGCCCCGGCCGAACCAGCGCTTCCCACGTGTCGCCATCGACTCGGCGCGTGAGCAGGACCTCGACCTTTCCGGTTAGGTGTTCTGCTCGAGTGGACCGGGAAGGCTTCTGCGAACCTACGCCGGCCCTCCGTCCAAAGAGCCTCGCTGGAATTACGCGCGCATTGTTCAGGACGAGTAGCTCGTTGCCAGCAAGAGGGTCCGGGAACTCCGCAAAATGACGATCCTCGAACTTACCCGAGGAACGATTCAAGAGCAGGAGGCGTGAGGCGTCACGGCGGTCCAGCGGCCGCTGCGCGATTTGCTCCGGTGGCAAGTGGTAGTCAAGCTCGTCCAAGCGCATGAGCAGCCGTAGTCTAGCAGGAACCTTCCGAGTACTCCTTCCCCAATCGAGATTGGTCATGACTTGCGACGGTGGTAAAAAGCTCGGAATCCATAAGCAACTTTGTGCTACAGAGTGGTTTGTGTGGACAACTAGCTTGCAGTGCAAGCTAGCTTGCGGGTTTGGCTCGCGTTGCCCATCGGCAAGGCTGAGCTCAGTCACGCCCGCCAACGATCTCGATGACTGTTTGGGCATGTCGTTCCTTTATCGTATTGATATTACATGGGTTAATCAGACATCAGCCTCAGCCAGGATTTGACTTGACAATAATACGCTCATGTTTTATGATTCCTATGCAATCATCTTTGGAGGTGCTTACAACTATGAGAACGATAGCCCGATGGGAACCCTTTCGCGGCGTCACTACCCTGCAGGACCAGATCAATCGCCTGTTCAACGATGCTTTCGAGCGAACCGGCGAGCAGTCCAACCTCAGTGCCTGGGCGCCAGCCGTCGACATCTACGAGACCGAGCACGAACTCGTGGTGAAGGCGGATCTCCCCGATGTCGATCCCAAGGATTTGGACATCCGCGTGGAGAACAACATCCTCACCATTCGCGGTGAGCGCAAGTTCGAGAAGAAAGTAAACGAAGAAAACTACCTGCGCGTCGAGCGCGCCTATGGATCCTTCGCTCGCAGCTTCACGCTTGCGAACACCGTGAATACCGACGCGATCAAGGCCGATTATCAAAACGGTGTGCTGACGCTTACGATCCCCAAGCGCGAGGAAGCGAAGCCGAAGCAGGTCAAGGTGAACGTGAACGCTCCGGCCGTGGCCGCGGCTGCCTCCGGCAGGTAAGGAGACGCAGCGAAAAGGCTGTAAGCGAAGTAAGTAAGCTGCAAGAATAGGGGCTGGCCGACGCGCCAGCCCCTTTTTGCCAACGCAATAGAAATTGAGGGTCCCATGTTGCGATTTGAAAAAATGACCGTGAAGGCGCAGGAGGCCGTGCAAAGCGCCCAGGAAGTGGCTGCGCAGCACGAGAATCAGCAGATTGAGCCGATTCACCTGCTTGCCGCGCTGGTGGCGCAGGCCGATGGAGTGGTGCCTCCCCTGCTCGCCCGTCTTGGTATTCACACCGAGGCCCTCATTCAGGAGATTGAACGTGAGATAGGACGTTTGCCGAAGGTGCAGGGGTTCGCCCAGCAGCACATGGGGCGCTCGCTCAACGACGTCCTCGAACAAGCACTCAAAGAGGCGGATAGTTTCAAGGATGAATTTGTCTCTACCGAACACCTGTTTCTGGCGATTGCCAAACGCGACCGCGATCCTGCTGGACAATTGTTGAAGCGCCAGGGGGCTTCGCACGAAGCGATTCTGCAGGCGCTGGCCGGAGTGCGAGGCAACCAGCGCGTGATCTCCCAGAACCCGGAGGCCACCTACGCGGCTCTCGAGAAATACGCTCGCGACCTGACGGAGCTCGCCCGCAAACAGAAACTCGATCCGGTCATTGGCCGCGATGAAGAGATTCGCCGAGTGATGCAAATCCTGGCGCGTCGCACAAAAAACAATCCGGTGTTGATCGGCGAACCTGGCGTCGGAAAAACGGCCATCGTCGAAGGCTTGGCACAGCGCATCATTTCGGGCGACGTACCGGACGTGCTCAAAACAAAACGCATTGTGGCACTGGACCTTGCCGCGCTCGTGGCGGGAGCGAAATTTCGCGGCGAGTTTGAAGACCGCTTGAAAGCCGTTCTCAAGGAAATCACTGAGGCCGAAGGGCAAATCATTCTCTTTATCGATGAATTGCATACGCTGGTCGGCGCCGGGGCGGCGGAAGGCGCGATGGACGCCTCCAATATGCTGAAGCCAGCGCTAGCTCGCGGCGAATTGCGCGCCATCGGCGCTACCACGCTCAATGAGTACAAAAAGTACATCGAAAAGGATCCGGCGCTCGAACGGCGCTTCCAGCCCGTGCTTGTTGCAGAACCCACAGTAGAAGACACCATTGCGATTCTGCGTGGCTTGAAAGAACGCTATGAAGTGCACCATGGCGTCCGCATCAAGGATTCGGCCATCATCGCCGCAGCGACGCTTTCCAACCGTTACATTTCGGACCGCTTCCTGCCGGACAAAGCCATCGACTTGATTGACGAATCTGCAGCCAGCCTGCGTATGCAAATTGATTCCTTGCCCGTCGAGATTGACGAAATCGAGCGGCGGGTTCTGCAGCTCGAGATAGAGCGCCAGGCGCTGCTGAAAGAGTCCGACGCGCATTCCAAGGAGCGGCGCGCGCAGATTGAGAAGGAACTTGCCAAACTGAAAGAAGAAGCAAGCGCGAAGAAGGCGCGCTGGCAAAACGAAAAGGAAGCCATCGGCAAAATCCGCAAGCTGAAGGAACAAATCGAACAGCTCAAAGCGGAGGCGGAGCGGTACGAGCGGGCCGGCGAACTCGCCAAGGTCGCGGAAATCCGCTATGGCAAAATCGCAGCAGCGGAGCGCGAGTTGAAGCAAGCCCAGGAACGCTTTGCCTCCGTGCAAAAAGACGCTCCCATGTTGAAGGAAGAGGTCGACGAAGAAGATATTGCAAAGCTCGTAAGCAAGTGGACGAGGATACCAGCCGGCCGCTTGCTTGAGGGCGAAGCGCAAAAGCTCGTGCACATGGAAGAGCGTCTGCGGCAGCGCGTTATCGGCCAGGATGATGCGCTCGCCCGCGTGGCGAATGCGGTGCGCCGAAGCCGCGCAGGACTTTCCGACGCCAAGCGCCCCATCGGCTCGTTTATTTTTCTGGGGCCCACGGGCGTGGGTAAAACCGAACTGGCGCGCGCCCTGGCAGAATTCCTCTTCGATGACGAAAAGCTGATGATTCGCATTGATATGAGCGAGTACATGGAGAAGCACAGCGTTTCGCGGCTTATCGGCGCGCCGCCGGGCTACGTCGGCTACGAAGAGGGCGGACAGCTAACCGA
>WNGL01003571.1_pt1 | contig 18668 bp, 21 predicted proteins | sample 5400591 | NCBI WGS metagenome assembly WNGL01 (sample SAMN13153377, study PRJNA577476) | soil metagenome | isolation source: 80 cm soil or saprolite under Garry oak tree replicate 1 | place: USA:California | collected 2016-06-15 | reverse complement strand
GCGTTGCTCCTGGTGGCGATGGTGGTCGCCGCGGGATTGCTCGCCTTGCTGGTGACGTTGGCCGGCGGACTCGCCGAGGCGGTCACCGGCTCGGAGATCCGCGCGCTGGGCGTGGGCGCGGCGGTCATGGTCACGTGGATCGTGGCGGTCCTGGCGCGGCGGGCTGGCGGCCACTGAGATCCTCGGGTCCGGGCCAGCGCTGCGTTATCCTCAGAGCCCCCCGTCGCGCTGCCACCACCAGAGCTGTTTGACCTCGCGGATCGACAGCTCGAACGGCCTGCTGGCCGCTCCGAGCTCCCTGGTCGTCGGCATGGGCGCCTATCGGCTGGCGACGAACAGGGCGACCAGGACGGCCGCGAGCACGTACAGCAGGTACAGGTTGACGTCGCCGGACTGGATCGGGCGGACCAGCCTGCCGAACCCTCCGACCACGCGGATGATGGGCCCGTACAGGTAGCGCTCGAACAGCGGCAGCACGCGCGTGCGGTAATGGACCGGACCGGAGCGGCCGGCAGGGTCGTCGGAGGCGCGTTCGACGTGCACGTCGGGACGGTACAGGCCGGCGAAGGTGACCCGCACGGGGTTGGCGTAGGTGGTGGCGGTGTACTGCATGCGCGGCCTGAACGCCACCATGCCGCCATCCCACACCGGCACCGTCCGGGACCGTCCGCGCGGCCGGCCGAGCCGCAGGATCGCCAGCGGCACGGCGAGCATGGCGACCAGGCACACCGCCAGGTAGGTGGGGGAGAGGGAGGAGAAGTCGGTGTGCGCGGGGATGGCCGTGAGGTTGCCGATCAGCAGCGTGGGACGCAGCTCCACGCCGGTGGTGACGCGCACCACCCGGTCGAGGACGCCAAGCACGACCGGCGCGCCGATGCCGAGCGCGACCGCGGCGGTGGCCAGCAGCGCCGGGCCGGCCAGCGGCTGGCCGCGCTCGGTCGCGGTGGCGGCGCCTTCGGTGCGGGCCATGCCCAGGAAGGGGATGCCGAACGCCCGCGCGAAGGCGCTGATCGCCAGGCCGCCGGTGAGGGCCAGGCTCGCCCCGGCGGCGACGATCAGGATGCCGACCAGGTGGCTGGGGATCCGGAACCCCTGGAACAGCCCCTGGAAGACCAGCCATTCGCTGACGAAGCCGTTGAGCGGTGGCAGCGCGGCCAGGCCGAGCGTGCCGACGAAGGCCAGCAGGGAGGAGGCGGGCAGCCGCTTGGCCAGGCCGCCCAGCCGGTCCATGTTGCGGGTGCCGGTGGCGTGCTCGACCACGCCGGCCTCCAGGAACAGCAGGGTCTTGCAGGCGCCGTGGTTGACCACGTGGTACAGCGCCGCCAGCAGCAGGAAGGCAGAGAGCGCCCGCTGTCCGTAGGCGGCGAAGGTGAGTGAGGCGCCGATGGCGGTGACGATGATGCCGACGTGCTCGATGCTGGAGTAAGCCAGGAAGCGTTTGAGGTCGCGTTCCATCAGCGCGTAGAGGATGCCGAGCACGGCGGACAGCGCACCCAGCCCCATGGTGAGCAGCCCCCACCAGGCGTGGCCGGGGCCGAGCAGGTCGAAGCCGAACAGGGCGATGCCGAAGACGCCGAGCTTGATCGCCGCTCGATGCCGCGGTGCTTGTGCCACTGGAACAGGTACAGGTCCAGGACCTCCTCGCCGGTGGTCACCAGGCCCATGTACAGCGACTCCCACCCCGCCGCCCGGACCGGGCCGAACGGCAGCTCGAACGCCTCGCCCTGCACCACGTGGGGGGCGCGGACCTCGTTCGGTGGCACGTGCCGGTGCCAGCCCAGCAGCGGGAAGGTCTGCTCGGCGTGGGGTGGCATCAGCACCCGGTTGAGCGGCTTGCCGCCCGATGGGCGCACGCCGAACAGCTCGAAGGTCTCGCACTCCTCCACGTAGGCCGCCGGGGCGATGTCGGACAGCGGCGCGTACTCGTGGTCCCGGACGGGCGACTCGACGATCAGGTAGCGCTGACCGGGGTCGTCGGCGAACACCAGCCGGATCACGACCCGACCGTCACACATCGCCCCGAACAGGTCCGCCAGACGGGCGCCGTGCTCGTGGGTCAGCGCGTTGGCCAGGGCCTCCAGGTCGGCTGGCTCCACCCGCAGCCAGACCTGGTCGTGGTCCTCGTCCACGACCTCGGCGTCCAGTGCCCGCCACCAGGTAGTGGTCCCGGTCGCCTGCTGGCTGGTCAGTTCGGTCATCGGATCACCTCGGTGGACCGCAGGATCAAGTTGTCGAGCGCGTGTGGGATCCACAGGCCCAGCACCAGCAGCAGCACCAGCCCGGCCACGAGCGGCACCACGGCGAGCACGCGGACGGCAGCGGCGGGATACGGGCTCGGCCGTGGGGGATCGGCCGAGCCCGCCCCGAGCACCATCCCCGCGATGGTGTGCAGCAACGCCACGAACGCCACCACCAGCAGCATCAGCAGCAGCGCCGGCAGCAGCGGGTTGGCGCGCTGGAAGCCGGCACGAACGATCGTCAGCTCGCTGAGGAACAGCCCGAACGGCGGGCTGCCGAGCAGCGCCACCGAGGCCAGCAGCAGCGCGCCGCCGAACGCCGGCGCGCCGACGAGCGTGCCGTGAAGCCGGTGGGCGCTGCGGGTGCCGTGGCGTAGCACGACATCACCGCTGGCCAGGAACGCCACCGCCTTGGCGACTGCATGGTTGAGGGTGTGTAGCAGCGCCCCGTACAGCCCCAGGGCGCCGCCGAATCCCAGCGCCGCCGCCACGATGCCCATGTGCTCGATCGACGAGTACGCGTAGAGCCGCTTGAAGTTCCGCTGGCGGATCATGAACAGCACGCCGACCCCGATCGACAGGAACCCCAGCACCAGCAGGACCCGGCTGGTGTAGCCGACCCCCAGCCCGGCGCTGGTGATGCCCCGGAAGCGAACGATCGCGTACATCCCCGTGTTGAGCAGCGCGGCCGACAGCATCGCGCTCGCCGGGCTGGGCGCCTCCGCGTGAGCGTCCGGCAACCAAGTGTGCATCGGCGCGAGCCCGACCTTGGTGCCGTAGCCAATCACCGCCAGCAGGAACGCCAGCCGCAGGCTGTCGGGCCGCAGCGCGCCAGCGCTGGCGAACAGCGCCGGCCAGGTCAGCCGCTGGGCGGCGCCGAGCGGCAGCGCGCTCGCCGAATAGAACAGGAACAGCGTGCCGACCAGGGCGATGGTCACGCCGAAGGAGCTGATGATGATGTACTTCCAGGCCGCCTCCAGCGAGGTCGGCCGGGCCTCCAGCGCCACCAGCACCGCGCTGGCCAGCGTGCTGGCCTCCACCAGCACCCACAGCAGGCCGAGGTTGCCGGTCTCCATCGAGGCGAGCATCATCGCGGCGAACAACCCGAAGCCGACGAAGTAGAGCCGGACCTGGAAGGAGCTGAGCGCTTCCCGCCGCTCCTCGACACGCAGGTAGGCGGCCGAGCCCAGCGCCGCCAGCACCACCACCAACGCGACCGTCATCAGGAAGAACCCGGCCAGCGGGTCGACGTACAGGTAGCCGCCCAGCCCGCGCGCCGGCGCGCCGGTCACCACCCGCACCGTCAGCGCCACGGCCGCGGCGAGCGCGCCGACCGCGCCGAGCACGGTCACCCAGCCCGCCACCTTGGCGCGCGCGCCGGCCAGCGCGGCCGCGCCGCCGGCCAGCGGCAGCAGCGCCACCAGGGCCGCCAGCGCGGTCATTCCCGCAGCTCCCGCAGCTCGCCGGCGCTCGCCTCAGCCAGGTTGTGGGCGACCTCCGAGATGAACGTGAGCATGATCAGGAACGCGGCGACCAGGTCGAGGAAGATACCGGCCTCGACGATGAACGGGAAGCTGGCCACCAGGGTGACCGCGCCGAGGAACACCCCGTTCTCCACGATCAGCCAGCCGACGAGCTGCGCGACGGTGTGGCGGCGGACCACCATGCACAGTCCGCCGAGCAGCACGACCGCCACCGACAGCGGCACGACCGCCCGGGCGACCGGCCCGGCCGGCAGTGCCTGGGGTCGGATCACCAGGTAGGCGAAGGTGGTCAGCAGCGCGCCGATGATCAGCGAAGTCGACAGGCCCGTCGACACCGCCACGTCCCGTTTGAGCGCCAGACGCGCCAGCAGGAACCGCCGGGTCGCCAGCGGGATGCCGATCCCCTTGAGCACCAGGGTGAGCACGGCCAGCGCCCACAATGCCGGCTCGCCGAACCGCCAGGCCACCACCGCAACCGCCAGCGACAGCACGATCGACTGGAGCCCGAAGTAGGCGATGTAGCGGTTGAACAGCTTGGAGCCGAGACACGCGAAGGCGCACAGCAGGATCAGCACCGCGGCCAGGTCCAGCAGCACCCCGGCGGTCGAAGCGGCAGACAGGCTCTCCATGGCTACTTCCCGATCACGTAGGAGGTGGCGATGCCGATGAGCGCCAGCAGGAACGAGGCGCCGAGGAACTCCGCGATGCGGAAGAACCGCAGCTTGGCGAACGAGCTGTCGATGATCACGATCGCGGCGCCGCAGATGGCCAGCTTGCCGACCAGCGCCAGGATCCCCAGCAGTCCACCCGTCAGGCTGGTGGCGTCGCCAAGCCCCCAGGGCAGCACGAACACGTTCATGAACACCGCCGACAGCAGCAGCAGCTTCATCCACCCGCCCCACCTGACCAGCGCGTACAGCCGGCCCGAGTACTCCAGGACCCGGCTCTCCTCGATCATCGAGATCTCGATCGTGCCGCTCTGGCTGTCGACCGGGATGCGGCCGTTCTCGGCCAGCACCAGCATGAAGAACGCGACCGCCCCCAGCAGGTGGGTCGGCAGCACCAGCGCGTACGGCGAGGCGGCGATGGCGTGGTTCATCAGGTAGGGATTGTCAGAGGCCGACAGCACCCCGACGGTGAAGAACACCAGGATCAGCGCCGGCTCAGCCAGGCTGCCGACCCACGTGGTACGGCTGGAACCCAACCCGCCCATGGGGCTGGCGGTGTCCAGCGCGGCCAGCGACACCATGAACCCGGCCAGCGCCAGGACGAACGCGCCGCCGATCAGGTCGGCCAGGAACGCCAACGGCAGCGGCTCGCTGGTGATGATCGGCACGATCGCCGACACGGTCAGGTAGCAGGCGAACGCCACCACCGGTGCGGAGTGGAAGACCCACGAGGCATGCTCGCTGGTGGCGCTGGCCTTGCGGAGCAGCTTGGCGAGGTCGCGGTAGGGCTGCAGGACGCTCGGGCCACGCTTGGACTGCACGATCGCCTCAGCGCGTGCGATCGCCCCCGAGTACAGCGGGGCCAGCGCCAGCACGACCACGCTCTGCAGGACCTGCAGCACGACAGGGACGCGCACGGCTTCCACCTCGCTCGACGCTCAAGGTAGAAGCCATCAGCCGGAAACGGCGATCCGGCCCTCAGATCAGGTGCGCGGGCTTCATCACGCACCACGGCCGCCGGAGAAGGTAGCAGCGCACCCGAGTGACCGTCAACGACAGCTGGCCCTCATCTGCCGCGCGGTGCGGCCGCTGAGCCGACGCTCAGAGCCTCCCCCGTACCGCTCGGCGGTCGACCGCCGTCTGCGCCGACCTGACGGCCCCGAGCAGCCCGGCGTGCAGCTTCTGCCACTCGTCCGGAAGGTCGTGGGCGCCCCAGGCGCGCACCAGCCGCTCTGGCTCGATCTCTGCCAGGTCACTCCACAGCAGGGACAGGACGGCCGCGGCCGACCGTCGCCGTCCCAGCTCCAGCACGAAGTTCGGTGTAGGAGCCATCAGCCCGGTCGGGCGGTCGGGAGCCCCATCCCACCTGGAGTATGGCGCAGCCACCACCAGGCTCGCCGGACGCCGTGACACAATCGGACGGCAGGTAGCGCGATGAGGCTCGCGCCCAACCGCGTCCCGACGCTGATGGCCTCTACCTCGTGACCCGGAGCGGCCCACCGGTCGAGGAAGGAGGCGGCGACATGCGGGACGGGTCCCTTGGCGTCGACCCGCTGGATCCGCTGGGCCGGCCCGAGGCCGCGCTGGAGCTGCCCGGCTGCCCGGCCTGCCGGGCGCTGCCGAGTCTGGAGGCCGAACTGGTCGGCTGGTTCGTCACGCAGTCGCTGGCGGACGGGGATGGACGCCGGCGGCTGTATGCCGCCGGTGGGTTGTGCGCCCGCCACTGGCGCGCGGTCGCCAACGAGGAGGTACGCCGCCGGCACAGCATGATGGGGACCGCGCAGGTCCTCGCCGAGGTGCTGGCCCGCCGATCGGCACAGGGTGAGGTCCCGGTCGCCTGCCCGATCTGCGAGGATCTGGAGGGCTCCGCCGCCAACCGGCTGTACCTGCTGCTGACCAAGCTCGGCCCCGCTGCGCTGACCGGCGCCCCGCCGTCCTGGGGGCCCTGCCTGCCGCATCTGGAGCGCTTGCGGCTGCTGCGGCTGGAGCGGTGGCTGGCGCGCTGGGTGGACGAGCGAGCGGAGCGCTGCCTGGCCGAGGTGCTGGCGGCCGCCCGCCGCTACGCCCGGACCCGGGAGCAGCGCTACCATCACGAGGCCACCGGCAGCGAGGCCCAGGATCTGCTGGACGCCATCGCCATGCTCACCGGCCCGACCGCGCCCTGATGAGGACGGCGGCGCCCCTCAGCGAAGGTTCGCCAACCGCGTGGCGCGGCCGGTGCCCGGCGCCCGGATTGGCGTCGGTACACTGTGGGGGTATGACCTGGCCGCGTGTCGCGGTCCGGCCTGCGCGGCGATGGATCCCGCCGCGGCCGCCCTCCGGCCGAAACGCCCAGCCTCGGCTGATGGCTCCTATACGGCAGCCATCATGCGGCGAGGTGAGCGGATGCGACGGATCGGCCATGCTCCCAGGTTCGACGATCTGGCGGAGCGTGCGACCCTGCTGGCGCTGCTCGCCGACCCTGGCTGCCCGGTCTGCGGGACCATCGACCAGGCAACCAGCCGCTACCTCTTCTGGTTCGTCAACGAGAGCTTCCAGCAGCCCGAGACGCTCGCCCAGCTCCGCTCGAACCTTGGCATGTGCCCGCGCCACACCCGCGACCTGGTCAAGATGGGCCAAGCGTCGGTGCTCACCACCGTGCTCCGCGAGGTGCTGCCAGCCGCGGCCGCGGGGCTCGCTCAGCCGGCGGCGCGTCTGGGCTGTCCGGCCTGCGGCAGCGCGGCCAGGGCGGCCGCCTACCAGCTCAGCGTGATGGCAAGGCTGCTGGACGACCAGACCGTCGTCGAGGCCTACCGAGCCGCCGGCGGCCTGTGCGTGGCGCACACCCTGCAGGCGTTGCCGACTGTGCCGACCCGTCACGTCCGGCTGCTGGTCCTGGTGCTCCAGGACGCCTTGACCTCTCCGCCCGACGGCGCCTCGGCCGTGGAGGTGGTCGCCGGCACCGATCCCGACGCCACCACACGCCATCACCTGCGCGAGCTGCTCCCCGGCGAGCCGGTTCCCCTGGCGACCGCCTCGCCCGGGCGGGCGACGCTGGAGCGCCTGGATCGGCTGCTGGAGGTCGACGCCTGCCCCGTGTGCCTGACCGAGGGCCACAGCGAGCGGCGCTACCTGCGCTGGCTGGCCGCCGGAGCCGACGGCAATCCCGCCGACGGGTCCCGGGGAGTGGCCGGTTCGGATGAGCTGGAGCTGTGCGTGCGTCATCTGCACGATCAGGACGTGGCGGCCCCGCCGGTCGGCGTGGCGGCGGCCGCGCGGCAGGCCGGCCGTTGGGGCGCGCTGCTGGACGGCTGCCAGCGGCATCTGGCGCGGGAGGAGCGGCTGGAGAGCCTGGCGGGGCGCCGGAGCCTGGCGCGCGCGGCCTGGGCGCGGGATGGCACGCTCGATCAGCGGCGAGTCTGGACCAGGAGAGCACGATCGGCTGTCGCCGCGTTCCTGGAGTCCAGGCGTCGGGCGCGCGAGGCGGCGCTGGCCGGCCTGCGGATGCCCTGGTGCCGCGTGTGCCACGCGGTCGCCCAGGACACGCGACGCGCCGCCGAGTTGCTGCTGGCCGCCCTGCGCGACCACTCGACCGCGCGGCGCTACCAGGTGTCGCATGGGCTGTGCGTCCGGCACCTGCTCGACCTACTGTCCGACGCTCGCGCCGCGCCCGCCCATGCGGTTCTGCTGGCGCGCCTGGACGCCCTGGCCTGGGAGCTGGCCGAGGCCGACCGCAAGCAGGCCTGGGCGCTTCGCTACCAGTCGATCGGCCCGGAGAGCACCGCATGGCTCCGGGCGGCGGCGATGGTGGATGGTGGCGTGTTCCTCGGAGGCCCGGCCTCGCGCCTGGCCGCGGTCCAGCCGGAGCGCCGCGACGGCGACGGCACGCCGGCCCCGCGACCGGCGATGGGCGGTGGGGATCGGCACGGATGAGCGAGACCGGAGGCGCCAACGGCCGGCGACGCCAGCACGCCGTTCCCACACGAGGCCATGTGCTGGCGGAGTACCGACGACGAAAGCTCGATCTGGCCGAGGTCATCCGTGCGGCCATGCACCTCGCCGAGGACCGCCGCGACCAGGAGCGGGTCACCACCGCACGGGAGTTGCTGGCACGGCTCGCCGAGGACCGCTTCCAGCTCGCCGTGGTCGGCCAGTTCAGCCGCGGCAAGAGCACGCTGGTCAACGCGATCCTCGGGGATGCCTACCTGCCGACCGGTGCCCTTCCCGTGACCTCGGTGGTCACCACCGTCGGCTACGGGAGCCGAGCGCGAGTGGTGGTGCGGCGCACCGAGACCTCGCTCCCCATCGAGACATCGGTCGACGATCTCCCGCGATTCGTGGTCCAGGCCAGCGCGGAGCGGGAGGAGCTCGGGGTCGCCTCGGTCGAGATCGAGGTACCGGCGGAGGTCCTGCGCCTGGGTTTCTGGTTCGTCGATACTCCAGGCGTCGGCTCGGCGATCGCCGCCAATACGGCCACGACCAGGCGCTTCCTGCCGGACGCCGACGCGGTGATCTTCGTGACGGGCTTCGACGCGCCACTCGGTGAGCCAGAGCTTCAGTTCCTCGACGATGTCCGGCGCCATGTGGGGCGGCTGTTCTTCGTTGTCAACAAGCTCGACCTGTTGCCAGCGGCCGAGGCGGAGGAGGTCACGCGGTTTGTCCGCGACCGAGTCTTCGAGCGGACCGGCGCCCAGCCGCGGATGTTTGCGATCTCGGCTCGCGGCGGGCTCGAGGCGAAGCTCCACGGTGACCCGGAGCGGCTGGCCTCCAGCGGGCTCCCGGAGTTGGAGCGAACCCTGGTTCGTTTCCTCACGAGCAGGTGGCGCTTGTGACCGACGGCCGCTTCTCCGGCGGGACCCACGGCTTCATGGTCGCTCACGTGGCGCCCGAGGCGGCCACGGGCGGGGCCATCGGGCTGGTGCGCACCGGCGACGCCATCACGATCGATGTGGCCACCCAGCAGCTCACGCTCGACGTTCCCCAGGCCGAGCTGGAGGCACGGCGCGCAGCGCAGGTCCCGGCGCGCTCAGCGATGGCCTGGGGCGTGTTCGCCAAGTATGCCGAGACCGTGCGGTCGGCCAGCCTTGGCGCGGTCACCACCACCACAACCGCCCCTGGGCTGCCGCAGACAGCCACCGCCGCCGCGGCGCCCGTACCCTGACCGGCCCACCTCCATGTGCTGAGCAGCACTGTCCCGCGTTGTCCGCGGCGTCACCGTCTCGTCTCGGCGGTGGTCGCCGGTTCGGTCTCGGCGGTCCTGAAGACGCGGCGGTAGGAGTGTTCGCCGTAGCTGGTCGGCTGCGGCTCGCGCTCGACGAGCTTGAAGGTGCGCCGCCCGTCTGCGTGCCGCTCGGCGCGAAGAAACAGCGCGGTGTCGAGCTGTTGGGCGTGGAAGCTGTGGGCGAGGTCATACCTGTGGGTGACGAAGAAGACCTTGATCTGCTTGTCGAGCATCGCGCGGACGACCTGCCGGGCAATCTCGGAGCCTTCGCGCTCGTTCGTGGAGGCGAACGACTCGTTGCAGAGCAGGATCGAGTTGGGCGTGATCCGGTCGGCGATCTCGCTCATGCGGCGCAGTTCCTCGTCGAGCTTGCCGCTTTCCATGCTGGCGTCCTCCTCGCGCTTGTAGTGGGTGAGGACGCCGTCGCAGAGGTTCGCCCGGAAGGCGTGCGCCCCGACGAACATGCCGCTCTGCATCATCAGCTGGGCGAGGCCGAGGCTGCGCAGCAAGGTCGACTTGCCGCCCTGGTTCGCGCCCGTGATCATCACCAGCGACTTGCCGTCGGCGTTCACCTCGTTGCCGACGACGCGGTCGTCGAGATGGAGCGTCAGGCAGACGTCGTAGATACCCTGCGCGGTCAACATCGGCTGGCCCGCCGCGAGCGGCTCGGGGAAGCAGGTCGGCTCGCCCTTCTCGTCGAGCCGCTCGCGCAGGTTGAGGCAGCCGAGGTAGAAGGCCAGCTCGAGCCGGAGCATCGCGAAGAAGCTCCTGACGTGATCGGCCGACTGCGCGACCGCGTTCGCGACGAGGTTGATGCCTCTGCCGCGGATCTCCTCCAGCGCCTTGAAGCCGGCCTCGTCGCGCGGCGGGATCGTGAAGCTGAAGCTCGCTGAGCGCTTCCCGCGCGAGAGCCACTCGGTCCAACGCTGCTGGCGCGGCGGCGTCCGGACCACGTAGCGGCGGCCCTTGATGCCCTTGGCGAGCTCGGCGCTCTCGATCAGGCCGCGCCTGAACTCCAGCTCGCGCAGATGGTGCTCGACCGTTTGCAGGTACTCACCCGCGAGCTCCTCCCTGAGCATCGCGAAGAAGCGCCTGAACCCTTCCGAACGGAAGTTCTCCTCCTGCTCCTCGGCAAGCTGGCGGAGGCGCTCGAGGACGCCGAGCTGCAGCTTCAGCACCCGCACCGACCGGCCGAGGATCCCGTCGGGCCTCTCGCGGAGCCAGAACGACCCGACCTGCCGTTCGTTTTCGAGCGCTTCGATCGCCAGTTCGTAGAGCTGCCGGACGACCTCAGGGTGCTCGAGGCAGTCCGCCAGGACGCGCTGGCGGTAGACGATCGCGTCGGGATCGGTCAGGCTCGACAGGACGGCTCGCTTGGCCATCATCGGGCACAGCACCTGCACCTCGCGCACCGGGTCCAGGTCGAAGCGGCGGGGCAGGCGGCTGGCCACCACGTCGACCACCCGGTCGGCGGTGCGCTCTGGGTCCTCCTCAGCGAACAGGAAGAAGTCGTCGAGGCCGCGTGTCACCGGTAGCTGCCCGGCGTTGATGCGATGAGCGTTGGTGACCACCCCGCTCTGCTGCGCCTGGCGGAACACGCGGGTCAGCCGCACCCGCGGCAGGCGCTCGGCAGCGAGCAGGTCGCGCAGGACCTCGCCAGCCCCCACGCTTGGCAGTTGGTCCACGTCGCCGACCAGCAGCAAATGCGCCCCGGAGGGGGTCGCCTTGACCAGCTTGTTGGCCAGCAGCACGTCCAGCATGGAGGCCTCGTCGACCACCACCAGGTCGGCGTCCAGCGGATGGTCACGGTCGAAGGCGGCGTCCCCGCCAGGACGGCGAACCAGTGACCAACTGGACCACCGGCCTGTCGGTCGCGGTCGCCCTGCTCGTCGGTACGTCCTGCGGGTCCTGGGCCACCAGCCCGACTGGAAGGGCCCTTCTTCCAGTTCCTCGACCACAGGCTCGACTTCGGCGTGCTCGGCTACCTGGTCGTCGGCATGTTCCTGGTCGCCTGGCTCGGCTCGGTCGTCTTGTGGAGGGTCCGTCGGGTCGAGCAACGCTACAGCGACCGCCCCGCTGAGGCCGAGGTGTACTAGCCTTGGAGGTTGTTGACACGGGCGAGCTGCTCGCCTCCCGGCGACGACGGCGGCAGCCTGCACCCGGAGACGTTCTTGCCCGACAGTGGCCGCCTGCGTGACAGTAGGCCACGGCGATGGAGCTCGCCGCCCCCAGGGAAACCGCCCACCCGCTGATGGCTCCTCCTCCAACGTAGAAGGAGGCGCCGTGACGCTTGACCCATTCGGACCCGCGGACGCGTTCGCGACCAGCGGATGTCCCGTCTGCCACGCGCTCCCGCAAATCGAAGCCGAACTGGTCGACCGGTTCTGCCGCCACTGTTTCAGCGATCCGGACGGCCGGGATCGCGTCCTGGCGGTCGGTGGCCTGTGCGATCGCCACTGGTGGCTGGTGGTCACCGCGGAGCGCGCCCGATCAGACACTATGGTTGGCACCGCCGAGCTGCTCGCTGAGGTCCTCGACCGCTTCGGCACGCACCCAGCGGTGGCGCGTTGCCCGCTGTGCGGGGACACAGAGGCGTCGGCCAGGGAGAGGTTTCGCGTCCTGCTGGACAATCTCGGCTCAGCGCGGCTGGAGCAGGCGCCACCCTCCTGGCGGCCGTGCCTACCGCACGTGGAAGGGCTGCGTCAGCTGCGGCTAGCTAGAGCCTTGGCTGGCGCGATGGGTCAGGGAGCGGCAGGATCGCGTCCTGGTCGAGGCGACCACGGCCGCCCGCCGCTATGTCCGCACCCGCCAGCATCGTTCCCAGGAGGAGGCGACGGGTACCGAGTCTGAGGAGTTGCTCGCCGCGATGGCGGTGCTGCTCGGCGACCCCGATCAGGTCCTGGCCGGAGGCGCCGATATGGTTACGATTGCGCCTGATGGGCGGGCCGGCGGCTGGCAGCCTGCCGGCGGGTGGATGGAGCGGCCAATGGTGACGCTGGCGGAGGCGATCGACTGGGCGCGCGCCGATCCTGCGCGCCGGGATGCGATGCTTGCGATCGCCCAGCGGGCGGTCGCGCTGCAACCCGCGGCCGAGGTCGTTATCCAGCTTGGTCTGGCCGGCGAGCAAGAGCCGGGCTGGGCCGGGGAGGCACGCCGGATCCAGGACAGCTACCGCATGCTTGGCCAAGAGCTGGACGCTCTGGGCGCGGCCGATCATCTCCGCAGCGAGCTCGCCGGCCTCCTCGAGGAGCATCTGCGGCTGGTGGTGCTGGTGCTGACACCGCAACGGGCCAGGTCGGACTCGACGCGGGTTGAGCAGGTCCCGCCGGGCGGGCTCGGACCGGTCGCCGGCCGGCTCGTCGCGTTGCGGAACCTGCTCCGCAGGACGGTCCCGGTCGACGGCCGAACGGTTGCCGATCTGGAGGTCGACGACCGGCTGTGACGCCTGCCGGGCGGCAGTCCCGACCGCCGTTCCTCCACACCCGGAAGCCGCGAGTCGCTTCCTAGAAAGAGGAGCGGCGCGCCCAGGCTACCGGCCGATCCGTCCGGGTCTCAGCACCCAGCAGGCCAAGGAGTCGGCAGTATGGGATCAGCGATGGATGGTGATGGTGGTGGTGCTGCTGGGCCGCGCGCGGGCTCACCGACCGCCTGGCGGGAACGGGCCGTGGTCGGATAGGTCGGGTGCGTGGCGGCGTGTCGCTGGCGGCGGTGTTGGCCGTGCCGTTGCAGCTCGCCGACGGCTCACCGTTTCCCGACCGTGACCTGGGTGATCGTCGTCGCGGCGGCGGTCATCGTCGCCCCGACCCGCGGGGCGGTGACCGTGCGGGGTCGGGTCGCGTCCCTGCGGAGCTCCGCGCTGGGTTCAACGGTGAGCTCTCCGGGCGCGACAACGTCTACCGCAACGCCAGCCTGCCGGGGCTTGCGCAGCGCGAGATCCGTCGGCGCTTCGACGACATCGTCGCCTTCTCCGAGCTGGGCCCGTTCATCGACCAGCAGATCAAGCATTACTCATCGGGCATGTACGTGCGGCTCGGGTTTCGGTGGCCGTCCAAGCCGATCCGGACGTGCTGCTGGTGGACGAGGTGCTGGCGGTCGGCGATGACGCGTTCCAGCGCAAGTGCCTGGCCAAGGTGGCCGAGTTCCAGGCCCAAGGACGCACGATCCTGTTCGTCACCCATGCGCTCGACCTGGTTGGCTAGCTCTACCGCGGTGATCGATCCCCGAAGCGGGGCTCCGCCAACCGTCTTGGAACGCGGCTCGCCCCGTGGCCGTGGCCGTGGACGTTGCGGTCGATCGCCTGCCAGCCACTGCCCGGCTGACTGTTCGGGTGACGCTGCTGGGGCCGGCCGGGATTCCGCTTGTGGTCATGGAGGCGCCCTCATCCCACGGTCGCCGGGCGAGTGTGCCGCGGTGCGGTTCACCATCCCGGACCTGCCCCGGCTGCAGAGCACGTTCACGGTGATGGTGGGCGCTGGTCGACGAGGCCACGGGCGCGCTCTACGACACCGCTCGCCTGGCCGACGCGATCCGTGTCGTCGGCGGCCGACGGGCAGGGCTGTTCGACGTCGCCTACCAACTCGGTCAGGCGGCGAGGCCGTAGCGTAGGCCGCGGCCGCTGGTGGCGGCGATCTCGAGCAGGCGGTTGTACTTGGCGACCCGCTCGCCCCGGGCGGGCGCCCCGGCTTTGATCTGGCCAACGCCCGCCGCCACCGCCAGGTCGGCGATGAAGGTGTCGACCGTCTCCCCGGAGCGGTGGGAGAGCATCGCGCCCCAGCCCGCCCCCGCGCGGCCGCCAGCGCTTCCAGCGTCTCGGTGACCGTGCCGGCCTGGTTCGGCTTGATCAGCGCCGCGGTCGCGAGCCGCTCGCGGGCGGCCTGGCGGATGCGCGCGGGGTCGGTGACCAGCAGGTCGTCGCCGACCACCTGGATCGACTCGCCGAGGGCGGCGGTCAACGCCCGCCAACCCGCCCGATCCTGCTCAGCCAAGCCGTCCTCGATGCTCCGGATCGGATAGGCCTCGGTCAGTCGTTGGTAGCGGCGGGTCAGGCCCTCGGCCGTCACGGCCCCGTCGCCTGGGTCGTAGGCACCGTCGGTGTGGAAGCCGTTGGCGGCGGGGTCCAGCGCGAGCTCCACCTCAGCGCCGGCCCGGTAGCCTGCCGCGCCGATCGCGTCCATGAGCAGGTCGAGCGCCTCTTCCGGCGTGGACAGGTCGGGCGCGAAGCCACCCTCGTCGCCGACCCCGGCGGTCCCGAACCGCTCCACGACCCGCTTGCGGAGGGCGGCGTAGACCTCCGCGCCGCAGCGTACCGCCTCGGCGAGGCTCGGCGCCCCGGTCGGCGCGATCATGAACTCCTGCAGGCGCAGAGCGTTGGCGGCGTGCGCGCCACCGTTGATCACGTTGAAATGAGGAACGGGAAGGCTGGCCTGCACGCCGATCAAGCGGCCGAGGTAGGTGTGCAAGGGCTGGCCCGCTCGGGCGGCGAGCGCGCAGGCGGTGGCCTGGGAGACCGCCAGCAGCGCGTTGGCGCCCAGGCGACGCTTGTCAGCGGTGCCGTCCAGCTCGATCAGCGCCTGGTCCAGCCCAGCGAGGCTGTCGAAGCGCCTGCCGCAGAGCGTCTTGGCGATCTTGGACTCGATCGCCTGGCAGGTGTCCAGCACTCCAGCGCCGCCATAGCGCCCGGGGTCGCCGTCGCGCCGCTCCACGGCCTCGTGCTCGCCGGTCGACGCCCCAGATGGCACCTGCGTCCTGCCGACCTCGCCAGCGCCGAGCACGACCCGGGCGGCCACTGTTGGCCGACCACGGCTGTCGAGCACTTCCATGGCGGCGAGCCCGTCGATGATGAACATGCTGGCTCCTCCTCGTCCCGGTCCACCGGACAGGAGCCATCAGCCTCACCGGAAGGCGATATGGGGAGCCCCATCCCCAGCAACAACCCCATGCTTGCGCGCTCGGTGTAGCGGCGCAAGCCAGCGTCCCCAGCCAGCGGCAGGCCGAGAGCACGCGGGCGCTGAAATTCCGCGCGTGGACGTCCAGCCTCGTAACGGCTTGCCGCTGCGCTATTCTCCCTGTGGCAGGCAGCGCGGGGGCGGCGATGGATCCCGCCGCGGTCGGTCTCCGGCCGATATGCCGAGTTCAGGCTGATGAGTCCTCCATTTCAAGGAGGGCCGTGCCATGCACCACCGGGAGCGCCGGACCGAGACGGACATCGGGGACTCGGGGGCTGATCGGCGTCGAGGTCAAGCAGCTCTGCGGTTCCTGGCCAGCTCAGTCATGAGCACGGACGTACGGCGGCATCTCTGGCGAGGCCGGGGACCCCTGCCCAGGCACGTTTGGGCGCATGTGGTGGTCGAGTGGCAGATGCGCTCCCACCCACTCTCCATGTTCATCGACGCCGGTGATTGGCCAGCTCGGAGCGTCCAGCACGTTGCCATCACCGAATGTGAAAGGGGGCCTGCCATGGAGATCCTCGACCAGCTGGAGATGCTGGTGACTTCCGACCCAGTGGCAGAGCTGGATCACGCGTTGACGTATGCGGTTACCCGCCTGCGCAGCGCCAGGACCAGCGGCGACGCCGAGGACGCGCGATGCATCCTTGCATGGATCGACCACCGGCTTGACGAGCGGCTCGCCTTCCAGCAGGAGATGGGTGCAACGAGTTCATCCCGGAAGTTGGGAACGAGCGATCCGCGGTGAAAGACCTCGCCGGCGCGCCCGGCTCTGGGCTCGTACCGCCACCGGGAGACGGACGGTGACGGGATCGCGCCGAGGACCCGGCTGGATCGACGGGCTACGGTGAATGCGGAATGGCACGACGTCTGACCGGCTCAGCGTTACTGGCCCACATCCGCGAGGCGCACGGCGCCCAGCTGTCCGACAGCGACCTGTTCGAGCGGCTCGACGATCAGGCCGAATATGTCCACGCCGCGATGCACAACTCCCGCGCCCATCCCGGGCATTTCCACCACGAGGACCGAGTCCTCCACCTCTGGGACCCGAGCGACCAGATCGAACAGATCGACACCGGCGGGCTCACCTAAAATTTAGTCGCCAGGAGGTCAGACCAGGCGGCGGGCCATGCGAGCGCGACTGCTGGCCTCTCGCGGGGCGCATCGTGCGGGTGCTAGGGTCATCCAGGGATGGGGCTCCCGAAAACCGCCGGTTGGCTGATGGCTCCTCACACTCGCTGGAGGACGCCATGCCGCGGTTCTGGTTGAACCGCCGTCGGTCCGATGGGCCGACTCCCCAGTGGGACGGGTTCAGACCCTCCGACCCCGACCAGGCACGCCGGCAGCTCGAGCAGGCCCGGTCGATCATCGAGCGGGCGATCCACCTGCAGCCGAAGGCGGAAGCGGTCATTCGCGCCTGCCAGCGGGACGACGCCAAGACGGGTCTGCTGGGAGCGGAGGGCGGCGAGGTCCGCGAACAGTACCGACGGCTACGCGAGGAGCTGCGGCTTCTGGACCTTCCCTCATGGCTGGCAGGCAAGCTGGCTTCGATCCTTGACCATCACCTGAGGCTGGTGAGCCTCGCGCTCGACCTCTCCTTCCGACGCCAGACCGAGCGGATCCGCGCGCAGCGGCACCGGCTGCACGGGCTTGGGCCCTCGGCCGGCGATCTCCTCGCCCTGCGCGACCGGCTCGCCGAGGTCCTTGGCCAGCGATGGTGGCCAACCGGACATTGGGAAGGAGTGCCCAATGGCCACCGTCAGCGATGACGAGGTCCTGCTGCTCTGGCGCGCGCTGTCGGCGTTCCGATCGGGCGCCAGCCCCGCGTGCCGGCCGGACGGCAGCCCACCTCGGAGCCAATGTCCGCTGGTTGACCGATGTCCCCGCTGGCGAGGCCCCGACGACCGGCTGCTCAGCCTCGAGGAGACCATCGAGGAGACCGAGCGCCGCCGAGCGGCGTGGCCATGCAGCCGGCTGCTCGATCTGCTCGGACCCGAGACCCGACGGATCAGCCGGTAACATGCTGGCCGGGGATGGAGCTCCCCTCAACGCCGATGTCAATGGCTGATGGCTCCTGCTGGCACGACGGACTGGAGCGACGATGTCGGACCAGGAGCCAACCACCGAGCAGACCGAGCACCCCATAGCCGGCAGCGGGCGGCGCCCGCCCTGGGTCTCGGGTGGGGTGGCCAGTGTCGGGGCGGCCAGCTTCTTCAGCGACACCGGCCACGAGATCGCCACGGCCGTGCTTCCCAGCTTCCTCACCAGCGTGCTGGGCGGCTCGGCCGGCGTGCTGGGCGTCATCGAGGGCCTGTCCGACGGGCTGCTGGGCGTTGCCAAGCTGGCGGCCGGCCCGGCGGCCAACGATCCGACCCGGCGGGTGCGGATCGCGCGCGGCGGCTACCTGCTGACCGGGCTGTTCACCGCCGCGATCGGCCTGTCCTCGGCGGTCTGGCAGGCCGGCATCCTCCGCGCGGCCGCCTGGGTGTCACGAGGCGCTCGCGGCCCGGCCCGCGACGCGCTGCTGGCCAGCCTGGCGCCCAAGGATGCCTACGGCCGCTCCTTCGGGGTGGAGCGGGCGGGCGACAACCTCGGCGCGGTCCTCGGGCCGCTGCTGGCGGCGCTGCTGGTCGCGGTGGTGGGGATCCGTCACGCGTTCTTCTTCGCCCTGGTCCCGGGGCTGTTCGCGGCGCTGGCGATCAGCGTGGCCGCGGCCAGGGCGCCGCGGGTGGTGGCCGCGGCTGGAGAGCGGGCCCGGCTGGAGCTCGGGAAGCTCCGCCGCGCCGGGCTGGTCCGGCCGCTGCTGCCAATCGCCGCCTTCGAGCTGGGCAACGTCACCACCACGCTCCTGATCCTGCGCGTGACGCAGTTGCTGCACCACGGCGCCCGCTCGCTGACCACCGCCGCCTCGCTGGCGATCCTGCTGTACGCCGCCCACAACGTGGTCGCAGCCGCCACTGCGCTGCTGGGGGGCGGCTGGATCGACCGTGGTGGGCCGCAGCGGGGGCCGCGAAGGGTCTTCGTCGCCGGCGCGGCCACCTACATCGCGGCCTACGGGGGCTTGGCGTTCGGGATCCACGCGTGGCCGCTGTTGTTGCTGCTGTTCTGCCTCGCCGGCGCGGGTATCGGGCTGG